>Ga0074045_10000482_pt1 | contig 38659 bp, 31 predicted proteins | sample BogForMeECP23OM2_FD_94442 | JGI IMG/M metagenome (GOLD analysis project Ga0074045, IMG submission 94442) | Bog forest soil microbial communities from Calvert Island, British Columbia, Canada - Bog Forest MetaG ECP23OM2 | ecosystem: Environmental > Terrestrial > Soil > Wetlands ...
CTATAAAGAGCGCGGCGCGCTCAACAAGCTTCTCAGTCTCACCCCGGAGGAACGTTCTCAGGGCGTAATTGCAGCCTCGGCGGGCAACCATGCCCAGGCCGTCGCCTACCACGCCTCGAAGCTGGGAGTTCGGGCGAGAATTGTCATGCCTCTGGCAACGCCGCTGATTAAAGTCTCTGCCACGCGCGGCTATGGAGGCGAAGTGGTTCTCCACGGCGCGAATTACGATGAGGCTTGCGGAGAAGCGATGCGCCTCAGCGCTCAGGATCATCTCACCTTCGTCCACGCTTTTGACGATGATGAAGTTATCGCGGGGCAGGGAACTCTGGGGCTTGAACTGCTTGAGCAACATCCCGATCTTGAGGCCGTGATTGTGCCTGTCGGCGGCGGGGGCCTGATCAGCGGCGTCGCCTGTGCCCTCAAAGAGACGAATCCTGCACTCCGGGTTTTTGGGGTTGAGCCCACCCGATTGCCTTCGATGAAAGCCGCCGTATCTGAAGGCAAACCCGTGACCTTGCCCGCCGCCGTGACCATTGCGGATGGAATCGCGGTGCGCCGTGCCGGGGAGAGACCTTTTCCCCTGATTCAGAAATATGTCGACGATATCGTTACGGTGGAGGAAGAGGAGATTGCCAATGCCGTTCTGCTTCTGCTCGAGCGCGAAAAAATGCTGGCGGAAGGCGCCGGCGCAGCCGCTCTCGCCGGATTGATCAATCGCCGGATTCCGCTTCTTCAAGACCAGCCCGGCAAAAAAGTCGTCGTCGTGGTGAGCGGCGGAAATATCGATGTCACGCTGCTCGCCCGCATCATCGAGCGCGGCCTGGTGAAAGATGGCCGCTTAGTCCGGCTGCGCGTTCATCTCCCCGATTATCCCGGAGCGTTGCATCGCGTTACCGGCATTCTCGCCGACCACCGCGCCAACATCGTGGAAACTTCCTACGACCGCGCCTACCACAACGTGAATCTCGGCGATACCGCCATCGACATCACCATGGAGACGCGCGGTCCTGAGCACATTGCAGAGTTGATTGCGGCGCTGGCCGCGAACGGCTACACCCACGAGAGAATCCTGTAACCTGGCCGGGGCCCGGGTTAAGGCCTAACTTCAAACACAACTCCGTAACCCGGATTACTGGAGTTGTCAGTCGCACCGTAGTAAGTCGTTCCGTAAAGATTCCCGGCCGAATCCTGCAGCAACCCCGCGTAGGAGGAATCTCCGTCCTGGTCTCCCTTGAAGCTATACAGCGTGGTCTCGCTCCAGGTTTCGCCAGAAGCGGGGGAAAGTTCATACACCACGCCACAGCCATCGTTGAAGCAGTTTGCCGAGTTGCCGCCGCCGTAGGTTGTGCCGTAGAGCGCGCCCGTCTTGCCGACGATCGGGGTGCCGTAGGGAATGCCCCCGTCTGCCTTATTGGTGAAGTCATAGAGCACGCTAAACTTCCAGGTATCTCCGGTCGGCGACAACTCATAGACAAAGCCGGCTCCATACTTGCCCGTGATCGGAACTGCCCCGTAGAGATTGCCACTACTATCAAAACCCAATCCCGCCATTACTCCAAACAAATCGCAACCGGGACATCCCTCAAAGGTATGCAGCAGCTTGAACGTCCAACTGCCGGAGGCCGGGGTCAGCTCGAAGACAACTTCAGGCAAAATGACCGCCCAGCCCGCGGTCCCGTATAAATTGCCTTCTTTGTCGAAGACCAGTTGGCTCTGAGGATTGCCCGCATCGAAAGTGCCCTGAAAGCTATAAATGATGTTGTAGTCCCAAGTGCCACCCGACTTGGCAGACATCTCAAAGATGAAGCCGCAGCCGTTCCAGCAGTTGCCGCCCGACACGCCCCCGTCGCTCGTGGTGCCGTAGAGATTGCCGTGCGGATCGAAAGTCAGCGGCCCCAAGGGGTTCTCCCCATCAGTGCCGACGAAAGTATGCAGCACGCTCTCAGTCCAGGTCCCGTCTGCATGTGGTTCGAGCTTGAATACCACCCCGCATCCGCCGTTGCAATCGGTCATGTCTCCGCCGTTGTAAGTTGTTCCATAAAGCGCGCCATGACTGTCGAATACGAGGCTCGAGTAGGGATAGCCGCCATCCGCTGCGCCCGTGAAGCTGTAGAGGATGGTTTCGGTCCAGCTTCCATTCGAGTTTGGCGCGAGCCTAAAAACCGTTCCGCTGGTCGAGTGGTCGACGTAAGCGCCGCCGAAATCGGTGGTGCCGTAGAGATTGCCGGCACTATCGGAAATGAGCGCGGCCGTCGGATACTTGCCGTCCGTTCCAAGTATCGGAAAGCGGTGCAACACCTTCTCGCTCGATGCCCAGGCGCTGGAGGCGCAGCCCGCCGTCATCACTGCGGCTGCGAGCATGGTAGTGAGTGCTGACGCGACCGGTGACGATAGCCTGCGCTTCATTGCCTAGCCTCCCGCCGAAGGTGAGTTCGCCAGAGTGCGATTCTGTAGGCGTCAAAGCGGGCTGTCAAATGAAAATGCGGTGAATAGTAACGTTTGTGGTGCAACATGCCGAGCCGAACGCTCACTCGATGGCGAATCCGACGATGGCTAATCCGACGATGGCGAATCCGACGACGGCGAATCCGAGTTTGAAAGGATGCTGCACACCCCAAGAGTTCGTTGACTCTGCCGCCGCGGGTGGGGCCGACCTTGACGATTCCCCGAACCCAGTTTCCAGAACTCGGGCCCAGCGGCCTTTACCGGATCGATACACTGCGACCTGGGAGTGCTTGGCCCGGACGGCCCGCTCGCCCACAACTGCATCTTACTGGTAGAGTGGGGAAACAAGTTCCATCGCCTGCGCGCGATCGGAGCGCGGAAATCATCCTGGGGTAAGTGGGGAAACTGACCTCGGAATTTGCGGTCGACTCGTTGAATCTGGGGTTTACCAAGGTTGGTGTATTGGCAGAGTGCGGAGTCCTGTTTGCGGGGAGTGGACTGCCAACATCGCCTCGGCGAAATTTCAATCAACTGGATTTGGAGCCATCATCAATTTGAAACTAAGCTATTCAGCGCGTATAGGCCTACTGACTCTGTCGATCTTATCCTCTGCGGCTTTTTGCGCAGGTCAAAGCGCACCACAGACTCAACCCTCGGACCCTGCCCAATCTGCCCCATCGCCTCCGACCGCTTCTCCGAGCCGGGATAAGCCCGCGGACCAACCGACTGCCCAGAGTAGTTCTCAAGATCCCAGCGGCCCGGTCCAACCAGATACAAAGAAGGCAAAAGACGACCGGATGTTTTACGTAATGCCGAACTATCTGACCGTAGATAGTCAAGCGCAAGTGAAACCAATCTCATGGAAAGAGAAATTCGCCATCTCCGCGAAGGGCTCCTTCGATCCGTACGAGTTCACCGTTGTCGGCATCGTGGCGGGCATTCGCCAAGCGGAGAATTCCTCTCCCGGATTCGGCCAGGGGGCTTCGGGATACGGAAAGCGGTACGGAGCAGCTTTCGCCGATCAGGTGGATGGCAATGTCATGGTTGGCGGTCTTTTCCCCACGATCCTGAAGGTCGATCCTCGCTATTTTCAACTGGGCAGGGGCTCGTTCGTGCGCCGCTTCAGCTATGCCATCTCCCGTATTTTTGTCGCTCGAACTGATGCCGGCCATCAAATGTTCAACGTTCCCGAGTTTGCCGGCAACGCCACCGCTATTGCCATTTCCAACTTCTACTATCCAGAATCCGATCGGGGATGGTCGTCGAGCCTCTCAGACTGGGGAACGCAAATGGGTCTCGATGCCTTCGGCAATGAACTAAAGGAGTTTTGGCCCGACATTCACCACTATGTGGAGGAGAGAAGGGCGCGTTACCACGAGAGAAAGCTGCAGAAAAACCAGACCACCCCTCCCAGTCCGGATTCCCCCTAGCCGTTTTCCTCCGCAAGGTGCATCCAAACGCCGATTCCAACAATCCAAGTTTGGGTAACCGGCAGGAATTGTCTGAAAAGACAGAGGATAGGGCCCTGGCAGGAAAACGCGGATGTGGGAGGGAATTTGAAAGCGATTCGATTATTTTGCATGGTGGGAGCATTGGCCGGGATGTTGGCAGCGGCGTCGGTTCAGGCGCAGGAACCAGCCGGCGCGCGAGAACCATATCTAGCGCGATACCTAGAAGGAGCGGCGCCCTCGGGTTTGGAGGGTGTTTCTCCGGCGACCAATGTTGCTCCTCCCGAGGCTTCGCTAACCGATGCTTCGCTAGCCCAGGCTTCGCTACCCAACGTTTTGCAAAGCCAGGACCCACCGCCAACCACCACAACCGCGGGTGGAAAGTCCTCCCTGCCCGACGCGCCGGCGACCTCGGTCAGCTCGTCTACTGCAAGTAACCCCAATGAAGAGTACGGTAAGCAAAACAAGAGAATTCTGTGGATCATCCCCAATTACCGTGCGGTCAGTGCCAACACCCATTTGCCCGCGCTGGATTTCAAGGGAGAACTCTGGTTGGCGACCCAGGATACGTTCGACTACTCCGATTTCATTTTCGTGGGATTGCTTGCTGGACTTAACATGGGCGGCAAATCGCAGCCAACCTTCGGGCAAGGCGCCGAGGGCTACGGTAAATACTACTGGCACGACTTTGTCGACGGAGCTATAGAGAACTACATGACTGAAGCGATCATCCCAGCGGCGACGAAAGAAGACCCGAGATATTACACCATGGGCAGAGGCGGATTTTTTAAGCGGACCGGTTATGCCGTAAGCCGGCTGTTCATCACGAGGACGAACTCGGGCGGGAGCACCTTCAATCTGTCGGAGGTCGTGGGGGCCGGAGCGTCCGCGGGCATCGGCAATGCGTATTACCCGGCACAGGACAACCAATGGGTGAAAACCTATCAACGCTGGGGAACGCAGGTGGGCTTGGACGGCCTGTTCAACGTGCTGAAAGAGTTCTGGCCCGACGTCGATCGGGCGATATTTCACGGAAAATACTAATTCCGCCTTGGCGGATGTCAGTTGCGCTTGCGAGGGCGACTTCCTGCTTTAGGTTCGTTCGAAAAGCCGCTCGAGGAGACGGAGGAAACAACCGCCGTCTCCTTAGCCCCTTAGAAGTGGAAGCCGAGTTCTGCTGTCAGCGAGCGAGGCGTCACATAATGCGTGCCACTAAAGGTTGAAAGAAAGTTGTAGAGCGCGTAGTTGTTGGCCAGATTAATGGCGGTTAATTGCACGCTTACTTTGTATTTGTCGCCGTGGAAGATGTTGTCGTGCCCAATCGAAAGGTCGAACAGATTCCGCGAGGCGATGCGCGGCGGGTTGTGATCGTCGTTTTCGGTGTTTGCTGAAGGAACCTTTATCAGCGTAGAGCTAAAGGACGATGCGGGACAGATTTGGGGAAGCGGAGTGTTCGGCGTGGCCCGGATATTGCCGCAGCTGAATCCGGCCTCGAACTCCTCATCGGCTGTCAACGGAGCACCGTTGCCGAACATCTTAACTGCGGGTTGGCCGTTGAGAACGGTTGAGGCCGGGCAGTCGTTCCCTGCGTTCAAGCCGTAACACGGAGTCGCGCCGGCGACTTGCCCGCTGTCGTAACGCCAGGTAAAGGCGAACCATGGACCGGCTTTCCACGGTTGGTATTGCAGATGAGTCGACTGGTTGAACTTCTCGTCGTGATCAATGCGGAAGGGAAGGCCATTCTGCCCGACCGTAACTCCAAGGCCTCCCGCTTGCGGCGGGAAGAAGCGCGCGGCGACGCTGGAGAACACGATCCCTGCCGTCAGTCCGTGAAGGTTGGGCATGTGTACGCTGGCTGCGTACCCGGGAATCTTTGAGTTGTGCCACTCGATAGGGAAAGTAATCGGTGTGTTTCCCAGCACGCTGAAGTCGTAGCCGTTATGGGTGTATTTCCAGATGTATTCTCCGTCGAAGACCAGGTAGCGCCCGAACGCCTGCTGCAGGCCGGCGTGGAACTCATTACGAAAGCCAGGATTGAGGTTCGCCGGAACGCAGGGCACCAGCGCCGCTATCACGGCAGATTCACAGCCATTGTTGGAGAGCACCAGATTCTCATTGAAGGGAGTCTCCAGCGTCCGCGCGTAGGAGAGGCGCAGCACCGTGCTGCTCGGCTTGATGTTGTACGCCATTCCCAGGCGCGGTTCCACCTGCCAGGCAGAACTGAGGCCGTTGTACACGTCGCCGCGAAGGCCGAGGCTGAAGGACCAGTTCCCTGCGCTGATGGTGTCTTGCGCGAAGATCGCGAGTTCTTTCACGTCGGTATGGCCATCGAAGTTGTATTGCCTGCCGCCGCGGGTTAGGTCGAATGGCAGCAGCACTGGATTGAAAAATGGATAGGGTGAGGTCCCCGTAGCAGGCGAGCCGGGGACCGACTCGTTCGGATAAAGCCCCGGCGGGCAAAGATCGGGATCAGTCACGCCCCGCTCTGCCACAGGTATGCCGCTCGGGTTGACGCAAGGCGCGTTAAGCAGAGGGTCCACCACTCCGAGAGCATCGTTCTCGGTAAGGAACGTTTGCTGATAGCTGATCCCAAATTTCATGTTGTTGACGCCGCGAACGTACGCCAAATCCGAGTGGATGCCCGAGTTGGTGAGCAGCCGGTGTTGGCCGATGGTTTCACGCTGCAGGTTCAGAGGACCAAGATCGGAGAACGGATCGTCGCTGGGATAGTAGTGATAGTCATCGCGGCGCACCACACCGCCAACGGTGAGGACCGCCTTTGGATTGAGCAGTAGCGACCACGACGGAGCAATGTTATAAGTCTTGATCTGCGAACGCTGGTCCATGGCGGGAACCGGATTCCCGAACGGATCAAGAGCGCCGACGTTGAGATTGTCGTAGGTCTGGGGCGTCTGGAACCAGGATCGGCTCCACGCCAGATCCAGGTGAATCGTATTGCCGGTGGCAATTTGATAATCGATCCGGTCGAACAAGTTTTCCAGGTTGCCCTTGTCGTGCATGACGGCGAATTCAGGAGCGTCGAGAAAGCGGCCGCCGTCAGTGCCACTGATGGCTATGAAATTCCCCCAATTCTGCCCGCCATAGGCGAGGTCAAAGGCTGTGTTCGTGGTGCCAAACGAACCGTAGGAAGCGGTGAGCGAGCCGGTCGGCGTGGTAATGCCCTGACCCGAACGCGTGCTGACCTTCACCACCAGGCTCGTCTTCCCGCCAAATTCCGCTGGCGGCGCCCCTGCGATGACCTCCATCGACTGAATTGAACTGGACGGAATCTGGTTGGAAAAGGTTTTGCTCGTCTGGTCGGAGTTGGCCTGATCGTCCACCGAAATAGTGTTTTCCGCGTGATCGCCGAGGCCGTGCATGCTGTTGTTGGAGTCGGCGGAAACACCCGGCGTTAGCCCCGTGACCGCCGCGCTCACGCCGGACGATTCCGCCGGCATGGGCAGCCTGTCCATCTGGCTCTTATCCACGTCGACATGGGAGGTGGAATCAGTTTCTACCAGGTCTCCTGCCTCCTCGCGCACGGTGACGCTGGTGGCCTCGACTAGGGCTTGCAGCGTAACGCTGATTCCCACGGGTACGACCGAACGCAACTCGACGTCCTGGGCATAGGGCGAGAAACCCTTCGCCGTGACCGTCAGGTGGTAGGGATTGAAGGGAACATTCGAAAGGCTGAACTGTCCGGTGGTGTCGGTCTGCGCACTGCGCTCAAAGCTGCTGACGGGGTTATGAATTCTAATGGTGGCGCCCACAACGACCGCGCCGGTCACGTCGATGACTGTCCCGTTCAGTGTCGTGGAGTTGCCGACGGACTGGCCAGCCGCCACGCTGGCGGCTAGGCACAGCGTGATCGCCAACCCGGCAAAGCGCCCCTGACAGAAACTAGGCATGAATCCTCCTGAGACGAATGGTGAATCGGCCGGTCCGGTTGTTCACACCCGATGACGAGCTTACCAGCAGCCTCTCGCCAAGTTGTTGGGAAGCAACGGAAAGCAACCAGTCGCCTCCCCGCAAGCAACTTTCCCGCTAAAAATGGAAACCGACCTCCGCCGTGAGCGAGCGCGGAGTGACATAGTGCGTTCCGCTAAAGGTTGAAAGAAAGTTATAGAGCGCAAAATTGTTCGCCAGATTGATGACGGTCAATCGCGCACTCACTTTGTACTTGTCGCCACGGAACAAGTTGTCATGGCCGACCGAGATGTCGAAGAGGTTTCGCGACGCGATGCGCGGCGGATTGTGATCGTCGTTTTCGGTTCCTGGCGCTGGCACCCTGATAAGACTGGAGCCGAAGGCCGATGCTGGGCAATTGAAAGGCAGTGGCGCCGTCGGGGTTGCGCGCTGAGCTCCGCAAGAGAACCCCGCCTCGGACTCCTGATCGGCAGAAAGTGGAATCTCGCCCACGTTGGCCGCGCCCATACTGATGTTATTCACGCCGCCGAGCACGATTGATCCTGGGCAATCGTTGTACGGAGGGCTTGCCCCGAAGCACGGCGTTGCCCCTGCGACGAGCCCGCTGTCATACCGCCAGTTGAAGCCGACCCAGGGCCCACGCTTCCAGGGTTGGTATTGCAAATGGGTAGTCTGGTTGAACTTTTCGTCGTGGTCAATGCGGAAGGGAAGTCCGGCCGCGGTCGCCACCGTCGCGCCTGCTCCTCCAATCTGGGGCTGGAAAAATCGCGCCGCCACGCTGGAGAAGACCATGAGCGCCGAGAAGCCATGGATATCAGGTACGCTCACCCGGCCCGCATATCCAGGAATCTTGGAGTTGTGCCATTCAATCGGAAACGTGATCGGGGTGTTGCCGAGCACGCTGAAGTCGTAGCCATTGTGCGTATACTTCGAAATCCACTCGCCGGAAAAAACCAAATACTTCCCGAAAGCCTGCTCCAGGCCGGCATGGAATTCATTGCGAAAGCCGGGACTCAACGGATTCGTTGCCACCGAGGAACACAGAAGAAGCGGGTTTAGGACAGGATTTGCGCATCCGATGCTGGACAGGATCAGATTCTCGTTAAATGGAGATTCCAGGGTGCGAGCGTAGGAAATGCGGAGGATTGTATTGGTCTTCTTGATGTTGTAAGCGATGCCAACGCGAGGCTCGGCTTGCCTCGCGGTGGTGATTCCATTGTAGAGATCGCTGCGAATGCCGAGGTTCAAAGACCAGTTTCCTTTCGTGATGTTGTCTCGCACATAGAGGGCGAGTTCCTTCACGTCAGTGTGGCCATTGAAGGTGTACAAGCCTCCGCCACGCGTCAAATCGTAAGGAGCCAGGATCGGATTGAAGTAAGGATAAAAAGCGTTGCCGGGAGCGTTCGTGTTGGACGGAAGATTTGGCTGGTAGATACCGCCGCACTGCGAGGGATTAGCAATCCCCGGCGCTGGCGCCGCGACGTATGGGTAAATGTTCACTGCACTCGTAGCCACAGCAGCTATGCAGGGTGCGTTGAAGGTTGGGTCGACGATCCCCAGAGTGTCGTCCTCATTGAGGAACGTTTGCTCGTAGGTGACTCCAGCCTTGATTTGGTTAATTCCCCTGACATAGGAAAGATCGGTTCGAAGGCCCGCGTTGGTCAGCTTGCGGTTCTGACCCACCGACTGTCTTTGAAGACTCGGCGGCCCGAGGTCTGCGAAGGGATCGCTGCTCGGGTAGTAGTTGTAATCGTCGCGGCGCACGAACGCACCGAAGGTAGATACGGCGTTCGTACTCAGCACATGCGTCCACGAAGGAGCAATGTTGAAGGTCCCAATCTTGGAGCGTTGATCGGTCGCTCCGACGATATTTCCGCTCGGGTCTCTGCCCGCAAAGGCCGCCATCTGCGGTTCGATTCCGGCCAGCCCTAGCCAGGGCGTAGCGTTTTCGGCGTCGAGCGAGTTCGGCGTCTGGAACCAACTCCGGCTGTAGCCGAAGTTTATGTGAATCGAGTCGGCGCTGGTCAGTTGATAGTCGACACGATCAAATAAATTCTCTTCGTTGCCCTTGTCGTGGAACACCGTGAATTCCGGCGGGTCGAGGAACCGTCCAGTGTTCAAACCACTTACGGAAATGAAATTTCCCCAGTTCTTACCACCGTAGGCGAGATCGGCTGCCACGTTCGAACTTCCAAACGACCCATACGAAGTGGTCACGGAGCCATGAGGCGTGGTTACGCCCTGCCCCGAGCGCGTGGTGGCGACGATCACCACGCTGGTCTTGCCTCCGTATTCCGCTGGCGGCGCACCCGAGATCACTTCCATGGATTCGATGGAATCGATGGGAAGCTGGTTGGAGAAGACTTTACTTTGCTGGTCCGTAATCGGCTGGCCGTCGACGGAGAACGAATTCTCCGCGTGATCCCCGATCCCGTGGAAGAGTCCGTTGGAATCGGCAGCGATTCCAGGGGTAGAGAGAGTAACCAGCGAACTCAAGGACGAAGACGCGCTTTCCAGGGGAAGCTTGTCGAACAGGTTCTTGTCGATGTCGGAGTGGAAGGTTGGGTCGTTTTCCACCAGATCTGCCCCGGCTTCGACTGTCACCGTAGTGGTAGCGCTGGAGACTTGAAGACTGACCTTGATGCCGACGGGCACAACGGAGCGGACTTCGACGTCCCGCGCGGTCTGGGCGAACCCCGTCGCGGTCACCGTCATGTGATACGGATTGAAGGGAACATTCGGGAAGTTGAAATTCCCGGACTTGTCGGTGGCGGTTGACTGGTCGAAATGGCTGACCGGGTTATGAATCTCAACGGTTGCGTCAGGAACAACGGCGCCGGTAGGGTCTAAGACGGTGCCGCTGAGCGATCCAGAATTTCCCCCCGACTGCGTGTACGCAAGATTGCTGGCTAGACAGAGCGAGACGGCAAGAACAATGACGATCGACCGCTTGGATGAAACGAGCATGATATCTCCTGGAGGAAATCAAAATGGCGAAATCAAGAAAAGGGATCACCCGGCATGTAACGCCGGAGCATCGAATTCTGATCTGCTGGATTTCCTAGACGGCCGGAGGACCGCGAATGCCCAGGTCGAGAACACTAAGTCGGGCTTTCGCGATAACTTCTTTTTCTTGCAGCACCCCGACCGTGGTAAAAATGGGCCGGGCTGAATTGGAAATACTGACCGGGCTGGCGCTATGGGCCAGCGCGCAGATGGAGCAGGAAGCCGATTCGGTTTGGCTCGGATGATTATGCGTCGACTCGGCCGCCACCGTCCACAACATCAGGGACAGGCACAGCCACGCCAGCCATCGCACCGAGAACTTCATAAGCTCCTACATTGGGCTAGACTCTTTAAGCTTATAACGGTTATCCGCCAAATGCCAAATGCTGGACAAGTTACTATAGGACTTACTATAAGGAATGCGTGCATGGCCACCGTCAGCTTGCCCTGAGCTTAGTCGAAGGGTGGGGGCGGCGAACATCGGGTCAGTGATAAAACTTCATCTGCGAGGGTATTTATGTCAGAGCCAACATACGAAGAACTCAAAGCGCGCTTGTCGCAACTGGAAAAAGAGGTCGACATCAAAAAGCGCAGCGGCGACCTGATCTTCAAGGTCGGAGAGAAGGGCGGAGTCAGCGTCTACGGCCTGGGCCGCTTCCCGGTCACTCTTTATTACGAGCAATGGAACCGCTTGCTAGGCGCGGCCGAAGACATCAAGAAGTTCATGGAAGAGAACAAGTCAAAATTGAAGCTGAAGGACCAGGGGTAAGGCGGCGCGCTGACGTCGGACCTCAGACGCCAGACCTCAGACGGTCAGACCTCAGACCTCAGACCTCGGGCGTCGGCTGTTCACTCACCCGAGCACGGGCGCTAGGTTTTGAGGTCCAAGGTCCGAGGTCCGAAGGCCCAAGGTTCGCTCCAGCGCCGTTGCGCTATAATAAAAAGACTGTGCCCAAATACTCCATCGTCGTCCCACTGCACAACGAGCAGGAGAACGTCACGGATCTCTATGACCGCCTGAAAGCGGTGATGGAAACTGCGGGTGAGACTTTTGAAATCGTGTTAGTGGACGATGGCTCGAGCGACCACACCTTCGCCATGCTGCGCGAAATCGCGGCTGTCGATAGCCGCGTAACTGTGGTCAAGCTTCGCCGCAACTTCGGACAAACCGCTGGCCTTGCCGCCGGCTTCGATCACGCCCGCGGCGAATACATCATCGCCATGGATGGCGATCTGCAACACGATCCCGCCGACATTCCGCTCTTCCTGGAAAAGATCGCCGCCGGTTACGATATCGTCAGCGGCTGGCGCAAAGTGCGCGTGGATAATTTCTGGATGCGCCGCATCCCCTCCCGCATGGCGAATTGGTTGATGGCCAAGCTCAGCGGCGTTGACATCCACGACTTCGGCACGACTTTCAAGGCCTACCGCCGCGAGATTCTCGAACAGGTGCCGCTCTACGGCGAACTGCACCGCTTTATCCCGGCGCTGGCTTCGTGGTATGGCGCTTCGATCTGCGAAGTTCCCATCCGCAACGTAAACCGGGAGCGCGGCACGTCGCATTACGGCATCTCCCGCACCTTCCGGGTTTTCTTCGATCTGATCACGATTCGCTTCTTGCTCCGCTATTTGTCGCGCCCACTGCACTTCTTCGGAACTTTCGGGTTGCTCAGCATGTTCGGCGGAAGCGCCATCGTAGCCTGGCTCGGCGTGGAAAAATTTCTACGCAACGTCCACATTATGGCCTCGCACGGCCCCCTCATGATGCTCGCTCTAGGCCTGCTGCTAGGCGGCTTGAACCTTTTAGCCATCGGATTGCTCGGTGAGATGCAGGTCCGCCACTACCACGAACCCCGCCACCGCGCGCCTTATTCGGTCGATCGCGTTCTGCGTTCTCAAAACGAAGAGCACAGCGTCTCGGAATAGTTCATGTGCGGGGAGCCCCCGGCTGTCCTAGCTAAGCTCGAAGGATTTCCCCCGCAGCCCTCATCCCCACCGCGCGGCCGGCTTCGAGTCTTTCAGCCATACGATGAAATCCGTCATGGGAGGAACGCCGCCCAATTCCCGCAGGCGCGTTGCGTTCTGTCCACGGTGATAGTGGCTGTGCATCGCAGCCTGCGTCAGCGCGTGACGCACCGTGATCTTCAGCGGAGGCTTGAACCAAGGTACTTCAATCACTTCTTCCATGCGAACGTGATCTGCCTTCTTCAATAAGGCATTCATCTCGGCGAGCCCTTGCTGAGCATACTTCTTCAGATCCGCAATGAGAGGGAAGTCCTCCAGCTTCTTGAAGGCGAACTCCGAGGTCCGTGGACCCGTCACCCACAAGAACCCGTGCTGCACGAGATGAATATGAAACAACCGTTCGCGGATCGCCTTATCGGCCAGCGCCACCGGATGTGCCTCAAACGCTCGCCAGTGTTCGGCATCGGCCCACTCCTGATGGGCATATAGCTCGTCAAGATAAGAACTCATTCGTTTCTCCAGTCGAGTTGCTCCCGTGAGTTTACTCCGCTTGGCCGTGGCAATTGATGCCTGTTCCCCGCGGCGTATAATGTGCGCTTCGGCTTTGCAGGAGCTTCGGCATCATGCCACCAACCACACAATACGAACTGCAACTTGCCCGCCGCATGTCGCGCCTGGGCACCGAAACGGCCTTCGAAGTTCTAAACAAAGCCCGCGCCCTGGAACGGCAGGGCAAGAGCATCATCCATCTCGAGATCGGCGAGCCCGATTTCGACACTCCGGCCAACGTGATCGAAGCCGCCGTCGACGCCCTGCACCAGGGTTGGACTCACTACGGTCCCTCCGCCGGCCTGCCCGAGCTGCGCCAGACCATCGCCGACTATGTGAGCCGCACTCGCGGCGTAAAAGTTACTCCCGAGGAAGTGGTCGTAGTTCCGGGCGGTAAGCCAATCATCTTCTTCACCATCCTGGCCTTAATCGATGAGGGAGATGAGGTTATCTTTCCGAACCCTGGCTTTCCGATTTACGAGTCGATGATTAATTATGTGGGTGGCCGTGCCGTACCCCTCCACCTGCGCGAAGAGCGGGATTTTTCTCTCGACGTCGACGAACTTGCCGCCCTCATCACCGGCCGCACCAGGCTCATCATCCTGAATTCGCCGCACAATCCCACCGGCGGCGTGATGCAGCGCGAAGACACCGAGCGGGTAGCCAGAATCATCGGCGACCGCAACATCCTCGTCTTGTCGGACGAAATTTACAGCCGCCTGCTTTTTGAAGGCGAGCATTTCTCCATCATGTCGGTGCCCGGCATGCAGGAGCGCACCATCCTGCTCGACGGTTTCTCGAAAACCTACGCCATGACCGGATGGCGCATGGGCTATGGCGTGATGCGCCCGGACCTTGCAGCCCACATCACGCGGCTGGCAACGAACTCCACTTCTTGCACCGCCAGCTTCACCCAGATCGCAGGCATCGAAGCGCTGCGCGGCGATCAGAGTTCAGTCGACGAAATGTGCGCCGAATTCAAGCGACGCCGCGACGTTTTCGTCGCCGGCCTGAATAAGATCAAAGGCTTCTCCTGCCGCATGCCGAAAGGCGCTTTCTACGTGTTCCCGAACATTACGAAGACCGGCTGGAAGTCCAAGCCGCTAGCCGACGCGCTTCTGGAGCAGGCCGGGGTGGCCGCGCTCTCCGGCACCTCCTTCGGCGAGTTCGGCGAGGGCTATTTGCGCTTCAGCGTGGCCAACTCGCTTGAAAACCTGCAGCAGGCCCTGGATCGAATCGACCACTGGACGAAGCACAATCTCTAAGCTGCTTTCGCTGATCGTTCGACGGTTGCACTGAGTTCAGCTAACCACAGCGCAAGTTCTTGCATCTTGACACCGCCCTACCTCCGTATCAGAATTGGCCGATTCCGAGACTGTAACGGAAGATCCCGACCAACTATTTAGGAGTGTCTATGCTCTCGAAGACCCTAGGAAGCATCTTAGCCTTGGCACTGGTCGTACCTGCCTTGGCGCAAGAACCGGCCGCCTCGACCTTCTCGTCAGACCCCCAGGAAATATTCTCGATTGTCCCCCGGCAGTTCGCACCCATGAAGTTTCACGGCCTGACTCCGAGTGGGGGAGTGGAAAGTGAAAACTGGAGCGGCTACGCCGTAACCGGCACTGCCTTCACCAAAGCCACTGGATCGTGGAAAGAGCCCAAGATCAACTGCAAAAAGAGCCCCAACGGCTACGCCGCCTTTTGGGTGGGCATCGACGGATACTCTTCCACGACCGTGGAACAGACCGGAACCCTTGCGGTTTGCACGGGCACGACTGTCGCTTATTACGCCTGGTGGGAATTCTATCCAACCAACGACATCCAGGTGATCTCCACCATCACCGTGTCCCCCGGCGACATAATCTCGACCGAGGTGGTGTACAACGGCACACAGTTCCAACTGAAGATCACGGACGAAACCACCAAAAAGTCTTTCAGCAAGAAGGGTAGCGTTTCAGGGGCGCAGCGCAACTCGGCCGAATGGATTGCCGAAGCTCCCTCCAGCAGCAGTGGCATCCTGCCTCTCGCCGATTTCGGCACTGCCTCTTTTGGCGACGATTACACCGAAATAAGCGCCACCAATGATGCCACCGATTCGTCGGTGACCGGACCGATCAGCGACTTTGGCGCCGATGTTGAGGCGATCACGATGGTAAGCAGCTCGAGCGTGGTTGAAGCGGTTCCTTCCGCGCTGACCACCGACGGCTCCAGCTTCCAGGTGGTTTGGAAAGCGGACTAATCTGCAAGCTTGAATCACTCGGGAGGGCGGCGCAACCTCGCGCTGCCCTCTTTTTTTGAACGGCTGCGCCTCGCGAAGAATCTTCCAGTATCCAAGCCTTCTTATCCCGCTCGTTTCAACAATCAACCCAGCCTCGTTTCGGAGCGTGAGCAACCCTGTTCGGTTTCCGTAAATAAGAAGAAGGCTGGAGTTCGCGCTATCGCCCCGCCGTTTAAACTGGCGCGGTTTCTGAAATTGCAGTTTGATTCCGGACGGGTATTTGTGATAATTCCATGCGCGGTGTTCTTGAACCCAGGAAACATAGATGTCGGGTAAGCACCTCGCGCCAGCCGCCCACGCCCTAGGCTATGAATTGCCGGGAGGCAAGGAAGACCAGCTCCGGCCCGATGGAGGCATATGGGATCACCTGGTATCGCATTGCGCTCCGAGGATTCAACCACTGAGAGCCAGAGAGAACTCGCTCGATGGCAGCGACGGCTGCTTCCGTTCATGACCTGGAGCATCGCGCTGATCGCGATTACGTTTGTTTCCCTGAGCGTGTTCGATCTGCTCGCGCTTCGTTCATCGATTGGCGATCAGTCCGCCTCAGAGGTTCGGGCTCAGATTGACGAGCAGTTCAAGGCGCAGAAGGTTGGCTTTGCCACTCCCGATCAAATGCTCCAACAATCACTCGTAATGCTCGAGGCGGCCGCGCTGGAAAAGCGGTATCACCAGGCCAATGCCCTCAATATGTCTCGGACCCTCACCAAGCATTTGTCTTTTGTGACCGGTGCGATCCTCGCCCTTCTGGGTGCTGTTTTTATTTTGGGTAAGATGGCCGAAAACACGTCGCAGGTTAGCGGTGGCGCTCCTGGTTGGCGGTTGACGTTCACCAGCGCTTCGCCTGGGGTCATACTGGCCTTTTTTGGAACGGCAATTATCATCGTATCCCTCTGGGTGCAGTCTGCGATTACCGTCGAAGACCGTCCGGTGTACGTCTATTCGGTGGTGATTGGACCGCAAAGTTCGCAACCTACTTCTTCGGCGCCCGTTCCCAAACCGCCTGATGTCTTGCACGGCACCGATCATAAGTAGAAATAGCTTGAGAAGAACAGGCATGGCATGAATCCGCGTTGGGCTCGCAAACTTGCCTGCATCACTTTCACTCTGGCCACCTGCGCAGCTTCCCCGACCATCAGTGACCAGCAACTGGAGGAGATGTGGAGGTCCGGGCGTTACAGTGAAGCTCTGCCGCTACTAGTGGACCGATGGAATTCTCCAGGAGGGCGCACCTGGCGAATGGAATACATGATCGGAACCAGCGAATGTCAAATGGCCGGTCTGGCGAGTAATGGCGTGCTGATGCTCAGGGACGTGCAATCGTTCCGATTGCCAAAAGAGGTGCGAACCGCGGTGCAGTCGCAAATCGATGCTTGCCAGAGTTCAACACCGGGCGGTCCGGCTCAGCATTTCCCTTCGGGCACTCAGGTGTTATTCCAGTTGTCGCCCGGAGCTTCGGTCCACGGCAAAGGTGGTTTTATCTTTGAACACCAAAATAGCCCGTCTGTCGCCACCGCACCGGTCACCGTCGATGAGCTCCATGAGCGGCTGGTTCCAATAAGGCGGGGCAGCCCAGAGGCCACGGATTTTCGGGACGCAGCGGAAGATAACGCCCGACAGCGGTTCGGCCGCTCATCCTTCGGTAAGGCCACTGTCGGGGAGTTCGTCGTGGTTACTTCAATTCCCGACGACGCGGTCGCTTCCCGGGTAGGGCGTTGCTTAACCAGGTATCAGGAAGCGCTTCAAGCCATTTTCGGAATGCATCCCTCTGAGGACTACATCACCGTTTATGCCTTCCCTTTCGTTGAAGAGGTGGCGCGCTTCGCTCCAAAGCTCCACGGCATAGCCCTGCCTTATGGAACAGTGGCTTACTCCGTGTATGAAGACATGAGCATCGTCGGAGTCGCCGGCGAGTTCGACTGCGGGACCTTGGCACACGAATTGGTACATTTGATGACCAGGGATCGATTTGGAAACAGCCCGGCCTGGCTCGAGGAGGGTTTGGCATCAGAAATCGCGGTTGCCTCTCCATCCAGCGACGGCAAAATCCTCTTCCGGTCTAGTTGGCGGGATGACATGCTGAAAGCGCACTGGAAAGGGCGCCCTACAGTGAGTCAGCTGCTAAAGACCAGTTGGGACGATTTTGCCGCACTCACTCCGGAGGACCAGGAGCGGGTTGCCACCGTTAACGCCATGGCGGCGTCTTTCGTAAGGTTCCTGGACTCCCGCCATAAGCTGCTGCAGGTATATTCCGCGTTTAGAGATCAGCGCATTACCGCAGACGTCCAGCACTTTCGTTCCGATGAAGACGTGTTGACTCAGATCATGGCTGAGTCGGTAGAAAAGTTGGATGCCGATTTCGTAAGGTGGTTCACTCCACCGGAGAAAAGTCCGGTCAAGCCAAAGGAAGGTGCATCCCAGAAATGATCTTTACTTATGGTTGCCGGCGGTTCTCGGAGAACCATAAAATCGACCCCGCGGATCGCATCAGGTGCCTATGTCAGCTAAAACGCTTCCAGTTCGGGGATATCCCACCGCCAGCCGCCTTCATGCGCCTGGCTACGGCCTCCCCGAGACTAACAAAGGATTGCTCCCCTGGAGTTGGGCCGAGCGGCGTTTGAAGAAATCGCACAACTACTGGATCACCACGGTTAGACGAGACGGCTCGCCCCACACCGTTTCTCCCCACGTCGTTTCTCGTCACGTCGTTTCTCCTCACACCATGGTGGTCTGGGGGCTTTGGCAGGACGGCCGCTTCCTGTTCAGCACCGGCAGCCAGTCGCGCAAAGCTCGCAATCTGGAGCAGAACCCCAACTGCGTCGTCTGCACCGAGGACGCCCACGAAGCGGTCATCGTCGAAGGCGTAGCCGAAATCGCCGGCGTCCCCGCTCGCCGCAAGTTTCTTCCCGCCTATGAACGCAAATATAAGTTCGACATGAAGACGATGGAGCAGGACATCCTCTCGCTGAAGGAGCCGGTTTTCTCAGTGCGTCCTCGGGTTGTCTTTGCTCTGTGGGAGAAACACTTCGTCGGGAAGTCCACGCGCTGGAAGTTCGAATAGGCTATCCTATTCACGCCCTTGCCAATCAATGCGCCTTTTCTGCAAGGAAGAACTCATGAGCCCAAAGGCCCGCGTCTTTGCCACCTGCGACATAGGAGATGCACTCAACCTGCTCCGCGATCGCGGCTACGAGGTCGATGTCTATCCTCGCCCCCAAGCTCCGCCCAAGAGCCTGATTATCGAGAAAGTAAGATCCGGCATTGATGGCTTGATCACCACCCTGCGCGATCCCATCGATGCTGAGGTCTTCGCCGCCGGCAGCGATGGCTCCGGCAAACACACTCTCAGAGTCGTGGCGCAATACGCTGTCGGCTTCGATAACATCAACCGGGCCGACGCCAACCGCTACAAGGTTCCATTCACCAACACCGCCGACGTTCTAACCGAAGCCACTGCCGAGTTTGCCTTCTTCATGCTCGGCCTCCTGGCGCGCAAGATGTGGCCCGCGGAGCACCTCACGCGCGAGAACCAATGGGGATACTGGCATCCCTATTTGCCCTTTCTAGGCGACGAAGTCACTGGCAAGACCATCGCGATCATCGGCACCGGGCGCATCGGCCTGGCCATGATCAAGAAATGCGCCGGCTTCGACATGAATATGTTGTGCTACGACCCGGCGTATGAGAATCACGGCTTCATCCAAGCCATTCAAGAGAACATGGATCTGCGCCACGCCCGCGGCATTTCCAGAGAGAAGAACTGGATCAAGTATGTGAGCTTCGAAGAGGCCCTGCGCCAGGCTGATTTCGTTAGTGTGCACGTGCCCCTGCTGCGTCCGGAAGAGAGCGCAACCCCGACCTATCATCTCTTCAATGAGCATACTTTGAAGCTGATGAAGCCGGCCTCCTATCTCATAAACGATTCGCGCGGCCCCGTTATCGATGAACTAGCTCTGGTGAAAGCTCTGCGCGAGAATTGGATCGCCGGCGCTGCCCTGGATGTGTACGAGAAAGAGCCGCTGCCTCCCGACTCGCCGCTACGCGACCCGGCCATTGCCGATCGCTGCCGCCTGTTTCCGCACTTTGCCAGCGCAGCCCGCATCACGCGCCTTTCCTCCGATCCCGAAAAAGGCATGGCCGGGCGTTGCGTGCAGGGTTTGATCGACGTTCTCGAAGGCAACTACGGCGGAGATATAACCAGAATGCCTTATGTCGTAAACAAAGAAGCGTTCCAGAAGTAAACTCCGCGAGCACGAAGCACGTCACGATGTTTTCCAATCGCACCAACTGGAGGCTCACGCGCAATCGCCTGACCGATGCCCTCGAAGAGGTAACTTCCGGCGGCGCTCAGGTGCTCGACCTCACTCAATCCAATCCGACGCGGGTCGGCCTGCAATACGAGGATCAGAAAATTCGGCAAGCTCTCTCCTCGCCCCAGGCCATGGATTACGATCCTCACCCGAAGGGACTGCCCAGCGCCCGCCGAGCGGTAGCGGATTACTACGAAGCGCAGCTTGGGATCCACCATCTTGATCCCGAGCGTCTTATCCTTACGACCAGCACCAGCGAAGGCTACTCCTTTGTCTTCCGCTTGCTTTGCAATCCCGGCGACGAATTGTTGGTTCCCAAGCCGAGTTATCCCTTGTTCGAATTTCTTGCCGACTTGCAGGACGTCAAACTGGTGCCCTATCCCCTGATCTACGATCACGGCTGGCAGATCGATTTCCCGTCGTTGCACAATGCGGTGACGAAGCGCACCCAGGGCGTGGTGGTGGTTCATCCCAACAACCCCACCGGCTCGTATGTGCATGAGGAGGAACAGAGGTCGCTCAACAAATTCTGTCGCGAGCAGGAACTCGCATTGATCGCCGACGAAGTTTTTCTCGACTACGCCCACGATCAATCGCCGCAACCAACGTTTGCCGCCAATCAGGATGTGCTGACTTTCACCCTCAGCGGCATATCGAAGATCTCGGCACTTCCGCAGATGAAGGTGGCATGGATCGCGACTACCGGCCCAGAAGCACAAGTGCAGGCCGCGCTGGCCCGCCTCGAGGTCATCGCGGACACCTATCTCTCCATGAACGCGCCCATCCAGTGGGCTGTTCCGGTCCTGCTCGCGCAGCGAAAGAGCATTCAGCGGCAACTGCTCGATCGGGTGCGGGGCAATCTAGCCGAACTCGACCGCCAGCTCTCAGGGCAAAAGATTTGCCAGCGTTTACAGGTAGAAGCAGGATGGTACGCAATCGTGCGCGTGCCCGTAACACAGACGGACGAGGAACTCGCGATCGATCTACTGCGCCGCAAATCCGTTCTTCTGCATCCGGGCCACTTCTACGATTTTCCCAGCGACGGATATTTGGTGCTGAGCTTGATCGGGCAGAAATCCGATTTTGCGCAAGGCGTGCAGAGAATGCTGGAGATGCTCAATCCGTAGAGACGTTCCAGGGCCGTCCCTACGAGATCGCTTCATCCCTTCACCAGAAACGGATTGCTCTCGCGCTCTTCTCCAATCGTCGTCAACGGCCCGTGGCCGGGGACCACGACCGTATCATCCGGCAACGCAAGTACCGTATCGTGCAGCGACCGCATAATCTTCTGCATCGATCCGCCCGGCAGATCGGTGCGGCCGATGGAGCCGGCGAACAGCGTGTCGCCTGCGATCAGAGTTTTTTCCGCAGGGAAGTACAGGCAGATGCTGCCTTCGGAGTGCCCCGGCGTGTGCAGTATGCTGGCCGTGTGCGAACCAGCTTGTACCGTGTCTCCCGTATTTACGCTCTGATCGATCTCTACTTCACCGGGCGCGGCCATGCCCACCCACGCGGCTTGCACGTCCAGCATTTTGAGCAGGGCGTAGTCATTCTGGTTCAGCAGGATCGGCGCTCCCGTGGCGGCGCGCAGCTTCATTGCTCCGCCCACATGATCGATGTGAGCGTGCGTGATGACGATTTGCTTGACCTTCAGGCTGTGCTTCCCAATGAGCCGAAGGACCTCCTCGATGTCGTCGCCGGGGTCGATGACCATCGCTTCGCGCGTGCTCTCGTCGCCGATAATCGAGCAGTTACACTGCAGCGGCCCTACGGGAAAGATCTCGTGAATCATACTTTTATTGTAGCGAAACACTCACTTTTGGTTGCCGCGGCGTTTTCGGCGCAGCGGTAAAGGTGTTTCTTTTCATATCGGCTCAGCCCGAGTTCCGCCCCCGACCCATCTTCACACTTGTCTTGCAGCGCGGTCGGCGAGACAATACGCCCACGCGCTCGGGAGGATTTTCTGTGGCCGCTAAATACCGTCAGCATGGATATCAAGACCGCGATCGTCAAGATCGCGATCGCGACGAGAAACCACGCAAGGATTCTGGAGAAAAACCCGCCCCGGTTCCCCCGGCTCGACGCGACTACAGCATGGGGCCCAAGCCGGTGCACATGCCCGGCACGCGCGCCGTCTCGCGTTGCGCCCAATGCGGGACGGTTCTGCAGGAGATTCCTTCCACTGGGCTTTGTCCCAAGTGTGGCTTCGCGCTGCACTCCTGCAAGCAGTGCATGTACTTCGATCCCGGCAGCCGTTTCGAGTGCATGCAGCCGGTTCCGGAGCGCGTCGCCAAAAAAGACGTCCCCAACAATTGCACGTTCTACGAAATCCGGGTCACCCGGGAGAAAGAAACATCCACGCCCGCCAGCCTTCGCCCCAACGACGCCCGCCAGGCCTTTGAGAATCTGTTTAAGAAGTGAGGCGTGCGGACTTCAGACCTCGGACTTCAGGCCTCGGACCCAGAATTGAAATTTCGCAGCGCGCTGGTTTTGCTGACTGTCCGAGGTCCGGCGGCCGAGGTCGTTCTTACGGTTTCTGCGTGGGCCGCAGCAGAACCTCACTCACAAACGAGTGCGGAGCTTGTGTGACTAACATAGCTACGGCGTGTGCCACGTCTTCGGGTTGCAGCATCTTTGCCGGGTCCTTGCCGGCGCGCGGGCTGAAATCCGTGTTAGTCGAACCGGGGCAGATCACGGCCACTCGGATATTGAACCCGCGCAGCTCTTCCGCTAGCGAATAGCTCAGCCCGTTCAATCCCCATTTCGAGGCAGCGTAGGCCGCGCCGTTGGGTAGCGCGTTCTTTCCGGCCAAAGACGAAATATTAATGATGTGACCGGAGCGGGCGCGCATCATCAGCGGCACGAAGGCGCGCGTGGTATAGAAGACGCTGCGCAGATTCGTGTTCAGAATCTGCTCCCAGGAGTTCGGCGGCAGCTGGTGCAGCGGACCGGAAAACCCTCCAATGCCGGCATTGTTGACCAGAATATCCAGTCTTCCGAGTGAGGACTCCACCCGCTCCGCCGCACTTGCAACCGATTCAAGACTAGTCACATCGCAAGGGATGATCTCGGACTTGCCGCCTGCCCCGGCGATGGTTTGGGCAACCGATTCGAGCGCGGCCAGCCTTCGGCCGCACAACACCGTCAGGGCCCCAAGAGTTAACAGTTTGTGGGCAATCGCAGCCCCGATACCTCTTCCTGCGCCGGTAACCACCGCGACCTGCCCGGCGAGGGGACGAAGCGCATTGCCTGTAGCATCCTGAGGAAGCAGGTTCATAGCGGTGTGCCGGTGTAGCGGAACGCGGGGCGAAACCAGCGACTAAAGCGGGACTATCGCTTTCCGGCCCCCCCGCATCTTAGCAATAAAGGAGGCGGCCGCGGGAAGTTGCTTGCCTTCGGTGAAACTGATACTTATAATCCGGCAACCGGGAATGATAGGGTCCGTCGCTTCTATGTCCCAAAGTTTACCCGGTTTTCCCGATAAACAGGGAGAGGCGTGTAGCTTTCTGAGCGGCAATTCCGGAGTAGAATAAGCGGTTCCAAACCGGAACGCAGCAGAAGTTGAAGAAGAATATCGTTTCCCGAAATTGCATATTCTAAGGATCCAATTTCCGACGATTCAAGGAGCCACACTGATGAAGAAAATTCTGGTCACGGTTGTGCTCGGGCTTGCGCTGGCGGGGGTCGAGACCGCAGCGCTGCTCGCGCAGCCGCAGGGGGAAGCAGCGCCCGCAGCAGCCGCGCAGGCCCCGGTTATTAAGGACCCTGCCGAGTACAACGCTTACGTGGGAGCAATCAAAGCGCCAGATCCGGCGGCCCAAATCAGCGGACTCGAAGCCTTCCTCGCGCAGTATCCCAACAGTGTCATGAAAACGGCCGCGCTGCAGACCCTGATGCAGGATTACCAGCAGACGAATAACCAGCAGAAAACCGTTGATACCGCTGCCAAGCTTGTGGCGGCTGACGCCTGCAACGTGCGTGGATTGGCTCTTCTGGCCTATTTTAAGCGGCTCCAGGCCCAGGGCGGCGCCGCCAATGCAGCCGAGTTGCTCGCCGAGGCCAAGAAGTATGGCCAGCAGGGACTCGATTGTTTGCCTAAGTTCACCAAGCAGGACAATACTTCCGACGCCGACTTTCAAAAGATGAAGGGCGAGATGGCTGCAATTTTTGACGCCGCCCTCGGCATCGCTGACCTCACCGGCAAAGATTATGACGACGCGCGAAAAGAGCTTCGCGTCGCGGCCGACGCCACTCCCACGGATTTCAGCGTGGTTTATCCCTTGGCCTTGGCCTATGCCGGTCCCACGCCGCCCGACCCCAAGATTTCTCCCGACTCCGTCAATGCGATCTGGTTCGCGGCTCGCGCCTCGGTGGTTGCACCCACTCCGCAGTATCAGCAGCAGATCGAAAAATACGCCAAGAATCAATACATCAAGTACCACGGCGGCGACGATGGCTGGACCGATGTTCTGGCACAAGCTAAAGCCAATCCCGCGCAGCCGGCTGGCTTTACGATCAAGCCGGCGCCCACTCCGGCCGAACAGGTTCACACCATGGTGACCACGAAGAAGCCGGAAGACATGAATTTCGCCGAGTGGCAGTTTGTCTTCACCAACGGCTCTCAGGCCGATCAGGATGTGGTTTGGAATGCCATCAAAGGCAAAGCAGTGCAGATGAACGGCACAGTTATCAAAGCCACTGCCACGGAGTTCGATCTGGCCGGGAGTTCTGACGATATCGACGCCAAGAAGGCCGACATAACGCTCACCTTTGAAGACAAAGTTCCGCTCAAACTCATTCCTAAAGAAAACGCCAGTCTGGACTTTCAGGGTGAGCCGGCTTCCTACACGGCGAGCCCGTTCATGATGACCATGGAGAAAGGGAAGTTGCTGAAAGCCGCAGCGCCGGCGAAGGCCCCCGTCCACCACAAAACAGCCCCGCAGTAATAAAGCAGTGACAAAATGATCTCGCTCCAAACATCAGGCAGCCCGCGAGGGCTGCCTTTATTTCGGAACGAGTTTCCATTCGCTTTAGCGGGCGATAAGCGTGCTACCGCGCAGCTTTTTTATCCAGCGACGCGAGCCTCGCACTGCGCGGTGGACGCTTCACTCCATCGCGGAGCTGGCGGACGTCGATCTTCAGCTCGCTGAGCGTCCGGCTGAGCGTGTTGCGGTGCATTCCCAGTTCACGCGCCGCGCGGCACTGGTTGCCCTTGTTTTCCTGCAGCACAGTAAGTATGAAGCGTTTCTTGAACTCCCGTATGCCCTCGGAATACAGGATGTTGCTCTTGTACATTTGCAGAATGAGTGCCTCTAGTTGATCTTTCACGATGTGTCTCTTTTCTCTTTTTTTCTCTTCGCTCTTAGCGCAATGTCCGGCTTCTTGATGTCCTGTAAAGTGCTCCGCACGATCTTCGAACCGTCACCGGCAACTACTTCCGGGAAGCGGCCGGAGCCGCCAAATCCTTGGGGGCGCGGCGCAAAAATTCGAGCCCCTCGTTGAACCGAGCCCGGAATGCCGACGGCGCCACCCAGATGGCCGCTCTACCGACCACCAGGAAATAGGGCGCCAGTTCTGACTTCTCCAGCATCTGCGAGGTCGGAGTGAAGGCAGTCAATCCCATCAGGACCACCGCCACCACCAACCCGCCCTTCACCACTCCCAACAACGAACCCAGGAAGCGATCGAAGCCGCTCAGCCCGGCTTCCTTCATTAGCTTGCGCGCTACTCTTCCGGCAATCCCGAAGAGAATCAACACGGCGAAGAAGATGATCAGAAATCCCAGAACCTCCGCCAGCAGCTCCGACTTAAGGAACGACATGAACCACGCCGCGAGGCGCGGATATTGCCAGGCCGCGACAATGTAGCCCACGACCAGTCCAGCCATGCTTAAGGCCTCGGCGAAAAAGCCATGCACGGCAGCGAATACAGCGTTCAGCAGAATGACTGCGACAATCAACCAGTCCACCGCGGTCATGCCGCTCTCCTGCCCATCTTCATCCGCGCTGGATTTTCTGACTGATGAAGCCTGCCAACAAGTTAAACATCCAGCTTATGTCCAGTAATCTGGTGATAGGCCTCGAGATACTTCTCGCTGGTCCGGTTGGCGACCTCCGCCGGCAAGGCGGGCGCCGGCGGCTGTTTGTTCCAGCGAATTTCTTCCAGATAATCGCGGACATATTGTTTGTCGTAGGACTCCTGAGCGCGTCCCGGCGTGTATTTGTCGGCTGGCCAGAAGCGCGAGGAATCCGGCGTGAGTACCTCATCGGCCAGCGTGATTCCCTTGGGCGTGCGTCCAAATTCGAACTTGGTGTCGGCGATGATGATACCGCGTTGCCGTGCAAATGCGGCAGCTTTCTTGTAAATCCGCAATGAGATTTCGCGCAGGTGGCTGGCGGTCTCCGTGCCTACGATTTCGCACATCTGGGCAAACGAAATGTTTTCATCATGACCGTTTACCGCTTTGGTGGCTGGAGTGAAAACTGGCTCCGGGAAGGCATCGGATTCACGCAGCCCTGTCGGCAACCCGATGCCACATACTTTTCCCGTCGCTTGGTATTCCTTCCAGGCCGAGCCGGAGAGATAGCCTCGGACCACGCATTCCACGGGAAACATCTCCGCCCGCCTCACCACCATCGAGCGTCCCCGCAACTGTTCAACATACTTCTGCAGAGCCGGCGGATAGAGTTTTACATCAGCGGTGATCACATGATTGGGAACGATGTCACAAAGAAAGTCGAACCAGAACAGAGAAATCTGCGTGAGCACCCGCCCCTTGTGAGGGATGCCGGTGGCGAGCACATAGTCGAAGGCGGAAATCCTGTCGGTTGCCACGAACAGCAGGCGCTCATTGTCGATCAGGTAGACGTCACGCACCTTGCCGCTGGCGTGAAGTTGGAGTTCGGGGAAATCAGTTTGCAGTACAACGGGATCGAGAAGTTCAGAGTTCATGTTTGAAATTTTACAGGTAAGGAGCGAGGCGTATTTTAGACTCTCAGAAATTTTTGTCAACGACAGAGATCAGGGCGTAAAGGCAAGTCCGTATCTTGTTGAGCAGGGAAGCGTTGGGCGCTGCGAATCGCAGAGTAATTAGCGGAGTAGACAGTTTTCGCCGGAGCATTGTGGAAAAGCTGAGGATAGCCGTGGATATCTTGCCGATTCGGATCTATCCAACCACTTTTTCCGATGCGGCTTGAAACGTGTAAGCCGGACGAATCACTAACTCATTAGAGGCAGTCAACTTTCGAAGCTTGGCCCGGCTGCTGATTGCCGCCCTACGCCGCTCCAAACCTCACAGAAACCAGCTTTGAAACCCCCGGCTCCTGCATCGTCACGCCATAGAGCACCGGCGCGATGCTCATCGTCTTCTTGCTGTGAGTAATGAGCACGAACTGCGTCTTGATGCTCATCTCCCGCACCAGTTCGGTGAAGCGGCCGATATTCGCCTCGTCGAGCGGCGCATCAACTTCGTCGAGGATACAGAACGGACTGGGCGTGAACTGGAAGATGCCGACCAGCAAGGCGAGGGCGGTCAGCGCCTTCTCGCCACCCGAGAGCAGCAACACGCTCTGCAAGCGCTTGCCCGGAGGCGATGCCACCACATCGATCCCGCTTTCGGCGGAGTTCTCTTCATCTGTGAGCTTCATAAAGGCGTGGCCGCCGCCGAATAGTTTCTTGAACGTAGCCTGGAAGTTCTCGTTGATCCTGGTGAAAGCCTCCTGGAACTTCTGCCGCGAGACTTCGTCAATCTCGCGGATGGTCGCGGTCGTGTTCTCGATCGAAGAGATCAAATCCTTGCGTTGGCCATCCAGAAAGCCGTGGCGTTCGGCCGTCTCGCGGTATTCCTCCAGCGCCATCATGTTCACCGGACCCATCGCTTCGAGTTTGCCGCGCATCTCGCGATAAGCCTGATCGCACGCTGCCAGTTCGTCGCCGACCAGCCGCGCCACGGTGACATCGGACAACAAAGCCGCGCGCTCGATTCCCAGTTCATTCAGACAAGTTTCCGCCATGTACATGCCATCGGCCTGCAGCTTGGCGGCGGCCGCCTGCAACTCGCCGCGGCGGTCGCGCGCCTGGTCCAGCAATTGGCGCGCGGCTTTGAGAAGTTCGTCAATCTCGGTGAGCCGCGCGCGAAGCTGATCTTTTTCGAATTGCAGCAATCCCTCCCGCGCCTGCCCCGCGTTTCGCTCGGCTTCAAAGTCGGAGACCTGCTGCTCCAGCTGAAAATTCTCAGCCTCGCGTTGCACCTTCTCGGCAGCCGCAGCTTCAATCTGCGCAGCCAGCGCCCGCAACCGTTCGCTCATCTCGCTGAACAGGGAATCAATCCGCGACAGCACCGCTGTCGCGGAGCGATGACGCTCTTCCAGGGCCGCTACTCGAGCCACCCGCTGCGAACTGCTCTGCGCCGCATCCTCGCGGCGCTGTCGCACCGCGCCCAAAGATTCCTGCGCCGCCGCAATCTGTTGCTCCAGCCTCACCCGCGTCTCCTCCAGTTCGGAGATTTCCCCCTGCCTCGTGCTGATAATTGATTCCTGCTCCGCTCGTTCCGCTGCCAGTCGCTGCAACTCCGCCTGCGAAATGCCCATGCGCTCGCGCACCCGCTCCATCTCCGAATCGAGCTGCCGCAGCATGTGTCCCGAAGTCATCGACTGGTGCTCCGCCTCGCGCTTCTCGCCTTCCAGTCGCTCCAGCAGCGAACTGAGATCTTTAATCTCCCGGCCCAGCGTCATCACTCGCATCTCCTCATCCCGAAGAGCCCGCTCCAGATCTTCCATCTGCCGCAGAACTTCGCGCAATTCGCGCTTCATCGACAGCGGGCCCTCTGCGCGCTGCTTCCCGCCAGTCACGGTCACATTGTGAAAACATTCCCCGGATTGCGATAAGAAGAACGCGTCTGGATTCTCCAGCGCCAAGCCCCGAGCCGTGTCGGAGCCGGGAACAATGTAGCCGTCGCGCAGCTTCGGCAGAATTACTTCCAACGACTTGCCAAAGCCGTTCAGCACCCGAATCGTATTCTTCAGCGGCACAATGGAAGCCGCAGGCGGTGCGCAGTGCGCCGCTTCGTCCAGAATAAAAGAGAACTTAGCCTGCGCATCTTCGGGATGAACCAGAAAAGTCGCTCGACCATCCACGTCGCTGCGCAGCAGGCGCAAGCCTTCGTCGGCAGCGTCCCAGGACTTGACGACGATGTAGTTCAGTTCATCGCGCAAAAAATCTTCCACCACCCGCTCAAAGCGCGGCTCAACTTCCAGAAAATCCGCCAGCACTCCCACCGGCGCCAGCCCGCTTTGCATCACTCCCGACTGAAACAGCCGGCGAACCGACTCGGTCGAGTACCCGTGCTCCGCAATCACCGCCTCAAGAGAACCTCTTTTCCCCAGCGCCGTGGCATATTCTGCCCGCAACACGTCAAGATGAGTCTTAGCCCTGGTCTCATCAAGCCGTTTGCCTTCGATCAATCGCCGCAGTTGGCTGATCTCCTCCGTAATTCCCCCGACGCGCTGTGTAACCGTTTCAAACTCCAGAGCCAGTTGCCCGCGCTGTCCGCCGAAGGCTTCGACCTGGACATTCGCGTTGCCGATCTCCGTCTGCAAACGCGCTGCTTCCCGATCCGCGCCAGCCAACCGCTCTTCAGCCTGCGCCAACTGATTGCGCAGCCGCGAAGCCGACGATACCGTGTCGAAAATCGTAACCCGAGATTCCTCCTGCTCCAGTTCAAGCTCCGCCAACGCCGTCGAGGCAGCCGCAGCTTCCTGTTGCGACGACGCCAGTTCATACTGCGCCGCCGCCAGGTCTGCCGCCGCCGATTCGAGCACCCGCCGGTTCGAATCCCGCTCCGCCTCCAGCGCACTCAAGCGATGACTAGCCTGCGCCAGCTCGGCTTCCGCCGATCCCGACCGCACCACCAACTCCGCGCAACGCTCGTCATTATGCCGCCGCCGCGCCTGAGCGCGATCGATCTCCATCGCCAACTGGCTCAACCGGTCGCGATTCTCGCGCAGCTCGGTCTCGATCGCATAGCCTCGCTCGGTCCCTTCTCCGTGCTCCAATTCGAGCTGGTTTACGGTTTCGGTGCGGTGCCGCATGTCCTCGGCCAGCGCGTTCATTTGCCCGTCGATCTCCGTGCTTTCCAGTTCGATTGCCGCAAATTTGCTGGCCAGCACAATGCGCAACTGAGCCCGCATTTCGTCCCGCAGCTTGGCGTAGCGCTCCGCCTTAGCCGCCTGCCGCTTCAAAGAATTCATCTGCCGCGTCACTTCTTCGAAAATATCGTTCACCCGCGCAAGGTTCAGCTTGGCATCCTCCAGCCGCGCTTCCGCCAGCCGCTTCTTGGTCTTGAACTTGGTGATTCCCGCCGCCTCTTCCAGAATGGCCCGCCGATCCGTAGGCCTGCTGCTGAGAATTTGTCCGATGCGCCCCTGTTCGATCAGGGCATAGGTCTCCGGTCCAAGCCCCGTGCCCATGAAGAGTTCCTGAATATCGCGCAGCCGGCACAGTTTGCCATTCAGCAGATATTCGCTGTCGCCCGAGCGAAACAGCCGACGCGTGACTACAATTTCTCCCGCATGAAATTGTTGTTGGTTGAATTTGCGCCGGCGAATCTTCAGCACCACCTGCGGCGCCCCGCTCACCGCGGCCGAAGACGCCACCGGAGCCACCGCATGCACCGGCAACGCGAACACCGGTTCGTCGTCCGGGAAGGCCACTGCCAGCGTATCTACCTGGGAGCGTGCAACCTCTACTTCTTCCGTTTTTCCCGGCTGCGCTTCTTCCACGGCGCGCTCGGTTTCTTCCGCAGCGCGCGACCGGATCGCAGCTTCATCCCAATCCTCGGCCGGACGCCGTAACCTGTCCGCGCTCACAGGAAGCTCTTCCTGTATGTCGATCTCCGTCGGAGCGTTCGCATCGGCTCCGGGATACTGTTCCGGATCGATCAGCGTGAGCGACACCTCGGCCATGCCGGTGGGCTTGCGATCGCGCGTCCCGGCAAAAATCACATCTTCCATGCGCGAACCGCGCAGCGTCTTCGCCGACTGCTCCCCCAGCACCCATGAAATTGCGTCGGCGATATTCGACTTGCCGCAACCGTTCGGTCCGATAATGGCCGCGATCCCGTCCCCATGAAACTTCAGGTCGGTGCGGTCGCAAAACGATTTGAACCCGAGAATCTGTAGCCGCTTCAGTTTAAGCAACGTAAACTCCTTGAAGAAGCAATGAGAAGCAGTAGCCAGTGGCCAGCTGTCAGTGGCCAGTTGAAGACGCTGTCGCGCCCAAGCCTGTTTACCACACGGATACCCCGTCTTCGGCAAAATACTGCCTTCGGTTCAACTCCGTCCCAGGCTGGATAAGGCGGGCACAAATTTAAGCAACTGTAACGGTGAAATGGTGCCGGGGTCAAGCAATATAACACTATATATTGTATGGCCTTACGTACCAGCGCTTTGGGTTGCACACGCATTGCGGCAGAGAAGCGCTTTCTAGGTGAGGCAGGGACGAGGCGGGAGAATCGCGAGAGCCCCATGATGGTAGCCCAGCCCTCGCGAGGAAGCAACGATATCTCAGCGTCTCAAGTCTTATTGAGGCGTCTTGCGCGACGCCTCGAGGGAGGGCGGAAGCCCGCCCCTCAAGGCGCACCGATTGCGTAACCCCTACTGCTCGTAAGCCCCGATGTTAATCTGCCCGCTGCCGTTGATGCGCGGATTGCCGGCATAGTCGGTGCTCCCATAAATCGAGCTCCCACTGCCGCAGTAGCCCACGCTACAACTCAGGCTGGTGCTGCCGGCATTGATGGCGGGCGAGCCGGAGGTCACATCAAGGTTTGGAGGCGTGGAGCCTATACTAACGAAAAGGGGATTGGCGTTCGGCGAGCTGGCGTCTTCTCCGCTGCCCGACTGATAGGCGGCGTAAGTCTTGTAATTGTATTTCGCCCCCCAATCGATCGAAGTCCCCTGCACATATCCGGCCGTGGAATAGTAAAGATTCCAGTTGGCGGTCGCCGTCGATCCGCTCACGTAGCTGTAGATCCACACATTTTGGCTTCCGGCGTACACAATATTGTTCTCAAAAATGTTCCCATTGCTCGGCGGAGAGTTGTACTGAATCTGAAATTCGGCGCCCTCGTTTTTCGTGTTGTTGTTATACAGCGTGTTATTGACGACCACGACGTGATCGCTGCCTCCGACGCTCTTCTGGTAGCCACCGATCGAGATGCCCACCGTATTGGCATCGTAGAATACATTGTTGCGGATGGTGACGTAGCTGCTGTCGTGGCCTTTGTGCTCGCTCGCCGCTTCCATGTTCAAATCGCAATTGTGCACGGTATTGCGTTCGAAGATGACGTCGGCGCAGCCGTCACAATAGAGCCCGTCCGCATCGTACTGATTGCCCTCGCCGGGGTTGTTGATGCCGCTGATGTTGTAAACCGTGTTTCCGCTGATCTCGCCGTACTTCGCTTGATCATAGCCCGTGGGACCGACTTTCTCGAACCCAATGGCGTCGATACCGATGTTGTCATTGTCGTGCACAATGTTATTGGTGATGGAGAAATAGGTCACATTTCCATCCACGTTCACCGATTCACTCTCGCCCGTCTTCAGGCTGTAAACCTGATTGCCGCTGATCGTGAGGTTGGTAATGGGCGTCGATGATGTGCCATACACTGCGATGCCGAACGCGTTGCCGTTTTTCTCCGAGGTAGTGGTGATGTTGTGCACCAGATTGTTGAGCAACTGCACTCCGTTGCCCGATCCCGTCACCCAGATACCAGCCGGCGTCAGGTTCGCGTTGCTGGTGGTGTAATTGCGAATTTCAAATCCGCTCACCGTGATGTAGCTTTGGTTCACGATGTTGATCAGGCCCTGCGTACTGGTCACGCTCAGTCCCGTCCCGTCGATCACTGCCGTCTGTCCCGGATAGTTTTCGAAGGTGATGTAGTTCGATGCTGTCCCAGAACTGGGAAAGCTTACCGATTCGTTGTATACGCCCGCTTCAACATAGACCGTTGCTCCCGCCGAAACCGAATTGGCGGCATGCTGAATCGTGAGCCAGGGCGCAGTGTAGCTGCCGGAGTTGGTGTCTTTCCCGCTCTTGGACACATAGTAGGTTGATCCGGACTGCGCGAGGAGTGAGGTTGAAGTGAAGGCGACGAAGACCAGACAGAGCTTGCAAAGCGATGCCATTTCTAATCTCCTTTTCTGTGAAAACGCTGATTTCCAAAGAGCGCATTCGAAGAAGCGCCTTCGAAAGAGCGTGTTTGAAATAAGAAGATCGCGGCGATCCGCACGTCGCCCGGTCCCCAGGGCCCGCCGCAGCAAAATTAAGATATTTACGTTTGATTGTCAACTGTTATGTTTGATTTCGATTCTATTGCCATGTACTTCCGATTTATTGCTATTCGGCGGTATGCACCGACTGCGAAGGTGTGGGGACGGGCGCCTCGCCCGTCCCGCCAAGCGCAGCGAGGCGGGAATTGCTGCCCATTCTCGATGTTGGAAACTTCTACCTTCCCAGCTTCTCGAAGAACAGGCAGATCGTCTCAATTCCATGATGAAAATTCGGAATATGAAACTTCTCGTTCGGGGCGTGCAAGTTGTCGTCAGGCAGTCCGAAGCCCATCATGACGCTGGGAATTTTCAAGCCCTGGTAGAAGTCATTCACGATGGGAATCGATCCGCCGCTGCGAATGAACACGGTTTCTTTCTTGAAGGTGTCGTGCAGCGCTTCGGTCGCGGCCTTGATGTAGGGATTATCCGTGCCCACCACGCAGGCTGGCCCTTTGCTCCACACTTTAACTTTGGTCTCGATGCCCTTGGGCGTCAGCTTCTTCACGAAATTCTTGTAGCGCTTCAGAATGTCCTCAGGGTTCTGATTAGGAACGAGTCGCATGGAAACCTTAGCCGCGGCTTTGGCGGGAATCACGGTCTTGGCGCCGGCGGCGATGAATCCGCCGGGCATGCCGTGGACTTCAAGAGTGGGCCGCGCCCAGGTGCGATACAGAACGGAATATCCAGGTTCGCCGGTGAGAACCTTCGATCCAACTTCGGCTTTGCGATAGTGTTCCTCGTTGAAAGGCAGGCGCTTCCAGGCTTTGAGTTCGTCCTTGCTGGGAGCTTTCACGCCCTTATAAAAACCGGGGATCAAGATTTTGCCTTTCGCATCTTTCAACTTGCTGATGATCTCAATCAGAGCGAAGAACGGATTAGGCGCGGCGCCGCCGTAGATCCCGGAGTGCAGATCGATCTTCGCTCCCGTGGCTTCGATGTCGGTGTAAAGGAGTCCGCGCAGTCCAACGCACAGCGTCGGAAGATTGGGCGCGAAGAGTTCCGTGTCGCAGACCAGGGCGAAATCGGCTTTCAGCTTCGCCTTCTGCTGGCGCACATATTCGGCGATCGACTCGCCTCCCACTTCTTCTTCGCCTTCAAAGATCACCTTCACGTTGATAGGGAGCTTGCCGTTGCCGGAGCTCATGAGCGATTCCAGAGCCTTTACTTCCATCCAGAGCTGGCCTTTGTCGTCGACCGCGCCGCGGGCGTAGATATTGTTGTTGCGCTCCGTGGGTTCAAAGGGCGGAGTCTGCCATTCATCGAGAGGATCGGGAGGCTGCACGTCGTAATGCGCATAGCACAGAGCGGTCGGCTTGCCCGCCGCTTGCAACCAGTCGGCATAAATAAGCGGATGCCCCTTGGTGGGAATGACCTCAACGTGCTCCATGCCGATGCGGCGCAGTTCGCTGGCCACGAAGTCGGCGGCTTTCTGCACATCGGATTTGTGCTCTTCCAGCGTGCTGACGCTGGGGATGCGGAGAAGATCCTTCAGTTCGCTGAGGAAACGCTGCTGATGATTGCGGGCAAAGTCGACCGCTGGAGAAGCCATAACCTGATCCTTTCTGGAGCGCGACCGGGCGACGAAAAAGATCGCAAAAACGTTTCAGTATACCCGAAGCAATTGGGGACAATCTTCAGCTGGGCCAAAGAACTGGATGAGAAAGAAATGCCTATCGCGAACTGAACAGGTGGCCCAGTTTCTCTTTCTTCGTCTTCAGGTAATCTTCCGCGTGCGGGCTGGCTTTAACTTCGCAGGGCACGCGCTCCACCACCTCGACCCCGGCACTTTGCAGCGCTTCCACCTTCTCCGGATTATTCGAGAGCAGTCTTACCTTGCCGACTCCCAGGGCTTTGAGAATTTCGGCGGGCAGCGTGAAGTCGCGGTAATCGGCCTTAAATCCCAGCCGTTCGTTGGCTTCGACGGTATCGAGCCCCGCGTCCTGCAACTCGTAGGCTTGCAGTTTCGGCATCAAGCCAATACCCCGGCCTTCCTGCTGCTCGTAAATCAGGATGCCGGCGCCGAGGTCTCGGATCATGGAGAGAGCCATTTCAAGCTGCTGGCCGCAATCGCACCGCAACGAATGAAAAACGTCGCCGGTCAGGCATTGCGAGTGAACTCGCACCAAAGGCGGCGAGGTATGGATGTCGCCCATCACCAGGGCGACCGCTTCTTCCACGCGCCGGTTGCCGTCGGAACCGATTTCAGCCCGGAAACCATGAATGCGAAACTTGCCCCAGCGCGTGGGAAAATCCGCCGATGCGACTTGTTGAACAGCGTTGCCGATCACTCTTTGATTATAGCGGCTGCGCGGCGAGAAGCGCGCGCTTCGGTCTAGCCGCGCCCGCGGAAGTGGAAGATGTAATCTTGCTTGGAGGCAATCGCAACTCCATTGTGCATCGCGGGATGGAAGCGCCAGTTCTCGGCCGCCGCCAGAGCCTTGGCGTCGAGCTTCGGGCCCATGCTTTGGATCACCGTGGTCCTCACGACATCTCCCCGCTCGTCGATCGTGAACTCGATCGTGACGTTTCCTTCGGTGTCGGGAAGTTCCCAGGGATAAACCACAGGGTCAGGCATGGTGACGGGCAGAGCCGGACGAATCTCGTCACCATAAATCGGGCCGCCCGGCACACTCCCATAGGGAAGTCCCGCGGGCGCGCCATGACCTTGATTGGAAAGGGTTGCGATCTGCGATTTATCTTCGGCCGTGGTATGAGAAAGCTCGGAAGGCAAGGGCAGCTTGGCCGGCGTAGACGCCGGCTTCCAAATCAGTTTTTCGTGCCCGAGGCGCTGATGCCGGTAGACCTCGGTCGCACTGTCCGGGGAACTCTTGGAGCTATCGTCGGGTGATTGAGTCGGCCAGTAAAGGTGCGTCAGTACTTTGCCGTTGTGGCCGTTGGCGACGGAATTAGCGGTTAACAATGGGGGGTCGGGTGTGTGGAGAAGCCAGGCGAAGAGGACGGCATGCAGCGACAGTGAACCCGCGAGCCACCACTGCTGCCTCGATTTGTCCGGCTTCAATACGGCAAACATCCTGAACCAGCCTGCCCGATTGCTTGGGTCGATTCGCAATCGATCCGCTATTAGGTTAGACGATCCGCGGGGGAGAAGGTCAAGATTTTGTTTGCTTTGCGGACTGCCGGTTAGCTCCGGGCAAGGTCCCGGGTGCCACCGCCTGCAGTCAGAGTCGTGGTGCGGAGTAACGAACGCTGGTAAAATAAGTTGCCAAACCAGAAACGATTGCATTCGCGGGGCTATAGCTCAGTTGGGAGAGCGCATCGTTCGCAACGATGAGGTCGTCGGTTCGAGCCCGACTAGCTCCACCAAATCCTGAATTACCGGTGGTAGACGTTTTGCGGTGGCGACTCCTGTTTTGTCTCCTGCCTGCTTTGAGTCGCTTATTTTTCTTCGTCGGTGTGCCAACCTGGATTGGTCCACCGGCCGTGTTGCCGGACAAAGATTTCGGTCACTCGACTGGCGCCCGAGGACCGTTTTCCCTCAACCTCGGTTTCCAGGAAATAGCTGCTCCAAATGACAGCTACATCGCCGAAGTGCTGCACCTCGGTGCGGGAGAACTCGAGCCGAAGCAATCGTCCACCTTTGGAATGAAATTCAGCTGAGGACCGAAGCACATCGGGCTGATGTTTCCATTCTTTTTCGCCGCCACTCATCACGATCGTTTCCGTGGGCACGAGCTCCGCTAGCGTCTTCGTATCCCCTGCAAACCACGCGCGCCAGACTGATTCGCGGGCTCGCAGCAATTCGTCGTCATTCTGCATCTGCGCGGGTAACTTGGTAGCGCCTAAAACTACGATGCAAAGGGCCGTGACAAGGGCGAGGAATTTCAACGGTGGCGTCATAGAGATTGCCCTCCTTTCCGTTGGCTCGACTCGATTCTTCTGCCTGAAGGCATACCGGGCCAGCAGCAGGGCCCCTGCAGAAGCGGAGAAGACGGAATAGTCCATGGGAGACTTAAGCCCGAAAGAGATCGCCATCGCGCTCCCGAACATGGCCAGCAGAATGGCGCTCGCCAGCGCAACCCATCGCTGCCACAATCCCAGAATCAGCAGGATTCCGAGAGTTGTTTCGCAGCCCGTGGCCGCCCACGCAAAGTATGGTACGGCGGTGTTGGGCATGAACGACAGCACCTCTCCCGCGTAATCCAGGAAACCGGCGAAGTGCTTCAGATCGACGGTTCTCTCCCATAGACCGAAACGGCTGGCTACGGCGGACAGAAAGGCAGTGCCAAGCGCAAAGCGAGCATAAAAGACTGCCATTCGTCCCCAATCCGTGCTGTGCAGTTTGTCGCTAATGTCGTACAACATGGTTCTCGGAGCAGACTGTGCAAGTCGATTCATTTGGCATTCTCCTTTGCGTGGATTTTTCCAGGCACCTCGACGCTGAGCGGGGTTTCGTGATCGCAGAGCAGATAAGCAAACAGTTTCGCCGGTTCCGTGGAACTGGCGTTGGCCGAGATGAGATGAACCCCGTTGGGCGCTTCATAGAAGCTGTCGCCGGTTTTGTATGTCATCTCCCGTTCGCCTTTTACTTGTGTGCGGAGCGTCCCCTCGGCGACGTAGCCGATGACAGCACAGGGATGGGAATGTGGAGGCGACGCCTCACCCGGACCATAGTCGACCTCGACCAAGATTGCTTTGAGATGCTTGCCCTCGAGCGGGGGCAGTTCTCTGGAGAGAACAACGCGCGCTCGATCTTTCGAGTCGACGCGAGAATCGGGCGCAGTTGCCTGACCCCAGGCAAGATGCCTTACCAGCATCCCGCCACCGAAAATGACCGCGGCAAAAGTCAGCCACTTTCCAAAAGAACTCATGACTCACCTCTCATGAAATCTGCCGAACGAGATACGCCGATTCGCAGACTCGAAATTCGGGGTGGACTTTGAACTTTATGCACGTTCTGGGCGCGTCGCATGAGCCAGGCTCCGCCGACGCAAATTACGCTGCCTGCTACTGAGAGCAATCCTACTTTTTCGCCGCGGATGACGACGCCCAGGACGAGCGCCACCGCGGGGATCAGGAAGGTCGTGCCGGAGGCGCGGGTTGCCCCAAGCCTGCCTGCCGCGACGGACATGATTGCGTGCGCCACTCCGGTGCCCAACGCTCCCAGGGCAATCAGCGCCGCCACCGGGCCAGGCTTCCAATGTGCGTGGATCACGTCGGGCAAACCCAGCGGCGCGGTCAGGACCAGCGCAACCATCTGAGCCCGCCAGATCACGGGCAGTGCGCCGTTGCGCTGCTGCAACGGCCGCGCCAAATTGAGCGCGAAGCCATAGGCGACGAGTGCAGCCAGGATCATCCCGACGCCCGCGGCGCTACTGTGCCCCTCGCTGATTGTGGGCAGCGCCATTAACACTGTCCCAGCCATACCTAAGCCAACGCCGAAAAGTA
>Ga0074045_10000483_pt1 | contig 38548 bp, 43 predicted proteins | sample BogForMeECP23OM2_FD_94442 | JGI IMG/M metagenome (GOLD analysis project Ga0074045, IMG submission 94442) | Bog forest soil microbial communities from Calvert Island, British Columbia, Canada - Bog Forest MetaG ECP23OM2 | ecosystem: Environmental > Terrestrial > Soil > Wetlands ...
TTAGTACTTCTCTTCATAAATACGGTTGCATTCGAGCGCCGCTGCATCCGCTCCGGCTTCGTTGCACTCCCTCGCCGTACACAACGGTACGCCTCAGTCGTGCGCCTCGCTGGCACGGTGCATCGGACGCTCTCTATACGACACCGTATTTATGAAAAGGAGTACTTAGTTAGCCCAAATGAGTTTATGGGTATATGAGTTAATAATCGTTCTTACTCGTTTACTCATACACCCTTATACCCATAGACTCATATACCCATTTCCCCCTGAACAGCGCAGCTTAAATTGACAAAGCTCCGAGGTTAAGTTAAACTAAAATGTTACATATCAAGCACTAATTGGAGAAGGAGAATTAGAAATTGTTAAAGGCACTTGAAGACATATCGTCAACCAAAAAACGGCTTAAAATAGAAATTCCGGCTGGTTCTATAGAGGCGGAAATCAGGAAAGGTCTTATGGATGCCCAGAAGAATGCAAAATTTCCTGGTTTCAGGCCGGGTAAGGCGCCGATGACGCTGGTCGAGAAGAAATTCAGCAAGGATATTGAGGCGGATGTTTTAAAAAAAATAGTTTCTGAATATTATCTGCAGGCGGTCAAGGAGGCTGACATAAAACCGGTCTCCCGGCCTTTTTTGGAAGAATCTTTTGACTTCAAGAGAAATTCGGATCTTTCTATGACCATGACAGTAGAGGTTGTGCCTAAAATAGAAAATCTAAGTTATGAGAACATACCTGTGATGAATGTTCCGGTGGAAATAACTGACGGGGATGTAGACACCGTTATCAGCAATCTTGCTGACGAGCGGGCCACCTATGAAGCATCAGACGGTCCGATACAGACGGGGGACTTGGTGACCATTGATTATACGGTCAGGGAGGACAACTCTTTGGTCAAAGACGTGGTCCTCAAAGTCGGCAGCGGGCCTTACCCAAAGGAGTTTTTTGACGGTCTCCAGGGCAGCAAGAAGGATGAGGAGATAGAAATTGAAGCCGCTTTTCCAGAGGGGCTGCAATCACCCTATGCCGGTAAAAAACAGACTTTTCTCATTAGGATCAGAGAGGTCAAAAAAAAGATGCTCCCCGCTCTTGATGACGAATTTGCAAAAGATATCGGGCTTGAGAACCTGGAGCAGGTAAAAGAAAAGGTCAGGGGAAATCTCTTAAATGCCAAAAACGGACAGGCTGAAAAGGCCATGCAGCGTGAAGTTCTCGACAAGCTGCTTGACGCCTATCAGTTTGAAATTCCTGAAAGCATGGTTAACCAGGAGCTTGCCGGCATTATAAGCGAAGTGCGTGCCTCTCGAAAAGATGACAGGTCAGAAGAGGCCTTGATTGAAGAATTCAGGCCTGGTGCGGAAAAGAGTGTCAAAGCGAACCTTCTGATGGAAATAATCGGAGAAAAGGAAGGCACAACGGTTTCAGAAGATGAAGTCAGGGAGGAAATTGCGGCTATGGCGCAGAGATTTCGTATTACTCCTGAAAATATCATAAAATTTTATGTTACCAGAGACGGTTCGATGGAGGGGTTGCGGCATTCCCTTTTTGAAAGAAAGGTGCTTGCCCTGCTGCTTTCCAAAGCTAAGATTGAAAAAGGAGAATAATACTAATGAGTATAGTTCCAATTGTAATTGAACAGACCGGGCGGACCGAAAGGGTATATGATATATATTCAAGACTGCTTAAGGACAGGATCATTTTTATTGGAATGCCTATAGATGACAACGTAGCAAATGTGGTTATTGCGCAGCTGCTTTTTCTGCAGACTGAAGACCCTGAGAAAGATATCCATATTTATATCAATTCACCAGGCGGTGTTGTTTCTGCGGGTCTGGCTATGTACGATACCATGCAGTTCGTAAAGCCGGATATTGCAACTTACTGCATCGGACAGGCCGCGAGCATGGGCGCGCTGCTTTTATGCGCGGGTACAAAGGGCAAGCGTTTTGCACTGCCCCATTCGAGGATAATGATACATCAGCCTACGGCGGGATTTTATGGGCAGGCAACGGACATAGAAATCCAGGCCAAAGAGATTTTGAAAATGAAAGAGACGCTGAATACTATTATGGCTAACCATACCGGACAGTCGTTTGAGAAGGTCCACGACGATACCGAGAGAGATTATTTTATGTCTGGTGATGATGCCAGGGAATACGGCATTGTGGATGAGGTAATAGATTCGGCTAAAGTAACAAAAGAGAAGAAATAAATTTTGAATGTTGAATGCTGAATGATTTTTTCTTCCATAATTCAAAATTTATTGTGGAGGTTTTATGGCACGGAAGATTAATGATGCGCTGCTTAAATGCTCTTTTTGCGGTAAGGGACAGGATGAGGTGAAGAAACTTATCGCCGGTCCTACGGTATATATTTGTGACGAGTGTGTCGGGCTTTGTAATGAGATAATAGATGAGGAATTGCATGTTCTCGATAAAGATTTTTCGAGGAAGCTTCCTGCCCCGGGCGAGATACACAAATTTTTGAACGATTATGTGATAGGACAGGAAAAGGCAAAAAAAGTCCTGTCCGTTGCTGTTCACAACCATTATAAGAGGATCTTCCGGGGCTCTAAATCTGATGTTGAGCTTCAGAAAAGCAACATTCTGCTGATAGGGCCGACAGGAACGGGAAAGACGCTCCTGGCGCAGATACTTGCCAGGTTCCTGGATGTGCCCTTTACTATTGCTGATGCGACAGCGCTGACCGAAGCCGGCTATGTAGGCGAAGATGTTGAAAATGTGCTCCTGAAATTACTGCAGGCCTCCGACTATGATGTGGAGCGGGCACAGAGGGGCATCATCTATATTGACGAGATAGACAAGATAAGCAGGAAATCGGACAGCCCCTCAATAACGAGAGATGTCTCCGGAGAGGGTGTCCAGCAGGCGCTTCTCAAGATAATCGAGGGCACTGTTGCGAATATCCCCCCGCAAGGCGGCAGAAAGCATCCTCAGCAGGAATACATACAGCTCGATACCTCTAATATCCTCTTTATGTGCGGAGGTGCATTTGTAGGACTTGATGCAATTATAGAGCGCAGGTTGGGCAAAGGGATAATAGGCTTCGGGTCCGAGGTGGTTGTCAAAAAAGACAAGGAAGCGGAGGTGCTCGGCCTTGTTGAACCTGAGGACCTGATGCGCTTCGGGCTTATACCGGAATTCGTCGGCCGTCTCCCTGTAGTGGCAACTATGGTAGAGCTGGATGAGGCTGCTCTGATAACGATATTGACTCAGCCCAAGAACGCGCTGGTAAAACAGTACCAGAAGCTTTTTATGATGGACAATGTCAGGCTGAAGTTTACCGAAGGGGCCCTTTCCGCCATAGCGAAGAAAGCCGTTGAGAGAAAGACCGGCGCGCGCGGTCTAAGGGCCATTCTTGAAGATGTAATGCTCGATGTGATGTACGAGATACCCTCAAAGAGGGGTGTTGCAGAGTGTATTATCAACGAGGAGGCCATCTTACACAAGGACCGGGCTATTCTGGTCTACGAAGATAAGGCTGAATCGGCTTAGGGTCTGCGCATTCCGTGACTACTAAGAGCCTCTAACAAAGATTGTCGGGGAAGGCGGTGTGCATCTCGATCAGTTTTTTTCAGAATCATCTCAAGAATGGCTGAAAGCCTGAGGCGTGTACGGTTGAGAACCGGAGCGCGAAACATTAGAATAAATCTAAATGGCTCATTTCCCGACAAATCGTTGCAAACCCAAGAGACCACAAAACCATTTCCCGGTCTGTTTCCGCCAAAAAATGTTAGGAGGCTAACATTATTTTTTATGCAGCAGTTACTTTAACAACGCTCTCCTACTCAGCAAATATGGGCCTGACAAATTCAAAGAAAAGAACCAATGCGCAAAAATCCAAAATGCTGTAGTTCGTTCCTCCTTTGGCCGGGCTTAAGGCTCCAAGTGTGACACATATTAATATTACTGCCAGAAGAATTACTTTGCCTGCATACTTTTTCATCTTTCAGCCTCCTGTGTAATAAAATATGTAGAATATTGACATTTAACAGGGCGGCTATACAATTGGTCAAAAGACTATTTTTTTATTGATAAAAACGATGAAAACTTACAGACGGGTTGATTATCTTTTAGCATTACAACTAAAGTTTGGGAACCATACAGTTTATCGATCTGCTCTTTATCAAAGGGTCAGTAAAAAGAGTTCAGGGGAAGCTTATTTAATTTTCTAAGCACTGGTCTGCAATTCCGCAATAGTTGCGATTTCATCTGAGCGTGGCAGAAACTTTTCAACAGATTCCGTTTCCTGAAAATCTCATTGCGTAGTGGAGCCGGATCCGCAACTTTGATCCCGCCCCCGCAGCTGCTTCATGAAAATTCGTCTCCCGAAACTCTGATGATTGAATGTATAATGTTTGGAGCACATAAATCCGGTTTTATAACATTGTTCTTTGCAGCGTGACTTTAAGTCTTCATCCCTATCAATTGTTAGTACGATTAAATGCAGGTCTCAGTAAAGGTTATTACGCGCACGGGAGATGAAACACATGAACGCAGCGGATAGAAAGCATCACACTATTCTCGAGAGAATTGCCCGGAGGGTTATGCTTGAAAGAGGTTTGCTCCCCGACTTTTCCGCCGAAGCACTAGCCGAGCTTGCCACAATTCAGACTCCTGCAGCAGTCATCGGTTATCAGATTCCCGACCTTAGAAGCCTGCCCTGGGCTTCTATTGACAACGATGACTCCCGTGACTTGGACCAGTTGACCGTTGCAGAGGCGGCGACTGGCGACAGTGTGAAGATATTCGTTGCCGTGGCCGATGTGGATTCACTGGTTCGGGATGGCTCGGCCATCGATGCTCATGCACGCCATAACACGACTTCTATTTATACTGCAGCTCAAATATTCCCCATGCTGCCCGAAAAGCTTTCCACCGGTCTCACCTCCCTCAACTTCAGGGAAGACCGACTCGCCCTTGTAGCTGAAATGGTAATCGGGGCGGAAGGCGCCTTGCAGAGTTCCGATATCTATCAAGCTATCGTGCGTAATTATGCAAAGCTTGCATATAACGCCGTTGCAGCCTGGCTTGAAGGGAAAGGCCCTGTTCCTGAAGCCATAGCTGCTGTAAAGGGCCTTGATGAAAATCTCCGCATGCAGGACTGTGCTGCGCAAAGTATGAAAAATTTCCGGCATGTGCACGGCGCATTAAGTTTCGAGACCATAAGGGCTAAGACGATATTTGACAACGATGAAATTCGTGAACTCGAAATAGATAGAAAGAACCGTGCGAAAGATATTATTGAGGACTTCATGATAGCAGCAAACGGTATCATAGCCCGGTATCTTTCATCAAAAGAGATACCGTCCATCCGCCGTATCGTGCGCACTCCCAGGCGTTGGGACAGGATTGTCGAAATTGGTTCTGAGCATGGGTATGTGCTGCCCGATGCGCCGGATGCAAGAGCACTGGAGAAATTCTTGACGAGGCAGAAGGCAGCCGACCCTCTCAGGTTCCCTGATCTCTCTCTCGTTATAATTAAACTTATGGGGTCCGGAGAGTATATTGCGGAGGTTCCGGGCGAGGCCGCTCCGGGTCACTTTGCCCTTGCTGTCAGTGATTATACCCATTCCACGGCTCCGAACCGCCGATATCCTGACCTTGTCACTCAGCGCTTGCTGAAAGCCGCACTCGCAGGGAAGCCCCTGCCTTATAGCAATGATGACCTTGAGGAACTGGCGAAACACTGCACTGAAGAAGAGAATGTTGTCAAAAAAGTTGAAAGGCAGGTCGACAAGTCCGCCGCCGCACTTCTCCTTGAATCAAGAATCGGTGAGAAGTTTGATGCCATCGTTACAGGGGCTTCTGAGAAAGGCACATGGGCCCGTCTTCTGACCATGCCCGTTGAAGGCAGACTGGTCCATGGGTTCCAGGGCGCCGATGTCGGCCATCGTATTCGGGTGAAACTGATCTCCACTGATGTGGATCGAGGATTTATCGATTTTAAAAAAGTCAGTTAATAATGTCATTGATGCTGAAAGCACTTTCTACCGTGCCCCTCATTTAAATAATACGGCCGGATGGAACGATGCCGGAGGATGTCAGGCACGAAACTATACTGTTTGGGAGGCAAAATATGAAATTAAAAATCGGTGTCATGGGATCTGCAACAGGAACTCTATCGAAAACCCGCAAAAGGATTGCGTATGAACTGGGACTTGCTATCGCCCAAAACGACTGCATAACGATCACCGGGGCGTGCCCGGGGTTGCCATTGCAGTCAGCCAAAGGGGCGCATGAGGCTGGAGGCATCGTCATCGGCATTTCACCAGCCCTGAGCGAATGGGAACACGTAAATAGATATGATTCACCTCTTGAGTACCATGATGTGCTGATATTTACAGGAAGCGGCCTTATGGGAAGAGAGGTTGTAAATATACGAAGCTCTGACGCAGTTATCATAATCGGCGGACGTTCCGGCACACTGGGAGAATTCTCGATAGCTTATGATGAGGGCAAGTTAATAGGCGTTCTTATCGGGACCGGAGGCATTACCTCAGAAATTAAGAATATCGTTAAAATAATAAAAAAGAGAACGGGCTCCGAAATAATATATGACAGAGATCCTCGCATTCTGATCAAAAAACTGCTTGATTATTACAGAAAGGAACATCACAAACATCCTAGTGTCCATCATGCCTATACCTAGTCTGCTGCAAGCAGGTTAACTGTTTTAACCGCTATTTAACGGACTGTCAGTAATTTCCTCAAAGCACTTCGTCGTATCTCCGAAGGGAATTTTGACGACAATTGACTAAGGATACTATTTCGTTCCAACTATCGCGCGCGTCCAGGTCGTGGACCCGCCCAGGAGTGGTATACCGATAAAGCCTCTCACATTTAATTCCTCTGGTGAAATGAGCGTCATTTTGCCTCTGTATATCTTGCCGTTGTCCGAGTTATATATTTTTCCGTTCTTCCACAAATTATCACCGGCAAACGCGAAGTCAATCAGGATCGGTGACCCAATAAGAGGCTTTTTCCTCAATTCAGGGTCCGGGTTGTTGTGATCCAGTATCGGCGTGCCCGGCGCCCCTTCTTTTGAACCGGCAGGATAAGTCGGTTCCTTTAACCACGCGATTTTGCCGCAGTATTTTGTGCCGCATTTATAAATTTCAATTTTTGCGTCTCTTTTCTCGGTATTCCACAACCCCAGAATATCGTTCGGACCCGCGGCAAAGGAAAATGTTGAAGCCAGCAATACGCCGGCGAAAACTATAAGCATAAACTGTCTCATATCCTCAAAAATCCCGTGAAAAATGCAGAACGATTTCATGCCCGCCCCGGCCGTCCCTGCGGATTTCGGAAAAATTATAGTTGTAGGCGAGCTGCATGCGGCTATCAAAGAAAAAACCCGTAGTTAGCCGGGCGCCCAATGATGAGAAGAAGTCGGTCTTCGAAGCGGTGTCTGTGATATCAGGTCCGGTCTGTCGCAAACGGTCGAGCCAGCCGGCTGATGCATCCACGCTCAGATATGTGAAAAAAAGAGCTTCCCATCTGTACTCACCTGCTGCCAACAGGTAATGTTTGGGAAAATACTCTTGAATGACGGCGCCAGGCAGCACTGCTTGCGACGTGGACCCGTATTCTTCTCCCAACGGCATATCACCTCCACCTATGCGGGGCGCTGAAAAGCGGTCGAGATTGCTGCCGGTCCCACCGTACACCGCAGCTATAAGCCGGTGCCGGTCACTGTCCAACCCCGGGACCCCACCTGCTTTCAGGAAATAGCCGGTGAATGAAAAATAATCCCTGCCTCCATTCGAAGGGTCAGAGCCGTTAATTCCCCAATTCCTCCATTCCAAACGATTTCCATGTACCAGATCACTGCCGAAAGCGAATCCCTCATGCGGCAAGGAGAGAATGTTGCGTTCCAACGCATCCCATCGCAACTGCAAATGTTCACGGAGTTCGAAGGTATCTTCAGGGACAACGAAGTTGTCGGCCGTCTTGGAACCCTTGTCGAAAAAAAGATAGCCCGGTTCGACAGTAGCGTCAATAGCCATCATATTGTCCTGGTGACCGGGAGAAACAGTTCTGCGATATCCAAGACCGAACCCGGGCCGAACATACCCCCATAGCAATTCCTCACTTTTTGCTGCCCTTCCGTCGACCAGTTCATACTGTGCGAAGGGGAGGGTGTAGTTGTTTAATGTAGCCACGAATTCAAACGGCGCCATATTTCTGGAGGCGTGTGCCCAAAAAATATCATCGTATACGCCATCTATTATGCCTCTAAACAGATCCTCGTCATTTGGATGGCGCCAAAGATAAAGAGCGCCAAAAGGAACAACCTGCCTGTCTTCCGGTAAGGGCTTATACAGCGCCAGTCCAAGGTCCACAGAGGAAACCGAGCGCCCATCTCTCGGATTTACCGTAATTTCCCTGCCGAATACCACTGCACGGAACCCCTCACCCTCACGGGGGGTCCTATAATCAGGACCATACGGGAGCAGCAGGGGCAGTTGTGCATCCTTAGAAGTTGCTGATGTATCATTTTCCGCCCGGGCCGTCTTCACGAATCCAGGCAAAAATAACATAGCAAGAAAACATATGCTGATCAAGGCAGGGAAATTTTTATTCTTCAATTTGTTTCTCCACAGAGTTTTCGTGTCAGTGCCTTTTCGAGCACGTTTCTGATACTGTCCTGTAGTCCGGGATCATTTACCGTGGCAAGGGTTTGAGCTATCCATTCGACATCTGCATCGTCTAGTGTTCTTTCCGGTTGAGGGGTTTGCTCGCAATTGTTCATGTCTGACAGGTTCCCGGTGCGCTTGAAGCGTGACGGATTAGTTCTGCCATGCCTGAAGTCGATGGTATTTATCCTGTATCCCTCAAACTTCTTCAGGATAGCCAGTTTAAAAAACTTCAGTTGCTGCAGCCACAGGGGAGAATCGACGTTGACCACAAGTACGCCATTATTGAGGCTTGCCGGATAGATATGCAGTGAGAGCGGTTCATCAAAAAGCGTGGCCCATTCCCTTTGTAAACGCGAGAGAGTGAGACTGTCTTCCATGCCGATATTTTTGAAAATGGAGGCTAAGATCGATCCGGCGTTTTCCACGCTGCTAAGTTGCTTTGACTATTTTCCTGGAGCGAATGCATCTGGTACAAACATAGGACCTTTTATTGCCGCTGTCCGTAATAATCTTGACTTTCTGAATATTCGGCATAATTGTACGCTTTGTTCTATTATTTGCGTGGCTTACATTATTTCCGACGGCTCTTTTCTTGCCACAAATTGAACACTCTGCCATGATCTTCCTCCTTTGTTCATTGCATTAAAAAAGTCTTTTATGATAACATTTCATGATCAATGTTACAAGGTAAAATTAAAGTAGAAGAACCGGAGGACAAGTACACTGATGTCGGGTAATGAGATAAAAAGCACTGAGCTTGCCAAGGAACTGAATCTGAAGGCTTCTGATGTGGTGAAGCTGCTGGGGCGGATTAAGGATACGGAATTTAAAAAGGGTACTACTAACGTAAGGATTACGGCTGAAGAGGCTGGTAAAATCAGGCAATTGGTCGTAGCTGAGAAAGTTCAGGAAGTGCATGAAAGACCCTCTGCAGGGGCCCCGCCTAAGAAAAAGCCTGAGGACGGTGCGCCAAAGGAGGACCTTGTCAAAAAGAAAGTTCACAAGGCCCATGAGCCTGCAAAGGCGGACCTGGCAAAGCGCATTGAAAGCAAAAATGAGGGGCTAGTGGAAGTTGAGGCAGAGGAAGTGGGTTTGGCCGAAGCTGCGCGGCCTGTTGTTTCTGAAGAGGATGAAGAGGTAAAAGTTCCTGACCGGTTCAAGAAAGAGATAGAAGTAGAAAAGGTCGAGAAGATCAAGGTCAAGCCGACCATGCAGAAGGCCTTTCAGGCGATCAAGAAGATTGAACCGAAGAAATGGGTTGATCAGAAGTCGATGAAAAGGCCGAAGGACAGGATTAGGAGGTCCGAGGCGGAGCAGCAACCACAGATCACTGCGCCAAGAAAGAAGTCGATTAAGTTTGAAGAGGGGACAACGGTCAAGGCCTTTGCTGAACTGATAGGTCTTAAAATACCTGATGTGATAAAGAAACTAATGGAACTTGGCTACATGGCAACCGTTAACCAGCCGATTGATTCCGATGCGGCACTCCTTGTCGCTGATAGCTTCGGTATAAAGGCCGAATCGGTGTCTGTCGAACAGTTTGATGTTGTGGAAGAAGCTGCTGAACGGGCCGTTGACCGTATCTTCCGTCCTCCGGTTGTTACAATAATGGGCCATGTTGACCACGGAAAGACTTCACTGCTGGATGCTATAAGAGAAACTAAGGTCACAGAAACTGAAGCCGGCGGCATTACGCAGCACATTGGCGCATACAAGGTTTCGCTCCAGGGTAAAGATATTACGTTCCTCGACACACCAGGTCACGAGGCTTTTACAGCCTTGAGGGCCAGGGGAGCAAAAGTTACGGATATTGTTGTTCTGGTTGTTGCGGCGGATGACGGCGTTATGCCTCAGACTATTGAGGCTATTGACCATTCAAAGGCGGCGAATGTCCCGATTGTCGTTGCTATAAATAAAATAGACAAACCGGAAGCGAACCAGACCAGGGTCAGGAATGAACTTGCTGAACACGCCGTGGTTTCCGAGGAGTGGGGCGGTCAGAATATTTTTGTAGAAGTCTCAGCCAAGAAACGCATCGGCATTGAGCACTTGCTTGAAATGATCCTGTTGCAGTCCGAAGTTATGGAACTCAAGGCCAACCCGAATAAACCTGCTCGCGGCACAATCATTGAAGCGAAGCTTGACAGGGGCCGGGGACCGGTGGCAACGGTGCTTATTCAGTCGGGCACCTTAAAGATAGGCGATGCCTTTGTTGCAGGGGCCGCATCAGGCAGGGTCAGGGCGCTTATTAACGACACAGGAAAAAAGATCCAGGAAGCGCTTCCTTCTACTCCTGTAGAGGTTATCGGTTTTTCTGAAGTCCCGACGGCAGGCGATGTTTTTACCTGCGTAGAGGATGAAAAGAGGGCCCGCCAGGTGGCCCTTGCACGGTCACAGAAGCAGCGCCTTGTCGAAATATCGCGTCACAGGAAATTAACTCTTGATGAGCTGTATGCCAGGATAAAAGAGGGGCAGATAAGAGAACTGAACATTATTATTAAGGGCGATGTCCAGGGCTCTGTTGAAGCTATAAAACAATCACTTGAGGGTATTACGCATGCCGAAGTAAAAGTGCGGGTCATCCATTCATCTGTGGGCGGCATCAATGAATCGGATGTAATGCTTGCTGCGGCCTCGAATGCCATCATCATAGGGTTCAATGTTCGTCCGGAACTGAAGGCATCCCAGACGTCGGAAAAAGAAGGGGTCGATATCAGGCTTTATAATATCATTTATGAAGCCATTGAGGATGTAAAGAAGGCGCTGGAGGGGCTGCTTGAGCCCATGCTCAGGGAAAAGATCCTGGGCAGGGCCGAAGTCAGGCAGCTTTTCCATGTGTCCAGAATAGGTACGATTGCCGGCTGTCATGTTATCGATGGGGCCATCCACCGCGCCAGCGACGGCATCAGGGTCATCAGAGAGAATATCGTTGTCTACGAGGGGAAGATCGACTCATTAAAAAGATTTAAAGAGGATACGAAGGAAGTGCAGACGGGGTACGACTGCGGTATCACTATAGAGAATTTCAATGACCTTAAAATCGGCGACATCCTTGAAAATTACATTATAGAAAAAATAGCAGCTAAACTATAAAAACAGGTTAAGGCTGAGGTTAAGGCTAAGAAAAAAGCAAAGCAAAGATATATAGAGTTCAGTATTATGGCAGCGCATTTTTTTTCTTAATCTTAATCTTGACCTGTCTTTAAATAATGCATCCATACAAAAGATCACAAAGATTAGGTATTCTGCTCAGGGAAGAAATCGCCGATATTCTTATGAAGAAGGTGAAAGATCCCCGTCTGGGATTTATTACTGTTACTGATGTAGAATTGTCCCCGGACTTGAAGATTGCACGGGTATTCATCAGTGTCTTAAAGGATGAGGACAAAGAACTGGCGCTTGAGATTCTGAATGCAGCAAAAGGGCTTATACGCAGCGAAGTGTCGAAGAGAGTGAGGGTGAAGTTCATACCGGTTATCGAGTTTAAGATGGATAAGTCTATCGCTCACGGTGACCGTATTGACCGGCTGCTTAGCGAGATAAGGGAAAAAGGATATTCTGAAGAGGAATGAGGTAGTGTGTTGGCTGATGGACTGAACTTGGTACCGCCGGAAGATATAGTTGATTTCTTTAAAAAGGGCGATGGTTTTTTTATAGCCAGCCATTTCAATCCGGATGGGGATACACTGGGCTCTGCCTGCGCCCTTGGAATGGCACTTGAGAAGCTGGGTAAACGGTCTATCCTTGTATGCCGGGATGCAGTACCAGAGCAGTATACCTTTCTCCCGGGCCTGGAGCGATTCATGACCTTCGACGCTGTCAGTGCCGGGAATATTGATTACTCACTCTATAAAAACCTTGTACTTGTAGATTGCAATCATATCAATAGGACCGGTCTCGAAAAATCCAGACTCGCCTCCGCCGGATTTGCTGCAACGACCGTTATCGACCACCATGAGACCGATAGGGTTTTCGGCGATATCAGATGGGTAGCTCCCGGAATAGCTGCCACAGGAATAATGGTGTATTATCTTATCAGGGCCTTTGGGATCACGATAACAGGACCAATGGCAGACAATCTTTACGCAGCTATCGTTGTTGATACCGGCAATTTCCGTTACCCCAATACTTCCCCGGACGTGCTGCGTCTGGCTGCCGATCTGGCTGAAGCAGGGGCCAATCCCTATTTGATCCAGAAGGAGATTAACGAATCATGGAGTGAAGGCCGGTTCCGGTTGTTTATCAAAGTGCTGGGTACGCTTTCCATAAATAAAGGCATAGCAATCACACACGTAACAAGAAAGATGTTTGAGGAAACAGCCACGGTCCCGGATGACACTGAAAATTTTGCCTCCCTGGCCCTGACTATGAAAGATATTAAGGTCGCCGTATTTGTAAGGGAAATTGACGACGGCACTTGTAAGGTCAGCCTTAGGTCGGCAGAAGAAATAGATGTGGAGAAAGTCGCTGCTTCGTATGGCGGCGGCGGACACAAAAACGCTGCAGGCTGTGTTGCGCAAGGCGACCTGGAAACGGTAAAGACCGAATTGTTAAAAAGAGTGGGCGGGGCGCTGCAGCGCTGACAATTTCTCGTACAGCTCTTCCGGAGTGATCACTGCTCCTCCGGGCCGTCCGTAGAAGAGTACCTCTGATTTCCCGTTGACTGCGAGCCTGACATCCTCGACCATCTGCCCGGCATTCAGCTCGACAGTGATAAATCTTCTGTTGCCCCCGGCCAGCGCCCGGATGGGCTCCTCCGGGAACGGGAATAAGGTTATCGGCCTCAGAAGGCCGATTTTATGTCCCTCTTGCCTCAGCTTTCGTACAGCAGTCAATGCAATGCGCGCTGCTATCCCAAAGGAAACGACGATTAGTTCGGCATCATCGGCAAAGAAGGTTTGGAACAGCGTTTCCTCAATCTTCATTTTACCGTATTTGGCCTGGAGCATATTATTCCGCTGTTCCAGTTCACCTTCTCCCATAAAAAGGGATTTTATGACATTAGGCTGACGGCCGCTGCAACCGGTCAGCGCCCATTTTTTTTCAGGGAGGCAAGGGTTTCTGATGTAGGGGGTCGGCACAAAAGGCTCCATCATCTGTCCCAGGATGGCGTCACCAAGAATTATTACGGGGGTTAAGTATTCGTCGGCTTTGTCAAAGGACCTCATGGTAATGTCCCAAAGCTCCTGAACATTATATGGGGCGTATACCAAAACCTTATAGTCCCCATGTCCCCCGCCTTTTACCGCTTGGAAATAATCGGCCTGGCTTGCCGAAATATTTCCGAGGCCGGGGCCTCCCCTCTGCATATTGACGATTACGGCAGGCAGCTCGGCCCCGGCAAGAAATGAAATTCCCTCCTGCTTAAGGCTTATGCCGGGGCTGCTTGAAGATGTCATGGCCCTGGCGCCGCAGGCAGCTGCTCCGTAAACCATGTTTATTGCCGCAATCTCGCTTTCCGCCTGGATAAAAGTTCCTCCAACTTCAGGCAGTCGCCATGACATGTATTCCGGGATTTCATTCTGGGGCGTTATGGGATATCCTGCATAAAACCTGCATTCCGCCTGTACTGCGGCTTCAGCAATGGCCCCATTGCCTTTCATCAGGATACGTTTCATTCATGAAATTATAGCAGGAGATAAGCTAAAGTCACAACTCCGAATTGCCTCATCAGAAATGTATTCGAAAGTCCTTTGGGGAGATAATGTCAGTAGTTCGCTAAATTATATTCCTTCCATATTTCCAGACAGTATTCGGCGCCGGCATCAAAGCCCTCTTTTGCAAGTTTTTTAGCCGTCTTTAAATCTCTTTGTATTCCTAATCCTTCGGCATACATGAGAGCAAGGTAACACTTGGCCTCTGCAACTCCCTGTTCTGATGCGAGCAGCCACCATTTAACCGCCTCCTTGTAATCCGGCAGAACTCCGTTACCCTTAGCATACATAACGCCTAAACTGGTTTGAGCTGTGGAATCTCCCTGTTTTGCGGCAAGCAACCACCATTTGAAGGCCTTGTTGTAATCCTGCAGAGCACCCTCGCCATTGGCATACATAAAGCCTAAATTGTATTGGGCTGAGGCAACTCCCTGTTCCGCGGCAAGGCTATACCACTTAACAGATTCTTTATAATCCTGCGATACTCCCCGACCCTTCTCATACATGACGCCTAGATTCTTTTGAGCCAGGGCAGTTCCTTTTTTTGCCTCTATTAAAAACAAATTGTAAGCAGTTTTATAATCTCCTTTAACATAGGCCGACTCGCCGTCCTCGAGATTTCCGGCATATGAATAAGAAAGAGACAATCCAATAAAGCATATAATTGTTATGACTATTTTTTGCGTGACTGCTCCTCCAAGCCGGAAATATCCCGATCTATTTCATATTGTCATGCAGATCCGGCGGAACAGACGGTGCAGGAGGAGGAACGGTTACAGTTCCCTGGTTGGAAGGAGGAACTGGCGGAACGGTAGTCGTTGCCTGGTCGGGCGGAGTCGAAGAGGGAATAACCTTCAGCCAGCCGCCAGGACACTGTTTTACGTATGGATAATAGCCACGTGGATCGCGGCAGAAATACCAGTAAGCCTGCTCCTCTTGTTGAGGCCCCGGCTGAATATATTGAGGGGTCGGTTGAACATATACCGGAGGTTGCTGTTGAATCACTACAGGTGGTTGAACATAATAAGGATTCGGCGCAGTAGGGCCATACCACCCAGGACCTATATAGATGTCTCCCCTGAAATGGTCCCACGCATGCCCTTGCAAAGCACTTGCCATGAGCAGGGCTACTACAGCAAAAACAAGACAAATATTTTTTCTCATTTCCATACCTCTCAGTGAAATAATCTGTAAAATTCAAACCGTCGTGTCGAACAGACGAACACGCATGATTTATTATTATATATTAGTCGCGCATAGCAGATCAAAGGTTACACCTTGTGCGCGGCATTGCTGTTGATGACGTAATGGGACCACGGGAAAGAAAACGACCATTTTCACGTTCCAAGTTTTATTATCCCTTTTTGAATAGCAAATTTGACAAGTGCCGTGCGGGAATGAATGCCAAGTTTTTCGGAGATATTTGTCTGGTGAGATGCCACCGTCTTTACGCTGATATTGAGACAGCGTGCTATCTCCTTATGGCTGCACCCGTCTGCTATCAGCTTGAGCACCTGATGTTCCCTGTCTGTCAGCTTTTCGTATGAAGCATCTTCAACAGGAGCCTTGTGCTTGTCGAGATAACCGGCCACAACTTCAGAAGCTATGGAAGAAAACAGATAAAACTCCCCCCTGTTCACCGCACGAATGGCATTGACAAGTTCGCTGCCGACCGCCTTCTTAAGGATATACCCGGAAACGCCCGCCTTCAGAAAACGGGAGATATACTCTTTGTCATCATATTGGGTAAGTACTATTATTTTTATGTCCGGGTCCGCTTTTTTTAGTTCTACCGTCGCCTCAAGGCCGCCAAGCTTGGGCATACCTATGTCCATCAGGACGATAGCGGGCCTGAGTTTAACGGCCCGTTCGACTGCTTCGATACCGTCGGAGGCCTCGCCGACAACCTCAATGTCATCGCAGAACTTCAGAAATGCGACGATACCCTCTCTGACAAGTGCGTGGTCATCCGCGATCAATACGCGTATCTTAGACATCTTTCACACCGCCATCCAGCGGAATCTGCATGCATACTCTTGTTCCCCACCCGGGCATCGAGTGAATAAACAATTTTCCTCCCAATAGCAGCGCCCTTTCCTTCATTCCGATGATCCCCAATCCCCTGCCTCTTTCGACCGGATGCTTCATTAATGTATCGACATCGAAGCCGCCGCCGTCGTCCTCAATGAAAATTTCTATAAAAGATCTTCCAACTTCGATCGAGACAAAAACATTTTCTGCATTTGCATGGCGTTTTATATTGGTAATGGCCTCCTGAAATATCCTGAACAGAGTGATTTCAACCTCGGGAGGCAGCCTTCTTTGGTCCTGGACATCCATATCAAAGTGGAAATCAATGCCCTTTTCCGCAAGATGATTTATTATCAGCCACCTGATGGCCGCATCTATGCCGAAATCGTCAAGCATAGGAGGCCTAAGGTCCTTGATGACATTATGGACAGAATCCATGGTTTTGATCACCATGTGCCTCATAGTGTCTATTTTTTCTATTGTAATGTGAGCAGGATCCAATCTGCATATGTCCAGGTTTATCAAAAAGGCCGACAAGTCCTGAAGTATCGTATCATGAATGTCACGGGCTATTCTTGTCTGCTCCTCTTCCTGGGATGAAATGACCTTTTTCAGCAGGTATTTAATCTGCAGCCTGCTTTCCCTTATCTGCACGGTCCTCGCCGCTACACGGTCTTCCAGTTGAATATTCTGAGTTTTTATGCTTTCGAGGGACTCCGCGAGTTTTTCCCTCATGGAGTCGAAGCTCATACTGAGCATCAGCATTTCATCGCTGCCCACTTTGCCGACCGGCGTTGATAGATCGCCTGAAGCTATTTTCATTGTGGAGGACGTTAACGACCTGAGCGGTTTTACTATGTTTATGCTTATGCCGACTGAAAAAATAACAGACGTGCCGATGAATATGAACATGAGAACGAAGAACATTCTCTTAAGGGCGATGGCGGGAGCAAAGATATCTCCCTCGTCCTGTCCCACTATCACACCCCACGGGGCCACTCTCAGGGGAACAAAGGCAAGACGGTCAACCGGCTTCACCACGGCGTCAGGATGAGAAAAACCATGCCTGCATTCCAGAATTCCATCCCTGCGTTCCAGTATCATCCTGGACAACATGCCTTCATGGTCGTGGTGTTTAAACACGAGTGATGGACTGTCGGAAGCAATTACAATTTCATTGGAGTCTATCAGCTCTATATAACTGTTACTCCCGATCTTGCCGCTCTTCAGGAACATGTTGGCAAAATGGTCAGCCGGGCCGAGTATGCCGCCGATAACACCGCTGATCTTTCCCTTGCTGTCTTTCAACGGCGCCATTATGAATATCACTTTTTCTTTGCCGGGTTCGACTGTATATACGTTGGAGATTACCGGACGTCCATCCCGGAGCACCCGGGTTACATAGTCGATGTAGGTAAGATTCGAAAAATACTCAAAGCGCGGCGGATATATCATCACTTCATTGCCGTGCTTATCGAGGAGAAATACGCCGTCGGTAAAAAGCGAATACCTGTAGATGGTTTCGAGTATGCTTTTGTTTGATTGCCTGTAACTGTCACTTAAATTAATTTTACCCGAACTGGAGACGTCCTCAAGCATGCCCAGATTGCGCTGCAGAAAGAAATCGATATTGTTGGCTATAGTTCTGGCAAGTATAAGCCTGTCCTGCAGCGAGCGTTGGATACTTTCATTGACCGCAAAGTCGCTGATTATCCCGAGCGTGACGGTTATCACGATAACGTAAAAAATAATTGCAATAATTATCTTTTTTTGCATCTATAGTTAACATAGCCCAAAAAGACCATGCCGGTCAACGCCTCTTGAGTATACCTCATGCGAATATCCTAATTTTCCCCGGATGTTGTCCTGCATGTTGCTTTTACCCTTTCCACTTTTTATCTCCTTTCCGAGTATCAGGTCCGGTTAGTTTTTTTATTCCGGTAAATATGCTTTTATCAAGCGGAAAGACCTCCGGGTTGAATATGGAATCGTAGATATGCCATATGGCCGTCAGAAAGAAAATCAGCATCGCGTCGTTGGTGTGGATGACCTTGGAGACAGGGATGAATTGTCCCGGAAAGTATTTTGCAGCGGTAATCGGGAACCAGAGGATGAACCCGGTGACAATCATCTGGATGCCCCCGAGGAGTATGAACCAATATACAAATTTTTCCTTGTAGTTATACCTGCCGTACATAGCCGGCCGTCCGGCCATCCCCAGACAGTATTTAACATTCTGCAGCGCATCCTGGATGTCTTTCACGGCAATAAGCATCGAGGGCTCCCACTGCAGGAAAGCGACGCCGATAAAGGCAGCGAAGATGTGCTGCAAGGTCAGCACCGTGAAAATTACAGCAGCGATATGGTGAACAGATCGTACGTTATCGATACCCCCGAGGGATGTAATAATAAACTGCGAAATACCAAAGGAGTAAAACTTCTGAGGCAGACCTGTCATTGCCAGGACCGTAATACAGGCAATCAACCCCAGGTGTTCGACAATCCGGTACACGCTGAACTTTCTGAAGCTTTCTTCGCTGTCTAATAATTTACCTGATTCCATGGGGTCCTTTCCTACCTGTTCACAAGGTACCGCCAGATCTGAAGCAGCACCTGGAACAGCAGCCCCAAAACCATTAGCGGCATTATGATCTTATAGAACTGTTCCGTTATAAAGACCAGGGGCGCTACCCTTAGGCTCGGTTTATAATGGGAAAGCCATGCATCCGGGAAGTTTGATGTGGCATTGGTGTGGCATTTCTGGCACCGCTTCAGCAGCTTGGCCTTCAAAACATGCAAGTCCGTCCCTGAAACACTTGCGATGTCATGCGTGCCGTGGCAATCCGTGCATACAGCCATGGGCGGCTCAGGCCGGTAGCCCTGATGAGCCTCCTTACGCTGGAGGCCGAGGGTCACGCCGTGGAAATCGGAGAGATAGGTCGTTACTACATCCGTGGACAGGCCGTATTTGCCCATGAGAGTCGGGTTCGAATGGCACTTGCCGCACATTTCCGGTATGTAATCATGGAAAGCCGATAAGGTGGGATTCTTTATACTGTGGGCTGAATGACAGTCGATACAGATCGGTACGTCTTTATTGTTCACATTGAGCAGGGCGTTGCCGTGAACGCTCTTCGCGTAAGCATCGTAAACTTCACCATGGCACTTCCTGCATTTCATCACAGACAGCAGCCTGTTGACGCTTAGGGATGAAGCATCGTGCCCCCCGTGGCAATCAATGCATGTTGGAGCGTCCAGTCTCCCTGTGCTGAGCATATCATAGTGGATGCTTTCAGATACCTCCGAATACTTATCGAAATGGCACTTCCTGCACATCCCTGCTGATGAAATCCGGTATTCCCTTTCGTACCTGAACCTTCTCTGCGGATGGTTCTCCTGGGAAAAACCGAAGTGGCAATCCGAACAGCCCATGTTCTTATGAGGTGAATTCTGGAGTTCACCTGTGTCGACACGTAATGAGATACTCTCCTGATCATTGAAATCCATCTTTGTTTCCCGGGAGTGGCAGCGCAGGCAATACTTCTCCTCCCCGGTCGATGCGTTGCCGCCTACGACAGGGGTGACGGCATGAGCGCTGTGGCAATTCGTGCAAACAACCGCTTCTCCTGCGCTTTCTTTCCTGAACAGGGACTCATGGACTGCTACTGACCTGATGTCCCGTTCTTTATGGCAGTCTCTGCAGACATGCGACTCCATTATTCGATACTGAAGTTTGTTCCTGAAAAAACGATCGGGATGATGCTGGAGAGAGAACTCGTTATGGCACGCTGTGCAACGGAGAGATCTGTGTACCGACGAAGCAAAAGCCCGGGGGTCTACGTAAGTCGAAATGAAATCTCCGTCAGGGAATTTTTTTATCGACCCTTTTTCCCTGTGGCACTTAAGGCACTGATTCCTTTCGTCCTCATCTGCATTACCCTCCGCCCCGGAAAGTTTGTCAACTTTCCGGGGACCCTGTTCTGCGGCGGCAAGGGAAGGCTGACAGTAAAGCGCAAAGCAGAGAAGGAGCGCCGCACATACGATACACACAGAAGCTCTCATCGTCCCTGACATGCTATTGACTATCGTTTCCATAGCCTGCAGCCATTTGCCCATAGCCTGTTTTTTTTCAGTGTGTGCCCTTGTATCCGGGCAGTTCACGCGTAACCGGGAACCTGTTCATTATCCATCTGAAAACAAGCACTTGAAACGTAACCATCGCCAGAACCATAATGACCTCCGTCCCTGGAGGAATTATGTTGAGAAGATGGTGGGGAAGGTACCAATTGAAAGTTATAATATTGATGTTGACCCTGTTCAGCACTGTTCCGGCTACGGCATACAGCGCTGCGAACCGGACCAGCCCGATCTTTTCGAGCTTGACTCCGATTGTGAACAGGACCATAGGTATCGCCACAAAACCAAGTAACTCCACCAGATACCAGTATCCGTACGGAGTAAACAGCAACCCCCACCGGTTGTCCTGTGCGAGGGTAAGAATCTTTAGAGCGAAATAAACATACATAGCCAGAGCTGCTCCTTTGCCCAATCCCAGAGTCAGTGCCTGGGCGCCGTCGAGGAACTCCGAGTCGCACGTTTTTTTGAAATAGCGCACGGCGACAAAGACAAGCAGCAGCGCGAAGGACATTGCAGTATACACAGCCGAACTGAAAAACAGCAAGGGTAGTTCTCCGGAGTACCACAAAGGATGGACCTTGCCCGGGGTAATGAGATATAGTGCCCCCAACGCCGACTGGTGCACGGTTGAGAGGATGACGCCGCCGATAATAAGACCCACGGTCAAGGAAACCGCCCACTTGTGCAATCTCCTGGCATCCAGCCACTCCAGAAGGGCGGGAGAAAACTCCAAAAGCTGCACCGTAATGTAAAGAGATACATGCCATGCGACCAGGAAGAGGATTGACGATGTTCCGAAGTTGATGAGCATGGGGTAATATATACGCCACGGCCGTCCCAGGTCAATAAGGAGATACGAGGCGGCAAAAATATACCCTAACATGCCCCCCAGTACTGCAACGCGAACAAACGGCCGGTAGGATTTCATTCCAAACAGGTAATATGCTGCAGCCACTACAAATCCTGCTGCGTACATAGGCTCACTGGCAAAGATTCCCCAGCTCAGCAGGATTCCCCAGGGGTATGCATTCGAGCCGTCAATTACCGAGGCAAGTCCCCTTGTGTACCGCATGAAAAAAACCGGCGCCGAGACCAAGAGTATCAGCAGACTCGCGAGATTAAAAGGGGTGACAAGGGACCGGGCATAGTCCTCAACGCTCATGCCCATAAACAGCTTGTTCATGAACCAGACCCTAAACTCGCCGGAAGTGGAGGCAGTTTGCGCCGCGTCCTGAATGTTGTTACTCATGATCCACCTCCTTGTGCTGCTTCGTCCGGTCTTCTTTGCCATCCGCCCGTTCGTTATGACGCATAACGGCATATACCATTCCGAAGATCGCCGGGAACGTAGTGAAAATCACCGGAACGGTAGACAAATAACCTTTGGAGAGCTCGATCAGGGGCTTTTCCGGAAGGTTAGTGGGAAACCCGAGCTGTTCAAAGGGCACGCCTGAAAGATATAACCAGGAAGTGCCTCCAACTTCGCGCTCACCATAAATATGGTCTATGTATTTTTCGGGGCTGTCTATTATTCTCTTTCTCGCTACCTTAAGCAGTTCCGCCCTCCTGCCAAAAGTTATGGCCCCTGCAGGGCAGGCTTCGGCGCAGGCCGGTATTTTACCTTCTTTGATCCGCCCGAAACATAAAATGCATTTTGCGATCTTTGCATCGAGGGGGCTGCTATAGTCATAGGCCGGAATGTTGAAGGGGCACGCAACAACGCAGTACCGGCAGCCAAAGCATAAATCTTTATTGTAGATAACAGCACCCTCCGGTGTTTTTGTGTAAGCATGAATAGGGCATGCGGTGGCGCAGGCCGGCTCCAGACAATGGTTGCACTGGATCTTCCGGAATAGAGGTCTGGAGGGGTCCGCGGAATTGGCGTAGCGGTTTACCACAGTATAGGCATCGGCGGAAGGCCAGCGGCTCTCTTCGAATACCGAGGCGTCATCGAACGGTTTTTCCGGCGCCGGCAGCCGGTTGGCTTCGTTGCATGCTTTTTCACAGCTCCTGCACCCTACGCAAGCGGTGAAATCCGTCAGCATGCCGTAACTTTTCGGCCAACCCTTGAATTCAGGGTCTCCAAGGCTCTGGGCGGAGCGGGCAATAGAAGGCGCCCCAAGAGCGGCAGCCCCAGCCAATACTGATATGGAAAGAAATTTCCGCCTCGTGAGACGGCTTGGGTCTTCCGGCGGCCTGGGCCTTTTACTGTCTGACATAAATATGACCTCCTTCCTTCTTTTTCATTTGCTCATTTCCTGGTATGGCATGTCTTAACGCACCCCTTGGGTGAGTCGCCGAGGTCCCCCATTCCCACGTGGCACGTGAAGCATTTTTTATGAAGCGCGACCTTAAGGTCCGGCATTCCCGGCGCATCAGGTGAATACTCTCCATGGCAGCCGCTGCATGGTATAAACATACCGTTGGCCGACGTTTTTAAAATTTTATCGGCCTGCGTGTGGCACTCACCGCAGGTCTCGTACGTCTTTTTTGCATGAGTGTGGTGGCATACCCCGCAATTTTCAGCCAGAGTCGTGTGCTTCTTATGGTCAAAAGTGACAGGGCCGTACCTGTTCTGGATCTCTTTGAGGATTATGACGTCAGGTATCTTCTTAACTTCGCCCCATGACGGCGACCCCGCTGCGAATCCAAACAAACTCAGGACAACGCAGGCCAACAGCCACGGGGTTTTATCGAGATGCTTTTTCATCCTTTCTTGTCCCCCCTGGACTTCCTGGATTTCCTGCTGCCCATAAAGTAGGCGCGCACAGGACTCCATTCACCAGACATCACCGTTGCTCGCGGCGCGACCGCACCCAGGATAAAGAGAAAGGGCAGGGACACGAGATAAATCATCAAGTATACAGGCGCCATTGTGATGTTCCTGGCGATTTGCAAGACGTTCCCTCTCTCCTGGGCCCTGATAAACCTGGCTTCATCAGCCGCCGATTCCAGCAGCCCCTCGAAAGGCTTCGGCTTCAGTATCTGATAAAAGACGATAAACCCCAGGATGGAAAGAAGCGAAAACCCATACTGTACCGCATTTACATTAGTGATAAAATCAAAAAGAGTGTGCATACAATGCCTCCCGGTTTAGTGTTTACGGCTGCCCAGGGCAGCTCCAGAATGTTTTTTTGATGATCCGGATGCAGTAGAATTAAAAAATGAGTTTTTGTCCTCTAATTTGCTGCAAACCCGGATGCCGGTTGAAGCAGCCGAGGCCAGGGTGAATATAACGGGTACCACCCATGTAATAAAAAATACGCCTATCCCAAAGAGCGGCAGGAAAATTACATACATCATTCCGAATAGCGGAGCGATGGCAAGCAGGACTAATGGTGATATCCTCAGATAATGAGCGTTCTTATCACCAGGAAGTCTGCCGTCCTTCCTCACATCGACTCGCCGGCCGTCTATGGGACTCCAGTAAAATCCTCTTTCTACAAGCGCTCCACCTTTATGCATGACCATTTCCTCACCTCTTCCCGAATGTCCGGCCCGTTCTCACGGAACTCTATTATTGGTTTTCTTTCTTCTCCTCGTCCGCGGATGTCGTTGTCTGCTTCACCGCCTTCTGTTGGTTCCTCTTCTTTGTCTTCGTGCCGGACATGTATGCCGTGGTAGGCGCATAACCGAATGTGGCGGTATTGCCGAACAGGTCCTTTAATAGGCTGAAACACGCCATTCCCACTGCGCAGAGTGCTCCTATCAGCGCAATTGCCCCGGCAAATACCACCAGGCCCATTCCGTAAGGGAATGCAACCGAGAGCGCGAATGCAAAAACACCGAGGACAATAAGCGCCGTCCGTCCTGTCATCAGTCCCTTTTTCCTTGTAGTATGTTTAGTTTTCTCCTTAAATCCTTCGCCACTGGTGACGAATGCCATCCCCTCTTTGTCCAACGACTGACTGTTAGTAATCATTGTCCTGTCCTCCTTTTTGCTTTTTCTTAAGTTTATGATAACAGGCTGCAGAGGGAATGAAAATCGGGTGTCTTTCCTATTTTTATAGGAAAATATACCTACTTGGATAGGAAAATTATCCTACTCGGCTAAAAACAGGTAAAGCAGAGGTTGCCTGCCTTTATTGGATCATGCTTTCCGCTATTCTGATCAGTTCGAAAGGAGAGGATAAATAAAGAACCGTAAAGTAAAGGTCCCCTTCTTGCCACGAAATCCTGCTGCAGGGAATCCCTTTATCACACGTGCCGACCTGGAGGCGGGCAATTCTTCCTTTGAGACGATATGGGGTATCTTCTTTCAGTTCGGTCAACCTCGTTCTCTGAAGCTGCAATTCGCTGTCCCGCCGGGACGTCTGGATGATAATCAATGCAGTCTCTCCGGCTTTTGCTTCCTTGAATTCCAGCACAACCGCCCTATAAGGCGTCTTCTGGCCGAAAATAAAGGAAGGAGGCCATGATATGCCTTCCGGAAAATATCTTGGCACAAGGATGTTATCGAAACCAAGCGACCGTCTTGCCTCCTCGACAGAATCGTAATGCCGCGCAAAACCTTTCTGTATCGAGGAGGGCAGCCGGTTTACCTCAGCCAAAATCACGACAACCCCCGCGGCCATTATTATCATATAAAGCAGATTGCGCATTTTTCTACCCATATTATTCTCCAACAGTTCCTTACACAACGTAGTAGTTTATCCCGATTATCAGCCCCATGGTTATGAAATACGGGACCCCCCAATGAGGCTCACTCCCCAGGCGTTGCCCAATTCGTTGTACCCTGCTTTTCAGAATTACGTCGAGGCTGTATTGTTGAAATGCCGACACTATCTCTTTAATACTCCGGCGATGGCTGGTCGGGTTGTATTCTTCAGGCTCAGGCCGGAGCATGTTCAGCGCCTCAACAACAGCTTCCGGATTCCCCGTCAGAGCAACTGCAATATCGTCACAGACCTTTTCCTCTTCCTGTGCCAGCTTTCTGAATTCAACCATGGCCACAGGATTGTAAAACATAACCGTCCGGATAATATATGCAAGGATAAGGGTCGGCTTTCTGCTCCTCTGGATATGGCCGATCTCGTGTGCAAATGCCGCCTGCAAATGTTCGCTGCTGAATGATTCTATCAACCCGGTGGAAACATAAATCCTCGGATTGAAGCCCGTGTTGCTATAGAGAGAAAGATCTTCATCATCAAAAATCTCAACAGAGTTCTCACTAAACGGCAGTCCTTCCATAGCCCCTGCAACTTTCCGGATCATTGTACTATCCACTTCGTCGGCAAATGTTTGACCGGTCGCGCGCATTTGCTCAAGTTGGCTGACGACTATCGGAACAAGTTCCTGGAGGACAAAGACGAAGGAAGTGACCGCAGGTATCACGAGCCACACCATAAATGCCGGTACGCCGCCCCACATTTCGAGGAACAACCATTTATTGCTGTCCAGCAGGCTCCCGAGCCTGAAATAAACGTCTCCTCTGCCGGGAAATAACCACTGAAACATGGGGAAAGATACGACCGGCAAAAAAATGGCCATAAAGCGGAACTGCTGCTTAACGCGAGGCGATCTCAAATCCCATGCAATAAATGCGCAGTCAATGAGCACAGAGGCAATTGCCGAATGAAGCAGCATTTGCACGGCATACATTCCCCAGTAAGAGGAAATAAGTGAATTCAGGCTTGACACAAATAAGTTTAGCAGTTCTTTTTGGCGAGATTCAACAACAAGGCCGGGACAAAAACAAAAGATGTTCAATGTTGAATGTGAATGTTGAATGATAAATTATGGAAGTTTTCTTTAATTCAACATTCAGCATTCAACATTAATTTGCCTTTAATTTTAGTGGCTGCAGCCTGAGCCGCTATCATGTCCGGCACATGTGAACTGCATTGTAAATTGCGGAAGTCCATTCTTTTTAAACAGTTCTACATTGTCCTTCACGCCAGGTTTCTGTGCCCGGAATACCTTTATTCCGTTCTGATTAAGTTTCATCAGGGCGCCCTGGCCGATGCCGCCAACAATAATTCCATCGACGGTCTCCCCGTTTAAGGCCATAACAGGATTGCATGCACCGTGCTCATGGACCTGATTTTTATTGATTATTGAAATTACCGCGCTCATCTCTGTGTCAACAATAATAAAAAGAGGAGCGGAGCCGAAATGGCCGTAAACCTCACTGTTAATCCCGTTATTCTCTGATACAGGAAAACAAAGTCTCATCTTGCATACCTCCCAAAAAAATTATTTAACGAACATATGCTCATAATACTTGGGACGCTAACGTTATGTCAAATACGCTTATTGATATGTTAAAAACATATGCTTATAATAAAGTATGTCAAGGCCCAGGAAGTGCAGACATATAAAATGCAAAATAAATGCTTACTACTTCAAACCGAGGGGAATTCCTCTTGTCGATCTTGAGGACGTTGTTCTGAGTTTCGATGAAATTGAAGCGATCAGGCTTGCGGATTATAAGGGACTTTACCACGAAAAGGCCGCGGAAGGGATGAAGGTGTCCCGGTCCACCTTTGGAAGGATCCTTAAACAGGGACGGAAAAAGGTCGCCGAAGCTCTTATTATTGGCAAGGCCCTGAAGATTGAAACTAATTGATCCTTATAAATGATTGCTTTTGGGGGTAATGGTGAAGAGCAGCACTGATGCCGAGAGGGCGAACAAACCGCTTTATCCAATAGGCGTTATCGCAGAGTTGTTAGGCATTACGGAGCAGACGTTGCGGCTTTATGAAAAACACGGCCTTATTAAACCCGCCAGGCGAAATAAAAGACGGCATTATTCAGATAATGATATCAAATGGCTCACCTGTGTCAGAGATTTGATTCACGTCAAAAAAATAAGCATAGAAGGGATAAAAAAACTGCTCGGCTATGCGCCTTGCTGGGAAATCACGGGATGCCCTGAGGGAAAAAAGACCGTGTGTACTGCCCATGTTAATAAATCCAAACCATGCTGGGAAATTAACAAAGCGGTTTGTAATAACGAATCGGGCAAACTCTGCAAAGAATGCATAATCTATCTTGCCAGGCAAAAGCAAACGTAATTCCCGCCATACCGTCAGTTATAGTTATGATTAATAGGTCAATTGATAATTGTAATTTTACAATGAATGTTTTATTATTATAAATTATGTCTATAAAGTTAACTTTATTCAAATCACTTATTAAAAGGAGCCAAAGATTATGGAAGATGGCAGAGTGTTTGAGGAAGGTGTTTCACGAAGAACGCTTATCAAAACAGCAATTGGCGTGGGAGGTTTGGCTGCGGTAACAGGGGGAGGTTTCGGTTTTCTGTCAAGAGCAGAGGCAAGCAGTGGAATTTCGAAAAATTGGCCGTGGCCCTATGTAAAACTGGACCCTGAAAAAACCGGAGAATTGGCTTATAACGAATGGTACAGACTATTTTGCGGAGGGGCTGTGGTCAGCAGCATATTCAGCCAGCTCGCTGAAACGGTGGGAGAGCCTTATAAATCATTTCCCGTTGATGCCTTTATTTTTCTTGAGGGAGGCACTTCGGGATGGGGTACGATATGCGGGTCGAATGCCGGGGCTAATATGGTCACAAACCTTATAATCGGTCCCAGGATTGCAGGTTCCAAAGACGGCATGCTGATGGGAAGCGAAGTCATGCAGTGGTATTGTGATGCCTCTATGCCGGTATATACGCCTAAAAATCCTAAAATAAAGAGTGAACTGCCGAAGACCGTCAGCAACTCGCCGCTTTGCCACGTCTCGGTGGGCAAATGGATGCAGGCTGCCGGCAAGGCTTTGTCAAGCCCGGAGAGAAAAGACAGGTGCGCACGGGTCACGGCAAGTGTGGCCTATCATGTCGCAGAACTTTTGAATCAATGGAAAGACGGCCAATATGAGACAAAGGGAGAGATACCGGGCATGTTGTATGGGATAAATGCCCAGCTTAACTGTACGGAGTGTCACGGGTCTAATATACCGGAGCCTCCGAAAACTAAAAACTAAAAAGGCATAAAGATGACGAGAGATACATAGTAAAATGCTGTAATTTTTTTGAAGGATTTTAGACCGAAAGGAGGTGAAAAAGGATGAAGAAATTGCTCGCAATAGTTGTAGCTGTAATTTTTGTTTTGGGTCTTGCCTCTTTCGGTTTCGCGGGAACCGAGAAATGCGACAAGTGCCATCAGGGTGAAAGAGCGGTAGACAAAATGATAGCGAAGAAGAAAATTACTACCGCTGCGGATCTTACAAAGACTTTGAGAGAAGGGCCTAAAGCCGGCATGCACAAGAAATTAAGCGATGACGAAATTAAATCAGCCGCGGAAGCACTTAAGTTGAAATAGCATTATTAATTGAGCAGGCCTGAGGGGTCACCCCCTCAGCCCTCTCAATTCACCCGTCATACGGTTCACATACAAGGGCGGGTCCCAAAGTTGACGGTCTAGCAAAAAGTCGTCATGCCCGCGAAGGCGGGTAACCAGAGCGTAAGCAACTACCTGAAAAGACTGGATTCCCGTTTTTACGGGAATGACGAAAATACTTCTTTCCAGACTTTTTGCGAGTCCGTCAAAGTTAATAGTTCTGAATTTATACAGATCATCAAGCATTGGAATGCCCCCGAAGACCTGTTTTATTCAGAAGACTTCCATTGCTGACTATTACAATGCGTCCGTTCCATGCACGAGGTCTATTATCGTCACCTCAGGCGGGGCCAAAAAGCGTATTGGCGGTCCCCAGGTGCCGCTGCCTCTGCTTACATACAGGTGGGTGTTGCCCGGCAGTTTTTTATATCCGGCATATACCGGGTAATAGATTTTCGTCAGAATACTGAAGGGAAATATCTGCCCCTTATGCACATGTCCGGATAGCTGCAGATCGAAGAGTCCATAGGAGCTTTCATCGACCAGCGGACGGTGTTTGAGCAGTAAAATAAATGTATTGCCGGTCAATTTCTGAAGCAGCGTTTTTTCGGAGACGGCCGGGGACAATCCGAAAGCCTTTGCAATCGGGTCATCTACTCCTGCAACCGTAATCGACCCTGAGGCAGCGCTTCCCCTGAGCAAGGTGAAGCCGGCCTCTTTGGTAAAATTCAATGACTGCTCAATGCCGGCATAGAATTCATGGTTTCCTGTTACGGCAAATTTTCCGTACCGGGGATTAATTTCCCGAAGCATCTCTGCGAGGCCGTTCCTCCTGCTGACCTGCCCGTCAACGAGATCACCAGTTGAAACGAGCATGTCGGGACCCGCTCTTTTAACAACTTCAAGTATCCTGTTTAGACGCTTCTCTCTCAAAATAAGCCCGAGATGCACATCGGAAATCTGAATTATCCTGATCACGCCCGACTCATGAGAAATTTTAGGAGTTCTGATGACGATCCTTTCAGTTCGAACGTTTTTTGCTTCAAAGTAGCCATATACCGCTAAAAATAGAGAGATTATCAGGGCGGTCATGAATAAACGGTAATCCGAAATTAACATGTGAGCATAGTTGCTTTTGGAAAGGGACCCGAAGGCATGAATCGCAAACCGGTAACAATCGATGGGCGCTGCTACTGAACAAAATAAGAAGAGCACCCCCATCCACGTGTATCCTGCAAAGGCGGCGGGGCGTGCGGCTGTATCGAGTCCATATTTTTCCAAATTATGGATTATAAACGGCATGAAAAGCATTATCAGTATAAAAAGCGCAAACGCGATATTTGCGGCGGCCCCAAAAGAAAATGCGGCCCCGGCTTTCATAAAGGCATACCCATGCATACCTGCATAGAGCATGAAGAAAACAGTAAGGAAAAGGCTCACGGTAAACTCCTTCCGTAATCACGGTTTTGTAAAAAGCTCCAGAGGCAAGGCGCGCAAATCCTGAGGAATGAGGCGTACTTATGGTACGCCGCAGTGACGAAGGATGCAGCGCAACGCAGCATATGGACTTTTTACGAGACCGTTCTTCTGTGTTAAAATAACATATGTCAGTGATTACAGTCCTGCCCGTGTCCCTTCGCAACAAGATCGCAGCTGGTGAAGTGGTTGAACGTCCTGCCTCAGTTGTCAAAGAACTTATCGAAAATGCCATCGACGCCGCAGGCGCCCGCATCTCAATCGAGACAATCCGCGCAGGCAAGAAGCTTATTCATGTTTCCGATAACGGTACCGGCATGGACAGGGAGGATGCGGTCAGGGCGTTTGAGCGCTATGCTACAAGCAAGATAAAAGACGAGCAGGACCTTTTCAATCTCAGGACAATGGGATTCCGCGGAGAGGCGCTTTCCTCCATAGCAGCTGTTTCAAAGATGACGCTGATGACAGCGGTGCGAAACGGTGAATATGGTACTGGCGCCGCCGGGACTTGTGTTGAGATTGCGGGCGGAGAAATAGTATCGGTCAAAGGTTGTGCTGCTGCGGGGACCAGTATCGAGGTAAGGGAACTTTTCTTCAACACGCCTGCGCGCCGTAAATTTCTCAAATCGGACGCTACTGAAAACTACCACATCATTGATACGGTCACCAGGGAGGCTTTGTCCCATCCCCATTTAATGTTTGTTTTGAGAATGGACGGCAGCGAAGTATTCAGTTTGCCTGCCGCCTCTTCTCTGCGAGAGAGGCTTCTCCAGCTCTACGGCAAGGATTTTATCGTCGGGCTTATTGAACACGGATATCATTCAGTGGATACCGGGATGACTATCAGCGTCTTTACGAGCGGTCTGGCGCATATGAAGAACAATAGGACTACGCAGTTTATATTTGTTAACAGGCGGCCTGTTAAAGACCAGTCAGTTGCCTATGCTGTTTGCAAAGCCTATGAAGGCATGGTCCCAAAGGAAAAGCATCCGGCATTTTTTATATTCCTCGACATCGATGCAAGCCAGGTGGATTTCAATGTCCATCCTGCCAAAAGAGAAGTACGCTTTGAGCACAAGATCGGCATATTTGATTTTGTGTGCTATACCGTTAAGGAAGGATTAAAAAAAGATGCCGGATTCTGTTTTAGTGATGTGGGCTCCGAAAAAATAGGGACAACCCCCATTTTTGAAACAAAAATGGGGGTTGTCCCTATTTCCCCACCCGTTATTTCGGAGAGCCTTATTTCCGAACAAACAGGCGCCTTCTCTACGGGTCCGGCCCCGCTTCTTTATCTCGGCGATACGATTGTAGCAGTTGCCGCCCGCGGGGGGCTGGTTTTGCTTGACTACCACGCCGCACACGAAAGGGTCAACTACGAAAGGTTTCTCAAAAGAAGGGACCTCCAGGCTTTCCGCCTGCTTTTCCCCTTACAGGTTAAATTGCAACGCGGGGAATATGCTGTCCTTCTTGAGCATCTGGGCCTGCTTAACGATGTGGGGCTTGAGGCGGAGGATTTCGGCCACGATACAATTCTCATAAGGAGTATCCCCGAGGTGCTCAGGGACGCCGATCTTGCCTCTCTTGTAAGTGATGTCGCCGCAGCTCTTCTCGAAATTCCCGGGAAAAGCTCCTCAAAAAACATTTCGGGTCCTGCAGTGCCTGTCGGGGAGTCCGGGCCGGTTGAGTTAATAAGAAAGTCGATTGCCGCCCGCCTCGCGTGCCACAGTTCAATAAGGGGGAAGGAGATACCTGACGGCATCAGGGTGGCCGAGCTGTTGAAGTCCCTTGACTCAACAGACAACCCGAACAGCTGCCCCCACGGCCGGCCGACGAGAATTGTCATTTCCCTTGATGAATTAAGAAAGATGTTTAAGAAGTGATAAGGGTTATTTGCAAATTTCGAACATCAAACCGTCCCGGCATTCCGGACAAAAGTATAAACGGAATTCAACGGCCGGCGTCATATTTTCATTTTCCGGTATCTTCATTTTCTTCGCTCACTTTTATATTTGCAGAATCCGTATTGCCGACTAATTTTTCCGGGGAAAACTTGATGTCGTTCATATAAAAAAATTGTTGTCTATCTTTAACTGACTCTTTTATGGCGGATTTAATATCACAAAAAGCCATTTTATACCCGGTTTCAAAGACACCGCTAAAATTCACCGCCACAAGCCAACCTGTTATAAATGCAGGCAATCCTATTGTCAAAATCACGAATATTACTCCTTTGTATAATTTGCCCTGAATGTTTCCCATCTATGACCTCCTGCAAATAATTTATCTTCTTAAAAGTCCTAAGCTAATTGGTTTGTAAAATCCCTCTCATTCTGCACATGATAAAAAAACACTCCCGAACCGGGCAATTAACTCATCGCACCCTTTCCACGATCATTGCAATACCCTGTCCCCCTCCAATGCAGAGGGATGCGAGGCCCAGGTTAACATCCCTTCGCACCATTTCGTAAAGGAGTGTTACGAGGATTCTGGTCCCGCTGGCGCCCACCGGGTGTCCGAGGGCTATGGCGCCGCCCAGGACATTCACCTTATTCAAATCCCATCCCATTTCACGATGGACCTGAATTGACTGAGATGCGAAGGCCTCATTGATCTCTATAAGATCTATATCTTTTACGTTGCACTGCGTCTTATCAATAAGCTGTTTGCAGGCGTTTATAGGGCCAAGACCCATGAATGCGGGGTCCAGCGCGGCAGATGATGCACCTTTAATCCTGAAAGCCCAGGCCGGGGCAAGGTCCTTCATCTTCTCTTTCGATACGATCAGTACTGCCGCAGCGCCATCATTGATACCCGACGCATTCCCTGCGGTAACCGTCCCCTTGCTCTTGAACGCCGGCTGCAGCTTTGCCAGACTCTCGACCGTGGTCCCGAATCGGGGATGTTCGTCGGTGTCAAATATCTTGTCTTCTCCTTTTTGCTGTTTTATCTTCAGGGGAACTATCTCTTCCTTGAACTTACCTTCCTTGATGGACTGCTCTGTTTTCTTTTGAGAGGCTGCAGCAAACGCATCCTGCTCTTTCCGGGTAATCCGGTACTTTTCTGCTACGTTCTCGGCGGTCTGCCCCATATGACATTCATAAAACATGTCCCACAGGGCATCGTTCACGAGCGTGTCTATCATCTCCGCGTTTCCGAGGCGCTGACCCCACCTTGCCGACTTCACGACATAGGGCGCACTGGTCATATGCTCCATACCGCCGGCAATAAGGGCAATCCCTTCACCTGAAGCGATTGCCTGACCGGCCAGTCCGACAGATTTCAAGCCCGAGCCGCATACCTTGTTCACCGTAAAAGAAGGGATATTTTCGGGAAGGCCCGCCATAATAGCTGCCTGCCGCGCAGGATTCTGTCCCAGCCCGGCCTGGAGAACATTACCCATGATGACTTCATCAACTTCGCTGCCATTTATGGATGTTCTTCTTATGACCTCTTTGATGACTTGGGATCCGAGGTCAATAGTATTCAGTGTGGCCAGAGACCCATTGAATCTTCCGATTGCCGTCCGAGCCCCACCCACAATATATGCTTCCATAATTCCTCCTCAGTGAAGAGTCTCCACTAAAAGCAAGCCCCTGGAATAAGCCATGCCAATGTAAAAAAGGATCAGATTCTCATCCCGCCGTCTACTTCCATAATCCTTCCGGTGAAAAAATCATTGCGAATAATGAACTGGGCGGCCTGGGATATCTCCTCCATCTCACCCAGTCTCCCCAAAGGGATATTCTGTATAACTTTATCGAGAACATCAGACCTGATCTTCGCAACCATCTCGGTATTAATATAGCCTGGTGCTATAGCTCCTACCCGAATTCCGAACTTTGAAAGCTCCTTGGCCCAGGTCACGGTCATGGAATCAACCGCTGATTTTGTCGCTGAATAATTGGTCTGTCCGAGGTTGCCGGCACGGCTGATGGATGAGATATTAATAATCACACCCTTAACCTTGTGCTTTACCATGTTGTAAGCGGCTTCCCGTGCACAGAGGAATACGCCTGTCAGATTGACATTGATCACTTTTTCCCAGTTCGCAAACGGGAATTTCGTAATCTCATCTCCCTTTTGCTTGATAAAAAGGGCATCGGCAGTGATTCCCGCATTGTTAATCAACACATCAGGCGCACCGTTTGCCGAGACATAGCTTTCAAAAAAAGCTTCAACACTCTTCTCGCTGCTCACATCTACAACCTGCCCGGCAATACCGGTCTCATTCGTGAGTGCGTCGAGGTTCTCCTGAATCACATCGAGTACAAACGGCTTGGCGCCCAGACGCTTCAAGTCTGTCGCGAACTTCTTGCCCATCCCTCTTGCACCGCCCGTTATTACAATATTTTTGCCTGTAAGTTCCATTATGAAATCTCCCTTTGTACGGTTATTGTTTGAGTGCTGCCTCACCAAGCTTGCTGTTTTCCCTGGTGAGGCCCTGTCTGTTGCAGGGTCGTTTTTTTGTTTGTACTGCTCGTCCTGCCTGCTAACTGTTTCGATGTTTCAGGCTTTTCTCCCGCCGGGCAGCGCCTTTTGCGGCCTTGGGGTGCTTGCTTGCCGTCTCTTCCCCCGCTCTCTCATGGAGCCATTGGGACATGGCAGGTGCGAGCTCTTTCTGGGACTTCGCCCCGACAAAAACCCCTATATGTCCACCCTTGAACTCATAGAGCGTCTTGTCAGCGGAGCCGACAAGGTCATTGAGAGGTTTGGTTGCCGCAGGAGGCACCAGGTGATCTGCAGAGGCGTAGATATTGAGCAAAGGCATGGTGATGTCTTTGAGGTCCACCACTTTGTCGCCGACCTTCAACGCACCTTTTACGAGCTTGTTTTCCTGGTAACAGTCCTTGATAAACTGCCTCAGGCATTCCCCTGCCTGGCCCGGACTGTCAAATATCCATTTTTCCATCCTGAGGAAATTAAGGAGCTTTTCCCTATCTTCTATGACATCGATCAGGTCGACATACTTTCTGATATTGAGGTTAAAAGGCATCATCATCAGGAATCCGGCATTGAGGAAATCACCCGGGATGATCCGGTAGGTGTCTACCAGGGCATCAACGTTCATGTGCTTGGCCCACCGAAAGAGAAGCCCGTCATTGGTCGAAAAATCAAATGGCGCTACAAGTGTGACAAGGTTCTTTATTTTCTCCGGATCCAGGGCTGCATAGATGGCGGAGAAGGTCCCGCCCTGGCATATGCCCATGATGTTAATCTTTTCTTTTTTTGAGGACTGCCTTATAAAATCAACGCAGTTGTTGAGATATCCATTGATATAATCATCGAGGGTCAGATACATGTCGGCTTTAGTGGGATATCCCCAATCGATGATATACAGGTCCAACCCGTGCTGCAGGAGATTTCTCACAAGGCTCCTGTCCGGCTGAAGGTCGAGCATGTACTGCCGGTTTACCATGGCGTATACCATTAGAACCGGCACGCGGCATGTTACCTTGCCTTCCGGCTCGTAGTGATACAGTTTAAGTTTGTCCTCCTCATACACGAGTTTTTTCGGAGCGGTCCCGACATCTATCGCATCTATCCCGGCAAGGATTTCTGCACCCTTGATGAGTTTCGTGCCCATTTCGCTCAGTTCCCTGACCATATTCTTCATGTCGAAGGTCTCATAAGGTGACTTCATGCGCTCACCTCCTTCAATTGCTTTTCGAGGCCATTCACCTTTTTCTTCAATTCGTATATTGTTTTATAGAGATCATCCATTTCCGAACGAAGAGCGATTGGGAAGTCGTAGAGATAGAGCTCCATCAATTTTAAAAAGTGCTTCCGGGCATTAACGGAGGCCTCGAGCAATTCACCCTGCATCTTTGAAAAATCCTCGGTCTGAAAGAGGGCATTGTAGGTCTTCTCGTTCACATCAACCCAGAGATCGAAGAATTCGTAGAATCCCTTGAGCTCTTCACCCCGGCTGATTTTTTCAGCAACGGTGGCAATCACTTTTTCAAATGCCGCCAGACCGGTGACGTATATAATGTGCTGGTATTCCGTGCTTTTGGCAAGATAAACGGAGAGATCATCGAGGCTCCTCATAAGCAGTTCGATTTTCTCCCTGTCCTTCCCTACTGAAGGCACATGAAAAATCCTCCCGACGGTGCCGTCAAAAGCATTAAACATATTATGGAAGATCGTCAGGAAAGATTCGGGGTGGCCTTCCAAAAACTGGGGAAAGGTTTTGAGGTTTTTCTTGGAGGCCTCCACCCATGGGTTCATGAACGACCCGGCAGAACAGGCAAAGGTATCGATGAACCTGTTGACCTGATCAGATACCTGGGAAATAGCGTCGGGATCAAAACCGAAGACCTGGTCCAGCATTTTCTTATATTCCGCCGGGTTTGACAGTCTCTTATAGGCATCAGGGCTCATAGTCTTTTCCTGAATTGACTTCAAGAGAGGGAGCCATATTTCATATAGTTTCATGCAGGCGTTGGAAACGCCAGGGGTTTTGGACAGGGTTTCTTTCAACAGACCCATATCCGCAGTATCCAGCCCTCGAAGGGCATTCAGAACCGCAGTGGTCCAGGAGGTATAAACATGCAGGAAATCGTCTTCGCCATACTTTTTCCCTCCGCCTGCCCCAAGACCGCAGAACGCGTGCTGAAATTTCTTTGTCGACTCCGCCAGGTTCTCAATGATTAGTTCCTGCGATTTAAGCCAAGCGTCAAAAAAATTGTTATTGCTTTCCATAAAATGACTCCTTGTTATTCGTCATCGGCCTTATTTCTTCTCTTCGGCTTGTTTAAAAGACTCCGAAAAATTCTTCGCCATCCCTTTGCCCATCTCCATCTGATTTTCAATGGTATTCTTCCATGTCTCCTGTATCTTTTCCGCCTCCGCACTAAAAGCTTTTGAGGAACTCACCATCGTAGTTAACAACGAATTATAAAAGCTGATAATCTCCTTTGGCGGACCATACTGAGAACCGCCCATATTCGCAAAGAACTCCTGCATTTTCTTTATTGACTCGGTCCAGTTCTCCATAAATTCCTTCTGGGGTTTTACCCAGTTCTCCATATTCGCAAGAAACTCCTGCATTTTCTTTATTGACTCAGTCCAGTTCTCCATAAATTCCTTCTGGGATTTTACCCAGTTCTCCATATTCGCGAAGAACTCCTGCATTTTCTTTATTGACTGAGTACAATTCTCCATAAATTCCTTCTGGGATTTTACTAATGAGTCTACAAACTCATTCAACTGTTCCATACTGCCCTCCTGACTATTGTAAATAATAGAATCAGCAAAATGCTGATAAAAAAGCCTGACATTCGGAAAGAGTTTGTCTTTTCTGCATTGGAACTCCAGAACTTACCCGCTGCCTCTATGCCTTCCTCCTGCATCTTCAGGAAGAACCCTGGAACCCTATCCTGAAAAGCGGATTGGGAAAAAGGTCCATCATTTTCGTTCTCATATATTTGTCCAGAATAAATATGACATCCCGGGCAGGCGTGGAAAAACTTCTCCACCCTTAAATTGTTTTATTTTTCTTTGTCTTTCCTTTTTTCTTCTCCGGAACTGTTTCCCTTTTCCATGTCTTCCTCTGCACTTTTCCCATGGGGCGATCCCGGCGCCCATGGATTCACCATCAACTTTGAAAACATATCGTAATAACTGGATGAGCCGATCTGTTTGAGCCATGAACCGAGCAGCCCGAAATAATTTTTCAGGTCCCATCCGGATTTAACCAGGAAAGGCAGTGCTCTATTGAGGTCCCGGATATAGGATCTTATTACATATGCTATAGTGATATCCGGATCGCCGAATGCACTTAAGTATTCTTTTAATTTCTCGTATTCATCTTCATCCAGTCTCAAAGTAATTGGTTTTAGTGCCATAGACCCTCCATGTCATTTGTTGTGCAATGAGATGCTATCAGTAAGACATAAGTATTTTGTTCTGTCAATAGAAAAATATCCTGGATTTACCCGGGGAAATTGAGGCATTCCGGATTTTGAGACATAGCATAGGGTTAAATAAAGGGTTATCATTATTTATGCTATTAATCTTTCTACGAGAATTTTGTGTAATGGGGACATCTTGTCCCCATTACACAATTCTGAAACAAGAGTTAGTTATGGGACGGCTTGATAAGGCCTTCAAATTTCTTGTACCCCTCTGCTACGACCTTTCTGTATTCATCCCAGCCCTTCTTCCCCTCTTCGATCAATTCGCCGACAATCTTTTCCGTATCTGCGTTTATCTGCTTGTTAGTTTTGATCATGTCTTTGATTATTTTGTCATTGAACTCCTGGACCTTCGTTACACTGTCGAAA
>Ga0074045_10000484_pt1 | contig 38546 bp, 40 predicted proteins | sample BogForMeECP23OM2_FD_94442 | JGI IMG/M metagenome (GOLD analysis project Ga0074045, IMG submission 94442) | Bog forest soil microbial communities from Calvert Island, British Columbia, Canada - Bog Forest MetaG ECP23OM2 | ecosystem: Environmental > Terrestrial > Soil > Wetlands ...
ACCGGCGCGGAGCGGCCGGTGCAGATCGGCGCCGAGCGCACCGCGATCATCACCTTCATCATGTTCGAGGCGGCATACTTCTGCGAGATCATGCGCGCCGGGATCCAGTCGATTCCGAAAGGGCAGGTTTACTCGGCGTATGCGCTCGGGCTGACCTACGGCCAGGCGATGCGGCTGATCATCCTGCCGCAGGCGTTCCGCAATATGATCCCGGTGCTGCTGACGCAGACGATCATCCTGTTCCAGGACACTTCGCTGGTGTACGTGATCTCGGCGACCGACTTCGTCGGCGCCGCGTCGAAGATCGCCCAGCGCGACGGACGGCTCATCGAGATGTACCTGTTCGTCGCCGCCGTCTACTTCGTCCTTTGCTACACGCTGTCATACATGGTCAAACGGCTGCAGAAGAAAATCGCGGTAATCCGCTAGCCGCGCCGGTTATGGGAGAGCAACGATGGCACTGATGATTTCGCTGGACAACGTCTCGAAGTGGTACGGCACCTTCCAGGTGCTGACCGACTGCTCGACCAAGGTCGAGAAAGGCGAAGTGATCGTGGTCTGCGGACCCTCCGGGTCGGGCAAGTCGACCCTGATCAAGTGCGTCAACGCGCTCGAGCCGTTTCAGAAGGGCACGATCACCGTCGACGGCATTTCCGTGAGCGATCCGAAGACCGATCTGCCGAAGCTCCGCGCGCGGGTCGGCATGGTGTTCCAGCACTTCGAGCTCTTCCCCCACCTGTCGATCAAGGAGAACCTGTCGCTGGCCCAGGTCAAGGTGCTCGGCCGCGGCAAGGGTGAGGCACTCGAGCGCGGGCTGAAGCTGCTCGACCGGGTCGGGCTGAGCGCGCAGAAGGACAAATACCCGGGGCAGCTCTCCGGCGGGCAACAACAGCGCGTGGCGATCGCCAGGGCGCTGTCCATGGACCCGATCTGCATGCTCTTCGACGAGCCTACTTCGGCCCTCGATCCGGAAATGATCAACGAGGTGCTCGACGTCATGGTTCAGCTCGCCACCGAGGGCATGACGATGATGGTGGTCACGCACGAGATGGGCTTCGCCCGCAAGGTGGCGCACCGCGTGATCTTCATGGACCACGGCCAGATCGTCGAAGACGCCAACAAGGAAGACTTCTTCGGCAAGCCGCGCTCCGACCGGGCGCAGCTGTTCCTGTCCAAGATCCTCACCCACTGACCGGCTTGTCGCCGAGCGTCCCGGCTGCCGCCGGGCGCGGGTGTCGATGCGCGCCTGTCGCCTGCGCGCGGCATGGCCGCCGGCGCAACATCTTCTTACAGCCGTTTACAAGCGGAAACATCTGCCTGTCGACCACGCCCCGTCTCGGGCGTTGATGGAGAGGCAGTCAAGTCCCCGAACGGCAACCTTTGCGAAGGAGAAGAAGATGCAACCGACGAGCCTCAAGACCGCTACCGCGATGGCCCTGGTGTCGGCCCTGGCCGCAGTCGTGACGACGAGCGCGCTGGCCGATACGACCTGGCAGAAGAATCACCCGCGACGCGAGCAGGTCAACAACCGCCTGGGCAACCAGAATGCGCGCATCCACAATCAGGTGAAGGACGGAGACCTGAGCAAATCCCAGGCGGCGACCCTGCACAAGGACGATCATCAGATCCGTGGCGAAGAGCGGGCGATGGCGAGCCAGAACGGCGGGCACATCACCAAGCTGGAGCAACAAACGCTCAACCAGCAGGAGAACCGGGTCAGCAACAAGATCGGCGAGTGATGCAGTTGCGCTTGCGGAGCGGCAGAGAGCCTGCCGCCCCGGTCCGCGCCCGGAGGGGCAGATGGCGACGCCTGAAGCCATGCGGCGTATAATTCCACTTTACGTCCACCGCCTAATCGATGGCCGAGCTTCTGTCGCTCCGGGGGCGCAATGCCCTGTCGCCGTTTCGCATCGCCAAGCTGCTGTCGAACCTCGCCGGGACCCACGTCTCGGCACTTACCGCCGACTTCTGGCACTTCGTCCAAACCGAGCGTGGCTTAAGCGCAGCTGAGCGCGCCACGCTCGAGCGCATTCTCACCTACGGAGCGCAGAGCGACGGGCACGCCGACGCCGGCGAGCTGCTGCTGGTCATTCCCCGCCCCGGCACCGTGTCGCCGTGGGCATCGAAGGCGACCGACATTGCCCACAACTGCGGGCTCGCGGCGATCTCGCGCATCGAACGCGGCATCGCCTACCGGGTCGCGGTCGCCGACGGCAAGCCGCTCGCGGCCGAAGCGCGCGCCAGGCTCTTGCCGCTGCTCCACGACCGCATGACCGAAGGGGTGTATCCGTCGCTCGCCGACGCGGCGAGGCTGTTCACCCACTTCGCGCCGCGGCCGCTGTCGACGATCGACCTTCGGGCGCGCGGCCGGAGCGCTCTCGACGAGGCCAACGCGGCGCTGGGGCTCGCCCTGTCCGCGGACGAGATCGACTATCTGAGCGCGCACTTCAGCCGCATCGGCCGCAATCCGACCGACGTGGAGCTCATGATGTTCGCGCAGGCAAATTCGGAGCACTGCCGGCACAAGATCTTCAATGCCGAATGGATCATCGATGGCGTCAGCCAACCGGACTCGCTGTTCGCGATGATTCGCCACACGCACGCGGCGAGCCCGCAGGGAACCGTCGTTGCCTACGCCGACAACGCGGCGGTGATGGAAGGCGGCAGCGCGCGGCGCTTCTACGCCGCAGCCGACGGCCGTTATGCCGCCCACGAAGAGACCACGCACATCCTGATGAAGGTCGAGACCCACAACCACCCGACCGCGATCGCCCCGTTCCCCGGCGCCGCGACCGGGTCCGGCGGCGAGATCCGCGACGAGGGTGCCACAGGCATCGGTGCCAAGCCCAAGGCGGGGCTGACCGGCTTCACCGTCTCGCACCTCAGGATCCCGAGCCTGGTCCAGCCCTGGGAAGTGGACCACGGCAAGCCCGAGCGCATCGCCTCGGCGCTGCAGATCATGCTCCAGGGCCCGATCGGCGGCGCGGCGTTCAACAACGAGTTCGGGCGCCCGAACCTGCTCGGCTATTTCCGCACCTTCGAGCAGGAAGTCGAGGGCGAAGTGCGCGGCTACCACAAGCCGATCATGATCGCCGGCGGCGTGGGCAACGTCGCCGCGCGCGACGCGCGCAAGCGGCCGCTGACCGACGACGCCCTGTACGTCCAGATCGGCGGCCCCGGCATGCTCATCGGCATGGGCGGAGGGGCCGCCTCGTCGATGGCGACCGGCGTCAACACGGCCGATCTAGACTTTGATTCGGTGCAGCGCGGCAACGCGGAAATTCAGCGCCGCGCGCAGGAGGTCATCGACCGCTGCTGGCAGCTCGGCGACGCCAATCCGATCCTGTCGATCCACGACGTCGGCGCCGGAGGCCTGTCCAACGCGCTGCCGGAGCTCGCCCACGGCGGAGGCAAGGGCGCCGAACTCGACCTGCGGGCGATTCCGTCGGAGGAGCCCGGGATGTCGCCGCGCGAGATCTGGTGCAACGAGGCGCAGGAGCGCTACGTGCTGGCGATCCGGCCGCAGGCACAGGCCACCTTCGCGGCCATCTGCGAGCGCGAACGCTGCCCGTTTGCGGTGCTCGGACGGGCCAGCGCGGAGCTTCGGCTGCGGGTCGAGGATGCGGTGTTTCACGACACGCCGGTCGACATGGAGCTCTCGGTGCTGCTCGGCAAGCCGCCGAAGATGCTTCGCGACGTGACGCGGGTCGCGCGCGAGCTCGAGCCGTTCGCCGCCGACGCGATCGACCTGCGCGAGGCCTGCTATCGCGTGCTGCAACTGCCGGCGGTTGCCGACAAGACCTTCCTAGTGACGATCGGCGATCGGACAGTCGGCGGTCTTTGCGCGCGCGATCCGATGATCGGCCCCTGGCAGGTGCCCGTCTCCGACCTGGCGGTGACCCTGAGGGACTTTGACGGCTACGCCGGCGAGGCGATGGCGCTGGGCGAGCGCACGCCCCTGGCGCTGATCGACGCGCCGGCTTCCGGCCGGATGGCGATCGGCGAAGCGATCACCAATCTGGCGGCGGCGGGCATTGCCGGTCTCGCCTCGGTGAAGCTCTCGGCAAACTGGATGGCCGCGGCCGGACACCCGGGCGAGGACGCGGCGCTCTACGACACGGTGCGCGCGGTCGGCATGGAGCTTTGCCCGGCGCTGGGCGTCAGCATTCCCGTCGGCAAGGATTCGATGTCGATGCGCACGACCTGGAGCGATGGCGGCACGGCGCGCGCCGTGACCGCCCCGATCTCGCTCATCGTCTCGGCGTTTGCGCCGGTGGCCGATGCGCGCCGGGTGCTGACGCCGCAATTGCGTCTCGACCAGGGGCCCACCGTGCTCTTGCTCGTCGACCTCGGCAACGGCGCAAACCGGCTCGGTGGCTCGGCGCTCGCCCAGGTCTACGGCAAGCTCGGTCGCGAGGCGCCGGACCTCGACGACCCGCAGACCCTGAAGAGCTTCTTCGCCGCGATCCAGGCGCTGCACGCCCAGGGCAGCATCCTTGCCTACCACGACCGTTCCGATGGCGGCCTGTTCGCGACCCTGGCGGAGATGGCGTTCGCGGCACGCTGCGGGCTGGCGATCTCGGCCGATGAGCTCCCCGGCACGGTCAGCGCCGGGCTGTTCAACGAAGAGCTGGGTGCCGTGCTGCAGGTTCGCGCCGCGGACCGCCACGACGTCGTCGGCGCGCTGGAGGCGGCCGGGCTGCGCGGCGTCGCCGTCGGCGAGCCGACCGCGGGCGAGCGCGTGCGCGTCTCCCAGGCAGGGCGCGTGCTTTTCGACGAGTCGCGCGTCGATCTGCACCGGGCGTGGTCGAACACCACGCACGCGCTGCAGCGGCTGCGCGATCACCCGCAGGCCGCCGACCAGGAATACGAGCGCCTCCAGGACACCGGCGATCCCGGACTCTCCCCGCATCTGAGCTTCGATCCGGCGCACGACGTCGCCGCGCCCTACCTGGCCGCCCGGGCGCGGCCGCGGGTGGCGATCCTGCGCGAACAGGGGGTCAACGGGCATATCGAGGCTGCGGCCGCATTCGACCGGGCAGGGTGCGACGCGTTCGACGTGCACATGACCGACATCATCACGGGACGGACGGCGCTGTCCGGTTTCAAGGGCATCGTCGCCGGCGGCGGCTTCTCCTACGGTGACGTGCTCGGCGCCGGCGAAGGCTGGGCGAAATCGATTCTCTACAACCCCCGGGCGCGGGACGAATTCGCCGCGTTTTTTGCCCGCCCCGACACCTTCGCGCTCGGCATCTGCAACGGCTGCCAGATGATGAGCAACCTGCGCGAGCTCATTCCCGGAACGGAGCACTGGCCGCACTTCGTGCGCAACTTAAGCGAGCAGTTCGAGGCCCGGCTGGTGCTGCTCGAGGTGCAGTCGACACCGTCGCTGTTCTTTGCCGGCATGGAGGGCAGCCGCATCCCCGTGGCGCTCGCCCATGGCGAAGGCTACGCCGAGTTCCGCGATGCGCAGCAGCTCGCCGCGGCCGAGCCCTGGGTGGCGCTGCGCTTTGTCGACCACCGCGGCGCGGCGACCGAGCGCTACCCGTACAATCCCAACGGCTCGCCGCGCGGCATCACCGGGCTGACGACGGCCGATGGCCGGTTCACGATCCTGATGCCACATCCGGAACGCGTGTTTCGCACGGTGCAGATGTCGTGGCACCCGGACGGCTGGGGAGAGGACTCGCCGTGGATGCGCATGTTCCGCAACGCCCGTGCCTGGCTGGGATGAAAAACGAGACCAAGGAGCAACGATGAAGCTTCGCGTCTGGTCCATCAACGGCGTGACACCGGTCGTCGACCCGACCGCGTTCGCGCATCCGAGCGCCGTGCTGATCGGCGACGTGCTCGTCGGCGCCGGTTGTTACATCGGCCCGGCGGCGTGCCTGCGCGGCGATTTCGGGCGCATCGAGCTGCGCGCCGGGTCCAACGTTCAGGACTGCTGCGTGATGCACGGCTTTCCCGGCACCGACACGATCGTCGAGGAGGAAGGACACGTCGGGCATGGCGCGATTTTGCACGGCTGCATCGTGCAGAAGAACGCGCTGGTGGGGATGAACGCGGTGGTCAACGACAATGCCGTCATCGGAGAGTCGGCCATCGTCGCCGCCATGGCTTTCGTCAAGGCGGGCATGATCGTGCCGCCGCGCACGCTCGTCGCCGGCGTGCCGGCCACCGTGGTGCGCGAGCTGACCGAGGCGGAGCTGTCGTGGAAACACGAAGGCACGCTGAGCTATCAGCAGCTCGCGCGGCGAAGCCTCGCGACCATGGTCGAGACCGAAGCGCTGTCGGTCGTCGAGCCCGACCGCAAACGCATCGATCTGCCGGAGCTCTTGCCGCTGTCGACCTTCAAGGCCAAGTCCCGCCCGAGCCCCTAAAGGCGGGGCGCCAGTGCCGCGCCGGTCGCCAGGGCTGCCGCTGCGGGCTAGAACCCGGCGGCTTGCCCGTCGCGGCGCCAGTCGGAGCCGGCGACGTAGCCGTCCTCGGTGCAGACGATGAACTGGCCCGCCCCGAAGTCCATGTAGGCGTCGGCAATCGAGGCGAAGCGGTGTCCGCGGGCGGCGAGCGCGTCGCGCAGCTCCGCCGTCACGCCCGGCTCGAGGTCGAGCGAGAGCCCGGCGTTGACTTTCCATCGCGGCGCGTCGAGCGCCGCCTGGGGTTGCTGGCGGAAGTCGATCAGCCGCACCAGCGTCTGCAGGTGGCCCTGCGGCTGAATCGGGCCGCCCATCACGCCGAAGCTCGCATAGGGCGTGCCTTCGCGGGTCGCGAATCCGGGGATGATGGTGTGGAACGGCCGCTTGCCCGGGCCGACGCGGTTCGGATGGCCCGGTTGCAGACTGAAGCCGGTGCCGCGGTTCTGCAGGCTGATCCCGGTGCCCGGCACGACGATGCCTGATCCAAAACCCATGTAGTTCGACTGGATGAGCGACACCATCATGCCGCTCGCGTCGGCGGCGGTGAGGTACACCGTTCCGGCCGGCGGCGGGGTGCCGTGGCTGAAGTCCTGCGCCCGCCGCCGGTCGATGAGCCGCGCCCGCGTGGCGAGATAGCCGCGATCGAGCATTTGCGCCGGCGTGACTTGCATCGTGCGCGAATCGCCGACGTAGCGATACACGTCGGCGAAGGCGAGCTTCATCGCCTCGATTTCGAGATGCTGCACCTCGGCCGAGTCGACCGGGTGCGCGGCGAGGTCGAAATGCTCGACGATGCCCAGCGCGATTAGCGCGGCGATGCCTTGGCCGTTGGGCGGAAGCTCGTGCACCGTGGTGCCGCGATAGTCGAGCGCGAGCGGAGTCACCCAGTCGTTCGTGTGGCTGGCAAAGTCGTCGAGCGTGTGCGCGCCGCCATGGGCCTGCGAATGGGCAACCATCTTCTGCGCCAGTTCGCCCCGATAGAAGGCTTCGCCCCGTGTTGCCGCGATCGTCTCCAGCGTCGCGGCCATTGCCGGCGCGGCAAAGAGCTCGCCGGCTTGCGGCGCCCGGCCGCGCGGCAGGAAGTGGGCCGCGAAGCCGGGAACCGCGCCGAGGACCGGCACTGCCTTTGCCCACTTGCCGGCGACGATCGGGCTCACGGCGTAGCCGTCGCGCGCATAGGCGATGGCCGAGGCGAAGAGCTCGGCGAAGGGCAACTTGCCGTAGCGCTCCGAGAGCGCCACCCAGGCGGACACCGCGCCCGGAATGGTCACCGTGTTCCAGCCTGCGCGCGGCATTTCCGCAGCCGGCGCGAAGCGCTCGGGCGTCCACGCCGCGGGCGCCCGCCCGGAGGCGTTGAGGCCGGCGAGCTCCCGTCCGTCCCAAACGATGGCGAACAGGTCGCTGCCCAGGCCGTTGCTGCACGGCTCGACCACGGTCAGCGTGATCGCGGTGGCCAGCGCCGCGTCGAGGGCGTTGCCGCCCGCGCGCAGCGCGGCAATGCCGGCCTGGGTCGCGAGCGGCTGCGAGGTGGCGACGATGTTGCGCGCGAAGATGGGCGACCGCCGGGACGGGTAGGACGCTTCCCAGTCGTAGCCCAAGCGCTCGTGGCGCGGGGCGGAATTGCGACTATCGTTCACGGCTCAAGGGACATCAAGGGTGGCTCTGGCCTCTGCCGCAATGGCAGGCGGGCGGTCGCGAAAGCACGTCGCCGCAACGCCTGCTGCGCTCGCCTAAGGATAGCACCTCGCTGCCGCGGCCCAACAAAAAGGGCAGGCGCGAGGCGCCTGCCCTTGACGGCAAAGCGATGCCGAGCGCGGCCGGTCAGTAGCCGTTCTCGACGCGCAGCTGGCGCAGGTAGGCGTCGACCTCCTGGCTCTGCATGCGCTGTATGAGCTGCTGCTTGACCTCGTCGAAGGTCGGGATCTTGGCTTCGCGAATGTCGTCGACCTCGATCACGTGCCAGCCGAACTGCGTCTGCACCGGCGTGGTCGTGAACTTGCCCTTCTGCAGCGCGACCATGGCGTCGCCGAAGGGCTTGACGAAGTTCGACGGGGTGTTCCAGTCCAGGTCGCCGCCACGCGACTTCGAGCCGGTGTCCTTGGAATGCTCGGCGGCGAGCGTCTCGAACTTCTCGCCCTTCTGCAGCGCGGCGATGATCTCGTTGGCTTCAGCCTGGTTGTCGACCAGGATGTGGCGCACCTTGTACTCCTTGTCGCCCATCTGCGACTTGATCGTGTCGTATTCCCTGTGCAGGGCCTCGTCGGAGATCGGATGCGCCTTCAGATAGTCGGCCATGTAGGCGCGCACCAGCACGGTTTGCCCCGCCAGGTCCATTTCGGTCTTCATGGCGGGAGCCTTGTCCATGCCCTTCTTCTTCGCCTCGCGCACCAGCAGCTCGCGGGTATTGAGCTCGTCGCGTATGGCGTTGCGCAACTCGGGGGTGTCCTGCTGGCCCTGCGCCTCGCGCTGCTTGAGCATGAAGTCGAAGTAGCCCGCGGGGTAGAGGTCCTTGCCCTTGGCCGTATCGGCGGCCTTGGCCGCAGGGGCGGCCGCCTTCTTCGTGTCCTGGGCAAGTGCGGCGGGCGGCGCGAGCAGGAGTGCGGCTGCCGCCAGCGCGATGAATACTCGGAAAAACGTTTGCATAGGTAAAAATCCTTCTTTCGGTTCGTGGTTAAGAGAATTCTGCCGGCGCCAGCGCCTTGATCGAAAGCGCGTGGATCGGATGGGGAAGCAGGTCGGCGACCCGCGCCATGACAGTCTGATGGCGCTTGAGGCGAGGCACGCCGTCGAACGCCTGAGACACGATCAATACTGAAAAGTGCCCGCCCCCCGCCGCCGCACCCGCGTGGCCGGCATGGGCGGCACTGTCGTCGTGGATTTCAAGGGCGACCGGCGAGAGGTCGGCCAAGCGCCTGCGCAGGGCGGTCGGGACATCGTTCATGGCGACGGCCGCTCCGGCAGGTAGCGTGCAACCGAGGCGACCGTCGCCACGGCGAGGACGAAAAACAGCACCATCGCACCCCAGACCTTGAAGTTGACCCAGACGTTGGTCGGGAAATGCGACGCCACGTACAGGTTGGCCGCGCCCATGGCGGCGAGAAACGCCACCCATACCCAGGTGATCCGCGCCCATACCGGGTCGGGCAGGGTCACGTCCTTGAGCAGCGCGGCGATGAAATTGCGCCCGAAAGCCAGGCGTCCGACGGCAAGGATCGTGCCGAACAGCCAGTAGACGGCGGTCGGCTTCCACTTGATGAAGGTCTCGTCGTGGAGGATGAGGGTCGCGCCGCCGAAGATCACGATGATGGCGAGGGACAGCCAGTGCACGACCTGCACCCTGCCGCGGCGACAGCGAAAATAGGCGATCTGCACCAGGGAGGCGGCGATGGCCACCGCGGTGGCCACGTAGATGCCCCACAGCTTGAACGCCGCGAAAAACAGGAGCAGCGGAAAATAGTCGGCAAGAAACTGCATAACCTATTATTTTACCTTGGAATTAGAGCTTATCCAAGGGGGGCGGGCGCAGCCCAGCCGGGGGCCGGGCGCAGGCGCTAGTCGCCGGCGGGCCGGCGCGGGGGAGGGGCCACCAGTCCCCGGAAATGCGCCCAGTCGAATGCCGGCCCGGGGTCGGTCTTGCGGCCCGGCGCGATGTCCTGGTGGCCGGCGATATCGGCGATCGGGTAACGCCGGCGCAACGCCCGGGCGAGGCGGGCGAGCACCCGGTACTGGACCGCTTCGTAGGCGAGCTCGTCGGTGCCCTCGAGCTCGACGCCGATGGAGAAATCGTTGCACTGCGAGCGTCCCCGCCATGACGAGACGCCGGCATGCCAGGCGCGGCGCGCGCAGGAGACGAACTGCGTGAGCGCCCCGTCGCGCCCGATGACGAAATGCGCCGAGACGCGCAGGTCCCGGATGGTCGCGAAGTAGGGATGGGCCGCCGGATCGAGCCGGTTGGTGAACAGCTCGGCGATGGCCGCGCCGCCAAACCGCCCGGGCGGCAAGGCGATGTTGTGCACGACCAGCAGCGTGATCTCGACCCCGGGCGGCCTGTCGTCGCAATTGGGCGAAGGCACCTGGACGGCCGAGCGCACCATGCCGGCGCGGTCGACATCGAGGCGGCTGCGCGGCGCGGTCAAGACCAAGGGCTGCTCGATGCCCAGCCCTGGCATGCGCCAGGGCACGCCAGGCCCAGACCGAGCAGACTAAGGCAACGCATGCGGTGGCGAGCAGGGATGATCGTTCTGATCGACGACTCGTTGAAAGATCAGTTCCGCCGTCATCAAGTCGAGATGAGCCCCGCCTGCGTTCTTGAACAGCGTGATGTCGGAAGCTGACCTGCGGCCAGCCACCCGCCCCCCGACGAGGTCGTACAGATCGCCCAGCACGTCGGCCTGTCCAATCGCCCCACTGGCGATCGGCTGCAGGATATCGCCCACGCCGGCGAGCGCGGATTCGCGACGATCCACAAAGACGAGCGCGCGGCGCGCGGCCTCATCATCGGCCTCGCGGGTGCCGGGGGTGTATCCGCCGACGAGGTCGAGGTGGACCCCGGCCTTCAGGTTGGCGCCCAGGACGAGAGGATCATGCGACCGGGTGCAGGTGCTGATGATGTCCGCCAGGCGCGTCGCGGCGGCGAGGTCCGCGTGCGGTTCCGAGTCGATTCCTTGCTCGGCCAAACGGGCCGCCAGCTGCGCCGCGCGCTCTCGGGTGCGGTTCCAGACGAGCACCCGCCGCAGCGATGGTCTGACCGCACGGTGCGCGCCAATCAGGCGAGTCGACATTTCCCCGGCGCCGACAACGAGCAGGGTCTCGGGTTCGAGCGGGGCCAGGATCTTGCAGCCAAGCGCGGAATCGGCGGCGGTTCGCCAGTACGTGAGCTCGGTGCCGTCGATTACGGCGAGAGGCCGCCCGTTGCTGCCATCGAAGAGGACGCAAACGGCCTGCACCGCCGGCAACGCGCCGCCATCGAGATTCGCAGGAAAGCTGGTAATCAACTTGCTGGCCATGTAGCGACCGCCATCGACGGCGTGGCGCACAAAATACTGCCCCTGCTCGTTGCCGAGGAAGCCGTCCTGAACTTCGATCTTTGGCCGGCGATGGGCAGCTTCCAGGGCGGCAACGAGCATCGGAAACGTGAGCAGGCTCCTGATTTCATCCGCGTCTACGAATCGCATCGGCATTGCCAATCCATCATTGCGCCACGACGGATGCCTGCAGCGGCCGGCATAATCGTCGAGCGGTCAGTCGGTGCGCGCGACCGGTTCGCCGCTTTCACGACAGTGAGAGGCGGCCGCTCGATGCGCTCGCGGGTTACCGCGCCTCGACAGGCACGTGCTCTTCCCGCTTGCCGGCGCGCAAACCGCCCGGCTCGCCCTCGGCTTAGCCTTCCGTTCCCGCTTTAGCGGCCGCCCGCGAGCTCGGTGATTGTCTGGAAGCCGCCCCAGAACATGCGCTTGCCGTCGAAGGGCATCTTCGAGGGGTCCATCGCTTCCTTGAGCTGCGGGTCCTCCATGACCGCCTTGCTGATGCGGTCGCGGTCCTCCTTGTTCCGATACACGACCCACGCCAACGCGATCACCTCGCCGTCCTTGAGTTGCACGGCTTGCGGAAACGACGTCAGCTTGCCGGGCTGGGCGTCGTCGCTGATCGAGTCGGAGTAATACATGGCGCCGTGGCGCAGGTGGGCGTTGCCCCATTCTGCGGACATGCGTTTGTAGGTGTCGATACTGGCACGGGGAACGGGAATGACGATAGCGTCGATGTAATGCGACATGGGGTCTCCGCAAGGTGGAGTCGGTGGATCGGCTGCCCGCCGCTTTTCGCTTCGCAAAGCGCGTCGGGTCAGGGGCCAATTGTGCCGCAATCCCGGTTCGGAGGCGATACGGTAATCGAGGCTCAATCGGGCCCGGGGTCGGCGTGCCCGTCGCGCGGGGCTAGCCGGCGAGGGCGAGCATCTGACGCAGCACCGTGGGCCGCTCGGCAATGACTGCCGTCTCCCACGCCCGCGCTTGCGCGAGGGCGACCTCGATGCCCTGGCGCCGCTGCTGCAACTGCGCCATCGCGTCGTGCACCGCTTGGTCGTCGAGCGGCGCGCGCGGCGGATACGCGAGCGGCACCGCGAGGCCGAAGCTCTGGCACTTTGCCGACAGCGCCGGCTGGTCCCAGAAGAAGGGGCAGGAGAGCATCGGCACGCCGTGAAAGATGGCCTCGTGCGTAGAGTTGAGGCCGTGATGCGTGACCACCGCGTCCGCCTCCTGCAGCAGGCGCCACTGGTCGACGTAGGCGTCGACCGTCACGTTCGCCCTTGACAATGCCGTCACCATGTCGTCGGCCATCGCCGCGCCGCCCAGGCTGATGACGACTTGCACGTCGCGCATCCGGGCGAACGCGCCGGCGAGCGTGTGCAGCGTACGCCGCGCCTCCTCCGGATACCACCGCCAGACTACGGTGCCGAAGGATACGTACACCTTGCGCAGGCGAGGCTCGTGGCCGGGAAAGCGGGAGCGCCTTGCCGGGTCTTCCGGCTCACGCGCGTCGGGATCCGGAATCGAGCCGTAGAAGGCGAGCGGTTTGAAGGCTATCCGCTCCTCCGGTTCCAGGAACTGCGGCGGCTCGCAGTAGATATTGAGCTCCCGGCTGGGCGAGGCGACGTAGGCGAATGGCGAGGCATCGGCGATGCCGTGATCATCGCGCAAGACCATGGCCGCGCGGATGCACTCCGGTGACGGCTTGACCCGCGGATCCCGGGCCAGCGCCTCGACAAAGGGCCCCGGCGTCACGTTATGGCCGGAGCAGATATTGACGCGCGGCAGGCGCAGCCGGGCCGCGATGACGCGCCCGATCACGGCGAAACTGTCGTGGATCACCAGCGACGGTGCGGTCTTCTCCACCTCTCCGGCGATTGCATCGGCAAAGGTCGCGGCATAGGTGACATAGCGGCACGGCACGGGGAACGACGTGTCGTCCGCGGCTTCGAGCGGGTAGGGCGAGAAGAGATCGACGAACACGCCGCCGCTGCGCTCGACCTGCGGCGCGAAGCGGCGGTGGGTGAATACGTGCACCGCAACGCCGCTGCGGGCGAGATCGGAGATCAACGATCGCAGGCGCTGGAAGTGCCCCGTTTCCGGCATGCAAAACAGCGCCACCGACTGGCGACGACCGGCGCCCGCCCGCGCCATGGACGTCAACGCCCGTCCCCGCCGGCCGCAGGTGCGTGGTCCAGCGTCGGCAGCGCGCGCTCAATTTCGGCTTCCGACTTGTCGTTCACCCAAGGGTAGCTCGACAGCCGCACCGGCACGCCCTTGAGCGCCACCAGCGTGATCCGGTCGTCGGCCTTGCCGGGTTCGAACGGGACGTGGCACTCGTGGACCGACGTGAAGCCGGCGGCATGCAGCGCCCGCAGCAGAGAACCCCGGGTAAAGCGGAAGGCGAAGGTGCTGTCGATGGAGCGAAGCAGCCGCCTTCGCCGGACCTCCGGCGGGTCGCCGTCGTCGTGTTCGCGACAGCGCCGGCCTTCGAAGCGCCGCTCTCCCCATTCGACAACGGTTTCGGCAGTGAGGCTCACCAGGGTGTCGATCACCATCAGGCGTGAGCACAGCCCGGCCATGCGATCGAGAACGCTGAAGACCTCCGGCGCATCCAGGTGATAGAGCAGTCCGAGCAGATACACCACGTCGAACGTGCCCAGCTCCTCGCGCGAGGCACGGCGCACGTCGCCTTCGACGAACTGCACGCTGTCCAGGCCGTGCCGTGCCGCGCAGGCGGCGCCATCGCGCATTCGCTCGGTGCGCACGTCCATGGCGAGGACCTGCGCACCGCGCAATCCCGCTTCGATGGCATACACACCCTCGCCGCAGCCGAAATCGGCGATGCGCAACGCCGACCATGGCTTCTGGGCGAAGTCGCCGGTGATCTGCAGGATGCGCCGGACCTTCACGCCGTTGGCGTTGCCGGCCTGGGGCACTACGGCGGGTCCGCCAGCGCGGCCCTTGTTGGCGAACAGCGCCAACGCGGCGTGGTCCAGCGGACGGGGTATCTCGTCGCTCATGGTGCGCCCGCGGACCGGGACGCCGGCGCCGCGATCAGATGCAGAATCTTGCCGGTCTCCGTGCGATGCGGTGCTGTGCGGTCGATGCGCAGGAAGCCGCCGTCGCGCCATTGCGCGGCCATGTCGCTCCTGGTCTCGTCGTCGCCCCCGACCGCGCGCACGAAAACATCGCAGAGCAGCGTCGGATCGAGCGGGCCGAGCTTCGGATGCACGAGCAGCCGCAGCCGCGCATGCCCATCCTCACGCGTGTCCTCGATGAGCTGGTAATCCGTCGGGCCGCCGCCGAAGCGGCCCGGCAGGACCTCTTCGAGAACGCGGATCACGTCGGTGTCGTCGAAGGTCATGCCCCCGGCCGTCAGCTTCTCGAAGCTGCGGATGCCATGCAGGTGGGTGTTCCATCCGAGACCCTCCATCGCGCAGCCGCACCGCCGCTGCGTGATCGTAGCCCGATCCCCCATCGACACGTTGACGAGAATGAACGGCGCGGTGTCCTGCAGTGACGAGACCAGCAGCGCGCCGGCCGGAAGAGCGGGCGCGTCGGCCTCGATGACGGCGTTTAGATCGCTGAACACGTGCACTTCGTCGGGCGCCAGCGGCGCGAGGCAGCCGTAGGCAATGGTTCCCCCGGAGTCCACGGCGCCATAATCGGGCACGGCATCACCGTGCACGCCTCGGATCGCCGCGAGCCGCGCCGAAGTGACGGGCTCGCCGGTGATGGTGAAGCGCGCGCCGTCGAGGTCGACGCTCGTCCGCGCCGCCTCCTCGCACAGGCGAACCACCGCGCTCGGAGATCCCCAGAGATGCGGTACCTCGCCTTTGAGGAGTGTCTGCCTTAGCCAGTCGACGATGCGCTGCGGCCGCTCGATCGAAACGTACTCGGGTCTGGGCAGGGGCACGCGGGCGAGGCGACTGGCCCAAACGAGCGTGCGCGCGCTCCAGAGAAAGCGCTGGCGGGTGTCACGCATTGCCGGGTCAAGCTGCACGAACCAGCGGCTCGCTGGCCCCCCGCAGGCGGAATACCACAGCAGCGGCGAGATGCCGCGGATGCCCCACACCGCATTGCGCCACCGTGCACCGCCGCGGGCGTCGAGCGCGAGGAACATGTTGACCGCGCGCTCCCGGACGCATCGGAGATCAAGGCGAACGCGCGTCGCCGGTCCGCGGCTGCCGCCCGTGCTCGACCAGAGGTGCGGCACGCAGAGCGGATTGCACAGTCGATCGGGGTCGACGTCGATCGAGGTGCTGCCGCGCACCGCCGGCCGGCGGCCCTTGAACTCGTCGACGGTGAGGTAAACGCCGGCGCGGCAAAGCGTCCGCAGCGCCCCTTCGATACCCTCGTCGTGCACCAGGCGCGCGAGATCTTCCTGCTCGCAGCCTGCGTGCCGGAGCAGCGCGCGGTAGGGACTGTCCGGCTGCTCGAAGATCGCCCGGCGGGCGAGTTCGAGGAAAGAGCTCACGCGACCGGCGAGCCGCCGCGCCACAACTGCACGGCATTCGGGTATCGTCAGCGGGTGCCGCAGATAGGACGGCAGCCGGCCGAGCACCCGCGCGGCCATGCCGATATCATTCCACAGCTGCCGGTATGAAGGCATCGACGGCACTTTGGGCGCGCGCACCGGAGGCGTCGTCAGAGGATTTCTTTGAGCCACGGTATTCTGCGCACGATCAGTTGTGCCACCGCGAACGACGCGGTCACGGAAAGCGCGGTCAGCAGCAGAAATTTTGGCAGTGCCGGGATGTCCATCCCATGCAGCAAAATGGCGATCCCGATCAGGATGGGCGGGTGAATTACATATACCGCAAATGCGTTGTCAGTCATGAAGCGTGCAATGCGTCCCTGTGCCGAGAAGCGTTCCCTGAATACAACGAGCATACCGAGGGTCATGCCGGCGCAGATTATGGCCGACCAGAGGCTCATGCCGAAATTCTGCCAGGTCGGGCCACCGGCGTAGGCGCGGGTATCTCCGTCAACGGCGCCTCCGAGCGCGATCAACGCGGTCCACAGCACCAGTCCGGCCAGAAGCGCAACAGCAGCCCACCGCTTTCCCAGTCTTGCATCCAATCTTGCCAGCCATTGGCCGCGCCATGCCCAGGCGCCAAGCACGAACATCGAGATGTACTGGGGAAAATCGGCCACCTGCATGTTAAGGACCGCGGTGCCCGAGGGGATGAAAAGGCGAAGCGCGAAGGTCGAAAGGCCCAGGCCGGCAACGAAGGCGAGAATGGCTCCGGACCGGGGCAAGGGACCCAAGTCGTGTCGCCGCGGCAGTTCGGGCCGCAACTGGCGGACTGCGGCGTAGCCCGTCGAGAACATCAGCAGCGCCACGCAGAACCATAGCGGGCCCGAGCCGGAAAGCACGTCCCCGGTCTTGACGTACTCAAGCCAGGCCTTCGGAAACGACCACCTGGTATGCCAGGAGCGGGACACGAAGTACTCGGTGAGCGGGCCGATGGCGAGCATGTAGAGAAGGGTAGGGATACCCAGGCGCAGGAAACGATCCCGCAGGAAGCGTAGCGCGCCTTTCGAATCGTATGAGCGCGGCGTGAAGTAGCCTGCGATGAAGAACAGCAGGCCCATGAAAAATGCCTGCAGGAAGGATTGGTAGGTCCCGAAAAACAGCAACGTTCCGAAATCCGGCCTGGCGTGCTCCGTGTAGTACCAGTTGCCGAAGGGACTGTAGGTGTCGGCGGCATGCATGCTGAGCACGAGCACGATCACCACCCAGCGGATATTGTCCAGGTAGGAGAGCCGCGTCGACGATAGCTGCAGGCCGGGCGAGTCCCTCGCCGCGGTCGAGATGGCAAGCTCGAGTCCCAGATCGGATGTCATGCCCCGGATCCGCCGAACGCGAGCCGCGACGCGAGCCGAAGCATCCGCTCACCAGGGAACGGTCCGGCCAAGGTAATCGAGATATTGCAGACCGGCCTTGCCTGCTTGCGCGTTCACCGTTCTGACCAGGTTCGGAATGCTCTCGTCGATGCCCAGTCGCGCCTTGGGGCCGCCCATGTCGGTACGCACCCATCCCGGAGCCATCAGCAGCATCGCCCGGGGCTCGCCGGAGTGGCGGGCCGCGAAGCTTCGCATCAGCGTATTGAGCGCCGCCTTGCTGGCGCGGTACACCTCGTAGGATCCCGATACGTTATTGGCGACACTCCCTTGTCCGGAGGACATCACGCCGATGGTACCGGCGGCGGTTAGAAGTTCCTGCAAGGTCTCGATAACGCGCATCGGGCTCAAGGCGTTTGTCACCATCACGCGCACGAATTCGTCGGTTGAAACATCCGCTATCGTCTCCCGATCGTCGTTCTTGACGCCGGCATTGACGAATAACAGATCGAACTTTCTTGAACCCAGACGCCCGCGCAGCGCCATGACCTGAGATGGATCGTTGATGTCGACGGTGTCGACTTCCAGCCGTCCCTCAGCTCTCGCAGCAAGAGTATCCAGCTTGGATCGGGATTCTTTTCGCGCGGTGGCAACGACGGTCCAGCCAAGTTTGACGTATTCCTCGGCAAGCGCATAGCCAAGGCCACGCGATGCGCCGATGAGAAGCAGGCTCTTGCCCGGGGCCTGGGTCGCCATGATCGTTGTTCCTTCGACTTAGGTTTTGCGTCCGAGCGCCGCGTGCAGCGCGCCACCACCGCAGATGGCCGGTCGGCGACCTTTGTCAGACCCGTCGCCGATTCCGGTCCGGTCAGGCGCTGCGCACGGCAATCCGAACATTCGCGATCCAGTTGCGCTTTCGGCGTTCCAGGCGGGACTCAACATTTTCACCTTCGAAGCGTCCTGCAGATTGACGAACACACGATCGATCGACATTCTCAAACGCGTTGACATTGACGACCGCGTACGTGCGATTGTCGATCTCGCTGGTGACGAATGGCACCGTTCCGCAACGAGAGCAAACGTGAAACGTGGCGGTACGGGTTTCGAAGGCGTACTTCGACACGAGCAGGGTGTCGCCGATCGTGGCAGCCAAGCTTGCCGCCGGATTCGATGTCCACACGCCGCCGTGCTTCACGCAGAATGAACAACCGCATGCGCGAGCTGGAATCTCGCTCGATTCTCCCGGCCACTCAAGCGAAAAGGCGATATTGCCGCAGTGGCACTTGCCGCTTATATGCATGGAAATCTCCGGCCTTGGCCAATCGGCCCCACAAGTCTACGATGGAGTTTTCGCGGCAGCCATACGCACCCCTCTATACCGTTCGTTCGACTCTGCGTCAACGAACCAGCTCGAGCGCGCTCCGCATTGGCGGCGTGCAGCGCGGCACGCGCGCGATCGCTTGGTGTGGAACATTCCGCGGTGGCGACCAGCCGATTCGGAAGAAATAGACCGGTATCGGTTCCTAGCGGGTCAGCAGCGTTCGCCCGACCGCAAAGCCGGGCACCTCTCGCACAGGGTGGTATAGACTCCGACCATCCAATTCGCCAAGGCGAACGAGGTAGAACATGGACTATCAGGGGATAATTCTAGAATGGTCTCCGCGACTGCTCAGCGTGCTGCGTATCGTGGCGGCGCTTCTTTTCATGATGCACGGCACGTCAAAGCTGTTCAAGATTCCACATCAGGCGCAGTATGACAACCTGCGACTGACGTCGCTGCTGGGCGTCCAGGGGGTGCTGGAGGTCGTCGGCGGCCTGCTGCTGCTGGTCGGGCTTTTCAGCCGACCCGTGGCATTTGTCCTGTCGGGTGACATGGCGGTTGCCTACTTTATTGTGCACCGGCCAAAGGGCTGGCTGCCGATTCTCAACGGCGGCGACGATGCGGTTCTGTTCTGTTTTGTGTTCCTCTACCTCTGGGCTGCGGGCCCGGGCCCCTGGAGCATCGATGCCCGACTCTGAAGGACGGCCCAGCAAGAGCTTCCTGGCCGGTCAGTGACCTTCGGCTGTATCAGTGCGGGACCATGCCCCTCAAAGTCGGTCTTGAACCATCCCTTGAGTACGTACACCAGTTGGAATTCGATGTTGTGATGGTGTCGCTGGCTGAATTGGTTTTCGAATGGCGCAATCATGCGGATCACATGCGCAGTTGCAAGCCCATTGGTCGCCGCCGCGATGCCGAGATCTCGATAGGCTGAGTAATCTCGAAGCCCGCCAGTCTTGAAATCGGCTTCGTTCAGATGACTAACTGTGAACTTCTGACGCGTGGTCACGGCAGAATCAGGCATAGGGGAACAAATCGGGATCAGGCGGTAAACTGCTTGATCCACGTCAAAAACTGGCACCCAACCGGCCGGGCCTTTGCCGGTCGCAAATTTATGACAGTTGCATTAGGGCGCGTTTGGCGCTAGCCTCCAGATTCCCTCAATCTCGAACACAGACTGCGCCATGTCCATGTGGAAAGACAATACCGCCACCCGGCCGACTCCCATTCCCGCCCCGGAGACCAAGGAGCCGGTCCGGATCGATACTCCCCCGACGCCTCAGTACACGCCCGTGGCGGCCGCAGCTCCGGTGGCGCGCCCCGAGGCAGGCCAACCGCGCAAGGAATCGGTGATCGCCCCCGACATCACCATCGAAGGCAAGATCGAGGGCACCGGGAGCGTGCGCGTCGGCGGCAAGTTCAAGGGCGACGTCAACGTCCAGGGCGACCTCACCGTTGAGCTCGGCGCCAAGCTGACCGGAAGCGTGCGCGCTGCCAAGGTCACCATCGCCGGTGAGCTGGAAGGCAACATCGAAGAGTCGTCCTGCGTCGATCTGCAACAGACCGGCGTCATGACGGGCGACTTGAAAGCCGGCTCCCTCACGGTCGCAGCAGGTGCGCGTATGCGCGGCCGGGCCGAATTCGGCTGGGACGACAGCGCCCCGAAAGTCGGCAAGCAGGGCAATGGCCGCGGCGTCGGGAGCGACGCCGGGTCATGAGCGGCGCCCGCCCCGGCAGCCCGGGGGCGACGCGTCAATGTCCGCACTGTCGGGAGACAGTCCTCGAAAGTGCCGCCGTCTGTCCGGCCTGCCGGCACTACCTGCGCTTCGAGCCCATGGCCGAGGCGCCGCAGGAGCCTACGCTCACGCCGCTACGTATCCAGGGCAGCATCCGTCATCCCGCCGACGGTGAGCCCTGGGAATACACCGTCGTGGTGTCGATTCGCAACGATCGCGACGAAGAAATCGCTCACAAGCTAATCGGTGTGGGTGCAATGAATCCCAACGAGCGGTGCACGTTCACCTTGTCGGTGGAAGCCGTCTCGGCCAAGCCGAGAGCGCCTGTAAAGGGCAGCGTGCGGCACTGAGCAAAGCAAAAATCGTTCGCCTCCCGGGACCGATCCGCACGTTCGTCGGTTGAAATTCACCCCCGGTGCCTGACTTCTCGGGCTACCGAGACGGAAATCCGCGCCATTCACGCATCGAGGTCGGGGGAGCGCCGCGGCTGCTGCTCGCGCACGGGCCCCCAGGTTCTTGCGAGCGCCTCGCCGTGGACGCCGGGGAGGCGACTTGGGATGTGCAATGACAATCTCCAAGCAACCTGCCGCTTGCAATGATCCTGTTGCCACCCAGCGCACGCCGATTAGGTCTTGGACTACCGTGGCGTACCGCTAGGCGCTTCATGGGAGGCTAGCCTGTAGATCGAGCCTCGGGCGCCGCGTCCCATTTGGGCTTCGCCTCTCTACCCCACTTCTTTGGATCTTCGCTGTGCATCTTTTCCATCTGTTTTGCGACATCCGGATGCTTTTGCAATACGTGACTGGTCATGGCCTTTACCATTTCGTCCCACGTATCGGCGAACAGTTTTTGATCACAGGTCCCGCCAAGTTCTCTACAGGTCAGTGTCTTCATAGCGTCCCAACTCCTCGTTCGAACGCGCGAGAAATTCCTGCGCCACACTCTGAATGTCGCGCGCGGTGAAGCAATGCCGCCGGTAGCGCAGGACGCATACAAATCGCCGTGGCCTGCGCAGCGTTGAGCAGGCCGACAATTCCCTGCGGTAAAGGCACCGTCAGGGATGTGCTTGCGTGTCCGCGTGCGCTGCGCCGGAACGTCGATCCACGCGTCTGTTTTCGTGGAGGCGCATCCCTTCCCAGCGGCTCTCCAGCTTATTGGCCGTAGCGCGCCTTCGCGTCCTTGACACACGCGTCCTTGGCGTCGCCGCTCAAGGCGTCGCAGCGCTCCTTGGCCACCTTGTACTGCGCTTCCAGTTTCGTGTCGCGAGCACTGGCCATCGCGTCACCTGACTTCAACGCGGCCTTGGCATCGGCTGTCGCTTGGTCGCGGGCGGCTTTCGTCTGCTCGAGGCACACGTCTTTGTCGTTGCCCTGCTTGGCGTCGCAGGCGTCCTTCTCGGTTTTGTACTCGGCGTTCGCGCGGGCCACCGCGGCCTTGTATTCGTTCTCGCGCTCCCTCGCCCCGGGATCAGCGGCACGAGCGGTACCGATCGCGAACACGCACAGCGCACCGACGCAAATCGCTTCGCTCACTGTCAGTCTTCCTAGCATGATGTCTGTCTCCTCATTGGTGTCGTTGAATCGCCGGCGGCAGCTCGCCGCCGGCGTCTCTGGTTCAGCTTCTTAGTTCAACTTCTCCCATTCCTTGACCTGGCGATCCGCATCGTCGCGCGAAACCCCGTACGCCTCCTGGATCTTGCCGACCAACTCATCGCGCTTGCCATTGATCTGGGTGAGCGTATCGTCGGTAAGCTTTCCCCATTGCTGCTTCACCTTGCCTTGGAGCTGCTTCCAATTGCCTTCCACACGGTCCCAATTCATTTTCAATTCCTCTTTCGTAAGAAAGCGCCGAAGCGGCGCCAGCGGTGCGCAAGATCGCATCTTCGCCATCGGCGCACCATCAGACCGGTTCTGATTCGCTTGTCGGAAACTCGCTAAGGCTCTTCGGCCGCAGCGCGAGACACCGCACTAGGGCTCTTCGGCCAGGGCCGTGAGCGCGCACGTGCCGACGTCCTCCAGGGACTTACAGCGACGCAGCTTCGCTCCTACACGAGAATCAGACGGCCGCCGCTTGTTGCTGCGCCGCGCGGGCAAGCATCATCTGCCGCCAAGTGCGTCAGATTAAAGGACACTGCAAATGCGCATGGTACTTTTCATCATCGTCATCCTGCTGCTCGTTGGCGCTCTGCCGACGTGGCCGTACAGCTCCGGCTGGGGGTACTACCCGAGCGGAGGACTGGGCCTTGTTCTCGTCGTTTTGATCATCCTTTTGGTGCTTGGCGTCATATAGCGCGGGAGCATGAGAAGCGCCGCACGAGTGGCCGCGGCGCGGAATATCGGTCAACCATTCAGGAGAGAATCATGGCAAGGCGAATTCTGGCGGTGTTGTTGATGCTCGGAGCAATCGGAACGACGACTACCCTGGTGAGCGGTTGCAACACCGTAGCTGGCGCAGGCACGGACATCGAACACGGCGGCGAGGCGATTCACGACACCGCGCGCGATACCCAGCGCAAGATGTAGAAACGAACTGACTAAAAAGTCCGACCATGTCCCCGGGACAACGCGCGACAACATGCCCGCTCTGCGGCGCTCAACTTGGCGCAACGGTCGAGGGTCAGTGGGTGCCCATGGCTCTCGACGAGTACCGCGAGCACGCCGCGCTGCGGTTGATTCCGAATCCGGCGGCGATGGCCGCGCCGGATAGTTGCGTTGCATGTGGTTCTGGCCCGCATGGGGCGGAACCGCCAATACACGACAGCAGCGTTGTCCGCGTTGGCACGCCCATTAATCTGCAGTAGGCGCCTCTCGGATGCCCGAGTAACGGCGGCTACAGCAATTTAGTGCGCCGCCTGCGGATTCCGCAGGCGGCTCTCGACGCCGGGAATGCCGACTGGATACGAAGACCGCATCGAACACTGTAGACGCGGCGCCAGATGCGGCCGCGGCGATGCCCGCGGACGCCGCGGCCGCGAAGCCCGATCTGCGGACAACCGCGCTCGTCATCATTGCCCTGGTCGTTGCTTTGGCCGCGGTTCACTTTGCGGCGGGGTTTTTCATTCCGCTGCTGATCAGCGTATTTTTGAGTTACGCGCTTTCGCCTGCGGTCGCGCGGTTGCAGGTGTGGCGCCTGCCGCGCGTGGTCGGCGCAACGCTGGTCATGGTCGTCTTCGTCGCCCTGTGCGCCGCCGCGGTCTATCGCGCGGGCAGTGACGCTGCCGCGCTTCTCGAGTTATTACCGCGAGCCGTCGAGAAGGTACGCGTCTCGTTCACGAGTTGGCAGCGGGACGGAGTAAGTCCGCTGCACCACGTGCAACAGACGGCCGAGGAGCTCGAGAAGCTTGCGGTGGCGGCGCAGCCCGCGAGCTCGGGGCCACCCGCGGAGGCTGCGCCTGGTCCGCCAGCGGTCGATATCGCTTCAATCTTCCTTATCGGTACCGGGACCGCGATCGTTGGCTTGGGACAGCTGGTCTCGGTGCTGTTCCTGACTTTCTTCCTGCTCATCGCCGGAAACCTTTTCCGCCACAAGCTCATCCAGGTCGTCGGGCCCTCGCTCGCTCGACGCAAGATCGCGATACGCATCCTCGATGACGTGCACAGCCTGAATCAGCATTACTTCGCGGTAATCCTCGTTGTGAACCTTGCCGTCGGCGTCGCGACCGGCGCCGCGCTCAATGCCGTTGGCATCGACCGGGCGCTCGCATGGGGCGTGGCGGCAACCGTGCTGCACACGATTCCCTATCTGGGCGCGGCTGCCCTGGCCACCGCGGCGGGCCTCGCGGCGTTTGTCCAGATCGGAACTTTGAGCTCGGCGCTCCTGGTGATCGGCCTTGTGCTGGCGATCGCCGGCGCGCTCGGCCTCGGTCTGCAAACCTGGCTCATGGGTCGCGCCGCAAGGATGAACACGCCGGCAGTTTTCATCGTCCTGCTGTTCTGGGGCATGCTGTGGGGGGCGTGGGGATTACTGCTGGCCGTGCCGATCACGCTCTTGGTCAAGACGGCATGCGATCACGTTCCGGCCCTGCGTCAATGGGGCGCACTGCTCGGCCGCTGAGTTGCACACCTCTACATCAAGGCGGTAGCGGATGCGGGGAGGAATTACCGGACCACCGTGTCGGAGCCGCGCGCGCTGCGTCACGCAGCACTCTAACCGGCACAAGCCACGTCGCCCGCGACGGGCGTGCCGGTCACGCCTTTAGCGATGCGATCGAACGCGTGCTTGCGCCAGAACCCGACGCTGAGGTTGCCGAGCCGCTCGAGCCCGTGCTCGTCCTTGAGCCGGGCAAGCGCGCTCCATGCGCCTCGATGTAGCGAGAGAAGACGTGCTCGAAGCCGTAGGCGACTACTTGATACCTAGCCGCTCCATACGATAGCGCATGGCGCGAAAGGTGATGCCGAGGAGCTTGGCCGCGGCGGTACGGTTGTAGCGGGTTTTTTCCAGCGCCTCGTTGATCGCCGCACGCTCGACACGGTCCAGATAGTCCTGCAGCGGCCACTTGTCACCGGCCGGCAGCGCCGAATCGGCCTCTTCGGGCGGTGGCGTCAGCCGCAGGTCTTCAGCGGTGATCTTCTGCGCATCGGCGGCGAGTGACAACCCGCGCTCGAGAATGTTCTCCAGCTCGCGCACGTTGCCCGGGAACGGGTAGGACTCCAGCGCCGTGACCGCCTCCGGGTCGAGCCTTGCCGGGGCCGCGCGCGAGAGCTTGCGCAGAATCGCGTCGGCGATGGTGGGAATATCCTCGCGCATCTCGCGCAAGTTCGGCATCGCCAGCTCGATGACGTGCAGGCGGTAGAACAGGTCCTGGCGAAACTCGCCCGCGTCGACCAAGGCTGGCAGCTTCTTGTGCGTGGCGCTGATGATGCGCACGTCCACCGGCTCTTCCGCGGTCGAGCCGACCTTGCGCACGCGCTTCTCCTGGATCGCGCGCAACAGCTTCACCTGCATCGGCAACGGCAGGTCGGCGACTTCGTCGAGAAACAGCGTGCCGCCGTTGGCCGCCTGGAAGAATCCGTCGCGATCGCCCTCGGCGCCGGTAAATGCGCCCTTGCGGTAGCCGAAGAACTCGCTCTCCATCAGGTTTTCGGGAATCGCGCCGCAGTTCACCGGCACGAACGGCTGCTCCGCCCGCGGGCCGCCGAGATGGATCATGCGCGCGGCCAGCTCCTTGCCGCTGCCCGATTCGCCGGTGATGAACACCGGCGCCTGGCTCTTCGACAGGCGGTCGATCATCTGCCGGACCTGCATGATCGCCTGCGATTCGCCCAGCAGCTGGTAGGAGGAGGGCGCGGCCGGCTTCTCGGGGACCTTGAGCGCCTGCTTGACCAGGGCGCGCAACTGCTCGAGCGCTACCGGTTTTGCCAGGTAATCGAAGGCTCCGGCCTTGAGCGCCGCCACCGCATTCTCGGCGCTGCCGAACGCGGTGATGACGGCGACCGGAACGTCGAGCCCCTTGTCGGTGATGTGCTCGACCACGCGCAGGCCCTCGCCGTCGGGCAGGCGCATGTCGGTCAGGCACAGGTCGAACGCATGGCTATCGAGCAGCTTGATCGCCTCGGCGATCGATTGCGCGCGCGTCGTGTCGAGGCCCATCCGCGACAGGGTGAGCTCAAGCAGTTCGAGAAGATCCGGCTCGTCGTCGATGACGAGCACCTTGGGCTGTCCGCGCTCCCGTGGTCTTCGGCTCATGTTCAGCTCCCCTTCTAGCGCCCGCTACTTTTCCGCCGGGCTGAGCGCACGCTTCATGGTGAGGCGGAAGTGCGCCCCGGGCCCCTTGGGCAGCAGCTCCAGCGTGGCGCCGTTGGCGTCGGCCAGCTCGCGCGCGATGTACAGGCCCAGTCCGGTCCCGCCCGGCCGCGTCGTGAAGAATGGCTCGAAGATCTGTCCCCGCAGCTCGGCGGGAATCCCCGGCCCGTCGTCGTCGAGTTCGCATATTACGGCATCCCCCATGTACCCGGGGCGCACCAAGACGCGGATGCTGCCTTCCTTCTTCTGGCAGTGCTGCCACGCGTTGCGCACCAGGTTCCAGACGATCTGGTTGAGGTGGCCGCGGTCGAAGATCACCAAGAGGTCCTCCGGGGCCTGCACGGTGACCCCCCGAGGCGGGATCGCCTCGGCCTGGACGATCTCCTCGACCAGCGAGCTGATGAACTCGACGAAGGGCACTACCTCGGGTTGCTGCCGATCGCGGCGGTTGAGCTGCAACACCTCGCCGACGATGCGGTCGATGCGCTTGGCGTTGTTGCGAATCATCGCCAGCAGCCGCTCTCCCTCGGGCGCCACCGACCCGTCCTCCTCGAGCAGCTGCGCCGCCTGGTTGATCGCCGAGAGCGGATTGCGCACTTCGTGGGCGATGCTGGCGGTCAGCCGGCCCATCGCCGCGAGCTTCATCTGCTGCGCCTCGGTCTGCGCCCGGCCGAGGTCCTCGAGGTAGATGAGCGTGCCCCCGTTGAGGCCTGCACCGATGCGCACCAGGCGCACCCGCAGCAGGCGCTGGGTGACCTCGACCTTGAACGGCGGCAAGGCGTCGGCGAAATCTTCCTGCCAGCGACGCCAGTAGTCGTGCAGGGTCGAGCTGAATTCGGCCAGACGCATCCCGCCGCGCATGCGCCCGAAGCCGCCCAGAAGCCGCGTAACCTGGGCGTTGTGGCCGCGGACGACGCCGTTCAGGTCGACCACCAGCACGCCGTCCTGCATGTCCTGGATGATGAGGCGGTTGACCTGCTCGAGGTTGGCGACGTCGATGCTGCGCTGCGCGGCAAGGTCCTCGCTCGCCTTGGTGTAGCGACCGAGGGCGAGCGCGATGCCCACCGTGGCGAAGTAGCCGAAGCCGACCAGCCCGGTCTGGAACAGCTGCGCGCCGGAAATGACCCCCTGCAGCAAGCGCCAGGTGTCGAGGGCGAGCAACACCGAGCTCGCCAGGGCGGCGTGGAAGAAAGCCACCTGGGTGCGCATCAGCCAGCCGCTGGCCGCGAGCTGCGGAAAGAGCAGGATCGACAGCGGGCCCCCGGCCGCGCCCCCCGAATAGATGAGCAGGGAAAGGAACAACACGTCGCCGCACAACAGCGTCAGCAGCAACGCCGGCAACGGCAGCAGCGGCGCGTCGCGCTGCACCCACCACAGGGTGAGCAATCCATAGGCGAAATACAGTCCGACCGCGGTGAGGAAGGCGTTGGGCGCGGCGATCCCTATGGTGCGCAGGTCGAAGAACAGCGCCGCGCTGAGCAAGAGCGCGCCGCACACGGCGCGATACAGGCCGACGATCCACAGTATCCGCCGCCCTGACTCGGTGATCAGCGAGGGCAGCGAAGGCGGCTCGAAGGGCGGCACGGCCGGCCGCGGCTGCAGCGGTTCAGCCATGGGGAAGACAGCCTCTGCCGCCACAGACGAAGCCCGCTGCGCTGTCTCTGGCCTCCGCGCGCGGCAGGAACACCCCGCAGCGCGCGCAGCGCACCATCGGCTCGGGCGCCGGCGCCGCGCTTCTGCGCCGGGCGCGGGCGCTGCGCATAGCGGCCACGCGCAGCGCGAGGAGCACGATGAAGATGACGACCAGCCAGGTGATGATCCGTCCCATCAGATCACCTTGCCCGGGTTGAGCAGGTGGTCCGGGTCGAGCGCGCGCTTGATGCGGCGCATGAGTTCGACCTCGACCGCAGGGCGGTAGCGCGTGAGCTCGTCACGCTTCAGGCGCCCGATGCCGTGCTCGGCGCTGAAGCTGCCCCCCAACTGCGCCACCAGGTCGTAGACGATGCGCTGGGCACGGCCGGCCTGTTCGAGGAAGTCCTGCGCATCCGCGCCGACGGGTGCGGACAGGTTGTAGTGCAGGTTGCCGTCTCCCAGGTGCCCGAACACGATATAGCGCACGCCGTGCAGGGCCAGGTCGAGCTGCGAGCGCGCCTGGTCCAGGAATTCCGGTACTTTCGACACCGGCAGGCTGATGTCGTGCTTGATGTTCAGGCCCTCCAGCCGCTGCGCCTCCGGCACGCGCTCGCGCAGCTCCCACAGCGCCTGCGCCTGCTGGGTCGACTGCGCGATCGCCACGTCCTGCGCGACGCCTTGCTCGATTGCCGCCGTCAGCGCCGCCTCCAGCTGTCTTGCGAGCGGCGAGTCGGTGGCCGGATCGTCGGCCTGCGCCAGCACATACCAGGCGTGATCCGGCAGCGGGTCGGGCAGGGCGGGAAACCGGGCCCGGGCGAGATCGACGCAGGCGCGGCCGAGAAGCTCGTAACCGGTGAGCCGGTCGCCAAGCGCCTGGCGCAAGCGGCTGAGCAGCGCGATCGCCGCCTCGACATCGGCGAGGGCGATCCATGCGGTGGCCGAGGTGCGCGAGCGCGGGAAGAGCTTGAGCACCGCCGCCGTGATGATGCCCAGCGTGCCTTCGCTGCCGAGGAAGAGCTGCTTGACGTCGTAACCGGCGTTGTCCTTGCGCAGGCCCCTTAATCCGTTCCAGATGCGCCCGTCGGCGAGGACGACTTCCAGGCCGAGCACGAGCTCGCGCGCGTTCCCATAGCGCAACACGGCCGTGCCGCCGGCATTGGTCGCGAGGTTGCCGCCAATCGCGCAGCTGCCCTCGGCGGCGAGCGACAGCGGAAACAGCAGACCGGCCGCGGCGGCTGCCTGCTGCACGCGCTCGAGCGGCATGCCGGCCTCGACGGTGAGCGTGGCGTTGTCCGCGTCGATCGCGCGCACGCGGTTCAGGCGCGACAGGGAAACGACGACCTCGCCGCCGGCCTCGTCCGGGGTCGCGCCGCCGCACAGGCCGGTGTTGCCGCCCTGGGGCACGACCGCGACGCCGTGCTCGGCGCAGCAGCGCATCACGGCGGCGACCTCGGCCGTGGTCGACGGGCGCACGACCGCGCGCGCCCGCCCGTGGTAACGGTCGCGCCAATCGGTGAGGTAGGGAGCGACGTCGGAGTCCGACGTCAGTACGTTGGCCTCACCGACGATCGCCCTCAGCGTGGCCAGCAGGGGAGCGGCAGATTCCGCCATGGTGCGTTATATTAGCCGAAAGCCCGCATCACCGGAGGAAGTACATGGCCGACAACCCCGCATCGTTCACGCCGCAGCAGGCTCTCGAGTTCATGCAGAAGATGTGGAACCCCCTCGGCTTGGCGGTGCCGGGGATGCCGCCCGCGCCGGGAGCAAGCGCAGCGGCGCCGCTTTTTCCCAACCCGATGGCGATGTTCGCCACGCTCGATCCGGGCGAGATCGATCGCAAGATCGGCGAGCTGCGGGTGATCGAGAACTGGCTGTCGATGAGCCTTAACTTCATGCAGCTGAGCATCAAGACCCTCGAGCTCCAGCGAGCCTCGCTGGAGGCCATGCGCGCCGGCGCGGAAGCGGTCGCGGAGTCGGCGTCGAACAAGCCCCATTCAAAGGAGGTTCGATGAGTCTCACCCTGTACTACGGATCCGGTTCGCCCTATGCGTGGCGAGTGCAGCTCGCGCTCGAGCACAAGGCGCTGCCTTACGAGCGCAAGGTGCTGTCCTTTTCTGCCGGCGACACGCGCAAGCCGGAATTCATCGCCCTCAATCCGCGGCACACGGTGCCGACGTTAGTCGACGGCGATTTCGTGCTCTACGAATCGAACGCCATCACCGCCTACCTGGAAGACGCCTATCCGGGGCGTGGCGCGGCGCTGTTTCCGGGCGACGCGAAGTCCCGCGCCACCGTGTGGCGGCTGATGATGGAGGTCGACAACTATGGCCTGAAGGCGATCGATGGCGTCACCACGTACGCCTTCGCGACCAAGCCCGACGAGCGCGAGCCGCAGAAGCTCGTCGAGGCCCGGGCCGCGGCGGCCGAGGAATTCGCGCGCATGTCGCGCTACATCAAGGGCGATTTCCTGGTCGGAGCGCTGTCCGCAGCGGACTTCTCGCTCTATCCGCTGGTCGCCTTCATGTACCGCGCGCGGGTCAAGGTGCCCGGATTCGACGCCGACAGCCTGCTCACGCCGGAACTCAAGGGCTGGAAGGCGCGCATCGAGGCGCTGCCATATTTCGACCGTACCGTGCCGCCGCATTGGAAGGAGGGATGATGCAACTGACCAGCACCGCCTTTGTCGACGGCGGCCGCATTCCGGCCGCCTTCGCCTTCGGGGCCATCGATCCGGCCGCGCACGTCAAGCTGTCGGAGAACCTCAATCCGGACCTGCGCTGGAGCGATGTGCCCGCCGGCGCGAAATCGCTGGCGCTGATCTGCCACGACCCCGACGTGCCGTCGCGCGGCGACGACGTAAACCAGGAGGGGCGCACGATTCCCGCCGCGCTGCCGCGGGTCGATTTCTTTCACTGGGTGCTCTTCGACCTGGCGCCGGACGTGGCGCCTATCGGCCGTGGCGAGTTTTCGCGCGGGGTCACGCCGCGCGGCAAGCCCGGGCCGGCGGCATCGCGCGGGGCGAGGCAGGGCATCAACGACTACACCGGCTGGTTTGCTGGCGACAAGGACATGGCGGGAAGCTATTTCGGCTACGACGGCCCCTGTCCGCCGTGGAATGACGAGATCCTGCATCATTACGTCTTCACGCTCTTCGCGCTCGACGTGCCGAAGCTCGCGCTGGCAGCGGACCTCTCGGGCGCGGCGGCGCGCCAGGCGATGCACGGCCACATCCTCGCCCAGGCGACGCTGACCGGCGTCTATACGCTCAATCCGGCGCTGTTAAGCTAGGCCCCGGCGACCTGGGCGTCGACGGCTGAACACCGCCGCCGCGGCACCGCCACCCCTCGGAGCGGTGATGCGGAAGTCAGGTGGCGCTACGCTCGAGCGCCCGCACCGCGTCGGCGATATCCTGGCTCATGCGCGCGAGGGCACGGCTGTGGGCGGCGACCAGCGCATCGTAGCCCTTGTCCGACGCCGCTTCGCGCAGCTTGGTGCGCCCGGTCTGGGACTTGCCGTCCTTGGTCCGGCGCACGGTCCACACGGCGTTGAGCGTCGCCGCCTCGCCCGGCACCGACTCGAAGGTCTGCACTTCGATCGCCACGCGATAGTCCGACGGCGCGTTGAGGGCCTGGAACTGCGACACGCGAGGCGTGCCGAGCATCGTCACCAGGTTCTCGGCCACCACGCGCGAGATATCGCTCGCCAGCGGCGAGGCCCAGCGGTGGTACTCGTCGATCTGTATCTGGTTCGGGCCCGTGCTCACCACCATCTGCGGCATGTCGACCAGGGCCGGTATCGACACCGGCCCCACGACCACGGACAGTTCTGACGCGGCGGCGGCGGCAGCCTCGGTGCGGCTCAGGGTGTAAAAGCTCGACGGCGGTGAGCTCGAGCATCCGGCGGCGAGAGCCGCCAGCGCGAGCAAGGCGGCGTAAGGTGCGTTGCGAAGCATCAGCGCTTCTCCTCTGACTTGCCCCGGATAAGGATCTCGGGGTGGCGTTCGAGATAGTCGACCAGCACGCGCACCGCGCGCGCCGCACGGGTTACTTCCTGCAACGTGTCGCGCAGGTCCTGCGGCGCCGGCGAATCGTTGGCCAGGAATGCCGAGTCGGCGTCCTTGAGCGCCCGATCGGCGGCGGCAATCGCGTGCCGCGCGTCCTCGAGGGTCTTGGTTCCTTCAGGCACCCACTGCGCATCGACGCGGTTGATCAGGGTGTCGGCGTCCTTGAGCGTCGTGTCGAGGGTGGCGAGCGCGGTCTTGACCTCGATGGCGATCGGGTTGAGCGGCATGTTGTCGATCTTGGTCAGGATGCTGGTGAGCTTCGCCTCGATGTTCGCCAGGCCGCCCGGCACCACTGGCAGCTCCAGCGGGTCCTTGCTGAAGTCGAGTTTCACCTTCGGCGCGCTCGGGACGTAGGTGAAGGAGACGTAGAGCTCGCCGGTGAGATAGCTGCCGGTTTGCAGTTGGGCACGTAGCCCCAGGTCCTCGACCTGGTGACGTACGTTGCGCACACGGGCTTCCGGGCCGGCTTCCTCGAGGGCTCTGCCGGTGGCCTTTTCCCGCTGGCTCAGCTGCGCCATGAGTTGCTCGGGGAAGAAGGTAATGAGGGCACGCGGCCGAAACGCCTTTGTCTTGGGGTCGACGCTCATGCCCACGCTGGCGACCTCGCCCACCGGCAAGCCGTACAGCATAACCGGTGCTCCAACCGAGAGTCCGCGCACCGGCTCGTCGAAATAAAGCGCAAAGCGTCGCGCATTCGGGTCGGGCTGCTTCATCGCCACGGCCCGGTTGCGATACAGGGTGAAGACGCTGTTCGCGGCGGCCGGCTGGCCCGAAAGTAGTTGATCGGGCACGTCGAAGGCGAGCCCCCCGGCAAGCAGCGCCGCGAGCGACTCGGTGTGCACATCCACGCCGTCCGCGCCGACGGTGACGTTGATGCCGCTTGCGTTCCAGAAGCGCGTCTCCGTGGTCACGTACTTGTCGTAGGGGTAGTCGATGAACAGCGTGATCTCGACCGAATTGCCGTCGGGGGCGAGGTTGTAGGCCGCCACCTCCCCGACGCTGATCTGGCGGTAGTACACCGGCGCGCCCACGCCCAGGGACCCCAGCGTACTGGCCTTCAACAGGAACTTCCGGCCGCGCTGGTCGGTGATCGGCGGCGGCAGGTCAAGGCCGATGAAATCGCGCTCGTCCTCGTCGGACTTGCCGGCCTCGAAGCCGATGTAGTTGCCCGAGAGCAGCGTGTTCAGCCCCGATACCCCGCTTAAGGAAATGCGCGGCTCGACCACCCAGAACTTCGCATCCTTCACCATCAGTCCGGCGGCGTGCTTGGCGATCTTGGCCTTGACCAGGACCTTGGCGTAATCGTCGGACAGCTGCACCGCGGTTACCTGGCCGATATTGACGTCCTTGTACTTGATGAAGGTCTTGCCGGCCTCGATGCCCTGGGCAGCCTTGAACACGATGGTGATCGCGGGGCCCTCGCTCAGCACGCGCTGGATCGCGATGCCGATCGCCACCACCGCGGCCAGGATCGGGATGATCCACACGATCGAGAAGCGCATGCGCTTCTTGCGCACGACGCTGGCCTGCGGCAGATCGTCGAGGTTCGGTTCGTTAGCCATGGCGACTCGGGTAGGGATTAGCGGAATCCCAGAGCAGGCGGGGATCGAACGCCTCGGCCGCGAGCATGGTCAGCACAACCACGGCGGCGAAGAATAGTACTCCGGCGCCGGGCGCCACCGACATCAGCGGCTGCAGCTGCACCAGGGCGACGGTAAAGGTGTCGACAAAGACGTCGAGCATCGACCAGCGGCCGATGAATTCGACCATGCGGTACAGGCGCGTGCGCTCGTGGCCATTCTTGATCGAGCCGCGCTGCACGCTGATCAGGAGATAGACCAGGGCGACGATCTTGCCGAGCGGGATCATCACGCTGGCGACAAGCACGACCAGCGCCAGCGGCCACGATCCCGACGTATAGAGGAACACCACGCCGCCCATGATCGTGTCGGGTTCGGAGGAGCCGAGGGTGGTGGTATTCAGAACCGGCAGGGCGTTCGCCGGGATGTAACAGATCGCGGCGGCGATGACCAACGCCCAGGTGGTTTCGATCGAGGCGTGACGACGCCATTCGAGCTGCTCGCCGCAGCGCCGGCAGAACCCGGGCTCGGTCGCGCTGGCCGGCCGCGACACCAGCTTGCAGGCCTCGCAGGAGACCAGCCCCGCCTGCGCGGCGGTGAGCGCGGCGGTGGTCATCGCGAAACCTCCGCATCGGGTGGCGGCGGCGTTTCGCCGTCGACCCACTCCAGCCTCTGCCAGAGCTCGCGGTCGTCGAAAGTGACCAGGATCGCGGGAATGAGGAGCACCAGCCCTCCCACGGCGTACATGCCGATTCCCGGATCCACCGTCGCCAGTTCGGCGATCTTGATCAGCGCCACCAGTATGCCCAGCAACATGACCTCGAGCATCGACCACGTCTTGAAGTGCTCCACCCAGCGCAGCATTTCGCTGATCCAGAACGGGGCGGGCGAGCGCCGCGATGCGAGCAGCAGGGTCAGCATGAAGGCAAGGTAGCTTCCCGGCGCTATCACGGCGCAGAACGCGACCAGCACGCCGGTGATTTTTTCATCCTCCAGCCACATCTGGTAGGCACCGCCGACGATGGTGGTGCTCGCGGTGCGCCCGACCGCCGAAAGATCCATCAGGGGCGAGGTATTGGCGATGATAAAGACGATCGCAGCCGTCACGGTGAGGGCGAGCGGCAGGTCGCTGGGCCCGGAAGGCTGCCTGGCCAGGGTGGCGCCGCAGCGCATGCAGCTCGCTCTCCCCCCCGCCGGCAGCGGCGGGACTCGCTGCAGCAGGTCGCAATCGGGACAGGCGACCGATGCGTTGATCAGGCGAGGATTCAAAAAGGGGCTCCGATCCGGCGCAGCAAGAGCGCTCGCGGGGAAAATCGCCGCGGCACGCGCAAGCCATGGCGTTGGAAGTGAGAGCGAATAGTAGTTGACTTGCTGCGCTTCTCGCAAGCGCGCAATGCGTTCATCTGCATCGGCCCGAAGGCGAAAGCAGGGCATCCAGGACGGCTTCCCACCCGGGCTCGGCAACCGGCACGGAGACAGCAGATATACTGTCCTCGCGGGGCACGGCGGATGAGGGGCCGCCATGATAGCGACGGCGACACCGACCATGGCAATCGAGCCAGCCGCCAGACAGAACGTAGCCACCCAGGAGGATAAATGAGTTCGATACTCGTTGGCCTCATCGTGTTCGGCTGCGCCTTCGGCGCGGCGCTGGCGGGCATCGTCCTGCATGGCAAGTTGCCGGCGCATCACAGGGATGCCGACTCCCGGGACGTGGTGAAGCTGGTGATGGGCCTGATCGCCACCATCGCCGCCCTGGTGCTGAGCCTGCTCATCGCTACGGCCCATACCTCGTATGAAACGCAGCAGTCCGAGGTGCAGGCGCTCGGGCTGCGTATCGGGCAGATCGATGATCTGCTCGCGCACTATGGGCCGGAGGCAGGCGAGGCGCGCAGCGTCCTGCGCCAGTTGGTAGCGGGTCAACTGGCACGGATCTGGCCCGACGATGGCGCCGCGACGGTGAATCTGAGGGCCCCGATCGAACGCGAGGCGGGCGCGCGGTTCGCGCAGATGGTCGCCGACCTCCCGGCGACGACGGAGGCCCAGCACTTCATCAAGGGCCGTGTCCTGCAGCTTCTGGTGGCGATCGGCGATACGCGCGGCCTGCTCTACGAGCAGGCCGGAGGCTCCCTCGCCTGGCCCTTCTTCGTGGTCCTGATCTTCTGGCTGGTCGTTCTGTTCCTCGGCTTCGGCTATCTTACCCGCCCCAACGCGACGGTCGTGCTCTCGCTCTTCGTCGGAGCGCTTTCGGTCGCCGGCGCGATCTTCCTGATCCTGGAGATGGATCGACCCTACAGCGGGCTGATGCGAATCTCCAGTGCGCCCGTTCGCGGCGCGCTGGGCCCGATCAGCCCATAGCCCGCGCGAGGGGTGGCGCGATGCCGGGTCCGTCGCCGCCTCGCGTGCCATGGGGTAGGCCTTGCAGTCGCGATGGATCCTTCGAAATGCTATCTTCGGCACATCGACATTCAGGCAACGACCCGACAAGGAGTGATGGCCATGAAGTTCATACGCATCGTCAGAATCATGGGCGCGTTGGCGTTCTGCGCGCTCTTCTGCTCCGTGGCCACGGGCGCGACAGCGGCGCCGCCGTCGCAGGCCGAGAGCCTGCTCTTGGCCGCGGGTTTCAAGATCGTCGTGGCCAGCACCGATGAGCAGCTGCAGCAGATTCCGACCCTTCCGGCGGGGCAGGTGACCGTGGTTTCGCAGACCGGCAAGAACTATTTCGTCTACCCGGACCTGGCCAACAACAGGATCTACGTCGGCACCGCGAAGGAATACAGCGCCTACCAGAAGCTGCGGGCGCAAAACAACCTTCCCAACCCCAACCCGGAGGGATCGTACATGCAGCAGGATGCAGCGATGCAGAAGGCGGATGCGCGCGATGCCTCGGTGCCGTTCTACCTGTGGCCGGATTTCAACGGCCTGGGCTGGTGAGCGAGCGGGCCCGGCAGTAGCGGTCGATAAGGCCGGGGGCGGCGTGGCGCCCGGCAGGCCCACCCTAGGCGCCGAGCCAGGCGGCGAGGTCGCGCTTCAACTTCATCATGTCGGCCTCGCGCGTGTACATCATGTGGCCGGCATCGTAGTAGTGGTGTTCGACGCGCGCGAGCACGTCGGGCGGGACGTCGAGCTGCGCCAGCGACCAGTTCGACGCGCTGTAGGGCGTCCCGAGATCGTAGTGCCCGCTCGCGACCAGGACCCGCAGGTGCGGATTGCGGCGCAGGGCGCGCGCCAGGTCGGGGCTGGTGCAGGCGAAACTGTTGCCCTTTTCCTCGCCGCGGTTCCAGTTCCACTGCTTGTGCGCTTCCATCGACAGCACTTCGTAGCGCGCCTGCGTGTCGAGGCCGAGGCTCTCGCTCATGTACGCGTGCGCCGCCATGGTATAGGGGGCGACGATCGCCTCGATTCCCGGGTCGAACTCCCACTCGTGCGAGCGGCTGAGCGCCATCGGGCCGGTGACGCGCGCCTCGAGGCGGCCCAAGATCTGGCCGCGGTCGCGAAGCAGTTCGACGAAGAAGGTACTGTCGCGAATGCGCAGGTTCCTCTCCTCGACCAGCGCCGGCGCCAGGCCGGTCAGTTCGGCGACCCGATGCGCGACGCGGCGGCGCGCCGCCTTCGACAGACGCGAACCGGCGTGCAGCGCGCCCAGGTACTCGTCCTGGACATACTGCTCCGCCGCGGCCCGCGCCGCCGCAGGCGATTCGGCAAGACGCCCCTTGAGCTTGCCGTGGTACTGGGCGACGCAGGCGAAAGCCGGCAGGAACAGCGCGTAGGGCAGGTCGTTGCGCGGCGCGAAGACGATGCTCTGCAGGTCCATCGCGCAGGACACCAGCACCAGCCCCGAGAGCGCGACGCCTATGTCCTGCAGCTTGTCGGCGAGCGCCGCCCCGCGCGTCGTGCCATAGCTCTCGCCGGCGAGGTAGACCGGCGAGCTCCAGCGGTGATGCCGGCCGAGCCAGGCGCGGATGCACTCGGCAAGGGCGTCGACGTCGCCGTCGACCGAGAGCATTTTCTTGCGCGCTTCCTCGCTCGCGCTGATGGAGTAGCCGGTGTGTGGCGGATCGATGAACACCAGGTCGAAGTGCTCGAACCACGATTCCTGGTTGTCGGTCACCGTGTAGGGGGGCGGCGGCATGGTGCCGTCCTCGAGAATGACCACCCGCTTGGGGCCGAGCGCGCCCAGATGCAGCCAGATCGAGGCCGATCCCGGGCCGCCGTTGAACACGAAGCAGACCGGGCGCGCTGCCCGGTCGGTCCCGTCGAGGAAGTACGAGGTGGTAAATACGGCAGCCTCCGGCTCGCCGCGCTTGTCGTCGATCCCGCCGGCGACCACCGGAACAAATTCGGCGACGGCCTGATACTTGAGCGTGCTGCCATTGAGCACGATGCTGGCCTCGCTCCGGCAGGGGTCCCGGGCGAGCAGCTTGTCGACCTTCTCGCGCAGGCGCTTCTTCGCCTCTTCGGGCGCCGGGTCCGGTGTCGGTTCGGTCATGGCTGTGCCTTGTAAGCGTTTGCATCGAATCGGCGGCCGTCGCCGAGGCGCATGGCGCCCCAGGCCGGAATCGAACCGGCGGCCTGCCCCTTAGGAGGGGGCTGCTCTATCCACTGAGCTACCGGGGCGTCGTGCGCCATTATGCCGCACTCGAGGGTGCCGGAGATTCGCCGCGGCGACCGCGACCCACCCCTTCGCCTCCCCGGCCTTCAGCGCAGCATCTGCACCTAGTGCCAATAGACAGCTATCCGTGCCCATGGCATGTTGGGCAGCTAAAGACGGTTGCGGATGTCATCGCCGACGCAGCCGAACAGGAAAAATGGCAAGCAGCGAAGCGTTTGCCAAGGCGGTCGATTCGTTTTAAACCCAATCAATGCATGGAGCTATGAGATGAAGCTGAGATATTTGCTAATCGGGCTCGCCGCGGGCGTGGCTTTTGCGCTTGGCGCCGCAGCGCCGGCTTTCGCCCAGGCGGCAAAGCAACCCAACATCATCGTCATCATGGGTGACGACATCGGCATGTGGAACATCGGCGCCTATCACCGCGGCCTGATGGCCGGCCGCACGCCGAACCTCGACAGAATCGCCAAGGAGGGCATGCTGTTCACCGACTATTACGCCGAGGCAAGCTGTACGGCGGGTCGCGCGAACTTCATTACCGGCGAGCTGCCGATCCGTACCGGCATGACG
>Ga0074045_10000485_pt1 | contig 38490 bp, 32 predicted proteins | sample BogForMeECP23OM2_FD_94442 | JGI IMG/M metagenome (GOLD analysis project Ga0074045, IMG submission 94442) | Bog forest soil microbial communities from Calvert Island, British Columbia, Canada - Bog Forest MetaG ECP23OM2 | ecosystem: Environmental > Terrestrial > Soil > Wetlands ...
GTAGGCGTTTGGCGCCAGTATGTGCTTGGGGAAGTCGGTGGTGAATTTTTCAAATTTTTGCTTTGCCTCTTCATAGTGTTTACCCTTGAAATCTATTTGCGCATCATCGTAGAGCTTCTGGGAAATCGTATAATCAGTCGCGGACGCCTTCTTCTGCTCCTCTGCCGGAGCTGCAGCGCCCTCAGGAGCAGTAACTGCCGCTGCAGGAGGCGGCACGACATTTCCCTTGAGTTCCTTTACCTCGTTTTCCAGGGCGGCGATTCGCGCCTGCTGCAGATCTTTTTCAGCAAACAGGTCTTTTATTGTCTTGTCAAGGGAATATTTGTTCTCGTCAAAACGGCCTTCAAGTACCTGGATTTCTTTTGACAGGTCGCCTACCTGCGTGAGCAGGGAAGACTGGCCCTCCTTTAAGGCACTGACGCTCTGCTCTTTTAGCAAGGCAATATCACGGGACAGGTTATCTACCGAGGTTTTTAACTCACCCATTTCCTTTCTATCATTAAGTCTTTCAATGTCGACATCCTGCTTAAAGGATTCCACATCTCCGGTGCTTGCACAGCCGGTCATAAGCAGAGCAAATAGAAGGAATAAACCACAGAGAGCACAGAGTTTTGGAAAAATGAATTCATACAATCTTTCATTTTTTCTAAAATTTTTATTTTTTTTCAGCGCCCCCATCCTCTCCTCTGTGAACTCTGTGGTTAAAGACATTATTTCGCTTCAGTCAGAACAAAATGGTCCCTTCTGTTTTTGGACCAGCACTCCTCGGTGCTCTCGGTGCAGAGCGGCTTCTCTTTTCCATAGCTTATTGTCTTAATCCTGGTGGATGGAACGCCAAGCGAAACCAGGTACGATTTTGCCGCATTTGCGCGCCTGTCACCAAGCGCCAGGTTGTATTCGCTGGTGCCCCTTTCATCGCAGTTTCCTTCAACAACAACGTTTTCCATTGAGTTTGACGAGAGCATTCCAGACAGGTTTTTCAGTATCGGCTTTGCATTATCCTTGATGTCCGATTTGTCGAAATCAAAAAGTATGTCTTCGACCTTTGTATTCAGTTCTTTTTCTTCCTGCCTTGCCATAGGCTGTGGAGCTTCAGCGACAGGCGTCTCAGCCATGGTCTCCTTCGGGGCCTCCGCTTTTGGAGCAGGCGGGGCAACTTGGGGTTGTTCAGGCGTCTGAGTGACCTCCTTGTGGGCACACCCTGTAATAGTTATCATACCAAGAATAATTAAGACTGCAATAAATAAACGTTTCATTTTTCTCTCCTTGATAGTATTTAGTTTCATAAATTTAACAAACCAGTATGCTTCTATGCAATACCTTTTAGCAGCTCATGGGAGGCAGCTATCTTTAAAAATTCACTATGCATAAGGTGGTGAGATGCCTGAGTGGAAAGGAAAAAGCAGTGCATACTGTAAGGTCCTGATATGCGGGACCAGTGGGACACAGGTCGAACCCTCATTCGGCGTGATTCTATTAGTACTCAACCCATGGTCCTCTGCCTGTTTTTTTTTGATAAGACTCTCCTCCGGCAGGACAGCTCGTTTCTTCAAAAAAATGAACCGGAAAGCAGACTGAGGCGTACCGCTTCTGGAGTAGCGTTTAATTTCTGAACCGATAAGTTCCAGAAGAAACAGGCGGGGAATTCTTATATCAGTTTCCGCATGTTCGCCGATGTCTTTGTTCAGTTGGTCATATATCGGCGTATATGAAAGCGTGGATATCGTGAAGAGCAAAAAGTAAAAGAGAATAATAGCATGAAGATGACGATATTTCCCGGTATCTGAACGCATTTGAGATATTAACAAAATCTGGCGGCAAGTAGCAAGTGGGTGGGAGACGGAAACATTACACGAGTTAGTAGGAAGTAAAGGAATAAAGAAAAAAGCTGTAAGAACTAAACGTTATAGGCCATCCTTTGATCTTTTAGTGCCTACTGCTCAGTGTCCGCCGCCTACTTTCTGTATAAATAATTATACACCTCTTAGTTTTAACTGTGAGTAAGGTTTTTTTAGACACGTACCAGGTAATGCAGGAGCCAAAGTCTGAATAAAAACTGTATAGAAAAACTATATATTATTTCATCTGAAATAAGTTAAACTATTCTAAAATATTTTTATTATGGCTTGGCATCGATATTGCTTACTGTTTATCGTAAAAAGATAACCTTGTAAGGGGGCGGGATATGGAAAAACAACGCATATTGGTTGTTGATGATGACCCTATAATCGGCCTTAGCTGCAAAAGGATATTGGGAGGAGAAGGGTTTTCAGTTTTTACCGTCGAAGACGGGAAGAGCGCAATCGACAGGGTTGCCAAAGAAGAATTTAACCTTGTGATAACCGATATAAGACTTCCTGATGTATATGGGCTCAAGGTTGTGCAGGAGACCAAGACTGTTCAACCCAGGACAGACGTTGTTGTGGTGACCGGCTATCCTTCGCTTGAGGATGCAAAAGAGGCCATACGGCTGGGCGCCTTTGAATATCTCGAGAAACCGTTTACCCCTGACTTCATGATTAACGTCGCAAAGCGAGTTTTCGACAATAGGGGCTGGATATTGAAAAAGGCGTATATCGACCAGTTTAAAGAATACATTGTCCCTTCCTCTGCTATGGATGACCTCACCATTTATTACAAAGACGGAACGTGGGCACGGCCTGTGGAGAATGGTTGCTGGGAACTCGGCGTCGATGTGCGGCACTATCTCATCAGCGGACAAATGCTCTACGTGGATATACCTGGAGGATTGAAAGCCGTTGCAAGCGGCGAGACCTTTGCCAAGCTGCTTTCAGGCGACGGACACATCCATGAAATAACGGCGCCGCTGAGCGGCGTTGTAAAGGAGATAAACAGTCATGCCAACGATGCCGTATGCGCTTTAATGAAAGATCACCTGTGTGATGGCTGGTTTATATGGCTTGCCAGAATTAATCCCATAAAGGTATAAGGAGGAGATAAGGATGAAGGGCAATGTCCTTGTAGTTGACGATGAACAAATTGTACTAAGGAGTTGTGAGAGGATACTCATCCCCGAAGGCTATGGGGTCAAAACTGTAAGTTCTGCAAAAGAAGCCATCGGGTTGCTGGTCAATAACAGCTATGACCTTATTCTTACCGATCTGAAGATGCCCGAGATGAACGGCCTGGAATTTATGAAACAGGTGCGGACCAAGGACCCGGATATTAATATAGTGGTAATAACAGGCTACCCGTCGCAGGAGAGTATTAAAGAGTCTCTGGATTTGAGAATAATCGATTACCTGCCCAAACCTTTCTCCCCTGCCCTGCTCCTGGAAGTTGTAAACAAAGGGGTGGAATTTAAGAAAAAGGGCGCCGTCCCTGAAAGCAAGGATGAGGCTTATAACGAGGAGGCCGCAATAAAGCTGGACGATATCATCCAGAACTACAAAAACAAACCAGGCAGTCTGATTCCGGTGCTCCAGAAAGCGCAGGAGCTTATCGGCTACCTCCCGCCGGTTGTGCAGCGACATGTGGCACGCGGCCTCAGGGTGCCGGTCAGCGAAGTGCATGGGGTGGTATCGTTTTATTCTTTCTTTACAATGAAACCCAAAGGCAAACACAATATAAGGGTTTGCCTCGGCACAGCCTGCTATGTCAAGGGAGCGGAAGAAATAATAAAAAAGGTGAGCGACGGACTCAAGATCGAGGTTGGCGGCATTACTCCCGACAAGAAATTCTCTCTTGAGACGGTGCGGTGCCTTGGCGCCTGCGGTCTTGCACCGGTCGTCGTGGTGGACAAAGACACCTTCGGGCCTATCAACCCTGTAAAAGTGCTCGATTTATTAAAAGACTTTTAATAAAACAGGTTTAGGTTGAGGTTAAGGTTTAGAAAAAAGAAAGGAGATTTTCTCAGCCTTACCCTTAACCTTAGCCTATATTTTTGTAGGAGGTTATATGCCAAGATTAACGGTCGATGATTTAAAGCGGATAAAAGAATCGCATAAGGCGACATTTGCTCTCAGAGAGGGCGGTAGCAGGGCAAAAATAACCGTGCATATGGGCACCTGCGGCATCGCCGCAGGTGCGCGCAAAGTAATGGAGGCGCTCCTTGATGAGATAAGCAAGAACAATGTCAATGACGTCGCCGTCACCACGTCAGGATGTGCCGGGCTCTGCAGCAAGGAGCCTATGGCAACGGTTGAGATTATCAATGAGGCGCCCGTGAAATATGTTTCCCTGAACGATGAAAAAATACGAAAAATATTCAAAGAGCATGTATTGAACGGACACGCAGTTGAAGAATGTGCCCTTGTCATGGGCAGTGAGACAGCATATTAAAAAAACAGGTTAAGGCTAAGGTTAAGGTTAAGAAAACAACAAACAACCTATGCATCCTCAACCTTAACCATAACCTGATGTTTGAGGAGGAATGATGGAAACGTATCGTACAAGTGTCATGCTGTGCGGCGGCACCGGCTGCATAGCCGGACACAGCTTAAAGCTGAAGAAAGCTCTTGATGAGGAGATAAAGCTCAGAGGACTTGAAAAGGAAATAATTATTGTCCTGACCGGCTGCAACGGTTTTTGCGCGAAGGGGCCTGTGATGACAGTGTATCCGGACGATATTTTCTACGAAAAGGTCACAGTAGCCGATGTACCTATGGTCGTCGAAGAGCACTTTATTAAAGGCAGGCCCGTAGAGCGGCTCTTGTACAAGGAGCCGGTCAAGAAACAGCTCATACCCCTCATGAAGGACATCCCCTTCTTCAGCCTCCAGGTGCTAAGGGCTTTACGGAACAAGGGGTTGATCGATGCCGAAAAGATAGATGAGTATATTGCCCGCGACGGATACGAGGCTGCTGCAAAGGCGCTGACCGAAATGACCACCGATCAGATAATAGATGAAGTTAAAAAGTCGGGGCTCCGCGGCAGGGGCGGCGCCGGGTTCCCTACTGGGGTGAAATGGGAAGTCAGCGCAAAGGTCAAGGCCGACCAGAAGTATATTCTCTGCAATGGAGATGAAGGCGACCCCGGTGCGTTTATGGACAGGAGCATAATGGAGGGTGATCCCCACGTTGTCCTCGAAGGATTGCTCATAGGCGCCAGGGCCATAGGCGCAAGCAAGGGAGGCATATACGTCAGGGCGGAATACCCGCTGGCAGTGCATAGACTTCAGCTTGCAATAGATCAGGCCAGAGAGTATGGCCTGTTGGGCAAGAATATTCTTGGGACCGGGTTCGATTTTGATATAGAAATATACCAGGGAGCGGGCGCCTTCGTTTGCGGCGAGTCGTCCGCGCTGATGCGTTCGATAGAAGGCAAGCGCGGCATGCCGACGCCAAGGCCGCCGTCATCTGCGATAAAAGGATTGTGGGGTTGTCCCACGGTGCTTAACAATGTGGAAACGTTTGCAAACATTCCTCAAATAATTCTAAACGGGGCTGACTGGTTCAGGACCCTGGGCACTGAGAAATCTACGGGGACAAAAGTTTTTGCGTTGAGCGGCGCCATAAACAATATCGGACTGATTGAGGTGCCCATGGGCATGCCGATCAGAAAGATAATTTTTGATATCGGCGGAGGCGTACCCAAAGGAAGAAAGTTCAAGGCAGTGCAGTTGGGAGGGCCCTCCGGCGGCTGTATCCCGGAACACCTCCTCGATACGCCGGTGACTTATGAAGACATCGAGAAAACAGGGGCCATAGTAGGGTCAGGCGGTATGGTGGTCATGACCGACCTGAACTGTATGGTCAGCGTTGCAAAGTTCTTTCTTGAATTTACCGCTGAAGAATCGTGCGGCAAATGTCCTCCCTGCAGGATCGGCACCACCATCATGCTGGACCTGCTGACGAAAATCACCGAGGGGAAAGGCAAAGAAAGCGATATAGCGCTGCTGGAGGACATGTCCCGGGATATTATCTCCACATCGCTCTGCGGCTTGGGGCAGTCAGCGCCTAATCCCGTTCTGACGACGATAAAGTACTTCAAGGATGAGTATGAGTCCCATATTAAAGAGAATTGGTGCAAGACCGGAGTATGCAAAGATCTCTGCACATTTTACATCGACGAAGAGAAATGCAAGGCCTGCGGTTTGTGCAAGAAAGTCTGCCCGCAGAACGCGGTCTCAGGTGAGAAGAAAATGCCGCACCACATAGACCAGTCACGATGCATACAGTGCCGTTCGTGCTATGAAGCTTGCAAGTTCGGTTCTGTTAAGATAGGCCCCAGAAGCATGAGAGAGGCAGCTGCGGCACAGGTACCGGACCAGGATGCGCTAAGGGACAAGCTAATTGAGACGATGGCAGGAAAGGAGGATTAACGCATTATGATAGAGCTTACGATAGATGGGAAAATTATCAAAACCAAGCCTGGCACAACAATACTTCAGGCCGCCCTCAGCAACGGCATGTATATTCCGAATCTTTGCTATGACAAACGGCTCAAGCCATACGGCGGGTGCAGGCTCTGCGTGGTGGAAGTGAAAGGACAGAGAAAACTCTTTGCCGCCTGCTCTGCACCTGCGCGGGAAGGCATGGAGGTCATTTCGGAAACCCCAAGACTTGCAAAGATGAGGAGAACAGTGCTTGAGCTGCTTTTGGTCCACCACCCCCTGGATTGTCCGGTTTGCGACAAGGCGGGGGAGTGTGCGCTGCAGGACCTCGCGTTCAAGTACGGGCCGTCGCAGAACAGGTTCCACGGGCAAAGGAAGACCGGCCCTGAAAGGACCGATGCTCCGATAGTGGAAAGGAACACCAACCGCTGCATTTATTGCGGCAAGTGCGTAAGGATCTGCCATGAGCACCAGGGGGTTGGCGCCATCAATCTCATCGGCAGGGGATTCACCTCGACCATAAGCCCTGCGTTTGAAGAGACCCTCGACTGTGATTTCTGCGGGCAGTGTATCGATATTTGCCCCGTCGGGGCGCTGGGCAGCAAACCTTACCGTTTCCGCTCAAGGGCCTGGTTCATGGATGAACACGAGATCGTCTGTCCCTACTGCGGTTGCGGGTGTACAACTAACCTGAGCATCCGGGAGGGCAGGATAATGAGGGCCCGCGGCAAGGCTGGAGTGGGCATAAACGATGGAGACCTCTGCGTCAAAGGGAGGTTCGGGTTTGACTATATCTATTCCGAAAACCGCTTGACGGCGCCCCTTATAAAAAAGAATGGGGCTCTGACGGCTGTCTCGTGGGAAGAGGCGCTGGAGTTTGTGGCACAAAGACTTGTAGCCATAAAGGCACAGCACGGCCAGTCCTCAATCGGCGCCATCGGCTCCCAGCGGTGCACCATGGAAGACAACTACATGCTGCAGAAATTCATGAGGGATGTCATCGTTACCGATAGTATTGATTCCGCAGCACGGTTCGGCTATGCAAAAACTCAAAAAGCCGTTGAAAAGGCCTTCGGCCTCGACAGCCTCCCGATTGAATGGGAATCCCCTCTTCACGCCGACTTCATTCTCGTGGTTGACTCTGATATTACCTCCACCCTTCCTGTATGGGGATTGAAATTCATAGAGGCAAAAAAAGAAGGGGCCACACTTGTGATTGCCGATTCAAAAGAGACAAAGCTTGCGAGGCTCAGCAGCCAGTGGCTGAGGACTAAGCCGGGGACCGGCATAGCCCTTCTGAACGGTATCATGAAAGTGATAGTCGATGAAGGGCTCCACAATAAGGAGAATGCCGTGAAGGTGCCGCAGTTCGAGGCCTTTGTGGCGGGTCTTAAAGAATTCTCCCTCGCCGCTGTGTCGGAAATTACCGCGCTGCCTGAAGAGGAGATCGTCAAATTGGCAAGATCCTATGCTGCCGCCGGCAAGAGAGTTATTGCCATGACCTCGGGGTCCTCGGAAAATACAAAGAGTCTGAATACGCTTCTTGCCGCCGCCAACCTCGTACTGCTTATGGGGGATGCCCCCGAAACACTCCAGATCCCTGCTGAGTTCTCCAACACCCTCGGCATGTGGGTGGTAGGCGTAAGACCGCTTTCTGCATCAGGCAGCAATGTGTATGACATGCTGTACAAAACCGGCGGCATAAAAGCGCTATACATAATGGGAGAAAACCCCCTCGTATCGTTCCCGGATGTAAACACTGTGGAAAAGACGTTGAAGGGGCTTGATCTTCTTGTAGTGCAGGACATCTTCCTCACCGAGACGGCAAAGCTTGCCGATGTGGTGCTGCCCGCCTGCAGTTGGGCTGAAAAAGAGGGGACTTTTATGAATGCGATGGGAAGCGTACAGAAAATACAAAAACTAATACCTGAAGCCGGGCAGTCCATACCTGACTGGATGATATTCAGGAATCTTGCGCGGGTCATGAACAAGGACCTCGGTATCAAGGACCTTGCCGATATACGTGCATCAATCGCCGATGTTGTAGTAACCGGACAGAAGGAAGAATTCAGTCCCTCATTCAACCCTGTTTCTTATGAAGTACTGGAGACGGTGAGTGATGAGTATCCGTTATATCTCGTCACCTCTAATATCCTCCAGCATTCCGGAGCGCTCTCGGTCCTTTCCAAAAACCTTGACTCAGTCGCGGCGGAGGCCTTTCTCCAGATAAATACAAGAGATGCTGCAAAATACCATATTACCGATGAGCATTTCGTAAAGATCACCTCGAAGAGAGGCTCGGTGTATTTGAAGGCAATGCTGTCCGATGAAGTACCTGAAGGGACTGTTTTTGCTCCCGTTCACTTCGCCCATGCAAAGGTCAACACACTGACATACCCAGCGTTAAACGGTGGGTTGCCGCTGGTTGGCGTCAGGATTGAAACAGCATGATAATACAGGTAGAGGTAAAGGTTAAGGTTAAGCAATAGGCTCACTTGCATCTTAACCTCAGCCTTAACCTTAACCTGTGCCTTTGATGATATAATAATAAATGTTTGGCAATATCTTTTTGGACATGTTCGACAGCGTCGCTGACGGCCTTTACTATGTCGATCGCAACAAGACAATAAAATACTGGAATAAAGGCGCTGGAAACCTGACAGGTCTGACTTCAGAAGACGTCATTGGTAAAAAATGCGATGAAGTATTGCGCTACGAGGGAGCATCCGGACTTCAACTGCCTTCCTATGGGTACCCCGCTATTCTATGCCTGCAGTCTTCAATGCCCATTATAAAGGACCTTATACTTTTAGGGAAAGACTCCGAGAGAAGGTTTATCGAGGAGCACTGTTCGCCTGTTTTCAGAGGAAGGAAAGTTGTTGGGGCGGTATCTCTTCTAAGGGACAGCCACCGCGTGTTTCCGGCTGTAGAAACATATTTGAGAAATCAGCGTCAGGAAAGGCTGGTACCCATTTGTGCGTGGTGCAAGAAGATACGTCTCAGCGACGATTCCTGGAAGCAGTTGGAGAAATATCTCACTGATGAGGGATTCGGCGTGTTCACTCATGGCATGTGTCCTGAATGCGCTGAAAATATATTTGAGAAAAAGGTCTATCTTGAGAGTTACCAGAATATCTGCAAGAACATAAGTTCCAGCATTTCCGTTAGCGAGGTGTTGAACCTTATAGTTACTAACGCTGTAAAAGTTATGAACGTTAAGGCTAGCATGCTCAGACTGCTCAACAAGGAAACTCAGAAACTGGAAGTGGCTGCTTATTGCGGTCTCAGTGAGCACTATATCAACAAGGGCCCGGTTGATTATGACCCGGCCATATTCCACGCACTGTCGGGGAAAGCGGCATCCACGTACGATATCAGCGCTGATCCTGACGCTCAATACCGGCGCCAGGCAGAGGAGGAGGGAATCAGGAGCATTCTCTCTATCCCTGTGATGTTTAAAAAAGAAGTTATCGGAGTTTTGCGGATGTACACTGCCGAGCCGGTAAAATATAAAACCGAGGATCTGAAGTTTATGACCGCTATTGCCGAGCAGGCTGCCATAGCAATAATGAATGCGCGCGAGGTCGAGTCCACCGTATCCCGGGCGAAAGAGTACCTGAGAGCATTCGAAGTCGTGACAAAAGCAGTGAGTTCAAGTCTGCGCCTTAACGAGGTGCTGAACCTGATTGTAAGGAAATTGCCTGAAGTGATGAACTTGAAAGCTGCTACGATACGGCTGCTCGACAAATCCGGCAAGAAGCTTGAACTTGTCGCCTCCTACGGATTAAGCGAGCTGTACCTGGCGCGGGGTCCTGTGGATTTTGAGGAAAATGTCAGGGAGGCGCTGCAGACAGGTCCTGTTGCCATTCATGATGTGACGACCGACCCTAAAGTGCACTACCAAAAAGAGGCCGGCCAGGAGGGTATTAAAAGCATGCTTACCCTTCCAATCATCGTCAAAGGGAAAGTAATAGGGGTTTTGAGGCTGCTCACCGGTATGCAGCGGCAGTTCTCTGACGAGGACATCACGTTCTCATCGTCACTTGCAGAAGTGTGCGGGACCGCGATTGAGAATGCTAAAATGTATGAGATGCTGCATGCGCAAAGCGGTAATACCAGGTTACAATCCTAATGAATGCGTGCAGTAGCATCTCTTCCTTTGTGCATAACAATCCGGCTGCCGCCTTTTCATAAAATGCAGGGGTCCATAAAGCGAAAAATATATAAGAACAACGGCAACTCCTTTGAAGAGCATAACGATTTCATAGCTCTGGAAAAGAGGCTGCGCATCGCCGTTAACGGTAAAGAGGTGCTCAGCCTTTACTGTACGCCTCTCATGATAAGAGAGCTTGTTGTCGGCATGCTTATGACGGAGAACATCATTAAGGGCGGATGGTGTGCAGAGCGGATGTCTATACACTACGCCGACGAGGTGCTTGTCGATATCCCTGCCGAGGGTGAGGCTGAAACCGACGGGGCGGTGATTACCTCGGGCTGCATCGGAGGCATTACCTTTCCCAAACGCCTGTCGCTGCAGAAGCTGCGTGATTCTTTCGCCATCGGCGCCGAAAAGATAAAGGCAATCTACAGGAAATTTCAGAACGCTTCGGAACTCTACAAGCTTACCGGATGTGTCCACAGCGCGGCCCTCAGTAACGGCAGCGAAATACTATGCCTTGCCGAGGACATCGGGAGGCATAATGCAGTAGATAAAGTTATTGGGTATGCGATCCTTGAGAATGTTTCATTTGAAGGCACGATCATGCTTGCCAGCGGACGGCTCTCTTCTGAAATTGTTTCAAAATGCGCACGGTGGGGTGTCCCTGTCATTGCAAGCCGCACCTCGCCCACCAGCCTTGCAGTTGAAATCGCGGAGGAGAGCGGTGTAACAGTAGTCGGTTTTGTAAGGGCCGACCGTTTGAACGTCTACACCCATGCGCAAAGAATAACAACCGACGCAAAGAGCATAGGGCAAAAAGACTCCCTTCCCGCAAGAGCGTCGGGATAAGACGCCAGTATGTGGTCCGGCCTTTTAAGGGATGGGGCCCATTTCGACCTGCAAAAGCCAAACCTTTTAATAATATATAATATAACTATGGCGACTAAAATCTTAGAGATCGCAGACCCGTACGACACTATTCCGGTCAGGCAGCTTATTGTCGGAAGCAGACTCCCCTGCGATATTTTTATAAAAGAAAAGAGATCGATCAGGTTCTTTCTCGGGAAGGATGTATTCTATACGAAGATTTCACAGGATATATTGAAAGAAAAAGACATATCCGAAGTCTATATTTACGTGAAAGATATCCCGGACATCGACTTTTATCTCTCCAGGGGCCGCCTGCTAAGACAGGCCGGAGATGAGGGCAGCATAAAGGCGTTCAAAAAATATTCTTTCAATAAGGAACAGTTTCATCAGGTCGATACGAACCTCATTATGCCCGGCTCAAAGATAAATTTTGGGCTGTACGCACCGAATAGATTTAATTTTTCTCCTCTTATCGAAGCGTCCGATGAATCACCCGCCGTGGTAGACAGCAGCATATTCACTGTCGCCGGTGATGTCGTCATAAAAAAATCCGACTTGCGCCGCTATCGCGAATATATCGGTACCCGGCAGCACTCTCCTGAACTGCCTGAAAGCGATAAACTGAGAATAAAAGCTCTTGCCCTCAAAGAGATGACAAAAGTCGTATTGCAGGACTTCTTTGCCGACCCTGGGAGCGGTGAGAAAATGAAAGAGATAAAAACGATGGTAAATCATATCATCGAATGTATCATGAATAACAGAGACGTAATATACACTTTGTTGTCCCTTAAAGGCTACGATTATTATACATATACCCACTCGGTCAATGTCGCTGCCTTATCTGTCGGTCTGGGTATCGCAATAGATTTGAAGCCGGACGACATAGAAAAACTCGGCGTTGGGGCCATACTCCATGACATAGGGAAAAGCGTCATCTCCCACGAAATATTGAACAAGCAGGGGCAGCTTAGTGATGTCCAATTCAATATTTTTAAAAATCATGTCCTCGAAGGTGAGAAGATAATGCGCGCACATAAAAGCTTCCCGGAGGAGTCGTTCAGCGCCGTCATGCAGCATCATGAAAAGCTGTCCGGCAAGGGATATCCTAATGGTTTGTCCGGTGGGAAAATACTGCTTTTTGGAAGGATATCCGCTATAGCTGATTACTATGACGTATTAACAACCCGGCGTTATTACAAAGTGGCTTATCAACCGTTTCAGGCCCTTTTAAAAATATCCGGAGAGACTGGCAATTACGATTCGGACCTCTTAATAACGTTTATAAAAATATTAGGCAAAATGAAGTAGGGGAACACATATCTCATACTTATCATATTTCAAGTTAAAAGACTGAGACGGACATATTATAGAATAGAGCCGGGTCCCAACCAAGAATGGGAGTGGACGGGGCTACTATAACGAATTGTCTCCGGCTATGCCCGTAGTTTCAGCGCTCCGATAAACAGCCTGCCCCTCCTGGTCTCTTCCTTAATAGGACTGTTTTAGCTTTTGGCCTTTTTCGGTACGCATGACGCCGAACCCTTTGCCAGTATCTGCGCCATTTCATGGGGTAGCGGGGAGTAATTAATCGCATCGTCATGGGATATCAGCCCTTTTTCGAACAAACCATGCAGCGACTGGTTCATCGTCTGCATTCCTGAGCGTTCATGCCCTGCCTGCATAACAGAACAAAGCTGTTGGAGCTTGCCTTCGCGTATCAGACTCCTCACCGCCGGCGTCATCAGCAGGATCTCGAGTGCAAGCACCCTGCCGTTGCCGTCATTGCACGGGATCAGCCGTTGCGATATTATGCCCTCGAGTACCGACGACAGCTGGACCCGTATCTGCTCCTGCTGATGCGGGGGGAACGCCTCCGTTACTCTGTTGATTGTTTGAATTGCTGAATTGGTGTGGAGCGTTGCAAGGGTGAGATGACCTGTCTCTGCAAGGGTTATGGCAGCCTCTATGGTGTATGAATCGCGCATTTCGCTGATGAAGACAATATCGGGGTCCTGACGCATTATGTTTGTTAATGCGCTTTTAAACGAAGCGGTATCTGAATTGACTTCGCGCTGATTGACAAGGCACTTTTTATGTTTGTGAATAAATTCTATGGGGTCCTCTACGGTAACGATATGCGCTTCACGCTCAGAGTTGACCGTGTCAATTATTGACGCCATGGTAGTTGACTTTCCGCTTCCGGCAGGACCTGTGACCAGCACCAGACCGTGGGGCTTTTTAATGAGGTCAGAAAGCATATCCGGCAGGCCCAGTTCCCTGAATGACTTGACGTCGAAAGGTATCGCCCTGAACGCGGCAGCAACAGCGCCTCTTTGCATGAATATATTGGCCCTGAACCGGCTCAGCCCCTTTATGCTGAAAGAAAGATCAAGCTCGCTGTTTTCCTCAAACTTGTTCCTTTGCAGATCCGTGAGAATGCTGTAACATAGTTCCCGCGTATTATCGGGGCTCAAAAGGGAGCAGTCTTCAATGGGTACAAGCCGGTCAACAATCCGCAGTTTAGGAGGGCTGCCTGTAGTGATATGAAGATCGGATGCACCCCGTTCGATCATCAGTTTCAGAAAATCGTAAATATTCATAATTAAACCATGGCGAATGGCGAACGGCAAGAGGCGAAAAGGTGAACAAGACACAAGCAATAAAAAACGGAACCCCTCTGTTTTATTCTTTGCCGGTTACCTTTTGCCCTTTGCCTATAGCCTTTCGCCATTTGTCTTTTAGTCCTCAAAGGTAACTCTGAGGATCTCGTCGATCGAGGTGGTCCCGTCGAGTACCTTTTGAATGCCGCTCTGTCGTAATGTGACCATCCCCAGGCGTATCGCTTCTTTTTTGATATCGGATGCAGATGCGCCCTGCAGTATGAGTTCTTTCAACTCATCTTTGACCCTCATAATCTCGTAGAGCGCTATCCTCCCTTTGTATCCTGAATTGTTGCACTCTGAGCACCCCAATCCAATATAACATTTGGCATTCGGTACTTCCTCGGGCGTCATTCCGCTGCGAATAAAGGTTGTTTCCGAAATTTTCTGTTCCTCCTTGCAGTTCTGGCAGATCTTTCTTGCCAGCCGCTGAGCCACAACAATAATAACCGACGAGGACACCATAATCGGTTCAATTCCCATATTGAGCAGACGAGTGATGGTGCTCGGCGCATCATTGGTGTGCAGCGTGCTCAATACCAAATGCCCGGTGAGGGCGGCTTTTATCGCAATCTCGGCAGTTTCGAAATCCCTTATTTCACCAACCATTATGATATCGGGGTCCTGGCGCAGAAACGACCTTAAAGCAGCAGCAAAAGTCAGCCCTATATCTTCCCGTATGTGCACCTGGTTGATGCCGAAAAAATTGTATTCCACCGGGTCCTCTGCTGTCATAATGTTCACGCCCGGCTTGTTGAGCTGTGAGAGCGCGGAATAGAGTGTGGTTGTCTTACCGCTTCCCGTGGGTCCCGTCACCAACAGCATGCCGTAAGGTTTTTCAATGGCTTCCATAAAATCCTGCAGCGGTTTCTCGTCGAATCCCAACTTGGTAAGGTCCAACTGCAGGTTTGATTTGTCAAGGATCCTTAAAACAATCTTTTCACCCCACAGGGTGGGCAGTGTGGATACTCTGAAGTCTATTTCCCGGTCACCGCCGAATTTGAGCTTGATCCTGCCATCCTGCGGCAGCCGGCGTTCCGATATGTCGAGATGAGACATGATTTTCAGCCTCGAGGTCAGCGCGTTCTTGATCTTGACCGGAAGCTTCAGCACCGGCTGCAGCACCCCGTCCGTCCTGTAGCGCACCCGGAGAAGGGTCTCGGCGGGTTCTATATGAATGTCACTCGTGCGCGATTTTATGGCGTTCATCAATATGCCGTTTGCCAATTTTACGATAGGAGCGTCAATTTCCTTGATCAGGTCCTTGTCGTCCTTTTCCTCAAGAAAAGTTATATCATCGAGGGCGCTCCCTATCACTTTGTTCAAGTCCTCGATTTCCAGCATCTCCTTATCAGAGGCCGCGGACTGTTTTACGGAGGCCTTCATTGTATCTTTTTTGGGATAATATTTTTCTATGGCTTCCATAATCGCTGACTCGGCAGCCACATGCACCGAGATTTTCATCCCGGTAAGAAACCTGACTTCGTCCGTGGCAAAGTTGTTTGAAGGGTCGACAACAGCAATTCTTAAGGCTGCGCCATCCTTCGAAATAGGCATGAGCTGGTATTTCTTCGCAGTCTCATAAGGAATAAGCTTGAGCAGGGAAGTGTCGATTCTGTGGTCTGAGAGGTTGATTGCCGGAGCATTATATTGTCTGCTCAGAAATGTAATCAGGCTCTCCTCATTAATAAACCCGAGCTTCAGCAAAACGGAGCCGAGCCTTTTGCCTTCAATCTTTTGAAGACGAATGGCCTCGTTAAGCTGTTCTTCAGAGATAAGTTTGGATTTGAGGAGCAATTGCCCCAGCAAATTAGATGTACCTGCCGTCACTGTTATTAAGATACTTGAAGAAAAATATTAAAGTCAATTAATATAAGTTGAAATAGAAAGGGTTTTGTTATGATAGATAGTTTGACAGGAAGCATTGCACTGATCGGGGCCGGCAAGAACGGGCAAGCTATTTTATCGGTGCTGTTAAAAAAGCTCGACCTTGATATTGTCGGCGTTGCCGACAGCGATCCGGAGGCTCCGGGGCTGGAACTGGCAAGGCAGTGCGGTATACCCGTGTCCGGAGATTTCAGAGAGTTCCTGGACAAAAAACCGGATATCGTAATAACCGCAATCACTGATCCGTCCCTCGATGATGAAATAGGAAAATATAAGGCGCCCAATACGGAAGTTATCGGCGGCGTGTGTGCCCGGCTCATGGGTGAAGTGATCAGGAAATGGTTTGATGCCGACGAGAAGGCAAAACGCCTCATGGAGGAAACAAAAGAACTTTACCGCATCGGCGTGGCCCTCGCTTCGGCCGACAATCTCGAAAAGTTTCTCGATACTCTTCTGAGAGAGGCCCTTAGGGCGCTAAAAGCTCCTGCCGGAAGTATTGCGCTCTACTATGAAGACACAGGGTGTCTGACTCTTAAGGCCTCGCTCGGTTTTTCATCGGGCTTCTCGCAGGTTTCCCAGTGGAAGAAACGAAAGGGCGGCATGACAGATCACATCCTGAACAAAACAGTGCCTACCGTGATTTCGGATATTGCCAAACATTCCTTTGTCGATAACTCAGTTATGCTCAGAGAGGGGATAAGAAGCCTTGTAGCGGTCCCGCTCTTTGCCGATGAACTCATAACCGGCATCCTTTATATTGACGATTTTCGACCCCGCACCTGGACAGAGCAGGAAATAGAGATTATCACTCTCCTCGGCATCCAGGCAGCATACGCTATCGAAAAATTCAGACTTATCGGAGAAATTTCAGGTGCAAAGAACTATTTGCATAATGTCGTGGAGAATTCTGCGGACATTATTGTGACCACGAATACCGAAACAGAAATCGTTGAGTTCAATAGCGGAGCATCTAGAAACCTCGGGTATACAAAGGAAGAGATATCCGGAAAGCACGCCGGCGTGTTGTGGGCGGATCCCCTGGAGCGTCTTGAAGTATTAAAAATACTTGAGCGGGATGGATATGTTGTAAATTATGAAACGCAGCTCAAGACAAAGCAGGGAGGCACTATTGACGTGAGCCTTACTTTGTCAAACCTTGCCGATGGTGAAGGAAAGGTGCTGGGTACGGTCGGCATAAGCAAGGATATCACCGACAAAAAGAGACTGGAAAGGGCAATCGAAGAGCGAAACGCCGAGTTGCAGGAGTTGAATGAAAAACTGGAAGACAAGGTCTCCGCGAGAACTATGGACTTAGAGCGGGCCAACCGGGAGCTTGAAAGGTCCAATATGCTGAAAAGCAGGTTTATATCAACAATCAGCCATGAGTTGAGGACGCCGCTTAATTCTATACTCGGATTCTCCGAACTGCTGCTTCAGGAGGGATCAGACCCCCTTACAGAGCGGCAGAAGCGGCACATAACTAACATTTACGGTTCAGGCACACATCTGCTGCAGCTGATAAATAATGTACTGGACATTGCCAAGATTGAGTCCGGCAAAATAGAACTCCATTATGAAACCTTTTTGGTAAGCCATATCGCTTCCGAAGTCGAAGCGGTTATACGGTCCCTTACCGATAAAAAGAAGCAGACCTTGGCGATAAAGACAGATGATGTTCCGTTCATTGTAGCAGATAGGGTAAAATTCAAGCAGATACTTTATAACCTTCTCTCAAACGCAGTAAAATTTACTCCGGAGGGAGGGACGATTACACTTGAAGCCGCAATAACAAATGCTGTCAATCTGCCGTCACAGGCGAGGGACCTGGCTGTTTTTTCAGAAAAACACAACTTTTTAAAACTCTCCGTAGCGGACTCCGGGATAGGCATAAAGCACGACGACCTGGATCGGATTTTCTCTGAATTTGAGCAGGTTGATAGCGGCCTGTCGCGTAAATACGAAGGGACAGGTCTCGGCCTGGCCCTTACAAAGAGACTTATTGAGCTGCACGGCGGAGAAATTTTCGTCGAGAGCAAAGAGGGGATGGGAAGCACTTTCACTATAGTTATGCCGCTTGCTGATACTCTGGATGTCGGAGAAACCCTTCCGCTCCAGGAAGAGGGAGGAAAAGAGCGATTCCTCAATGAGGTGGAGGCCGGGCTAAGGGGCAGAAGGGGCGAGCCGCCTCTTATCCTCGTTGTCGAAAATGATCCGGGAACATCTGAAGTATTGACACTTTGCCTTGACCGGGGCGGATACCGTGTTGCACATGCATCCAATGGAGATGAGGCCCTCCAGCGAATAAGAGAGCTCCGGCCGTTTTCCGTTCTGATGGATGTGATGCTCCGGGGTAAAGATAGCTGGGAAGTGTTACAGGAGGTAAAAAGCGATCCGGAATTAAAGGATATACCGATCGTAATGTCCTCCGTCATAGACAACAGGGAGCCTGCTTTCGCACTTGGAGCATCTGATTATATTGTAAAGCCTGTTGATAGAATATTATTGCTCAAGAAAATGGAGGAATTGAGCTCTTGCATAAATAAACGCAAGGGAGAGTTGACCATATTATGTATTGATGAGCATGAGGAGGCTCTGGATCTGCTGAAATCCTATCTTGGGCCGGCCCGATATAATGTCATTACCGCCAATTCCGGAAAGAAAGGCGTCGAAGAGGCGGTGAAGCACCGTCCTGATCTCATTATTCTTGATCTCATGATGTCCGAAACTGACGGGTTCGGGATAGTGCAGGAGCTTAAAGCCAATTGTTTAACTGTTGACATCCCCATCCTCGCCCTCACCGCAAAAGACCTGTCTGTTGATGATAGGCTAAGGCTTGTGGGGAAGATCGAAAAGTTCATCCGGAAAAGTTATTTCACCAAAGAGGAACTTCTTAAGTACCTAAGAAATCTTGAACTGACATATCCTGCACGAGCGGATCTTCTGGACAAGGTGAGCGGATTGCTCGACCACCGCTATTTTCATATGCGTGCAGCGCAGGAAATAAGCAGGGCCGGCCGGTACAACAGCACTTTTTCGAACGTTGTGCTGGACCTCGACAATTTTACCGAATACATAAAAGCTCATGGGATACACCGGGCCAATATTTGCATACGTAAGATCTCTGACTTTCTGAGGAAAAACCTGCGCGGTTCGGATGTTATTACCAGATGCGGTATTGATGAATTTGCAGTAATCCTTTCTAATACCCCTAAAAACACAGCAGAAGTAGTTGCGAAGCGCTTCCTGGCCTATATTGAGGGGTACCCTTTTTATGGCGAAGAAATAATGCCGCAGCAAAAAGTCACTACCAGCATTGCTATCATAAACTATCCGGACGAGGCCTCTTCAGCGGACGATATCCTATTAAAGTCGCACCGGCTGCTCCGCAAGGCAAAGGCAAATGGGGGAAGAAGGATAGAAGTTTGTGAATAGCAAGTCACGAGTGACAGACTTTTAATTTTTGCTTTTATTAAACCTTTTGCCCTTAGCCTTTAGCCTTCTTTTGCCATCTGCTCTTTGCCCTTTGCCGTGAGTAACAGCTTTAGCAGCCTGTTCGTATCGAACCTTGTATCAAAGAGTTCTCTTATGCGGAGCTTTTTCCCCGGTTGACGGATATCCGTCTTACCAGCGACCGCCTCTATTCTATCGACTACAGTAAACGTATCCAGAGGGACCGACACTATCGGGATCCCCTTGGACTGCGCCTTTCCAAGGACAACATCGTTAGTGCTGAGCCCCCCGGTAATGATAATACATTTTGTCGAGGTCTCCATGGCAACAAGCTGGATATCCGAACGGTGCGCGCCGGTTATGACCGCCTTGTTCGGTATCCGGCTGAAGTAGCGCAGGGCGCTGTTTACATCCATTGCTCCGATGGAGAAATGCTCGACGAGCTCGTCGAGTTTCTCTTCGCAGCACAAGACCTTTCCGTTCAATATCTCGACAATCTGCTGTATAGAAATGGATCCAAGCAGGTTGTCCTTTTCAAATATTCCCAAAATGGCTACACCGCTTTTTTCCAGAAAGGGGGCAGCCTTCCCTTTAACATGGCTGAAAGAGTTTGCCGGCACTTTGTTGAAAATTCCGCCGATGAACCGCTCTCCCAGTAGTTTATGGCCACCGTACAGGGTATCGATTGATTTGTCCCCCCTCCACGCTTCGACCATGATGACCTGCGCTCCTGTCTCTTCTATAAGGCTGACCCCATCAATGCCCAGCGTTGAACCCTCAAAAAAATCTCCAGCCCCGCCGATGATAATAAAATCCTTGTCCTTTTGGGCCTTAAAGGCGTCCATTATTTGTTTTTTTATGTCTTGAGGCTTCCCTTCAAATATCAAATGCTGCATTTCATAGCTGATAACAAAAGGTGAAATCACCTTAAGAGGGTCGGGGAGCTCAAGCGATTCCCGGATAAAAATGGCATCCGCATCGAACAGGTCGCCGCCTTTTTTGACCGGAGTTTTGCCGAGAGGCTTTAAATAACCGACCTTATGCCCCAGTTCTATCAGCTTCTGGGCAAGCCCCAGAGCTAAAAAGGTCTTACCAGTATGGCTTCTGTTTGACGCAATAAAAATAGGAACCATGATAGTCCTCCCTCACTGAAATTTTGAATTTTGAATGCTAAATTTTGAATTGTGGATCACGGGATTAAAATAATAAATTATTTTTTCCTTAATTCAGCATTCAAAATTCAGCATTCAAAATTTGTTTTTATGTCCGTTTAAAAATAATTCGCGCATCTATGGCAAAAGCGCCTTTATTCAGGACCATTAGCGGATTTATGTCGAGTTCGCGTATCACCGGAAAATCCGTAACAATGGAGGACAGTTTCAAAATACCATCCACTATGGCATCGACATCTGAGGGCTTTTCTCCCCGTGCGCCCCGTAAAAGTGCGCTTGTCTTTATCTCGCTGACCATGGATACGGCCTCGCTGCGTGAGAGAGGCGCAATTCTGAACGAGACATCCTTCAGAATTTCAACATATATCCCGCCCAATCCGAACATAAGCATATGACCAAAGGTCCTGTCGTAGGAGACGCCGAGGATCACCTCTTTGCCTCCCTTGATCATTTCGTAGAGCATCACGCCGTTTATCATGGCATCAGGCATAAAACGCTTCGCATTGGTGGTTATTTCCGTAAAGGCGTCTTCGGCAGCTATTGCGGAATTAATATCGAGCTTCACTCCGCCTACATCAGTCTTGTGGAGAATATCAGGAGATGAAATTTTCATTACCAGCGGGAACCCTATCCGCTCGGCAACAGCAGCAGCTTCTTTTGCCGTCCTCGCAAGTGCCCGTTCCGGAAAGGGGAACCCATACCGGGAGAGAATCGTCATGGCGATGTCGTCACCCACCTCAAACCTGCCTTCCTTCAAAAGTGCGTCAATACTATCTTTTACAGCATCTTTATTTGATGTGAGAACAGGCGCACAGTCTTCAGGACTGTTTTTCCAGGCCGTAAAGTCGCAAAGCTTCTTAAAAGACTTTACGGCTGTTTCAGGATACGAAAACGACGGGATGGATTTGGCCTTTAGCTTATCGATAGCTTTCCTGACGCTCACCTCTCCGATAAAAGAGGTAATAATCGGCTTATCAGTCTCCTGTCCGGTGCGAATGATGATGTCAGCCGTGTTTTCAACATCGGTCATCGCCTGAGGTGTAAGGATAACGAGAATGCCGTCAATATTCGGATCCTTAACAGCATTGTTGAGTACAACGGCATACCGTTCTGAAGTAGCATCGCCGACAATATCGACTGGATTAAACAGCGACGCATTTGAAGGCAGCATCTTCGCAATAGCATCTATGGTCTCTTTTGTCATAATTGGCAGCTTAACGCCGCTTTGCTCGGCCATGTCTGCTGCCAGTATTCCGGGACCGCCGGCGTTCGTTATAATCAGCATCCTGTTGCCGGCGGCGAGTTTGTTGGATGCAAAGGCAACTGCGGAATAGAACAGTTCCTCTATCCCACGGGCCCGTATGATGCCGGTCTGCCTGAAAGCGGCGTTAAATGCGGTTTCAGAGCCTGCAAGAGCGCCGGTGTGAGACGATGCCGCCCGGGCGCCGGCCTCGGTCCCCCCGGATTTTATCAAAATGATCGGCTTTACTTTTGTCGCTTTTCTTGCCACATCTAAAAACCTCTTGCCGTCTATAACGTCCTCAATATAGCCCAAAATAATGTCGGTATCGGGGTCGCTGGAGAAATATTCGATAAAGTCTGTCTCATTAAGGTCCGTTTTATTGCCGAGACTGATAAATTTTGAGAATCCCATATTATTGCCGAGCGCCCAATCGAGAATAGCTATTCCAAGTGCGCCCGACTGAGAGAAAAATGCCGTTCTCCCTTTGGGCAACATCCCTCCGGCAAAAGAGGCGTTCATATCATTGGCTGTGTTTATTATGCCCAGACAGTTCGGCCCGAGAATTCTTATGCCGTGTTTTATGCTGATTTCCCTGAGCCTTTCCTCAAGTTTTATGCCCTCGGAGCCTGCTTCCTTAAACCCTGCGCTCAGAATAACCGCGGCGCCTGCGCCGGCAGCGGAGCAATCGAGGAGTGCGTCAGGAACAGCATGAGCAGGCACAGCAATCGCAGCAAGTCCGATGGGCTTGCCAACAGCGGAAGCCCGGGGGTATGCCTTCAAACCAAGTATGCTGTCGGATGAGGGATTAATTGGATAAATGTCTCCCCCATATTTGAATTGTATAAGATTGTGCACGACGGCATAACCCACCTTCTTGGGGTCTCTTGACGCACCAATGACCGCGATTGATTCGGGATTAAAAAGACTTTCAAGCATTGAATAAGTTTACTCTCTAAATCATATGCGGTCAAGGGGATCGGAAAGTTCCGCCTCCCTGAAGCCCTTGGCCCTTAAAATACAGCTGTCGCATCTGCCGCAGGGCACAAACTGCCCGGTCACGGATACGCGGGGACTCGGGGACGCGGCGGTCCTATGATTTGTACTTCCCCGTGCCGGTTCCTGCGGGTCATAACAGCTCCAGGTTTGTGCATAGTCCAGCCCTAGAGAGACCCCTTTTTTTATTATACCGGCCTTTGTCAGACTGATCAGGGGGGCATGAATTTTAAAATGCATTTTACCTTCTACAGATATCCTTGTGGAAAGGTTTGACATAGCCTCGAACGCCCTGAAGTATTCCGGTCGGCAGTCAGGATAGCCGCTATAGTCAATAGCGTTTGCGCCAATAAATATATGAGGGGCCTCGAGCACTTCTGCCCACGACAGGGCAAAAGAAAGGAAAATAGTGTTTCGTGCAGGAACATAGGTAACAGGAATAACATCTTCTCCGCTTCTCCCTAGCCTGTCTTTAGGCACTTCAATATCCGACGTCAGCGCGGAACCGCCGATTTCTCTCAGGTCGAATTTTATAAAAAGATGGTTGACAATGCCGAGGCCCTCCGCAACCCTTCTTGCAGACTCAAGTTCAACGCGGTGCCTTTGAGCATAATCAAAACTTAAAGCATGGACATCGTAGCCCTCTGCTTTTGCTATGGCCGCGGTTGTTGCTGAGTCAAGTCCTCCGCTCAGAAGCACGACAGCTTTCATGAATTTTGTCCTATTTTGGTTTCGGTACCGTTAATGAGGCGCTTGATATTGGCCCTGTGCCTAATAAATATCAGCAGAGTGATTACACACGCAAGGAATATCTTCTCTTTGGAATAGTCTATCAAATAAAAGTTCAAGGGCAAAAGTCCGAAGGCCACAAGGGCGCTTAAAGAGGAGTACCGTGTCAACTTTGCGGTGATAAGCCAGAGCGTCGCTGAAATAAGCGCCACATAAGGCGACAGGACAACGAGGACCCCCAGACTTGTTGCGACTCCCTTCCCCCCTCTGCCTTTAAGCAAAAAAGAAAAATCGTGGCCGGCTATGGATGCGAGCCCTATCAACCCTTCTGCTGCTGCGTGACTGTCCTGGATTGGCAACAGCAGCGGGCCGGCGTCACCCATACGGTACCCCATGCAGAGCATTTTATAAATAAGCAGCGGGACCGCCCCTTTTGCAATGTCTCCGATCAATGTAAGCAGCGCTGCCTTTTTACCGGCAGCCCTTAGTACATTCGTGGTCCCGACATTGCCGCTGCCGACTTTTCTAAGATCAATCCCTTTGCCGCGTGCTACGAGCAATCCCGTAGGGATTGAGCCAAGTAAAAACGAAAACAGCAGCAGAAAGACTATCATGTGAGATTCCTGACGGTTTCGTGAAAAGCGCCATAGGCAAGGCGCGCAAATCCTGAGGAATGAGGCGTACTTGTTCGTACGCCGCACGGGGTCCCCAAAATCCGAAGTCTTTTGGGGTGCGAGTGACGAAGGATGCAACGCAACGTCCGGGGTCCCCGGCAAGTCTCAGACTTGCCGGGGTGGAACGCAGCATATGGATTTTTTACGAAACCGTCAATCATTGAATATTCTTCCAGAAAGATATGGTGTATTTGATGCCGGAAGTGAGAGCAAGGACCAGGGCGACATACATAACAACGAGACCTGCATCGTAAAAATCTATGTTCCCAATGCCGCCGGGCAGAAGGAGAAGTATGATAGATGTCATCTGCGCGGTTGTCTTCAGCTTGCCTCCTGTTTCCGCGGGAATGACAATGTCCTTCGACAATGATACGACCCTTAATGCTGTGACTACAAATTCCCGCAAAATAATGATTATAGCAATCCATGCAGAAAGCCTCGCCATATCAACTAACAATATCAACGCAGATATGACAAGAAATTTGTCCGCAATCGGGTCAAGAATTATTCCGAAATTTGTTATTTGTCCTAATCTCCTTGCGAGATAGCCGTCGAGAAAATCTGTCAGCGAGGCAATAAGGAAAATGCCGATACCAAGATACGGACTGCCTGGAGTGACAATAACAAAAAAGGGTATAAGAAATATCCTGCTGAAGGTAAGTATTGTGGGGACATTAAGCCTGATCGTACTCATCCAGTAACTCGTTCCACTTCCCGTTCGCTTTTAGTATAAGATCGCATATCTCCCTCACCGCACCTCTGCCTCCACGCGCATTGGTAATGAAAAGAGCGGCTTCCTTCGCTTCTTCGACAGCATCAGCCACTGCTATGGGAAACCCGACTCTTTTGAACAACGGGATATCCACCACATCATCGCCAATGTATGCCGCATCTTTATCCGCAATATCTGATTTTGCAAGGAGTTTCTCGTAGGCAACAATCTTGTTATGGCATCCCTGGTAGACCTCTGCTATTCCCAGTTCCCTGGCCCGCCTGTCCACAACCTGAGAATGTCTTCCCGAAATAATAGCAACCTTGATGCCGGCTCTTTTGAGCATTACCAGTCCATGCCCGTCGCGCACATGAAAAACTTTTAATTCAGCAGCGCCGCCATCGAGGACAATCCCTCCGTCCGTGAGAACTCCGTCAACATCAAGGACGAGAAGCTTGACCTTGCCGGCGATCTTCATTATACGGGGCGGTATTTTCGTGCGATGCTCCATAGACACTATGCAATCCCCTTCCTCAATATGTCGTGAAGGTGAATTACGCCTTTTGCCTTTCCAGAAGCATCAGGCACGGCGAGGGCGGTAATTGCCATCTCTTCCATTACAGATAGAGCCTTTGCGGCAAGATCTTCCCCGGCAATCGTTCTTGGATTCTTTGTCATCATGTCTCCAGCCTTCATATCGTAAAAATCCTTGGCCCATTTTTCAACCCCCCGTCTAATGTCCCCATCAGTGATGACGCCGAGCATAAGGCCCTCATCGTTTGCTACTATCGTTATGCCGAGTCTTTTGCAAGACATTTCCATGACCACTGCTATCATGGGTGTTTCAGGGGAGACAAGGGGAAGCTCATCTCCAACGTGCATAAGATCTTTAACACGAACAAGCAGTCTTTTGCCGAGACTTCCGCCAGGATGAAAAAAAGCGAAATCCTCCATTTTGAAGCCCCTCTTTGTCAAAAGTGCTACGGCAATGGCATCTCCCATCGCCATGGCAGCCGTTGTAGAAGCAGTCGGCACAATGCCGAGAGAGCATGCCTCCTCAGCTACGGACACATCGAGTGCGGCATCCGCGGCTTTCGACAATGTTGAATCAGGGTTTCCGGACAGAGAGATCAACCGCACATTAAACCGGTCCAAAAAGGGGAGCAGCCGGACAATCTCCTCTGTTTCGCCGCTGTTTGAAAGGGCGATGACCACATCATCAGATGTGACCATTCCAAGATCTCCATGCCCTGCTTCAGCAGGGTGCATGAAAAAAGCCGGAGTCCCGGTTGACGCCATAGTAGCAGCTATTTTTTTGCCTACCAGTCCGGATTTTCCCATGCCGGTGACAATGACCCTCCCCTTGCTGTTGAAAATAATATCAACAGTCTTTTCGAACCCGCTGTCTAGCTTTCCTATCAGCGCTTCTACCGCGTTCGCTTCAATCGTCAATACTTTTATTGCAATATCAAGAATAGTGTCCATGGAATCCTGTCTTCGGCGGCGTGCCGCATGTATATAAACCTACCATGCAGGCCTGCATTGCAGCCATCCGGAAGGGATATTTTTTCTGTGCGCCTCATTCTGGAGTCTGGCTAGGTCGTTCTCCCGGTCCTTAAGCAGTTTCTGAGCGCTTGTCAGCTTGTCCTGAGTTTTATTTATTTTTTTTTCAATGAATTTTTTATCTTTCCCCGTTTCCGTAGAAACCTCGTCCCTAAGATCCGACAACAGTTCTGTTTCCTTATCGACTTCGTACTGTGCATCCTCGATTCTTTTTCTATGATAGGCAGACCGCTCGCACCAGTATTCTTTCTCCTGCCGCTCTTTTATTTTTTCCGTATCCTCTTTCCCATCTCCCGGCGTTACAGGTAATGCACCCTGCGCAGCATCCTGCGTTGCCGTTAATTGTGCGCGGCCCTGGTTTGCAAGAATCGCGCTGTCAACGTGGCCGACATTTTGACCCATGCCCTCCTCTCCAATTGCAAAAGCAGCGGAAAAGCTTAACACCGGGACAAGAGCCAGGTAAATAAGCAGCTTTACCGACATTATCAGACCGTCCTGTCCGGTTTTTTTGCCGGGGCAAGAAGCGCATTAATCGCATGTACCGATTGCAGCAGTGCGCCCAGACCGTCCAAAGAGAGCATATTCGGCCCATCGCACAGTGCGTTTTCAGGGTCGGGGTGGACCTCCATAAAGAGCCCGTCGACGCCTACCGCAGCAGCAGCCCGCGCAAAGGGCTCTGCGAATTCGCGTTGCCCCCCTGAGGTGCTCCCCATACCGCCGGGCAGCTGCAGACTGTGGGTAACATCAAAAATCACAGGACAGCCGAAAGACCTCATAATAACCACGCCCCTGAAATCCACAACAAGGTTATTATAGCCGAAAGAAGTGCCCCGTTCTGTGAGCAGCAGCTTTCTGTTCCCCGTTGATACAAACTTGTCGACAATGTGCCTGACGTCCCAGGGTGCAAGGAACTGGCCCTTCTTGACATTCACCGGCTTGCCCGTTTCTGATGCAGCAATGATCAAATCGGTCTGCCTGCATAGGAATGCCGGCAACTGCAAAACATCCAGGACAGCCGAAGCTGTCTTGATCTCATCAACGGAATGTACATCCGAAAGAACCGGGACGCCGAATTTGCGCTTCACTTCCGCCAGTATCGCAAGCCCTTTTTCAATACCAGGACCCCTGTAGGAAGAAACAGAGGTCCGGTTTGCCTTATCATACGAGCTTTTAAAGATAAAGGGCAGGCCGGCAGAGCTGCACAAGGCCTTCAGTCTCCCGGCAGTATGAAAAGCGATGTCCTCACTCTCAACAACACAAGGTCCGGCAATAATTACCGGTAAATTTCCATCGCCTATGTGGAAGTTGTCAATTTCTATTTCCATTCGATACCTACCGGATTTAGCGTCTATTATATCATAGTGCCTCAATTCATAAATGCAGATTGCCGGCTAAGGCATAGACGGCTACTTGAGCCTGTTTATTACCGCATGGCATGAACGTCTCAGGCTGTTTAGTGCTTCAACTCATAAATACGATTGCATTCGAGCGCCGCTCTGCCCCAAAAGTCTTCGACTTTCGGGGACCTCACATCATCTCCATCTTCGTTGCGCTCCTTAGCCGTACTATTCAGTGCGCCACAGTCCTGCGTCTCACCGGAACTGCGCATCAACGCTCTCGGTGCGACGCCGTATTTATGAACTGAAGCACTTAGCTTCTGGGGGGTATTTTTCTTATAGGGGCCGATTTCGTCCCCGTACCGGTAATTTTTGCGATTACAGCTCCAAGCCCCGCCCTTCTGGCTGTTATAGGCGCCTGTATCGCGGGCTTTTTAGCCAATACTTCGACGGCTGCCGGCGTTATTTTTTTGATTGTCCGCTTAGGAGCTGCGGCTTTCCCGGACTTTGATTTTCTTGCGGGTCCGGCTTTCTTTAAAAAGGTTTTCCTGATCTCCGGCTTATGCACAACCGGCGACTTTTTGAGCACTGACTTTTTTGCCGATGACTTTGCAGAAGTTTTCTTTGGCGCCGTCGCCTTTTTTACAGCAGCTTTTTTTACCGGCGTTTTCTTTTTTGACGTTGATTTTTTTTGTGCCATTAAACCCTCCAGCAAGATTTTATCTAATTGTAGCAACATGAAACGTCAAAAGTAAATGTCGATATGCATTAGAATCTGATATAATATTACGAATATATTTTATTGATTTTCTTAATTTTGGACAGAAGTGATATGATGACACATTAAGGAGAAAGTCATGCTTAAATGGTTTTATGATATGGGGCTGAGAAAAAAGTTTTACCTGATATTCGGTTCTCTGATTTTTGCCATTTTAATTAGTATTTCAATAGGTGAGTGGGCCTTCCTCAGGGTCCAGGTTGGAGGGCATGAGTATAAAGGAATCGATTTTAAGAGAGAGACTATTGACGAAATGTCAAGGATAATGATCAACATCAACCTTCTGCGGGGCACTATTTATTCTAACATTGAAAAGTCTGACGAAAATGTGAAGAACGCGATGACAGCAAGGATAGATAATACCGATGGACTGTTCAAGAGTATAACAGGCAAGTTTTCTCTGCCTGCTGAAAAGGGAGGGTTTTATTGCGGCTCGTGCCATTCGGCTCAAACATCTGTCGCGCCCAATCTTATGAACGCGCAAAAAACATGGGAGACATACAAGACCCTTTTGAAAGAAAAAATTATTCCGGTCATAGGCAAAGGCGGCGCCGGAGGGTTAAGGGAGATCATGGAGAACGAATTTGAAGATCAGCACAAAGAGCTGATGACAAATCTGACTTCCTCGCTGGACGCCCTGACCATGGTCTTCCCATTGGTTGTAGACAAGATGATAAAAGAGGCTGACTACATCAGGTATAGTTTTCTTGTAGGCGGCATTATTATGATGCTTTTTCTCATAGCCCTGACGTTATTCCTGTCTTCTCTGATAATTGATCCGGTGATGGCTGTTTCAGAGAAAGCAATAAAGATGGCAGAAGGCAACTTCGCAGCGAGTCCGGAGGTGAACTGCAGGGGCAGGGATGAAATAGGCAAGATGACCCTTTCCTTTGAGCAGATGACAGAAAAAATCAGAGAGTTTGTGATCTGGGTGAAAAAAGATATTTCAACCCTGTCTTCAACCTCTGAGCATCTTTCAGCAACTACGAGTCAAATCTCTGCCAAAATGGACGAGGACCGCAATCAGATGGATCAGATAGCAGCTTCCACTAACGAAATGTCGCAGGGCAGCGCTGAGTTGGCAAGAAATTCATTACAGGTAGCTGAATTGTCCGGGCAATCGTCCTCCTTGGCTGAAGAGGGGAAAAAGATATCAGCCAACGCTTTTAATAAAATAAGTTCCCTCGCCGTCATTATTAAAGATACGGCTGCTACTATTGAAGAACTCGGAGGCAGTTCGCAAGAGATTGGCAATATAGTATCTGTTATTACCGACATAGCCGATCAGACAAATCTCCTCGCGCTTAATGCTGCAATCGAAGCTGCAAGAGCCGGGGAGCAGGGAAGGGGCTTTGCCGTTGTTGCCGACGAGGTGAGAAAATTGGCTGAAAAGACCTCAAAGGCAACAAGGGAAGTAGCCGAGAAAATACAGCTTATACAGTCCGAAGCTCAACGGTCTGTAGAGACAGTCAGGAAAAGCAAGACAGAAGTCGAAAGCAGCATAACCATATTACAGGGAGTTGCACAATCTTTTAGTTCCATACATGAAGCGTCCAATAATGTCACAGGCGTGGCCAGGCAAATGGCGACAGCTACAGAGGAACAATCAGCGACTTCCGAGAATATAGCAATGAACACGAATACTATATCTCAATCGACGGCTGAGACACATAGCGGGATAGGGCAGATAAAGGATGTAGCGCTTGAGCTTGCGCGAATGACGGAACATCTTAAGATCCAGACAGACACATTTATTACTTAGCGCTTCACGACTTACGTCTTTTTTATGGCGACCCTTTTCTCCTCTTAAATTTGTCCCCTGTCCAGCATACGGTACTGAATGGCCTCAGAAATATGGCTGCTGCCGATTGATTCGGCGCCGTCCAGGTCGGCGACTGTGCGGGCCACTTTAAGTATTCTCGAATAAGCGCGCGCACTTAACCCTAACCGCTGCATAGCAGTGTCCAGAAGACTGTGCGCTTCCCCCGAGAGAATGCAATATTTTTTTATGTGCCGTGTCTTCATCTGTCCGTTAGCGAATAATTTGTCGTCTTTGAACCTCTTTAGCTGCCTTTCCCTGGCCTCGGATACCCGATGCCGTAATATCTCCGACCGCTCTCCCGCATAGTCTCCAGACAATTCCTTGTAAGGCACCGATGGAACGTTTACATGGATATCGATACGATCCATTAGCGGCCCGGAGATTTTTGACCGGTAGCGATTAGTCATACCGGGCGTGCAGGTACACTGATGCCTGGGGTCACCCAGGTAACCGCAGGGACAGGGGTTCATTGCTGCAACAAGAACAAATTGGGCGGGATATGTAACGGTTGCCGCCGCCCTCGACACGGTAACAACACCGTTCTCCAGCGGCTGACGGAGGACTTCGAGCACGTTCCTTTTAAATTCCGGAAGTTCGTCCAGAAATAATATCCCATGGTGCGCCAGTGACACTTCCCCGGGGCGCGGCGTTTGTCCGCCGCCTATCAATGCAATATCCGAAATAGTATGGTGCGGAGCGCGGAATGTCCGCGTCGCAAGGAGGGATTGCCCGTTTCGTAATAGCCCTGAAATACTGTGTATCTTTGTAACTTCGAGTGCTTCGTCAAAAGTCATGGGAGGCAATATCGAAGGGATACGTTTCGCAAGCATTGTCTTGCCGCTGCCGGGAGGGCCGACCATAAGGATGTTATGGGAGCCTGCAGCTGCCACTTCGAGCGCGCGCTTTGCATATTCCTGTCCCTTCACATCCGCGAAATCGTCCTCATAAATGGAGCTTCCAGTCATCACGGCGGAAATGTCAACGGCAAATGGCTCCACTTCGGAAACACCACCCAGGAATTCCACAGCCTGCGGCAGACTTGTCATGTGATAAATGCCGATGCCATCCACTACTGCGGCTTCAGCAGCGTTTTCGACCGGCAGGAGCACGCCCTTCAATCCTCGCCTTTTCGCTTCAAGCGCAATTGAGAGCGCTCCCCTGACAGGTTTAACCTTGCCATAAAGCGACAGTTCACCTGCAAGGATAAAGCTGCTCAGCAGCTCGGGACTAATAACACCTTCTGCTGCGATAATCCCAACTGCAATGGGCAGATCAAAAGACGAACCCTCTTTTTTAAGGTCTGCCGGGGCCAGATTAACGGTTATCTGCTTTAAGGGAAAATTAAACCCGATATTCTTCAGGGCGGCCCTTATCCTGTCCCGGCTCTCTTTAACAGCCACATCAGGGAGCCCCACAATTGAGAAGTGTGGAAGCCCTTTTGATGAGATATCTACTTCAACTTCTACCAGATGTGCATCAATTCCTATAACATGCGCACTCAGAACCTTGGAAAGCATTTCTTTCAGTAAACCTCATTTCTATATCGCCGATGATTTCCACACGTGATGCAAGGGGGGCGAAGCTCAGTTTGAACCCGGCGCCCCAGCCTGTCCAAAGCAGAATTATAACAGATTTCTTTTGTCAATGTTTACAGGCAGGCAATTTGATCCACTTTTGGCCTTTAACCGCGTAAATTCTTTTCATCAACGCGTCAGCTTTCGTTGCTCCCGTCGTCAAATACGCTAGTTTACCGCTACCCCACAATTTATTGATTATCCTTCTTTTTTTAGTTAACTGTTAAATGCCTGTCAACTTTTATTGCTAATGACTATTTTGCTCTTTAATAGTTATGCGTCATTTCACATTGTTTTCTAAGCATATTTAATGTAACTGGAAATAGGTATTTTTCTTGCTTGTAAACACTTTGTGCTGTTCAAATTTAAGATGGCCTGCACGGAGGAGCATTGAGAAAAAGCATACTCATCATTGACGACGACATTTCATCAAGAAGTGCTCTCAAAGAGACTTTCGAATATCTGGATTATGAAGTCTCCTCTGCCTGCAACGGCAAAGAAGGCGTAGAGTCCTACCGTAGAAGAACTACAGATATTGTTATCACCAACATATATATGCCGGTAAAGGATGGCCTGGAAACCATATGCGCCATCAGGAAAGAATTTCCCGAAGCAAAAATTATTGCGATGTCAGATATCAATAGGGGCAACGGAAATTTTTTTCAGGTTGCCCGATACCTTGGCGCGATAGGTTGCATCTGGAAGCCCTTTGGACCTGATGATATTATCAGGATAGTTAATTTGACGTTGGATGGGAGTGCCGCAGAGAACGCGGCGTAGAGGAATTTCATACGTGTCCTCCGGATATTTAAACAGCGCGCAAGTCCTTTTGATGAGAATCTTGTGCATCAATGCCGATAACACGCGCACTTAGAACCTTGGAAAGCATTTCTTTCAGCAAACCTCTTTTCTATATCGCGGATGATTTCCTGCCTGCTTTTGCCCCAAACAGGAGCGATCAGCATAGAGTCTGGTGCTGTTGCGAAAAAGCGCTGTACAACGATACCTGGAGCGAGCCGTTCGATAAAGTCGACGAGAAAGTCGAGGTATTCTTTATAACTGAAAGTAGGGAAAGGTCCCCTTAGATAAGCAGCGGCAAGCGGTGTATCTTTTACTACCTGAAGTTGATGAATTTTCAAAAAACCGATAGAAAGACTTGACAGTTCATCCGCCATCGCAAGCATCTCCTCCCTCGTTTCAGTGGGCAGCCCTGCAATGATATGTGCGCCAATGTGGATACCTTTGTCACAGGTCAGGGTAACAGCATCCAGAAAGGCCTGATAGTCATGCCCCCGCAATATATAATCAAGAGATTTATCATAGATTGATTGCAGCCCATACTCTATAAGAACGAAGTGGTCCCTGGCAAGTGACTGCAGCAATTCGATCTTGTCCTTGTCAACGCAGTCGGGTCGGGTGCCGATTGTCAGGCCGACCACCGAAGGCTCGGCAAGGGCCTCACGGTATACTTTTTCGAGTTCCGGCAGTGAAGCATACGTATTGGTATAAGGCTGGAAATAAACTAGAAAATTTTCAGCCTTATAGCGGCGAGAGAGGTAGGCGATGCCGTCCCTGATTTGTTTTGCAATCGGGATGTCGGACTTGCACTCAGACGGCCTGAAACTGCTGTTATTACAGTAGATGCATCCTGTTACTCCCAGTGTGCCGTCTCTGTTGGGGCAGGTAAAACCGGCATCCACATTCACTTTATATATAATAGTGCCGAATTTCTTTTTGAGATACGGACCGAATGCGTTATATCTGACCGACATGACTAATTATTCAGCTTTGCACGCCTGATTGTCAAACACTCCCAGGCATATATATTTTTGTCGTGAACTATTTTTTTGTAATATAATTGTAATATAAAATTAATATGTAAATACACAAATAAAATGGTATACTAATAAAATTTGAAAATATGAATAACCAAAAAAATAATACCGTCCTTCAAAAAATCAAAGAAGGCTATGTCCTTCCTCTGTTTTCACCTGTCGCTATACGTCTCATTGAGCTTGCTTCAAGCGAGACCGCGTCTGTTAATGACCTGGCTGACCTCATGGAAAAAGATCCGTCCCTTGCTGTGCGGACACTTAGTCTGGCAAATGCAGCATTATTCAGGAATGCAGAGCCAATCACCACCATTAAAAATGCAGCCATGAAGATCGGCTTCAATCAGATCAGGATTATGGCGCTTACGCTTTCCCTTAGAGACACATTCCCAATGGGGAAAGTGGGTCCGATGGATTATGAAGAATTCTGGAGGGCCTCCTTGTACCGGGCCATCATTGCAAAAGGGCTCGCCAGGACATCAGGGAAATGTAACCCTGAAGAGGCCTTCGTTGGGGCACTTACGCTTGAGATAGGACTATTAATTATATTTGACCTGTTCATCAAAGGCAAGATTGATTCCATGCCGGAACCTTACCCACTTGAAACCCTCCTTCTATTGGAAAAGAAACAATTCGGAGTGGACCACCGTGAAATAGGAGAACTGGCGCTCAGGCACTGGAAGTTCCCCGAAAAGATCCTGGAATGCCAAAGGATTCACCTCAATGAAGAACGACCGGCCAATCTCCCCCCCCTGGCGCGGCTCTGTGACACGGCGCGCAGGTTCTCTTATCTCGTCAGCGAGAAAACGGCTGCATGGCACATTGCTTTTTCCGAAACCGAGACGACTTACGGTGTTAAAAGCTCAGTCCTTACGCAATTACTTGTGTCAGCATTCGAAGAGGTGCAGGAGCTTTCGGGAAGCTTGAAATTGGAGATAAACAAAGAGCGGGACCTCTCACAACTTTTGGAGAAGGCGGAATACACACTTAAAAAGCTGACAACCACAATGGCGGAATGGACCCGGTTCGCATTCGACGGGCAAGGCCCGGACGGGCCGAAATCAACTTCTCCATTGATACGATACCCATTGACAGAAAAACTGCAGATAGTAGCAGTTGAAATAAAAAAGCCGCTCTCAATCATACGAGAATTTATCGATAATCTTGTCCCGGTAGTCAGTCCCAGCTCAAGAGAATGGGCCTGTGTGCAGGCCTTTAGTGAAGAGGTAAAGAATGTCGAACTGGCAGTATTGCTCTTAAAATAAACCAGGGTATTTGGTTTTACGGAATAATTTCAATAGGTGTTCCGTCAGGCACGAGTTGCCAGATTTCTTCAATAGCAGTATTCGATACGGCGATGCATCCCTTTGTCCAATCCCCGTATCCGCCGAGATCATCGATGGTCATCCCCTCGGGGAGCCCATGTATCATGATACTATTGCCGGGAGAAACGCCAAGACGCCTGGCTTCTAAACTATCTGTCTTGTTGGGATAGGATATATGGAGTGAAAGGTGAAAGCTGCTTTTAGGGTTCCTGGAATCCAGGATGTAGGTCCCTTCAGGAGTTCTGTAATCTCCCTGTCTCGTCTTGCGGCCTTTCGGGTTTCTTCCCAGGCAGATTTGATATTCTCTCAAAATGGAACCATTCTGGATGAGCATCAAGACTCGTTTGCTTTTGATGACCAGCACTTTGTCGGCCTGGGCAAGAGATGCAAAAGCACCTCCGGCATAAAGCACAAGACAACACACCAAAAAGCCCGCACTCTTTCCCGAAGGGAAATGGAAACGCATTATGCAGGCCCTGAAAAACAGTTCGTATCAAATCTCACCTGCGTATTTTAACATAAATGATTATCTGCTATAATATGCCTAAACTTTTCAGTCAGGAGGTATCTAATGGCTATACAAGGTCTCTTGGATGCAGTTGACTTCAGGAAAGGCTCTGTTGAGGTAAAAGATAAGAGCGCCGTGCGCTCGATGATGGACGGTCTGATTTATGCTGCAGTCTTTGAGCAAGATGATGAAAAGAAAAAGGGGCTCTTCCTCCTTGTTAAAGAAATTGCAAAGGCATACGGCGCTATTCCAGCCTCTATCCAGGGTCTGTATGAAGACATGGGGAGAAACTATCCGGGGTTCACCGTTCCTGCCATGAATATCAGGGGACTCACTTACGATACGGTAAGGGCGGCCTTCAGAAAGGCACATGAATTGAAGGTCGGCCCCATGATCTTTGAGATCGCACGGTCTGAAATCGGCTATACAAAGCAGCGGCCTCTCGAATATACCGCAGTTGTTCTGGCTGCAGCAGTCAGGGAAGGACACGAGGGTCCTGTTTTTGTGCAGGGCGACCATTTCCAACTGGTACGAAAAAACTACCTGAGCGACCCCGGACTTGAAGTGAACTACATAAAGGGGCTTATTGCCGAGGCGATCGATGCCGAGTTCTACAATATAGATATCGATTCCTCAACACTCGTTGATCTCTCAAAACCTACGGTAAAGGAACAGCAGCGGCCCAACTTTGAGCGGACTGCCGAATTAGCGGAGCACATAAGACAGCTGCAGCCTGCCGGAATAGAGGTGTCCATAGGAGGGGAGATCGGTGAAATAGGCACAAAGAACAGCACCCCAGAGGAATTAAAGGCGTATCTGGACGGGTTCAGGGATACTTTTAAGGCAGCAAAAGGGTTGAGCAAGCTTAGTGTGCAAACAGGCACGAGCCACGGTGGTGTTGTGCTGCCTGACGGCACTCTGGCAAAAGTAAAAATAGATTTTGACACTTTGAAGGTTCTTTCGGAACATGCGAGGAAAGAGTACGGCCTTTCAGGGTGCGTGCAGCATGGGGCTTCAACGCTCCCCGAAGAAGCATTCCATATGTTCCCCGAAACAACTACATCAGAGGTCCATCTCGCCACCGGCTTCCAGAACATTATATATGACAGCTCCGGTCTTCCGGGAGAGTTCAGGAAAGAGGTCTATGCCTTCATATCCAAGGAATACTCAAAAGAGAGGAAAGAGGGGCAGACCGAGGAGCAGTTTATCTATAGCACGCGGAAGAAAGGATTTGGCCCTATGAAGAAAAAATGGTGGGATTTGCCGACAAGTGTAAAAGACTCTGTCATGAAGGAGCTGGAGAAAAAATTCGGATTGCTTTTTGAGCAGCTCAAGGTTACCGGGACACAGGACATATTACAAAGAACGATCAAGCCTGTGGCTGTGAAAAAAGAAATAAGTTCGTCTCTGCTGGGGCTGGACAAGTGAACACCATGGATAAGCAAGCCCTGGATCAAAGACTTCCTACAATTCAACAGGCCGACCTTGCAGGTAAAACGGTACTTGTAAGATTCGATCATAATGTAGTAAAGGACGGAGAAATTAGAGATCCGTTCAGGATTGACCAGACCTTTGGTACGCTTTATAACATTGTTGAGCGAGGCGGCAGGCCGATCCTGATGACCCATGTAGGAAGGCCGAAGGACAAAAAGACGGGTGACATTGCATGCAGGGCCGGTGAGTCTGTTGAGCCTATCGCCGAATATCTTGAACATAAACTGCATACTACCTTCCATATCCCACGGTTCAATATTGACCCCAAACTTGGCATAGTGAGCATCGATACTTCTATTAATCTTGCCATACGCAGCCTCCGCGAACATAAAATAGGCGGCATATATCTTCCGAATACCCGGTGGTTCCAGGGAGAGGAAGCTGGGGGGGAGACGCGGGAAAACTTCGCACTCCAGCTTGCGGGCCTTGCAGATATTTTTATCAATGACGCGTTCGGTTCATGGCAGCCTCATGCCTCAACATATGATGTGACAAGGCACTTGCCGTCCTATGCGGGATTTTTGATGCAGCAGGAAATAGCCAATTTAAATTCTGTTATCAATCCCGTGCGTCCCTTTATTGCCGTTGTTGCGGGTGCAAAATACGACACAAAAATCGGCCCGCTCTACGCCATTTACGACAAAGTTGACAAACTGATTCTGGGTGGAGTGATTTATAACGCTTTCCTTTGCGCCAAATATGGAGTAAGGATCGAAGGGGTATCGGATAAAGATATTACTGCGGCAAAAGACCTTGTTGAAAAAGACAGGGCCAATAATAAAATTGTCGAACTGCCTTACCTTGTTGAATCAGATACCCTTGAAGGGAAAGCCGAGGGGAAATACAGATCCCTCGCGATCAAAGATTTCAGCCCTGGGAAACAATACAAATATATCCTCGATATCGATGCCCGTTCTTTTGAAGACCCGGCCGTGGCCGGCAGCATTCTTGACGCCAGGACTATTTTTGTCAATGCTGTAATGGGATACACCCCTCATTTTACAGAGGGCTCAGCGGCGTTGGACAGCGCGATCGACCATAACAGGACCGCTATTAAAATGTACGGCGGCGGCGACACCCTGCAGGAATTTAAGAATTTATGCCCCGGCCTTTATCTTTCGGTGCTTGATAATACTCAGTACTACTTCTTTACCGGCGGGGGCACGGTCCTCACTGCTATAGAGCAGGGGAGTCCTTACGGACTCAAGCCGGTCCAGGCGTTGATGGAAAATAAGAGTGCCGTGAAAAATCAATGTTAAATGTTGAATGTTGAATTTATGAAGAATCCTTAATTCAACATTCAACATTCAACATTCAGCATTTTTGAAAACGAGGAGGGTTCAATGGCAAGCATTAAAAAGATAGGTGTCATCACCAGCGGAGGTGATTGTGGAGGTCTTAACGCGGTTATTA
>Ga0074045_10000486_pt1 | contig 38481 bp, 37 predicted proteins | sample BogForMeECP23OM2_FD_94442 | JGI IMG/M metagenome (GOLD analysis project Ga0074045, IMG submission 94442) | Bog forest soil microbial communities from Calvert Island, British Columbia, Canada - Bog Forest MetaG ECP23OM2 | ecosystem: Environmental > Terrestrial > Soil > Wetlands ...
AGCACTTCCTCTGAGGAGGGGTGGACCTCTTCAATGGGGATTCCATCCCTGTTCAATATCCTCTCATACGTCAAGGGCTCGGTCTTTCTGCCGGTAGCAAATACTCCATAGGCAGAAGTCAAATCCAGCAATGTCACGTCAGAAGCACCGAGGGCTATCGGCAAATAGGGCTGGAGGGTGCTTTTTATCCCGCAGCGTTTTGCAAGGCCTATGATTTTAGCAATACCTATATCATTGGCGAGGCGGACCGTGGCAGTATTCAGAGAAAGGGCGATAGCTGTTTTTAAAGGGACCAACCCGTGGTATTTATTATCGTAATTTCTTGGCGACCAGGTGGAGTTGGGGCCCGCTCCAGGAAAGACCACCGGCTCGTCGAGGATTTCATCCTCTGTAGACATGCCGCCTTCGAGGGCGGCGGCATAAACAAACGGTTTGAATGCCGAACCGGGCTGCCGCAGGGCGAGCGTGGCCCTGTTGAACTGTGTTTCCCAGAAATCGGTGCCGCCAACCATTGCCTTTATGGAGCCGTCCCCCGGATCTATTGCCACTAATGCCGCCTGAACTTCCGGACTTACACGCTTTTCTAAAAGGGAGACCCCGTTTCTGACGGCATCTTCAGCCGCCTGCTGCAAAGTGTAGTCGATGGTTGAATATATCTTCAGTCCGGAAGTGTATAGTTTGTCGCCGTATCGCGCTTCGAGCTGCTGTCGCAGGTGTTCTATAAAGTAAGGGGCCTCGTATTTCCTGTGGTGCGGAGCAATGGGCAGAGATTCTTCGTTGGCCCGTTGGTATTCGCTGGTCGAGATGAAGCCGTTTTCGAGCATTTTTTTTAATACGAGCTGTCTCCGTATCGAGGTTTTTTCAGAGTTCCTGAAGGGTGAATACGTGGCAGGCGCACGCTGAAGTCCCGCAAGCATCGCAGCCTCGGCAATTGACAGTTCACTCACCGATTTGCCGAAATAGGTCTGGGCCGCGGCCTCTATCCCGTAGGCGCGCGACCCGAAATACGCCTTGTTCAGATACATGCCCAAGATCTCGTCTTTGGTATAACGTTTTTCAATCTGCACGGATATGATGGCTTCTTTTATTTTACGGGCTATGTTCTTTTCCGGCTTGAGGAAGAGCATCTTGGTCAGTTGCTGGGTAATGGTGCTTCCGCCTTCGACAATGCTCTTTGCCATCAGGTCCCTGTAGAGCGCCCGCAAGATTCCTATAATATCGACGCCGGAGTGGGAGTAAAACCTCTGGTCCTCAATGGCGATAAACGCATTCTTTACCAGGGCGGGGATTTTGTAGTGCGGGATAAAATTTCTTCTTTCCAGATAGAATTCAGCCAACTCATGTCCGTCGGAAGAATAGACGAAAGAAGATTCCAGTGGAGTGTAAGTCTCCAGGGACCGGACTTCAGGGAGATCTGAACTGCTCCAGTAGACAAAGCCTCCGAATGCACCGAGGCCTATTGCAATAAAAGAAATTACTATAAGCCATTGCCACTTAAAAGACGACATACCTTTATATATTATAACAGCAACGTAGTCAAAGAAAAACTATACTGACCATTTCCCGTCAACTTCCTTGCCTCATGCCTGTCCCTACCCCAGTGTGATATAGTATGCGTATGATTGGTGAACTGTCAAAGACCCCCCGCAGGCCGGGCGTATATATTTTCAAAGGGCCAAAGGGGAAAATACTTTATGTGGGCAAGGCAAAGAACCTTAGGAGCCGCTTGAGAAGCTATTTTCGGGAATCAGCCAACCTCGAACCTCGCAAAGCGGCAATGGTGAAACTGATTAAAGATTTTTCCTATATTGTTACAGACAACGAACTCGAAGCGCTTATTCTCGAAGCAAGCCTGATCAAACAACACAAGCCGAATTTCAATATTATCCTCAGGGACGACAAAAACTATCCGTATATCAAACTGACGATAACCGAAGCGTGGCCGAGAATCGAGGTGGTACGGGGAATAAAACGTGACGGGAATCTTTACTTCGGCCCTTATATACCCGCACAGGCCATGTGGGAGGCCCTGGCCTTTATCAGAAGAAATTTTCCAGTCAGGCCCTGCAACTATGCCCTTGATAAACCGTTGCGGCCCTGCATACAGTACGATATGAAAAAATGTCCGGCGCCCTGTGCCGGGAAAATCGCTATAGAGGAATATATGGATATTGTGGAGGACGTGAAGCTTTTCCTCTCGGGCGAGAAAAAAGGCTTGCTGAAAAATCTGGAGCATAAAATGCAGGCCTATTCGGAACATCTGCGCTATGAGGAAGCCGCGCGGGTAAGGGACAGCATCGGCAGGCTCCAGAGGGCCTTTGAATCGCAGAAAGTTATAGCTCCGGAACTCGGAGATATCGATATTATCGGATTTTACCGTGAAGGTGATTCAGCGGTGATAAATATTCTTTTTCTGAGAAAGGGCATTTTAATCGGCGCAAAGGATTTTTTCCTTGAAAAAGTGCCGGAGTCAAATGAGCAGGAGATAATGAGAAGTGTAATAGAACTCTTCTATGCTAAGGACATAATTCCGGCTCCGGTCCTTTTTGCCGGCGTTCTGCCTGCCGACAGGGAGGCGTTGAAGAACTGGCTCAGAGACAAACGGGGAGGTAGTGTTGATATAGAGCTGCCGCGGCGCGGCAAAAAGCGCGACCTGCTGAAAATGGCGAATGAAAACGCACGGCTCCACCTTGCCTCCAAAATAAGAACCCCGCGTGATGACAGCATGCAAAAAATTAGGGAAAGATTGCAACTCGCGCAGACGCCCTCGTCAATCGGGGCTTTTGATGTTTCTACTATCCAGGGCAGCGAATCGGTTGGTGCTTTTGTCTTCTGGGAGCGCGGGTCCTTCAAAAAAGGACTTTTCAGACATCTCAGGATAAAAGAAGCACAGGGTGTCGATGACTATGCTATGATGAAAGAGATTGTCCTCCGGACGCTGAAAAATCTGGGAGACAAGGCACCGGACCTCATCGCTGTCGACGGCGGAAAAGGTCAGCTTGACGTTGCACTTAAGGCCATGGAAGAACTCGGCATCGCGAAAGATATCGTCGGTATCGCAAAAAAACCCGACAGGGCCTTCCTCCTGAACGGCGGGGTCGTTGACCTTGAAGATAAAGACAAATCATCATTACTGCTTAAAAAAATAAGGGATGAAGTCCATAGGTTTGCGATCAGCTTCCACAGGAAATTAAGGGACAAAAAACTCATGGACTCGCCGCTTACCAGGATTCCGGGCATTGGCAGGAAGCGGCGGATCGAGCTCCTGAGGCATTTCGGCAGTCTCGAAGGGATCAGATGTGCAACGACGGACGACATCGTGAACATCAAAGGTTTCAACAGGAAAATTGCTGAACGGCTCAAAGAAGAACTGACGCAATAATAGCATTAAACCACAGAGACACGGAGGCACAGAGGAATTAGTTTCTCTGTGTCTCTGTGCCTCTGTGGTTAGTTTTAAAATTTAAGGAGACATTATGGAGATTTATATTTCAGGGTCACTGGCATATGATCGCATCATGGATTTTCCCGGAAAATTCTCGGACCACATTCTGCCTGATAAAATTCATATCCTGAATGTTTGTTTTACCGTGAACGGTATGACAGAGAAGTTCGGGGGGACTGCCGGGAATATTGCCTACTCGTTGGGCCTGCTCAATGAAAAGCCGATAATTCTGGCAACTATAGGCAAGGATTACCGTAGTTACTTTGACTGGCTCGAAAAAAATCAGATTTCTTCAGAGGGCATAAAAGTCATCAATGAAGAGTTTACTGCCGGGGCGTATATAACAACTGACAAGGCGGACAACCAGATTACGGGATTTAACCCGGGCGCAATGAAGTATACTTCAGGATATGATTTTAGCGTTGCGGACCCCGACAATTCGCTCAGCCTGATTGGACCTGGAAATCTCACTGACATGATGGAGTATGCTGAGGCATGTAAACACCAAAAGATCCGGTTTATTTGTGACCCGGGGCAGTCTCTTACGGCATGGGACAAACAGGCGCTCATAGAGTGGATCACAGGCTCTATGCTGTTGATATGCAACGACTATGAACTTGAAATGATTATGAATATAACAAATATGGATAAAAAAGGCCTGCTGAAATTGCCGGGTGCAATTATTAGCACGCTGGGAGAGAAGGGATCTCTCATCAGTACGCCTGAGGGCGATATAAGAGTGTCTTCGGCCAAGGTTGACTCTGTAGTTGATCCGACCGGAGCCGGGGACGCATACAGGGCGGGGTTGATTAAGGGCCTTGCCTGGGGCAAAGATATTGAGACTGCGGCAAAAATAGGCTCGGTGGCTGCTGCATATGCCGTGGAGAAGTATGGGACACAGGAGCATACTTACACTTACGAGGACTTTATTGAGCGGTATAAAGTCAATTTCGGAGCCTGGCCGCGATGATCAATGAAGCGGCGTTGAGGGCCTATCTTTTTAAGGAATTCAGTTCCGCGACTGCAGTAGACATCAGAAAGATCGGCTCAGGGGTCCAGGGCTCCGGATTCCTGGTTGAAGTGAAGACGCCTGCGGAAGTCAGGCGATATGTGATAAAAGCGCTTTTATCCGAAGGGCTGGGGCACGATTATCCTTCCGACAGGGCGGGGGTATTTCTTCTCGACCTCGATGAATACAAAAACCTTCCGAAGCATGTTGCGGCAATAGACGTGCTTGCGGAGCATGAGAACGGTTCCATAAGTTCAATCGGCGGCGGCAAGGAATACTATCTGCTGATGGAAGAGGGCGAAGGGGAGGATTATTTTGGAGACCTCGCCGAATTCGCAGGCAAAGACCGGCTGAATGACACAGACATCTCGAAGATTAAATCCATGGCCGCCTACCTTGTCTCCATACATGCGGCAAAGAAAGATGCAAGGCAGCTTTACTGGAGAAAGGTAAGGGACACCATTGGACATGGAGAATGCCTGATGGGTGTGTTTGATACATACCCGGATGGAGTGATGCACTATGAAGAGATGGCCGAAATAGAAAAGCTTTGCGTGGATTGGAGGGCGCGCCTTAAGCCCAGGGCCGGCCGTCTCTGCCAGATACATGGCGATTTCCACCCCGGCAATATATGGTTTAAAAAAGGTAAAACGGAGACACGGGAACGTGGGGACGCGGAGAGCAAAGAAGTTGATTTTGTACTATTGGACAGGAGCCGGGGCCCCTGGGGAGAAGCTGCCGATGATATTACCGCACTGACAATAAATTACGTGTTTTCTTCTCTGCGCACTCACGGTACAGTCACAGGACCCTATCTGGAGGCCCTGCACCTTTTTTTTAATGAATATGTGACATTGTCAGGTGATAGAGAATTGTATGAGGTGCTCGCGCCTTTTTATGCATTCAGGGGCGCAGTTGTTGCAAACCCTGTTTTTTACCCGGAGCTAAAGTCTGAAGTGCGAAGGAAAATATTCGCTTTTGTCCGGAACGTCCTGCTGACGGATAGATTCGAAGTCGGGCGCGTGAATGAATATATCAAACAAACTGGTGTATAATTTTTTTATGAGGGAAATCGCAGGACGCAAGATATCAGCCTCAGTTGCTTTTGCTATTTTATACGGGGAAGGCGGTATTTAATGACGCCCGTCAATAACCTCAGAAAATCGATAGCTTACCGTCTAATGCTTGCTGTTTTGCTTTTCAGTCTGATTATCACGATGTTTTCAGCCGCTATTCTGGTATATGTCGATTACCTGGAGAAAATCCGTGGAATAAATACGGATATTAAAAACATAGAAACCGCTCTCCTGCCGAATATAGTTACAAGCTTATGGGTTATGGACGAGGAACAACTTCAGTCAGAGTTGAACGGGATTCTAAATATCGCACATATGAAGTACGCGAAGGTACAATTAAATAATAAAATTATTGCATCTGCGGGTGTCCCGCAGGACAAAGGCGCTTTAAATCGTGAATTTCCTATATATCAAGTTCATAACGGCAGGAAGCTATATATAGGCGCCCTTTACCTCAGTGTGGACATGAAAGAAGTATATGAAGAGCTTCGGGACCAGACGTTGGGTAGATTATTATATCTGGGGGGCTATGTCTTACTCATCTCTCTGTTTTTGTTTTTTATTTTTCAGGTCCGGGTTACGAGGCATCTGACAGCTATAGCCGCTTATTTCAAAACATCTGACCCATGGGAATCTGAAAGGCCGTTGATACTTGAAGGACGAGCCGCCGTTGATGAGAACATGGATGAAATCGGCCAGGTGGTAACAGCAATTAATACAATGAGCACAAAGATACGGAAAACCCTGGAAACACTTTCGGAAGAAAAAGAGCGTCTGGCCGTCACGCTGCGGTCTATAGGAGACGGAGTAATCACGACGGACATCGAGGGAAGGATAGTATCGATAAACAGAGCAGCAGAAAGCCTGACAGGCTGGACGCTGGAGGAAGCAGCAGGCAACCCCCTGGACCAGGTCTTCCATATTATCAACGAGCAATCAAGAGAGCGCTGCGAAAACCCCGTGGATAAGGTCATCCAGACCGGCAAGATTGTCGAACTTGCCAACCATACTGCATTAATATCCCGTGATGGAACTGAAAGGATTATTTCAGACAGCGGCGCACCGATCCTCGACCCGAAAAGCAAAACTATAGGAGTTGTTTTAGTGTTTCGGGACGTAACCGAAAAGGAGAAAATAAGAAAAGAGGTGTCAAAAGTACAAAAACTTGAATCTTTGGGTATCCTTGCAGGCGGGATAGCCCATGATTTCAATAACCTGCTCACCGCAATACTGGGCAATATCTCAATTGCTAAAATACTGGCCCAACCCGGGGACCAGATATCCGAAAAACTGACTGCGGCTGAAAAAGCATCAGTCAGGGCCAAAGATTTGACGCAGCAATTGCTCACATTCTCCAAGGGTGGCGCCCCAGTAAAAAAGGCAACCTCGATTGGGGACTTGATCAAAGATTCGGTCTCCTTTGTTTTAAGCGGGTCAAATGTGGGTTGCAAATTTGATATAGCCGATGATTTGTGGCCTGTTGAAGTTGACGAGGGCCAAATCAGCCAGGTCATCAGCAATCTTGTCATTAACGCTCAGCAGGCTATGCCTGAGGGCGGGATCATAACCGTAAGCTGCAAAAATATTTCTTTGGGTGAGAACATGGCCGTTAAATTAAAAAAAGGGGAATATTTACAGTTCGTCATCAGAGACCAGGGGATAGGCATACAGAAAGAATATCTGGATAAAATATTCGACCCTTTTTTTACGACCAAGGAGCAAGGCAGGGGACTTGGTCTGGCTACCGTTTTTTCCATAATTAAAAATCACGAGGGGTATATTACTGCAGAATCGGAAGCTGGGGCCGGAACAACGTTTAGTGTTTATCTGCCGGCCTTAGAATCCCAACTTATATCAAAGAGAGTTGATAACATACCAATTCAGGGCAAAGGCAAGGTCCTTGTGATGGATGACGAAGAGATGGTCAGAAATGTGGCCGGAGAAATGTTGAAAATGCTCGGATATCACGTTGAGTTTTCCTCCAACGGCGTTGAAGCAATCGCATTCCATAAAAAAGCAAAAGAGTCTGCCGAACCTTTTGATGTTGTCATTATGGATTTGACGATACCGGGAGAGATGGGTGGAAAGGAAGCAATGAGCAAACTTCTGGAAATCGACCCCGGTGTTAAGGCAGTCGTCTCAAGCGGGTTTTCTACCGATCCGATAATGGCAGACTTCAAGAAGTACGGTTTTAGCGGCGTTATTACAAAACCATACAGGATACAGGAAATGAGCGAAGCAATGGATGCGGCAATGCATCTGAAATGATGCAATAGGACCGTGACAAGACCATGGGGAATACGCTAAAGCCGGTTTCTTTCGCCGGGAGAAAATTTAATATAGTTTTCCCATATCAGAAATAGCTCTTTTGTTGCTCTAAGGTCGCCGGAGCAATAGCGCGCAATATCAACATAGCGTTTTGACCTGAAGAGTCCCTTCACATCATATCCGGTAATGCCGTCGGCCTTAGGGCTCTTAATATTGAAGGTCCTGCACCACATATCAAGACTGAACCGTTTTTTCGTGGTCCCGTAAAAGGACAATTGATCGAGAAGATCGATATGGGGTCCACTATAACGGTTGGGCATCAATTCTCTTGAGGGTTTTATTTTATGCAGCGCAGAGCGGATGAGAATGAACGGACAATCAAATACCCGGCCGTTAAAGGTGATGAACTGATCATACATCTTGATGGCGCTCCAGAACTTTTCGAGCAATTCCTTTTCTGTTCCGCCCTCGAACCGCATTCCGTCTTCATCAAAAGGGGACCGCATATCGTCAGGTGTCTGGAAATAAACAGCCCCTTTGCCGGTATCGGGATTGAGCATCCCAATGGTTATAATCTCAGCGGTGAGCGGGTAGAAGGAAAGGCTCTCCCGTATTCTCAGGGCCTCTTCTTCAGTTTCGGCCCATTTAAGAAAATATTCCTGAGTGACGGGATCAAGGGATTCAAAATCCATCCCAACTGTCTCTATATCAAATATGATGCGGCCCATAACAAAAACAGGCGATAGGCTAAGGGCAAATGGCTAAAGGTTAAAAACCAAAACACAAACAGACTTTAATTTTTTGTTTTTATTAAACCTTTCGCCTTTAGCCCTTAGCCTTTTGCCTTATATTTACGCTGCCTTTTTTAGCAGCATATTTTGAAATACCTTCCAGGTCTTGAGCGTATCTATGGCCCGCTGCAGCTGCGAATCATCTTTCTCCTCGACCTCAAAAGGAGCTGCTGTTTCTTTCTCCTCGGTGTCCTCTTTCACAGCTTCGTTCTTAAGATGCCCTTCGAGATCTTTTTCCCTGATAACGGTATGGATCGCCTGCCCGTCTGCCGGGGCCAGTTTAGCAACGATATCCGGAGTGATGCCGACGTTTTGTATGCTTGTTCCGCTAGGGGTATAGTATTTTGCGGTCGTAAGCCGAAGCCCCGATCCGTCGCTAAGCGGTATAAGGCTTTGGACCGAGCCTTTGCCAAAAGTCTGGGTGCCGATGATGATCGCCCGCTTCCAGTCTTTCAGCGCACCGGCAACGATCTCGGAAGCGCTCGCACTGCCCTGATTGACAAGGACTACCATGGGGATATCGGTGTAATAGGGCTTATCTCCTTCAGTAAAGTATTCTATTTTATCTCCGATACGGCCTTTTATATATACCACGAGCTGCTTTGGCGGCAGGAACTGTTCAGCTACATCCACTGCACTGTTGAGCAGGCCGCCGGGGTCATTTCTCAGGTCAAGGATAATGGAAGTCATGCCCTCTTTTTTCAGGCCGGCAAGCGCTGAAGAAAGATCGGCGGCAGTCGATTCCTGGAACTGGGTCAGTTTAATGTATCCGATAGCGGCATCCAGCATTTTTGGCTTGACGCTTTTAATTTTTATTATGTCTCTGACAATGGTGAAATCTTTCGGCTCAGTCCAGCCCTCTCTAAATATGGTCAATACAATGGGAGAGCCTTTGGGCCCCCGCATCTTTGTAACAGCTTTTTCTATTTCCATGTTCCTTGTAGATTCTCCTGCTATCTTTATTATCTTGTCACCGGCCTTAATTCCCGCCCTGTAGGCTGGGGTATCATCAATGGGTGCAATGACAGTAAGAACAGAGTCTTTGATCCCTATCTGTATGCCGAGACCGCCGAACTCCCCTTTGGTTTCAACCTGAAGCTCTTTGAATGAGTCAAGCGTCATATAGCCGGAGTGCGGATCAAGTGAGGAGACCATGCCCCTGATTGCCGAGGTGATCAGGTCCTTTGTCTTGACCTCATCGACATAATTTTTCTTTATCAAGGTCAGAACTTCTGTAAAAGTCTTTAATTCTTCATAACTGCTCTGGGCATTTACAGTTCCTATGGTCCACTTGCCGATGAGCGCAGCCACAAGCGTAAAGCATACGATAGTAGTAACGACAAGCCATTTTCTTTTTGAATGCATTTTCATTCCTCCGTCATTATAGCGGACAGCTATGAGCTATTTCCGCAACCATTGCTGAGGGTCGAGGGGTTTTCCTTTATACCGTATTTCAAGATACAACCCGCTTGTTCCGAGCGTGCCTGATTCCCCGACCTCTCCGATGGTCTGCTGTTCTTTTATTATAGCGCCATTCTTTAAAAAAATCTTTTCCAGATTTCCGTAAAGCGTATGATATCCGCCGCCGTGGCTAACGATAACAAGTTGACCGTAGCCCTTGAAATTGTCGGCAAAAACGACTTTGCCTCCATATACCGCTTTTACCGGTGTACCGCTTTCTGTTTTGATATGAATGCCGCTTCTGAAAACCGGCAGGTTAAATATGGGGTCCACCTGCGTACCGTACTGTAAGGCAACCCTGCCGATCACAGGCCAGGGGAGCTTTCCTTTCATCTTGCTGAACCCGCTCTCCTCCGCGATCTCTTCCTCTCTGGTCCCTGGCCCAGTTTTATAGCTGCGCCTCTTTTTTGCCTCCCGCTCCTGCCTTTCAGTCTCCCGAATAATAGTAAGCAGTCTGTTTGAGGTCTCTTTCAGGTCGCTTATCATATTTTCGAAGATGCCTTTTTCTTTTCTGACATTAACCAGCAGCGCTTCCCGCTCCTTTTTTTTGTCTTTTAAATCGGCCTCCAGCTTTGAAAGTTTGGTTTCCTCCAGTTTCAGGTCCACAAAAAGATTTTTTAACCCGGTCTCTTTTTCGGACATGGAATGGAGCTCTGTCTTGTATTTTTTTATGAGCCTGTAATTATAGTCGGAAATATCCTTAAGGTCTTTCTCGATCCTCAAGGCTTGCGCGAGGTCTTCTCCGCTTAGCAAGGCCAGAAGTGCGTCCTTGTTTACCGTGAACATAAGCAGAGTTCTAAGTCTCTTTTCCATGTAGATTTTGTGTTGCTGCAGGACCGCGCTGTTGCTTTTAATCTCTCCCTGAAGCGTCAGTATATTGCTGTTCAGCCGTTTTATCTTGTCCCTTTGCGAGGTGAGCTGCAATTCAATTTCATTTAGCTCGGAAGTCATTTTCCTCAGTTCTTCAAGGACGGACTGCTCCTTTTTTTTAACGGACTCAAGCCGTCGCTTGTGTGTCCTGATATCTTTTTGAATTCGCCCGTATTCTTCCTGAGGGCGTTCTGCGCGGACATCGGGGGCATCAGGAAAGGAACCGTTGCAGGGAAATTGCACGGTAAAAGCCAAAAGAAAGAGAGTGAGCAGTATGAATAGTCGTGAGTCGCGTGAAAGTGCCGGGTGCAGTTTACAGCGCGTACTGTGCATTAATTAGAGCCTTATTCGCCCAATGGCAATGGCTGAACCGATTACCCCAAGTATAATACCGATGAAGGGAAGGGCAATCAGTACGCTAACGGGGAAAAGCAGAGTTTTTAACATGGGGATGACCATGCTCAACCGGTAGGTTACCGCGAAATAAAAGACGAAGGCCCCGATTATGCCGAGAATTCCGCCGAGCAGTCCTATTATACCTCCTTCAATAAGAAAGGGAGTTCTGATAAAGCCGCTGGTTGCACCCAGGAGTTTTAAAATCTCTATTTCTTCCTTTTTTCTGTAGAAAAGGATTTTTACCGTGCTGTAGGTAACAAAAACTACACCGAGAGAAATCGTTAAAAAGATAATAATGCTGATATTCTGTACCGACTGTTTCAAGAGGTGTATGGCTTCAGCTATTCTCTCTCCGTAATAAATTGTGTCGATGCCGGGTATTTTCATGAGTTCCTCCGATATTCTGGAGGTTGTTGAGGGTGTAACAAATTCTTTTCTCAATTTCAGTTCTATTGAAGGTGTAAGGGGATTTTCATCAAGTCCTTCCAGGAGATGTGAGGAAGCCCCCAAGGTTTGTTTTAGTTCAAGCAGGGCCTCTTCCCTGGATATATAACTGACTTTGGCTACTTCCGGTCTTTTTTTGAGCGAATCCATTAAGGCCCGGGTTTGTTCCTGCGAAAGGGAGTTTTTAAGATAGGCCATCATCGAAAACCGTTCGGGAAGGTGGTTTGCAATAAGCCCGAGGTTGTAAAGGAAAAAAACCGCGAGGGTTATGATCAGCAAACTGGAACCTACCGTGAGTGTTGAAAGGATATTAATCCATTTTTCTTTTGCGAGACTCTTCAATGCAGATTTTAATGAGTAGGATGACACCATTACCCTATCTCCTCCCGCGCAAAAGACCCGCCGTCGAGTTTTAATATCCTCTTGCCGGTATTCCTGAGCAATTCCCTGTTGTGTGACGCGATAAGAATTGTCGTCCCCAGGTCATTCAGTTCGCGGAAAAGCGTAATAATATCGAGCGATGTGTTGGGGTCGAGATTGCCTGTGGGCTCGTCTGCAAGCAGGACTACAGGTCCCCCCACTATGGCGCGTGCTATGGCAACTCTCTGCTGCTCCCCGCCCGAAAGACTTTTGGGATAACTGCCGGCGACATGGCGAAGGCTGACCTTTTTGAGAGCTTCAGAAGCAAGCGAACGGACTTCCCTTTCAGAAATCCGCCTTATATGTAAAGCGAGAGCCACGTTATCGAAAACCGTCATATTATTGATGAGTTTAAAATCCTGAAATACGACGCCGATATTGCGTCTCAGTAAAGGGATTTGCGACATGGTTAAAGAGGAAAGATGAACATTGTCTATTATAAGCTCACCCTCGTCAGGCAGTTCCTCCATATACATGAGTTTAAGGAGTGTCGATTTCCCGGCGCCGCTGGGGCCGGTGATAAACGCCATTTCACCTTTTTCAACGGTGAATGTGATGTTTTTTAATACGGTGTTATGGTCGTAGAATTTTGAAACGTTTTCAAAAACGATCATCCGCGTGGTACTTTCTGGAAAAAGCTGTCTATGGCTTTTACAATATCTTCCGGGGTCAGCCCGAACAGTTTTAATAGTTCATCAGGCGGGCCGGAGCATCCGAATGTATCACGTGTGCCTATTTTCAGCACGCGGGTCGGGCAGTGTTCGGCCAGGAACTCGGAAACCGCGCCGCCGAGGCCTCCTATGACAGAATGTTCTTCGGCAGTAACGATCAATTTGGAGAATTTTGCAGCTTCCAACACGGCATCTGTATCGAGCGGCTTTATGGTCGACATATTGATAACGCCGGCATCAAGCCCCTTTCTTTGCAGGAATTCTCCGGCCTGGAGGGCTTTCGACACCATTATGCCCGTTGAAATAATCGTGACGGCCCTGCCAAGGTTGAATGTATATGCCTTGCCGATTGCGAACCGGTAATCAGCAGGCATGACCGGAGGAACTTTGGCCCTCCCAAGGCGCACATAAACAGGATGTTTGTAATCGGCAATAGTATCAATGACTTGCTTTGTTTCAAAGCCGTCGGAAGGTACTATAACTGTCATATTAGGAATGACCCTCATCAGGGCAATGTCCTCAAGCGCCTGATGTGAAGCGCCATCCTCGCCGACCGTGAGCCCTGCATGCGTGGCAACTAATTTTACGTTGAGCCCGGAATAGCAGAGGGTCTGCCTTATTTGCTCCCATGCACGGCCTGTTTCAAACACGGCAAAGGTCGAGGCGAAAGGAATTTTGCCGGTCAGCGACAGTCCGCCCGCTGTACCGATCATGTCCTGTTCAGCAATGCCCATATTAAAAAATCTGCCGGGAAAGGCCTTTGCGAATTTAGCTGTTTTTGTAGAACCGGACAGGTCAGCGTCAAGCACGACAACCTTTTCATTGCGCCTTCCCAATTCAAGAAGGGCTGACCCATATGCATCGCGGGTGGCAACCGACTGGCCGCAGAAGTCGCTGCTTTGTGATTTGCTTTCTGTTACTTTGTCTCTACTTCCCATTTTCACCCAACTCCAGGAGGGCCCTTTCAAGCTCCTCTTTCGTCGGCGTTAAACCGTGATATTCAGCTTTGCCTTCGAAGAATGATACGCCTTTGCTTTTAACGGTCCTGGCAACTATCACAGAGGGCTTGCCCTTAATCTTTTCCGCCCCGTCAAGCGCCTTTGTTATCTCTTCCATATTGTGCCCGTTTATTTCGAATACATGCCAGTTGAAGGACTCCCATTTCCTCGCAATAGGCTCCACCTTCATAACGTCTGAGCATTTGCCGTCTATTTGCAGTCCATTGACATCGACGATAGCACAAAGGTTATCAAGCATATAGTGGCCTGCCGACATAGCAGCCTCCCATACCTGCCCTTCCTGGGTCTCACCGTCACCCATCAGGCAATAAACCCTGGAAGAACTCTTATCAAGCTGCAGCCCTAAAGCAATTCCGTTTGCAATAGAGAGACCTTGTCCAAGAGAACCTGTGGAGACCTCTACTCCTTCAATAAGTTTAGACGAGGGGTGCCCCTGCAGCGGACAGCCGACTTGCCTGAGATTGCCCAGGAGGGTTTTATCAAAATATCCTGACAAAGCTAAAACGGCATAAAGAAGAGGGGCGGCATGGCCTTTTGAGAGAATGAAGCGGTCCCTGCCCTGCCAAGAGGGATCTTTTGGACGGTGATTCATTTTGTAAAAGTAGAGCGCTGTCACTAAATCAGCTGCCGAGAGAGAACCTCCCGTATGACCGGACCCCGAGGCAGTGAGCATTTTGAGGATTTCAATTCTGACATTCCGCGCCCGATCTGCCAGGGAGCGAACATCCGCTGATCGCATTAGTGTTTCCATCTCTAATTTCCTTTATTGGTATAAGCTTGGTTATTATAAAACAAGTCATCGAAAAAATGTAATGGCAGGTTTTATTCCGCACAAAGTTACGAAATATTTGAGGTCAACTCACATATGCAGTTGCCTTTCCGGGTAAGGTAGCACAAGATTCTTACGCCCTGACAGGGTCTCATGGGCCTGCCGCTTGACTTATTAATTGCACATATTCTAAACTGATGAAAAATTAATGTACCGGGAGGTCTGCAGATATGAATTTGTCACGAAAACTCTACTTGGTTTCCGGGGTTTTTCTTCTGATTATTCTGGCAGTCTCTCTTCTGGGCGTTTATGCGATGCAAAAGATTACTTTTTCTTATGACGATATTCTTAAAAAGCCTGTCATCAGCAAACAATATGCGCAAAGCGCTAAGGAGCACTTTTCCAATGCCGTAGGGGCTTTTACCTCTTATGAGATGGTTACCGATAAAAATACCGACATTATCGAGAATTTTAATGATGAAATCGAAGGGGCGACTGATAACCTGGAAGAAATTAAAAAGACGGCAACGGTCGAGGAGAAAAATAAGATAGAAGATGCAGAGGCGCTCATGAAAGATTTCAGCGGCCTTTTTAAACTTCTCGCTGAGGCAAAAGCGAAGAAAAGTGCGGTATCTGATGAAGACCATCAACGCAAGGGTGAGCTTGATTATAAGGTCAAAAGCCTGCTTCTGAGCATCGCTACGGTCCAGGATAAAAAGATCAAAACGGCCGTCGCCGACGCGGAATCTCTTAAGAAGAAAATAGGATTTTGCCTTATCCTTGGGACAATCGTCGGCCTGCTGATCGGCGGTATCCTTACAATCTCCATTATTAAAGGTGTTGTGCCTCCGATCAGGCATATTTCCGATATTGCCGGGCAGATAGCCGATGGTGACTTGCGGGTTGTTATCGACTGTACGGGGAAAGACGAAATAGGGATGCTCGCAACGAGCATGCAAAGCATGGTGGACTCTTTTAGTTTGATGATAGGGAAAACGCTTTCTGCGACGCAACGGGTTGTGTCAATGATAGATATTGTGAAGGAAACGTCGGCTAAAACGGAAGAGGGGGCCCGGAAACAATCCGAACATGCGACCCATATTGCAACGTCAGCTGCGGAGATGTCCAGTACTATCACCGATATTGCAAAAAATGCGTCCCTTGCGTCCCAAACCTCTGATGAAGCTATGGATACGGCAGCAACAGGCAAGGAAGTGGCAGACGGCGCCGTTGAAACAGTGAACAAAGTATATAATTCTACAGTGGAGCTTGCCTCTATGGTCGATAAACTCAACAGCAGGACTGCGGAAATCGGCGGCATAGTGACCGTTATCAAGGATATCGCGGACCAGACGAACCTGCTGGCCCTGAATGCCGCTATCGAGGCTGCAAGAGCCGGGGAACAGGGCAGGGGATTTGCCGTAGTGGCGGATGAGGTAAGAAAGCTTGCCGAAAGGACAGTAAAGGCTACCGTAGAGATAACTGATAAAATCAGTGCCGTCCAGGCTGAATCGGATTTGACGACTAAGTCCATGGCACTAGCTTCAAGTGAAGTCAATAGGGCTGCTGAATTTATCAAACAGGTAGGAACATCGCTTGACACCATTGTCGGTTCGGTGCGTAATGTCAGAGACCAAATAACGCAAATTGCTGCCGCTGTCGAGGAGCAGTCTGCCGCTTCGGAGGAAGTGGCGAGCAACATTGAAACAACAGCGACTATAGCAAACGGTATGTATTCAGTTGCAAAGAACATGATGGAAGGAGTGGATGGCCTGACGAAAATATCGGATGACCTTATGAGTTCAATCGAACGGTTCAAGACCAAGGAAAATGTTGTTTAGGGTGCTTATGAATATCGGCATACGAGCATATCCGATTTTGTCGGATGAATACGAAATGGGGATTGTCCCTGTTTTTTTAACAATGGGAGGGAAGTATGAAAATGTTTAGGGCCGTGGCTGTTTTGATGATGATGTTTTTTTGCGTCGCAATAGTTGCCGGAGCGGTATTGGCAGCCGATAAAATTGAAGTCAAAGGAAAAATCAAGGATTTTGACATCGCTAAGAAGACAGTTGTTGTCGACGTCGGCGGCAAGGATATGACCTTCGAGGTGCAGCATGAAGGGGCGCTCAGAAAACTCGGTGACCGTCTCGACAGGGGTGATGAAGTCAAGATCAAATATACAACCGAGGGCGGGAAAAACGTTATTAAAGGCTTTATGGACCTGAAAGGCACCAAACCCGGCTGCTGAGCGTAACCCTAACCTGTTCGGAAAAGATATAATTCCCTTCAGCCAACGCTAAAAAAGGCATCTCTGTCACCCCGATTGCAGGGCAAAGAGAGGCCTTTTTTAGCGTTCTCTCAGTCGGCAGTTTCCAATGCTGCTACTCTGCCGGCGGCCTAAAACTATATTTGCCGTTATCGAAATATATCTTTGCATTGAGATAGTGAGCATTAAAGCCGTTGTCGTTCAAGATAATCGATGCCATTTCCGCCCTGACGCCCGTAACGCAGTGAGTGACAATTTCTTTATCCCTGGGCAGTTCGGAAAGCCGCGATTTCAATTCGCTTAGCGGAGCGTTCCTGGACCCTGGAATCGCGCCGTCTTCCAGTTCATCTTTTTCACGCACATCGAGAATAACCTTATCTGCCGGGTGCGTTGCAATGACCTTTTTGAATTCCTCCAAAGAAAATTCGGCGGGATCAGGTTTTGGCGTATAGGAAACCATTGAGTCACATGTCTCAGGTTTTGCTGAAACCCTGGTCGCGAAGAGTTCTCCGTCTTTTTCAATATACGTTATGGCGACGGCCCGGTATTTTCCTACCTTACTCCACTTTGCTTCGCCTACCAGTTTGGTTTCATCACCATATCTGACCAGCAATTTTTTGCCTGTATCGATATTAATCATTCTCGGCCGGGGCGAAAGACCTATCATAATGCCCCTGAGGACACCGGGGACAGGTGAATGGCAGCCCTGAACGCCGCACGAAGGGAGTTGCGCAGGTTCTTGCGCGGCGGAGAGCTGAGAAACAATCGGGAACAGGCTCACAGCCATGCAGAAAATAACAGATAAGCCGAAACTTCTTTTTGCCATAAATCCTCCTCAAACTCAAACTTGTTTTGCCGGGCAACTTCTATTAGTGACAATGTCACATAACAAGCGTTGCACAGTTTCTTATGTGCGCAACTCATTAACTATTAATAACACATAATTGCCATTAACATCAAACAAATTATTCTTATAATTATTATAATCCTCATTTATACGATCACATCATTCATAAGACGCAATAGTACAAGAGGAAGGTTATTGGTTGTTCAGACAGTTATTGTATCCGACCGGATACAGGGATTTTGTCTCCTCAACACTCCATGTAGTTGATATCATAACCATGCTTCTGAAAAGTGAGGCGCAGATCCCGCCTTTGTTCAGGAGTCATCGCCGCATAGGTTTCCGCGACTTTTTCTTTTGACTGTTCGGCAGCGACGCAATTAAATTTGTAAAGATTATCCTTAATATTTGAGGGCAATTGTGTATCTGCAAGGATAGTTTTCAGGTCTCCCGAAGCGCAAAGCATTTTTTGAAAGCCCTCTCTTTTACTCCCGAAAAAATAACTCTTCCCGTCTTTAGTAACGACAAATGTATCCGTGCATCCCCATGTAAACAGTACCGCTAGCAGGATACCCATGAGTAGAAAAACACCTGTTTCCTTTATTTTTTTCATACCTTAATTTCCTCTCAAAAGATTGAGAATTCTTTCTTTCATTTTAGGTGAGTCCCACTCCTGTTCACCCATGATCTTTTCTATTATTATGCCGTTTTCGTCTATGATAAATGTAGTAGGCAGACCCATTACAGCATAACTGTCGAAGTAGACCTCTTTGTCCTTATCCATTAACACAGGAAGTGCCAGTTTTTTCTCTGCTATGAATGAAAGCACGGGTTTTTCTGTTGGGTCAACTGAAATCGCCAGTACCACAAGCCCCCTGTTCTTAAATTCCAGATAGAGATTATTAAGCGAGGGCATTTCTGCCTTGCAGGGACCGCACCATGTGGCCCAGAAATTCAATATAACTATATGGCCTTTGAATGCGGAAAGCGACACTTTTGTACCGTGAACATCTGGAAGCGTGAAATCAGCGGCAGCGGGACCGGATACCCCGGCAAATATGGAACCGGCCATAAAATTGATGATCAACACACCTAACAGTATGGCAAAGAACAGTAAACATATCTGTTTGATAGTTGGACAGCGAAGCAGTCCCATCTCACCCACCCTAAAAAACTAACGGGGAAGGAACTGCAGTTCCTTCCCCTTCGTAGTTGTTTTTAGAACACTACGTTAAAGGTTGCATACAAGTCCTGAGCGTGCTTGACCGGCGAAAACAGCTGTATTGACCTGGCGTTCATGTCGCTTATTTTCTGAGGAGATCCCAGCCAGTTGTTGCTGTTTGTGTAATCAAAGTCATAATACTGATACCCAAGTCTGAAGAAGGCATTTCCTCTCTTTGCAATGGGTTTCGCGTTAAGTCCCTGGATAATGTAGGCTTCATAAACACTGCCTCTTGTTCCGAGCTTGGCTGTCAACAAGTCATCACTTGCCGGAACAAAGGTTATCCATTCTTTTGAACCGTAATTGTATTCCAACCCGATTTTAGTTCCGGTTTTTTTAATGTCATACCTTTCGCCAAGATACACTGCATCGCCCACATGTGCTTGTGACGAAGAGCCGGTGCCATTCCACATTAATCCATAGTGACCTAACATAGGGCCGCCAGGTTGGCTCAAAGGGTTAAAGTCAACATATCCGCCGTTGGGATGGCTCCAGCTTAAGCCCGGAGAGATGAAGAGGTTCAGATCGCCAATCCCAAGGTTTTGTATCTTGCCCATGATTGACGCGCCAAACGCGTCTATATTTCCAACGTTTGTATTCGGTACGCTAACGTTAATCGGGGAGGTGAAGTTTGAGGGATAGCCAGGTATCGGTTCATTTACAGTGAAATTAAACGAATTGGCTTCGGGGAATGCAAACAAGTTAAGTGCCCTGTTCCACTGAAATTCAATATCTACAGTATCGGTAACATAAGGGGCAACCTGCATCCCAATGAGCCAGACGTCTCTCACGCCATTTGCATTGGTGCTGGAACCATCCTGGAATCCGTTGTCAAAGCCCTTGCCGAAGCAGAACTTTGCGTATGCGCCGGGAAGGGCGTCGATGTCAGGGGCAGCGCCTATAGTCCCGCCGTCAAACGCATAATCTACCATAAGTCCCGGCGTACCGGCGTCTCCGATCTTTTCCGTGTTTTGCCGTAAATTGGTTGGAACGCCGCCTGTCGACGGTCTCCTGCCTATAGAGAACCATATAGGCTCGTTGAATATATTGGCCCATGTTGCATACGCCTGATCAACCCTAAGGGTATTGTCCATTGGTATGTGCGCAATATTACCGTCAAAATTGAAAAACTTGTCGGCAAAAAATGCATTGCCGCCGACTATTGAATTGGCTGAAACAGGGGCCGAACTCTCTTCTCCCCATATTTTGTACATCAAAAGGCGTGCTTTGACCGTAACATCTTCGGTTGCCTTTGCCTGCAGGTTCAATCCAAACCTGTTGGTAATCACATTGTTGATGCCGATTTTGTTTCCGTTGGTGTTGTCACCGAACAAAACACCGCCGATAGGAACAGTGGTGCCTGTCAGAGAATCCAGTCTGGTCTGGAAATCTCCTCCAATTTGAAACCATGAAGTCGCTGCTTTCTGCTCATCGGTTATCTTTTCTACGAGCGCAGTCTTCTTTTCAACATTGGTGATTCTTTCATCTTTCGTGGTCTCTTTGTTCTGCAACTCCGACATCTGCTGTTTCAGGCGATCGAGTTCTTTTGAAAGCTCGTCGATCTTTTGCATAAGGTCGCCTTGATCAACAGCGAATGCAGGGAGAGGAAGCAAAAAGGAAAGCGAAAGAAGTACTGCTAAAAACTTTTGTTTCATATCTTACACCCCCGTAATAATATTTTGGAGCAGTTTAGAATATGTGCAACTAATATGTCAAGCAGATTTTTCATTGAGGAAGTGGGTCAGTTTTTTTTGCTGCGGACAAATCAGGACTTACCGGGACCGGGTTATCAGGGAAGCCATCTTACCTCTTTCATTAAGGAGGTCGGAGAGAACTTCCTTCATAAGACTGCACGCCTGAATCACTTTAGGGTTGGCAATGCAGTAGAAAATATTAACGCCTTCCCTTCTGCTTTTTAATATACCCTTAAGCCTCATTACAGCGAGATGCTGAGAGACGTTTGGCTTGGGGATGCCGAGAATCTCCACGATCTCGGTTACGGTCTTTTCCCCCTCTCTTAAGGCGCTGATGATTTCTATCCTCTTGGGGCTTGCCAGTATCTTACAAACCTCGGCCTGCAATTCATATATTGATTTTTCCCTGGTCATGTATATATAGATTCTATTAAGTACGTTAAAAAAAGTCAACGGGAAATCCTTATATCGTGCAATTCCTTATCGATTTTTGCCTTTTTTGCTTCTCTTGATATAAAATCAGCTATGGAATTGTTCAGGGAAATTAGAGCGTATTATATTAAGCTCCCTTACGCATGCAATAAGATCGGGCAGGATATCAGCGACAGGTTATGGAATCTTTCAAAAGACAATTCCATCAGCACTATTGATGTCAACAAAGAGAACGAGGTCCTGATTCACGCTGAAGCTGATTTTTCGCTGGAGAACTGGAATGAAGCAATAAGCTATTTGCGTTCCGCAATTTCGCTTCTTAATGTGAAGAACGGCTATATTGCTGTTCGGAAAATTGTTGCATCCGAAAGTGCCCTGAAGACCGAAATTGAAGGATATAAAGTAACGAAGAGGGGCGTCTATAATGCTGAAATGCCGGAGTCGCCCGATTTCATTGAGGACCTCATAAGGCTTTCCGGAAGGAATAAAAAGCTTCAGCAGATTGACGCCATGGAAAAGCTGTTCAGGTTTATTGAGGAGCAGGAAAAAGATGGCGTAGATGAAGAGGGGGTTTAATACCTCATTTGCTGCCTCTTTATCCGAAGCAAGCCCTGTAACCCCCAAGCATTTCTTAACCTTGACCACTATGAGATATCTGCTACAATTATTTATGAATTAGAATGCCATAATCAGGCGGTTTCCGCCGGGTTGATTTGATTATTAATGCACATTGGAGGTTATTTATGAAAGGGAATGAGAAGATCATCAAGGATCTGAACGCGCGCCTGGCCGAGGAGCTGACTGCTATCAGCCAGTATATGGTACACGCCGAGATGTGCGACAACTGGCAGTATAAACGGCTGGACGGGATGATCCAGAAGAGGGCTGTCGACGAGATGAAACACGCCGAGAAGCTCATAGCCCGCATCCTCTTTCTCGAAGGTATTCCCATCGTCAGCAACCTGAACAAGATGCATATCGGCGCTGAAATTCCTAAAATGCATCAGAATGACCACGAGGCCGAGGAAGGGGCCATCAAGGGATACAACGAGAGCATCCGGCTGGCGGTGGAGGTGGGAGACAACGGGTCCCGCGAACTTCTTGAATCGATCCTGAAAGACGAAGAGGCCCATATTGACTTGATCGAAGCCCAGCTTGACCAAATCAAACAGATGGGGCTGCCGAATTACCTGGTGGAACAGCTTGACTGAAGGGATGTTCCCGATTCATTTCTGATCCTATAAAATAAACAACAGTAGAAGGGGAGTACTTGTTTTTCGACGCGAGGCACGGGTCTTCTGTAAGAGGGGCGAGTAACGCCGAGCCCCAAATTAGAATGGATTCGGATATCGCTGTCATTGAAAATTGGGAATTGCCTGCGAAAGTAGTTTCAGCGGGTCGAAAAACAAGTACTCCCCTTCTACTGTCTTCCTTTGTCTTCCTTCTGACCCTCAACCCAAAAATTGAGGATTTTGAAATTTTATAATATACTGTAGTTGTGAAGCGAAGAGATGCAAAGATGAAAGGTGTATTAATTTTATTAATGGCTTTTGCTTTGATGCCAATCTTATCAAATGCGCAGACTGACCAACCGTCAGCGGCAAATACTTTATTATCACCGGCGTTGATCAGAGAAGGAGACTTGGCTGTCGAACTGGCTGAGGGGCTTAAAGTGGGTGCCCCAAAAAGCGAGGCTGAAGCTGAGGACGAGTTGAGTTCAATCGGCATAAGTCCGCGTAATGGCTGGATCGCCGATTACCCGGCCACTCCGGATGTTATTGGAGAATTGCGGGCCGCCCTTAGTGGAGCGGCAGACTCAGGCAAATTAGGTGTTGGGAAAGACACGGCACTGAAAACATTTCAGCGGATTATAAGCGGCAACAACCTGCCTGTAACGCCGGATATTTCAGGTAATGGGGCTGCTGAGACAGCTGCGCCGAATTATCCTGACACTACAGCAATAAATGATTATTACGCCAATGAGGGTCCCCCTGTGGTCGCCTACTATGCTCCGCCTCCTGATTATGCATACCTGTATACATGGGAACCTTATCCGTTTTGGTGGGCTGATTTCTGGTTTCCGGGGTTCTTTGTCCTGGCAGATTTTAATGTCAGGGTCCATGGTCATGGGCACGATGTATTTATTACCAATCATTTTCACGATCCCGCAACAGGCAGGGTATCCCGCATTGACCCTGCAAACAGATTTCGTGGCGGGACTTTATCTTCCAGTCCAGCCGCGCAGACTGGGGCTGGGGCAGGCAGAGAATTCCGGGGCTATGGGGTGAATCAAAACCCTGCCGGCACCCGCTCAAGTGCCTTTGAGCACTCCGTTAACAGCCAGTCTGAGCGTGCAGCGAGTGACCGCGGATTCCAAAGCCGCTCAAGTGCCGGCCAGCTTTCCGGCGGAGGTCATGGAGGCGGAAGTTCCAGCCGAGGGGGAGGGGGTGGGGGTGCCCGCGGCGGCGGAGGGTTCCATGGTGGTGGAGGAAGGCGTTAATAGATTGCTGACAGATGGAGGAAATAACGTGTTTAGATATATAGCAAAATCAGAAATCATTTCCCGTAGCTGTTATGCAATAGGGGTTCTTATAGCTGTTATAATCGCAGTATCTGCTTTTACATGTCTTGCGTCTGATCAAGGCACAAAGCAGGAGAAGTTCAAGTCTCCGGAAGAGGCCTTCAGCGCATTAATAGAAGCTGCCAGGACCAATGACACCGCGGAATTACTGGCTATCTTCGGACCCCAAGGCAAAGATATTATATCCTCCGGTGATGCGATCGCCGACAGTTTGGCCCGTGAACGTTTTGTTCAGGCCGCAGGGGAGGCGGTAAAATTTTCAAAGCTGGACAACAAAACCGTTCTGCCGGTTATCGGAAAAGGTGCATGTTCTTTCCCCATACCTATTGTGAAGTCAGGACGGCAATGGGTATTTTCGACCGAAGAGGGCAGGCAGGAGATATTAAACAGGAGGATAGGCAGGAACGAATTGAATACCATTAAGGTTTCTCTGCATTATGTGGAGGCCCAGCGTGAGTATGTCGGCAAGTACCGTGATGGCAGCGGGGTATTACAATACGCTCAAAGATTCAGGAGCCATGAGGGCGAAAAGGATGGCTTGTACTGGAAAGCAGCGCCGGGAGAGGAGGAGAGTCCCCTGGGGCCGCTGGTTGCCCGTGCCACGGAAGAGGGATACGCTGCCCGGAAACCTGGCGAGAAGCGGGTCCCATACCACGGGTATTATTTCAATATCCTGAAAAGTCAGGGCAGCAATGCCCCGGGTGGTGAAATGGATTATGTGATCAACGGCAAGATGACCGCCGGCTTTGGTCTGCTGGCATACCCTGCGCAGTACGGGGTGTCAGGAATAATGACCTTCGTGGTAAACCAGCAGGGTATTGTTTACCAGAAGGACCTGGGACCCGGGACGGAAGAGGCTGCAAAGGCAATTACAAAATATGACCCTGACAAGACGTGGCAAAAGGTGAAACTGCAGTAACTGTTTCCCTGAGCCATGAATGCTGACCGGGGATAGGGTACAATAATATTCAGTGGAAGCCATGGGGCATTATGATATTATTGTTATCGGGGCCGGCGCGGCAGGGCTCATGGCTGCTATTGAATCCGGCAAAAGAGGCCGGTCGGTGCTGGTTGTCGATCATGCCGGCAGCATAGGGAAAAAGATACGCATCTCCGGAGGCGGCCGCTGCAACTTCAGCAATACGTCAGCAGACCATTATCATTATATATCACGTAATCCACGCTTCTGTAAATCCGCACTGGCCCGTTTTAGTGTGTATGATTTTATCGCTATGCTGGAAAGGCACGGCATTGCTTATGAAGAACGCGAACAAGGGCAGCTGTTCTGTATCAGGAACTCTCTCGAAATTCTAAAAATGCTGGCCAAAGAATGCTCCGGAGCCGGAGCTCACGTACTATTAAACTGCCATATCTCTTCTATAGGCAAGGAGCAGGCGTTTAGTGTTATCACTGATAAGGGGACGTTTGTTTCCGCGTCCCTGGTGGCTGCTACCGGCGGATTGTCGTATCCAAAACTGGGCGCAACTGGATTGGGCTACAGGATAGCCGGACAGTTCGGCATTAACGTTATTGAGGTGAAGCCGGCCCTGGTCCCGTTTGTCTTCGACTCGCCGTATTCAGCCGATTTCGGTGAATTAAGCGGTATTTCATTTGAAGCCCTGGTCAAATGCAACAACAAGGAGTTTCGGGGCGGCATACTGTTTACGCACAGAGGGCTGAGCGGTCCCTCAATGCTCCAGGTTTCATCTTACTGGAACCCGGGTGACGCCCTTGCTATCGATATAGTGCCTGGAATGGATATGCAGGAAGTATTTTCGTCAAAACAGCAGAGCACAATTGAAATGCCTACACTGCTTTCCCAATTCCTGCCCAGACGGTTTGCGCGTTATTGGTGTGAGAGCTTTGGTTATTTAAGTCCGGTATGCCGCTATAACAAAAGGGAGTTGATGAAGGTCTCACGCCATATCCATAATTGGGAAATCATTCCTGCCGGGACTGAAGACTACAATACGGCAGAAGTCACGGCAGGGGGGATCGATACGGACGAACTCTCGTCAAAAACAATGGAATCCAAAAAAGTGCAGGGCCTCTATTTTGCCGGTGAGGTCATTGATGTGACGGGGCAGCTGGGAGGCTATAACCTGCAGTGGGCGTGGTCTTCAGGTTTTGCGGCAGGACAGTATGCATAGCATAAGAAAAATCATACTTGCGTCGGCATCGCCGCGAAGGAGAGATATATTACTGTTGACCGGACTGCCTTTTAAAGTTGAGCCCGTCAGTTGCGAAGAGGACATGAATATCCGTGTATCTCCCCGCAGACTGTCGAGGGTTTTATCTGAAAAAAAGGCCCGCATAGCTGCCGGAAAATACCGTGACGCCATTATTATTGCTGCCGACACATTCATTGTATTCAGGGACAGGATTATGGGAAAGCCGCATACGCCTGCCGGAGCCAGGGGGATGCTTGCAGCCCTCAGCGGCAGAGTGCATACGGTTGTTACCGGTTTTACTATTATCGACACTCGCACCGGAAAGCGCATTTCCCGGTCAGTGGAAACAAAGGTGTATTTCGAAAAGCTGACGATGAAGGAGATCAATGCATACGTGAGGACCGGCGAGCCCCTGGACAAAGCCGGGGCATATGCCATACAGGGGCTCGGATCAATTATTGTACGCAGGATCGAAGGGGATTATTTTAATGTAATCGGATTGCCCCTGAGCGCACTGAAAGCATGTCTCAGTCAATTCGGCATCAGTACCAGGTACTTCAATAAATAGAGTATAGTTTTCAGCAAATGTTCCCTTTATTCTGAAGCTCAGTGCTTCAATTCATAAATACGGTGCCGCTCCGAGAGTGTCGATGCGCCGCGCCGGCGAGGCGCGCGACCGAGGCGTACCGTTGCGTACGGCGAAGGAGCGCAACGAAGCTGGAGCGGATGCAGAGGCGATCGAATGCAAGCGTATTTATGAGATAAAGCACTTAGGCATAGCACGACACCCGACGAGTTTTTCCCGGTTCAGACCTATTCCATATTAAAAGTCGCCACTTCCTTAATCCCGGGAAGATACTCGCCGACCGGCACCAGTTTCTTGCCGTCGTCTATACAGCCGACTACGATTACCCACAACTGGTTGAGTTCTGTTTTTTCCCTTTCGTTCTCCGGCGTAAATTTGATCAGTGTCCCTTCCATCTCAATTTTCATGATACTCCTCCGTATTCAAATATCACATTCCGCAGAGCATCTCTACGCGCGACTCTTTATATTTCTTTCTTGACCCTCGCTTTTTTCATGTTGAGGCCCACTCCCTCGAATGTGTAGAAAATACCATAGCCCCACCACATAGTGTAAAGCACATAAAACATAAGCAGGCCTGTAAGCAGCACGGCATGTTCGCTTACTTTTTGAGCATCGATTTTATAAAAGTTGTAGGCAGGTTCAATGGCCTTTTTGTTCACATCCGAAACCGCCTTTGCCGCCTCAATATTTTTCTCTTTCTTCAGCCCCTTCTCAATGGCCGAAAGCGCCTGCCACCAGTCCTTCATAACCATCTTTTCATCATACCCGTATCGGTCCGAAACCGCCTTGCCGTCGTTCTTGTACATTGTATCAGAATCCCTAAGTGCGCTATTCAGCACAGCACCAAGGTCTCCTCCCATTTTTAACGTCGATTCTTTTATCTCAACCGTTGCTCCTGCCTGAGTGAAAAGCTTGGCTGTCCGGGCTGCATCAACGGCCTTCTCAAGTTTTATGGTGGCGGTGAACTGCTTACCGGTAAAAGGCCCCACTTCTTTCGTCACCTTCGGTATGAAATAGGAAGAACCTTTCGCAAGTTCGTTAAAGGTCTCATCCGCGAACTCAAGCCCGTTTTTTCCGTTAAAGACAGGTGAGAAAATAAGCAGCAGAATGCCCAGGAAAGACGCTCCGAAAAGAAGCCCTGTCCAAAACCGTTTTTTCTTCCTAATAAGCATGTTACACCTCCCCTTTAACCAGGGTGGCCTTTATATATTCATCATAGTCGCCCCTGAGCTTACCAATATTCATTACAAACTTGCTGATCACCCAAACGGCAAAAATGCCTACCACTATCCAGAATAGGACATTCCCGACCGATTCGATCATTTTGACTGTAGGTTTTGAGACATTAATTACTTCGAACTCCACCAGCTTCTTAGGCAGCGTTGCAGCCCTGTTAACGAAACCTGCGAGGATCGATACGGCATAAAATCCCCTAATGTGGATACCTTTAACAACCTTGGTAGTCAGGGCGCCGACCTGGATGCCGATCAGCGAGCCGAGAAGCATGCCCATCGCCAAGGTATAAAATACATACCCGTAAATTGCATATTGCGCTATCGATGCCAGACCCGCTGTGAAAATGATCTGAAGAATATCGGTGCCGACAGTCGTCATTGAAGAAACGCCGAAGACGTATACAAACATCGGAAAAGTGACAAAGCCGCCGCCAACGCCCATTATGGCAGCCAAAAAGCCTACTACAACGCCTCCAAGGGCAACGACTACGCCTGAGATTTTCCTGCCGCCCGGCACAAAATCTTCGTCAAACGTAATTGACGGAGGGATATTCAAGTTTTGCACGCTCACCGCAAGTTTCGTCAGTCCGGATGTTCCGCCATGAGCATCGGCAGTGGCAGCACCCTTGGCTCTACTCAATTTTATGAAATCGATAAGCCCATAGAATCCCAGAAATCCCAGTATTACGGCGTAAATTGAGCTTATAAAAAAGTCGCTAAGATTCGGGTCGTAATTATAGAGCGCCTTGTTGATAGCGCCTCCTATGAACGTGCCCCCACCGGAACCTACGAGAAACGCTATTGCCAATTTCCCTGAGACGTTGCCGAGCCTTTTGTGTACAGCCGTGCCCATTATTGCTTTTGCAAATATATGGAAAAGGTCTGTTCCCACAGCCAGAATCCCTTTCACTCCTGCGGCCATCAGCGCAGGGGTTATGATAAATCCTCCTCCGGCGCCTATACAGCCGGTGATCAGTCCGGCGCATAATCCAATTGCAATGGAAACGACGAATATGTAAGTGGAATAAAAGGAAGGGGCATAGGCTTCCTTGCCGCCGATCATGTCTGCCGCCGTTGCAAAACTGACGGCCAGGATGGGAAGCAGCATCGCCAAAAGGACAAGAAGCTTTTTCCTGCTCCTCATTATGCTCATGGAAGTCTCGATCTCCCACCTGGCATGTGCCATAGAACCCATCTTCAAAAACTCGAAAACCTGCCTGGGAATACTCATGGTCTTTGCCCCCTTTATGTTACTTTGGAGTAGTTGCCTGTAAATGCCTTAATGATGTGGCTGCCCGCGAAATATTTCCCCGGGAACTTTTCAACCTTTCCGGTCCAATACTAAAGAGTCTTCTTATTGAATCTATCAATTGTTTCAATATGCAACAGTGCTATTTCATCTTTCATCTTGATTCCACAATATTACAATGACATGATGATGTCAAGTTAATTTTTTCTGATGCCGGCTTTCTGCAAAGACGCTGTTCATGTGACATTGTGTTTTGTCCCGAAATATGGTATACATAAGCGTACATATTGGTTTGTCGACTGTCGAGTAGACGCCGTCCGCCGCGCAGCGCCTTTTGCCGAGGATTTCCGTATGCAGGCGATGCCGGCGAGAGAGGACTATGTCGAAGCTCCGTCAGTTTTCAGGAAAAATAAAGGAATGGCTTGTCGGCTGTTGTAAGGTCCTGTGGATCCGCGATATGGCCGACGACCCCGCCTTGTTCCTAACGAAAGACAGGTACAAAAGCCTGAAGATCAAGATATTTCTGCTCATCGGGATTCTCGCCGGCGTCCCGCTCATCATCGTCACAATCGCAAGTTACCTCTGGCTGCAAAGCAATGTGAAAGAAGACATCCACAACCAGGTTAAGTGGCAGTTGGAGAGCACGTCACAATCCATCGGGTTTTTCCTCGAAGAGAAGCTCTCTGCCCTTCGGTTTCTTTCGTCGACCTATACCTACGACCAGGTGAACGATAAGAAAGTGCTTTATTCCCTGTTCTTCAATTTCAAGAATGAATTCGGCGAACTCGTCGACCTCGGGATAATCGATGCAAAAGGTATCCAGCGCTCATACGTGGGTCCCTACCGGCTCGAGGGGAAAGCCTATTCAGGCCAGGACTGGTTTAATGAGGCTACGGTCAGGGGGCTCTACGTCAGCGAAGTCTTCATGGGCTACCGTAAGATCCCTCATTTCGCGATAGCGGTCAGGAGAGATATCCCCGGGAAAGGCACTTTCTGGATTCTGAGGGCCACGATCGACATGGAGACGCTCTACAGGTATTTGTCCACGATCAATCTCAAGCAGGACGACGACGCGTTCATCATCAATCGCGAGGGAACCCTGCAAACCCCTTCACGGTCTCATGGCCGCCTGCTTGAAAAGGTCATTCTCGGCATACCCACCCCCAAACAGGGGATCTTGTTTACCGATCTGATGATCAACGAGCAGAGCAGCTTCATCCTCGGCTATGCCCCGATCCCTAACTCCCAGTGGTTCCTTGGCGTCGTTGTCAAGTCGACAGTATATTCGAAGCTCTTCGGAATCTTCCGAAGCGGTCTCGCGGTGTTTTATCTCGTCGGGGTGCTCATCGCGTTAGGCATTATCGTCAACCTGCGCATATCCTTCACCGTTGTTAACTGGATCAGGGAGGCGGAACAAAAGAGGGAGGAAGCGATCGTCGAGACAGAGCACTCGGGGAAGCTCGCCTCAATCGGGAGGCTTGCGGCGGGCGTTGCGCATGAGATCAACAACCCCCTCGCGATTATCAATGAGAAAGCAGGCCTTATGAAAGACATTCTCCAGATGTCCGGAGACTTTCCCAATAAGGAGAATTTCCTCGCGCAGATAAAAGGGATTTCCGACAGCCTTAACCGGTGCAGAACGATCACCCATCGCCTCCTGGGGTTTGCCAGGAGGATGGACGTTACCCCGATAGAAACGGATATCAATGAAACGATCAATGAGGTCCTCGGTTTCGTCGAGCGGGAGCTGGTATATAGAAATATCCGCCTTGTAATGGACCTCGGAGATAAGATCCCGCTGGTGCTGATCGATAAGGGACAGATCCAGCAGGTGTTTCTGAATATTATCAACAATGCAATTGACGCCGTTAATGACGGAGGGCTTATTTCCATAGGGACCGAGCTTAAGGGCCGGGATACCGTAAACATCACCATAAAAGATAATGGCTCTGGTATCCCCAGAGATGCGCTCAAGCATATATTCGAGCCCTTCTACACGACAAAAGAGAAAGGGAAAGGGACTGGTCTCGGGCTCTCCATATCCTACGGCATTATAACCAGGCTCGGGGGTACGATTACTGTCGAGAGCGAGGTGGGGAAGGGAACGTCGTTTTTGATTGGGATACCTGTCCGCAAGGAGATCGGATAAACGGAGGTCATATGTTGCAGACAAAGGTGCTTATTGTTGATGATGAGATGGAATTTGCGGTAACGCTTGCGGAACGGCTGCAAATACGGGGATACAATGCAAAGTCGGTCTATTGCGCTGTGGATGCCATTGCCCTTTCGAGGAACGACCCTCCGGATGTCATGCTCCTCGACTTGAGGATGCCGGGCATGAGCGGGATCAAAGTGCTCCAAACTATCAAGCAATTCAACCCATCCATCGAAGTCATCATGCTGACCGGGCTCGGACCCTCCGAGGAAAGCGCCGAAGGGATGAAGAGCGGGGCATTCGACTACATCATGAAGCCTGTTGATATCGAGAGGCTTGTAGAGAAGATCGACAAGGCGAAGCTCAATAAACAGGAAAGGGAGGTATAATGGGAGACAACGGTCCGGATGAAATGAAGGAGTTGCAGTTCAGGTTCATCGGGAGTATCATTGCAGGTTTCACTCATGAACTAAAAAATCACCTTGCAATCATCAAGGAGTCGGGAGGCTTGCAGCAGGACTTGCTCTCGATGAGCAAGAAGCCTGATAGTGCCGGGATTCACAAGTTCCTCCTGTCAGTCGACTCCCAGATCGAGAAGAGTTTACAGTTGATCGCTTTCCTTAACCGGTTTGCCCACAGGATGGACTGCGAATGCACTTCCTTTAGTGTGAATGAGGCAATCGAGGAGCTTGTTGCCTTGATGGCGAGGGTTGCTTACCAGAAGAGGGTCGAGTTCACGACGGATTTCGAACAGGGTATCCCACCCATTCACAGCAACCCGTCCACGCTTCAGTTGCTCATATTTTTTATTATTGAAGAATTGATGGACGGTTTCGAAAAAGGTGGCTCTATTACCGTAAAGACCTCAGCTGCAGCCGATACAATAAAAATTGCGATAATCCCGAAAGGAAATATGAAGGAACTTTCAGGAAAAGGAGAGTATCACAGGGGCGAAGCGATCAATAAAGTATGCGGGGAACTGTTCGGGGCCCTTGACCGACAGGGCGCAAATGGCGAAGCGGTGATTATTCTCACTCGCAGGGCTGTTGCTTAGATGAAAAAGAAAGAACGCATTCTCAAGCTAAACCAAAAATGCTTAAATTTGGCATATAACGGTGTTTAAAGGAGGTTGACATGAGGATTTTGGCGATCTATGACGGCACTTTGAATTCGAAGGACGTTGTGAGGTATGGATTGTTCAGGGCAAAGACGACCGGCGGCGAGCTTCACGTCATCCATGTGCTAAACAGCGCCCTTTTTATAGGGTATGAGGGGTTCAGCGCTGAGGAAACCGCACGACGTGAGCTTTCCTATTATCTGGCCGATGCTGAGAAGATCATTGCTGAGGTGGGGAAGGGGATAAAGGTGAGCTTCACTACCATGGATGGCATACCCGAAGAAGAGTTAGTCAAGTACGCAAGGGAAAACAGGATCGATCTGATCCTCATACCTGAAAAGTATGCAGAAATCGGCAGGAACGCTCCGTGCGGGGTCTCCATCGTCCCCTGCGATTTCTCGATCTTCAAGATTCTTCTTGTCGATGATGAAGTGGAATTTGTGAACGCTCTTGCAAAGAGGTTGAACCTGAGGAATCTCAAGACAAGTGTTGCGACGAGCGGGGAGGAGACGATTGCTTTTGTCCAAAGAGAGGAGCCCGACATCATGATCCTGGATTTGAGGATGCCCGGGATGGATGGGATCGAGGTGCTGAGGAAGGTAAGTCAATCCAACCCCGCCGTGCAGGTTATTATCCTCTCTGGAAGGGAGACTAAGGGTGACAGGGATGAGGCTGCAAAGCTAGGCGCCTTTGATTTTGTCAGCAAGCCTGCCGATATCGATGTACTCGCCGGGAAGATCAAGGAGGCGTACTGGACGAAAATCGAAAAACCTCAGCATATCCCTGGCGCTGGTTTTTCCGGCATCAGTGCTGGTGAAGACCGGCAGGCATTAAAAAAGTGAGGGCATGTTTATTTTTTAAACAAGTCGCTTTACAATGCAGCAAATGATGCAAAACTTGTTTCAAGGAGGTCCCTATGAGGAAAAATAAAGCCATAAAAGTCCTGCTGGTCGATGACGAAGAGGACTTTGTCAATACCCTCGCCCAGCGTCTGAAAATGAGAGATCTCAATGTCAGCTGCGTGTATGACGGTGAACAGGGTCTTTCGAGAGTGAAGCAGGAGGAACCCGATGTCCTGGTGCTCGACCTGAAGATGCCCGGACTTCAAGGCATGGATGTGCTTCGCGAGGTAAGAAAAACAAATCCCGGTATGCAGGTCATCATACTGACCGGTCACGGGACCGAGAAGGACGAAGAGGAAGCCAGGAGGATAGGAGGATTCGATTTCCTCAGGAAACCGGCCGATATCGACCTCCTGATGACCAAGATCAAGGAAGCTTACGCCGAGAAGATCGAAAGGGCGATGACCGCCATCTCCTTCGCTGAGGAAGGAGTTTTTGACACCGCTCGCAAGATAATGAAAAAAGAGGAATAAACACAAACGCACGAAAAGGGGCGTTTAACCTGATAATTCCCTGTAGCTTGCTGCGGGGAAAAAGTTTTTGGAGCACTTGCTATAATAGCTATGTGGATTTACATCATCTCAGGGTGTTTGCCGCAGTATTTAAAAAAAGGAGTTTCTCCAGGGCCTCGGAAGAATTGCTTTTGTCGCAGCCTACCGTGAGCGACCATATTAAATCTCTTGAGGAAGATCTCGGCTGCAGGCTTTTTGACAGGCTCGGAAGAAATATTATTCCTACCAGTGAAGCCGAGGCGCTCTATCACCTGGTCTGCGAAATCATGGAAAAGGTGGAGTCAATAAGGGAGATTGCCGGGCGGGCTGGGGGTGAACCGGCCGGAGAATTGGTCATAGGGGCAAGCACCATCCCGGGCACCTATCTGCTTCCTCCGGTTATGATGGACTTCAAGAGACTGAATCCCGGGGTATTCTTCAAAATAGAGATAGCTGATTCCAGGGAGACTGTTCAGAAGATTCTGTCTCAAGACTTGCTTATCGGTATTGTGGGATCGAAACAATTCAGCCATCAGCTGAACTATACGCAGTTTGTGGATGACGAAATTGTGGCAGTCGCATCTCCGAAGTTGTCCATAAAGAACAGAGTTTCTCTTGATGAACTTCTCTCATACCCGATGATTTGTCGCGAAGAGGGCTCCGGGACAAGGAAGGAGTTCGAGAGATACCTCGAGCTTCACGGTAAATCATCCGACAAAATAAAAATCCTGGGATATTTCGGGTCTACCGACGCCTTGAAGCAGGCGGTGAAGTCCGGCGCAGGGACCGCAGTTATTTCCAGGTTTGCGGTGGCTGAAGATCTCAAGCATGGAACTCTGAAACTCATCCGTGTTTCCGGAAACGAAATAAGGCGGCAGTTTTATGTAGTTACCCACAAGAAAAGGACCCTGCCGGCACTCCACACGGCATTCCTCGCTTTCCTCAGAACTAGTCTATAAGTCCCGGCTAATGTATAGATAATATCTATTTGCCTTATCAGGCAATTCTATTGGTACAATAGCTGAGGGGAGCAAGGGACTGGTGTCCCAGCTGGTCTGCAAAACCAGTGCCGGAATCCTACAGGGGTTTTGGTGAGTTCGATTCTTACTGCTCTTCTCCATGAGAGAAAAAAAGTGCAATTTAAAAAGTCAAAAAAACTGTTTGGAGGGTTAAATGAGCGGGAAAGATTACACGAAAATGTGGGAAGGTCTTGGGCTTAACATTGCAAACCATGCCGGGCTGCTCGGCGTTCTTACAAACGCCTATAAGGATATTTATTTGTCACAGAAGAACAGACCCCGGGCCATGGAGTATTTTGATTTCGTAATCTCCGAAGTGCATGGCCTGAGGATCGAGGAGATAGTCGCCGCGAAAGAGGCCGGTCGGAAAGTTGTGGGCACGTTCTGCGTATATGTTCCGGAAGAGATAGTGCTTGCCGCCGACGGAGTGTGCATCGGCCTTTGCGCAGGGGCCGAAGTGGGCTCGGAAGAAGCGGAGAAATTCATACCCAGGAATACCTGTGCCCTCATAAAGGGCTTTATGGGCTTCAAGTTGTCGGGTCTCTGCCCTTATGTGGAAACAACAGATCTCATCGTGGGCGAGACCACATGCGACGGGAAGAAAAAGGCTTACGAGAGCTTAAATGAAATTACCAAAAAAGTTTACGTAATGGAAATACCCAACATGAAGACTGACGAGGACAAGAAACTCTGGTTGGGCGAGGTCAAAAAATTCAAGGACAGGATGGAGGGGCTTTCCGGAAAGAAACTAACCGTTGAGGCGCTGAAAAAGGGGGCCTCGATAGTGAACGAAAAGAGGAAGGCCCTGCAGAGGCTGAGCAGGCTGAGGGTCTCTGATCCCGCTCCGATATCGGGCCTTGACGCACTGCTTGTAAATCAGGTTTCTTTCTATGATGACCCGCTCAGGTTCACGGATATGACCAATAAGCTCTGCGACGAGCTTTCCGACAGGGTGGCAAAAGGGACAGGCGTGGCGGACAAGGGCACGCCCCGCATACTCATTTCGGGCTCTCCAATGGCGATACCCAACTGGAAGCTCCACGCAATCATCGAGGGCAGCGGGGCTGTGGCGGTCGGTGAAGAGTCCTGTATCGGCGAAAGAAACCATAGAGACTTGCTGGATGAGAATTTCAACAGCGTAGATGAGGCCATGGAGAAAATCGCCTCACGCTACCTGCGCATAGATTGCGCCTGCTTTACGCCCAACACTGAAAGACTTGATAACATAAAGGCCCTGGTTAAAAGCCTCAGGGCTGACGGGGTCATACATTATTCCCTTCAGTTCTGCACCCCTTACATGATGGAGGCTTACAAAGTGGAAAAAGCGGTTACAGAGGCGCCGTTCATGCGGATAGAGACGGACTACAGCATGGAGGATTTCGGCCAGCTTAAAACAAGGGTTGAAGCCTTTATCGAGATGATCGGCACTTAAATAAGAATGGAATGGAAAAATCTCTGGGTATAGATATAGGGTCCAGGTTTATAAAGGCCGTTCTTCTGGAAGGGAAGGAAGTCATCGATATACGTCATGTGGAAACTTCCTTTGACCCCCTTGAAAGGTGCAAAAGGCTTTTGGAAGAGACCGCCGCCGACAGCGTAGTGGCCACTGGTTACGGGCGGCGCCTTCTGGAAGTCCACACGGACATAAAGACAATAACCGAGATAAAGGCCTTTGCAAAAGGGGCCAGGGCCATGTTTCCATCGTGCCGTACAATCATAGATGTGGGCGGGCAGGACATCAAGGTCATAAGCCTCGATGAAGGGGGCAAGGTCAGGAAGTTTGAGATGAACGACAAGTGCGCCGCAGGTACAGGCAAATTTGTCGAGATAATGGCCAGGGTCCTCGGTTATTCTATCGAGGACTTTGGCCTGGCTCCGCTGAAAATCGGAGCTGAGTTGCAGATAAGCAGTATGTGCACGGTTTTTGCGGAGTCGGAAGTCATCTCGTTAATAGCCAGGGGTGCGGAAAGGGAAGATATAGCGCTTGCCCTCCATCGCTCAATAACCAACAGAGTGCTTTCGATGGCGCGCAGAGTCCCTGTTGAGGAGGACGTGGTATTTGCCGGGGGATGCGCACGCAACGGCTTACTCAGGAAACTTCTTGAGGCCGGCATCGGTAAAAAAGTGAGGTTGGCCGAACGCCCTGAAATTACCGGCGCCCTCGGGGCAGCCCTATATTCAAGCGAGTCAAATGTCGACTATAGTGGACAGCATCCGGTCCCTGGACAAACATAAAGATAGTTGGACCAGTGCATATCTTTGAAAAAGCTATCCCCTGACAGATTTAAGGACCGGCAGAAAGACAGGATTAATCTTGGCGAGTGCGCCAAGCACAAACTCCTCGACGCCTCTGTTATCCGACAGAAGAAGCCCTTGCGGCAACGCATCCTGCTTCACCTGGGCCCGTCCCATGGACGAGTGCCCGCCGGCGCTGCCCATGTCTCCGAAGGCCGTGCGCGCCAGGTAGCCCGCGTCTTTCTTGAGACCGTCGTTTCGGAAAACTACCACCAGGGTATCACCTTCCACCCCCGTAACCAGCGCCCAGGAGACGTTTTCCACCCGGATGAAGAAGTCCGCCACCTGCACGCAAACGTCAAAAAATGGCACCGGCCCCAGGTGCGAGAACATGACGCCGTTTACAAAACGCCTCCTGACTAGCGCGATGCTGAAATAGTCCAGTCCCTCGCGCGAGAACTGCGAGAACTCTATCTGCTCGACAATGTTCCTGTCAGCCTTGCTCCTGAGCCATCGTATGGCCTCGAGGTCGCCGCGGCTCATGTCTCCGATGAAATGGCGCGTGTCCGTTTTGATCCCGTAAAAGAGAGAGCTTGCGAGGTTTTTGGTAAGGCGCACGTTCGCGGCCCTCAGATATTCCGTCATGATGGACGAAGTAGACAGGTAGTTTGGCCGTATATCGGCAAACGCGGCATGAATTACCTCCGGCAGCGGATGGTGGTCTATCACTATATCGCAACGAGGGAGGTAGAAGTCAGTGAAGAACTGGGGCTGAGAATCAACTATTGCAATAATATCGGACCGGGCGGCTTCCTTCTTGCCGACCGGAAAAGCGGGTATCTTTAATTGCCGTATCATAGAGGCATTTTCCGGCCTTCCGATGGCCCCTGTATAGCCTATACTTACAGAGAGCTTTTTTGTCTCAAGTATTTTTTTTAGGGCGAGCGCGCTTGCGAGCGCGTCGGGGTCCGGGTTTGCGTATATTATGATGAGGACATTTTTCGCGCCGTCGCATACCTTCCTCAAACGCTCAAGCCTATGTCGAATGTTCTTATTTGCCTCCATAATATTTTACAGTTTAACACAACCATAAAGTTTAGGGGCCTGACCCTGAAAGTCATCTGCCGGCTTATGGTAGAATATTTTATGGTTGTTAATTGCGCACCGAGGTAAAGTATGGGAGTTCTGGATTGCATCGGGAAAACGCCGCTTATAAGACTGGATGTTTTAAATCCAAATCCGGATGTCGAGATCTTTGCAAAGCTTGAGGGCCACAATCCGGCCGGCTCGATAAAAGACCGCCCAGCCTTCTATATGATCGAGGCGGCGGAGAGGTGTGGAGAGTTAACAAGAGATAAAATAATTCTCGAGGCAACCTCCGGCAATACCGGTATTGGGCTGGCTATGGTTGCTGCTGCAAAAAAGTACAGAGTTAAGCTTACCATGCCGGCCTGTGTAAGTGTGGAAAGAAGGAAGGTGCTGGAGGCTTTTGGAGCTGAACTTATACTAAGCCCTGCCGAAGAGGGTACAGATGGGGCGATCCGGCTTGCTCATAAAATAATGTCCGAAAACCCGCACCTCTATTATATGCCGAACCAGTTTGATAACCCCGCCAACGTACGGGCACATTATGAGACA
>Ga0074045_10000487_pt1 | contig 38450 bp, 27 predicted proteins | sample BogForMeECP23OM2_FD_94442 | JGI IMG/M metagenome (GOLD analysis project Ga0074045, IMG submission 94442) | Bog forest soil microbial communities from Calvert Island, British Columbia, Canada - Bog Forest MetaG ECP23OM2 | ecosystem: Environmental > Terrestrial > Soil > Wetlands ...
ACCCGTCTTCGACACAAACTGTCGAGGTGGCGAGTTCTGAAAGCCTATTCGATACACCCGCGCCGGTGGTGGCGCACTGAAATGAAAGAAGATCCACGTAGCGAACGCCGCACTACACACCAACCCCATCGACGCGAGCCTGTGCCGGCGGACCATACACTCATTATCGACCGTTCCCCCGAAGAGTTCTAGCTTCTTAAAGCCAAATCGTTGCCAAGAAGGCTCCAACGTTGGTTAGCAGGCCGTAACGCTCCCCTTCTCGCGCGGCCAGCGCCTCTGCGCGCTCCACCGCCCGCGGCTTCACCTCCGGCCACGGGGTTCTTTGGAGCAAGGGCTATTATTATTATTAAGGGGACAGACGCATTTTCCCACAAACCGGGGACATTGACTCCGTCGTGGGGCGCGGCAGCGTCTACCCATGCGGCTCCGCGCGGGTCTGCGGCGAGCGGAAACGCCCCAACCGGATGGGATTGTTGCAATCGTGATACTATACCCTGGAATCGTTCGCAGGCGACCAGGCCGTCGCCCGGCATCGCTTCATACCGCTGTGTGAGCGTGCCATCTCACCTGGCACGATTGCAGCGGCTGGCTTGTATTCGTTTCCGCGATCTCTTGGGAAAATGAGCAGATGAGCGATCCCGCCCCGGCGATTCCCGCATATCCACACCACTAGAGGTAAGAAGATGCGATTATCCGCAGCAGCCATTTCCAGATTCCGATACGCGATCTGTGCTCTCACGCTGGCCGCGTACCCTGTTTTGGCGCAAGACACCACGGGCAAGATCGTCGGAGTGGTCTCCGATTCCAGTGGCGCCGTCGTCGCCGGCGCCACGGTAACCGTTACGAATACCGGTACGCAGGTTGCCCACCACACCACGACCGACAAACAGGGCTACTACCAGGTGCTGGAGTTGCCGATTGGCCGCTACGAAGTTGCCGCCGAAGCGGCCGGATTTTCGCGTATGGTGGTATCCGCCAAGAACTCGCTCGAGATCAATCAGACGCTGCACATCGATCTCGCGCTGCAGGTGGGCGCGGTCAAGGACGTGGTCACCGTGGAAGGCGGAGCGAGCGCGGTGGAGACCGAGAACTCCACCATCGGCGCCACGGTCAGCGGCATCGCGATCGAGGAGTTGCCATTGAACGGGCGCAACACGCTCGACCTGCTGGCCACGCAGCCCGGCGTCACGCCGAAAGACACCGACGCATCGCGGCAAGCCGGGTCCTATAGCATTGGTGGCGGGCGTTCCGATTCTGTGACGTACTTGCTCGATGGCGGCCTGGACAATCACCTCATCAATAATGACATCGTGATCAACCCCAACCCCGATGCGGTAGGCGAGTTCCGCGTACTGCAGAGCAACTACGCCGCCGAATACGGCCGCAGCGGTGGCGGCATCGTCAGCATCGTAATCAAGAGCGGGACGAACTCCGTTCATGGCTCGGCGTTCGACTACCTGCGCAACGAAGACCTGGACGCCAACACGTTTTTCAATAACGAACAGGGCGTCGCGCGCCAGATTCTGAAACGCAACCAATACGGCGGTACGGTGGGCGGGCCGGTGTACCTGCCGCACGTGGTGGATGGCCGCAACAAGCTGTTCTTCTTCTTCTCTTACGAAGGGCAGAAGCAGAACGCCAATTCGCAAGCCGGCAAGATCACCACCTTCACACCACTCGAGGCGCAGGGCAACTTCTCGCAAGCCGTGAACGGCGGTCCGGACCCCACGGTGGCCAGTTTCCTGGAGGCGAATCCGTATTTTCAGCCCAATCCGACGCTCGCCAGCGAATCCATCATCGACCCCGCCAGCATCAGCCCGGTGGCTCTCAACTACTTCAAGGACAAGCTGATTCCGACTTCGGCCAGCGGTTTCGTGTTCCCGCAGGCGGCGGCGCTGGCCAACCATTCCGAATACCTGGGTAAGATCGATTACAACATCGGAACGCGGGATACGCTGAGCGCCACCATCGCGGCCCAGGATACCCCGAGCACGGTGCCGTTCTCCGGCGCCTCGGGCGCCACCACGGTGACTGGCTACCCAGTTTCCGACGACCTGGCGGCGTACATGGGCAATGTGGGTTATACACGCAGCTTTTCGCCCACCACCATCAACGTGGCCCGCTTCACGGCGCAGCGGAACAACACCAAGCAGAACTATCCCATCGGCACGCAACCCGGTCCGGCGGCTCTGGGAATTGCCATCACCCCGGATCTGGTGGATGGGTCCACCAACATCAATCTCGAAGGCAGCGGCATGTTCGCCGGCTACAATCCTTTCGGCCCGGCGAACATCATCGATAACACCTACACCTTCACCGACGACTTCTCCTGGAACCGCGGCAGCCACTTGCTGAAGGCAGGCTTCCTATTCTCCGCGTATCGCGACGCGATGATTTACGGTTATTATCTGAATGGCGAATTCGATTTCTACGGTCCCGTGACCACGGTCGGTTCCGGCAACGACCTGGCCGATTTCCTGATGGGCCTGCCCGACGACTTTCAGGAGTATCCCAACGCTCCCACCAACATCCGATCCCATTCCTTCGCCGGATACGTGCAGGACGCCTGGAAACTAACCTCCCGGCTCACCTTGAATTACGGTCTGCGCTACGAATACAATCAGCCCAAGTACGACACGCAGGGCCGGTCGTTCTCGTTCATTCCGGGCGACCAATCGACGGTATTCCCGGGCGCGCCGCTGGGGCTGGTGTTCCCCGGCGACAAGGGCGCTCCGCGTGGTTCGAACTGGCCAGACCGTACCAATTTCGCTCCGCGCGTGGGTGTAGCCTGGGACGTGTTCGGCAACGCCAAGACCAGCGTGCGCGGCGGTTTCGGCGTCTTTTACGACATTCTGAAGGCCGAGGACAACCTGCAGTTCAACGGGCAGGCGCCGTTCTTCGGCTCGGCGTACCTGACCTTTAGCCCGCCCACCGGCGGGTTCACTTCCGACCCCGGCATTCTATCCGATCCGTTCGGCGCCGCCGGATCGCCCAATCCGTTCCCATCCAAACCCGTGAACCACGACGTGAATTTCGCCGATGCCGGAGACCTGCCCATCGGAGGCGCCAATCCTTTCTTCGTGTATCCGAATTTGAAGACGCCCCGCATTTACCAGTACAACGTTTCCATCCAGCAACAATTCGCCAACAATCTGACGCTGGAGGCCGGGTATGTCGGCTACGTCTCGCACGGGCTCACCGGGTTGACGGACGTCGACCCGTTCCAGCCCGGCACCAGCACCCGCATTCTGGACCTGCAACCCGGACTCAACGGCGATTACAGCTTCATGAACGAGTTTCAAAACGTTGGCAACGCGGATTACGACGCGCTGCAAACGAATCTGACCAAGCGCGTGTCGAATTCGCGGGTCGGCAATACATTTTTCACGCTGGCCTATACCTGGTCGCACGAGCTCGATAACGAGTCCGGCTACCGGCAGCGCAACAACTTCGTGCCTTATTACAACCACAACCAGTTCTGGGCTTCCGGCGACGCCGATATCCGGCAGTTCCTGTCGCTATCGGGCGGCTGGGAGTTGCCGTTTGAAAAACTGAGCGCGCACGGGCGCTGGTTCACCAAGGGATGGACTTTGTACCCCATCGTCACCTGGCGCTCCGGCTTCCCGCTGGATGTGATGGCAAGTCCCGGCGCTACGTCTTCCATCTCTAGCCCAGGTCCATCCGGAGCGGGCGATATTCAAGTGGTGCGCGCCGATCTGGTGGCGCCGGTTCAGTACCTGACCCCCGGAGCGTACCAGACCGTCAACCTCAACACCACCGGCGCGGGCGCGCAAAGCGGCAATTTCTGGTTCAATCCGAATGCCTTTTCCAACGCGCGCGAAGTGGCGCTCAACAATGAAGCTACTTCGGTGAACCCCGCCACTCTACTGAATCAGTTGACCTACGGCACGCTCGGCCGCAATGTGCTGCGTGGCCCCGGCGCATTCAACGCTAACCTCTCGATTGCCAAGGTCTTCCAGCTTCGCGAAGCGACCGAGTTGGAATTCCGCGTTGACGCGTTCAACGTGTTCAATAACCTGGAGTTCAGCAACCCCGATACCAACATCGGCGACCAGAGCTTCGGCCAGATTTCCGCCACGGCCGACCCGCGCATCATGCAAGTCGCGCTGCACTTGAAGTTCTGATCCGTTGTGCTGGCAGGACAGGCCATCGCCTTGCGTGGCCTGTCCTGCCCTGCTCACACTCGACAGGTCGACGACAACACGCGGCCGTCGGTACTACCTGGTGCGTTCACTCCACGCGGAATTGTACACTGCGCACCGCTTCGCCGCCAGCGGAATCTTTCACCGTGATTTCCGCCCGATAGCTTCCGGCCGCTATCGTTGCCACCGGCAATTTGAGCCCGACTGGAACCGTCCGGCCACTCGCTATGGCCAGCGCGCTCAAATCGATGTCGCCCGAATCGTCCACCTGCTGGTTGCCTGGCACATCGAACAGTCGTAGGCGCATAGTCAAATTCACCGGTTGGGCGCCTTTGACCGGCGGCATGTAAACCTCGAAATAGGCTTCGCCGATGCCGGTTTTCGGCAATAGATCCGAGCCGGCGACCGTAACCCGTTTGCGATTGAAGATTAGCGGCTTTTCTCCCATCCGGAGACCCATCTGCGCGGTATCCTCCGTGATCGGCTGCACGTCGTGGCTGAGGGCGACGGCGCTCATGCCGAGCTGTCCGGATTGGAAAGGATCGACTGCGAGCGGGGTTTCCACCACCCCGAAGCGATCCTTGCCCGTGCGGAAGATCAATTTGTACTTGTAATTCCCTGGAGCGATTCTAAACTGGTGTTCGTAATGCAGCGGGTGCCGCAATAACTCGTCGAATTGCTGGCGGTTGTCGAAAGAGTATTTCGCCGTATCGGTGAACCGCGCCACCACCTTGCCATCGGAGTTGTACGCCAGCCCGAGCACGTCCATCGAAGCCCGCTGCTTGCCGGACACCTCCGCAACATCGAGCGCCGGCGCCGGGATTTCGAGAACGAGATTGACTCGCGCCGCGCCGCAGTCTTCGTAGAAGAACGGCAAGGCAACCGATGCCGCCGTGTTGCCCGCGTGCGGCGTCGCAGCCAGACTCTCCAACGCCGTGTCTCGAGACTTGTTTATTGCGAGCGTCGCCTCGGGGACGTTGCAATACAGATCGCGCCCACGCACTTTCACGTGTGGCTGGTCGACGGTGACCCTCACCGTATGGCAGCTACCCTCCGGCGAGTCCGGCGGCGCGTAGCCGAGTGTGTAGGCTTGGTCCTGCTCGCGGGCCAGCAGAGCGAACGCACCGATAACGTCGTTGCCGCGGTTCAGCCCATGGCCGCCGGTCTTTTCGGCCAGTGTGATCGCCCAGGCTGGAGATCTGGCTCCGCTCTGCCCCTCCACCGCATACACCGACACATCCGCCTTGCGAAACTCGAGCAGCATCCGCTTCGGATCGAATAGCGCTACCAAACTGGCGTCGTTTGTCGCTGCGGCCGACCTCGGATTTTGGGGATTCGCCCCAGCCGCCACGCTAGGAGCCCCCAGTCCGTTGTCCTCCCCTCGACCAAACCGCCCCGTGGTGGGGCCTTGGTCGATGTCGGTTGTGGCCGGCTGCCGAGCCGTACGGGCGGTAAACAGCGCGACCACCTTGTGGCCCGGCACCTGGGCCAGGTTCCTCGCCAACTGCGAGTACTTCTGCGCCCGGTGGTAGCCTTGCGGATCGGGGGCGGGCGGGCAGCGGCGCGTCTTGGACCAGTCGCTCAGTGCGTGACGAAGCTGGTCGACTTCGGCGGTGAATTGGGCGGCGATGGTCAGGCATCCCCCGTCGTAATACGCGACCGACATCATCCGGTTGGGTCCGGCATTGTCGGCGACGAATTTCTCGGCGGCTTGTTCGATCCATATTGGATCGTCGTTGGAACGCCCGTCGAACAGCAGGACGACGTGCTGTTGCTGGCTCACTTCCGCAATCGCGGTTCCAGCGTGAGTCTGGAAGGCCGTGATGGGCTGTTCCTTGCCATCTTCGAAGACGTGGAAATCCTTCGTTGTCAGGCTGCCGACAGGCTCGTCTTTCTTGGCGGTGACCACCGCGTCCACCAGCACCAGCCGCGTTTCGGTCTTGATCTTCAGCTCGCTTGTGCCGGCGGAACTGGATTCGCCCGTCTGTGCCGCCAGCGGCACCGGCAGGAACAGCAGCAGGACCGCACAGGCAATGCGGCCGGCGTCAAGCGATCGATCACTCTCAGTGGTATTCATGGGATCTCCACTCCTCCATTGACGGCTGCCATTTGGCGGCCTTCCGCGTCCCGCGCAACCACCCGTATCAAGTAATCGCCGGTCTTGACATCGAATTCGTGATCCACGGTTACGCCGCGGGCACGCTGGCGGTTCAGGCTCTCGTCCTTCAGCCGAATCTCCACCACCGTCTGGCTTCCCTTGACGAAGTTGCCGTTGGGATCGAACAGCGCGCACACCAGCGTCACGTCGTTCCGGTTCCGGTCGTCCTGCTTGCGCAAGTGAATCTGCCCGATATCGAGATGGGAAACGACTCTTAGCTTGGCGTCCTCTTCCGTGGTTTTGTAAAACTCGGTGCCGATATCGATAGGCAGATCGCGCATCTCGTCGCGGGAGAACACGGCCTCGCTGATTTCCCGCGTGGCCGTGGCAGCCGCATCTTCCTCATGCGATGGCGCCCAGTAGCCGTTGCGCGCGGTCACCGTCAGCCCCTTGGCCGCGGCCAGCGTCACTTTGATCTCGTGAAACTTCCCGTCTAGCCTAAGATCCTTCGGATAGAAACCCAGGTAATAGACGTATTCGGGCGGATTGGCCAGCCGGTCGAATTCGTCAGCGAAGTCGTTCTGCGCCGCCGGTGCCAGAGGCCAGGTCGTGCAGGACGGTCCCCTGAAAGAGAGCCTCTTCACGGTCGAATTGCGCAAGTTGCGTCGATATGTTGGATCGCGCCTGGCTGCAGCCGGGAACCTCGCCGGTCGGGTCGACGGTGTAGACGCCGCGCGCGTCCAGCGTGTTCACGATCACGCCGGCCCGCGCGGCGCGGTCGATGGATTCCGTGAGCCGCCTCTGCGACTCGTCGGGCACGTACATACCGGGAGAAACCAGAATCATGATCCGATCCCCCGGCATCGAGGCAATCAGCGCACTACGCTGTTTAGGACATCGAAGGCGGCTGTGGCCTCCCGCAGGCCTTCATTGCCGACCTGGGTAAGAGTGGCCGTGGCGATCGTATTGGCCAGGTCCATGTTCGTCAGGTTGAGACAGGTATAGGTGAACGCAGTCTGCACCTGCAACACGTCGTCGCGGCCATGCATGACATACTGGTCCGTCATGTAGAGCCTGGCGGGAGGGACACCCTGAAACGGCGGCGGCACCGGCGTCACCTTCATCAACGTCTCGCGGAACTTCGCCAGGTCGTCGGTGAATGGGATCGACACTCGGCCGGAGAGCGTCACCAGGGCGATGCGTTCCTGCGGCGGAATCCCGTGTTCGAGGTGCTTCAAGGCGGCGGCGCGGGTGGCCACGAGTTCTTCCATCTTGATATGCAAATCGTCGAAGACGTAGGCGACGAAGCGAGTGGGCGCCACCAGCTTGGGGGCTTCACCTGCGAGTTCGGCCGGGATCTCCGGTTGCGCCGATTTCGCCGCCGGCTTGGCTACCGCGCTGCCCTCGAGGGCGAATTGCGATACGTACTGCAACTTGCCGTGATCGGCGAGCTGAAAGTCCTGCTTTTGAAGATTGCCGAAGGAGTGCCCCTGCTTATCCCGCACTACCACCGGCACCCGCACCAGACTCACGCTCGATTGAAACGTGGGCGTCTCTTCGCGGGTGGAAACCTCGCCGGTCTGCGCCAGCGCAGCCAGCGCGATAGCGAACATAACAAACGTCCAAGAACGCACGACACTCTCCTTCCGCTACACACCGGCAGCTCAACGGCTTCGCGTAGCTGGCTTCGCGGCCGGCCCAATTGCTTCGCATTATACCGTTCTGGACCCTTTAGCCAGTCTGAAAACCGCCAGCCATTAAGGGCTATTCCGCGCATGTAGGGAGCAATTGTGGGGGGTTGGGGAATCGATCTGATGGGGTCATGTAAGAAGATCGGCAATGGCGAAACCAAAACGACGCAACGATGAGCCCCTTTGGCGAGAGGCGCCCGAACCACTGATCTGATTGGGTTGCTGGCGAAGGGTTACGGGTACCAAGCCGCAACGCTCCCAAGGAGCATTCCTCCGCAGCCGTTTGCTCCGCCTTCAGCCGTCCCATTGGTCGCGGAACCATGGGCTTGCCAGCGGCCCTGGCACTGGCGAGAATCGAAAGATCATGGAAATACCGACACTCGACAAGTTCCCCCGCCGGGTGCTTGCCCAGATCGACATCCAGACGGCGTTCCTCGTGTCTCGCTTGGTCGTCGCCGCCGAACGGCTCCAAGTATTCCGCGCCCTCCAGGGCACGCCGATGACGGCGGATGCCATCGGGAAGGCGCTGGGCATTCACAAGTACTATCTTCGGCCGTTCCTCACTGCGCTCGTTTCTCTGGGGCTGTTGCGCAAGACCGGCGACCGATATAGAAATACCGCCTTCGCGGGGAAGTACTTCATGCGCGAGCGCTCCATCTATTGGACGCGCCAGTTCTCGGCCGAGTGCGTGGAGCGGTACGAGGGGCTTTGCGCCCTGGAAAGGACCCTTTCATCGGGGAAGCGGTACGACGCGATCACAGGGCGCAGAAGGCCGCCCTACACGGAACAGATGAAGCGGAACCAGCGCCAGGCAGAGGACTTCACTCAGATGCTGTTTCACCTGCACCAGGGCGATGCCGCGGCTCTGGCCGGCTATCTCGACCTAACCGGCCATCGGGCGGTCCTCGACGCGTGCGGCGGATCCGGTGTTATGTCCATTGCGTTGGCGAAGAGGAATCCTCACCTGCGGGCCTGCATTCTCGATATCGCGCCGGTGTGTCAGATCGCAGCCGGCAACGTGAAGCGAGCCGGCCTTTCTCGGCGCATCGCAACGGCCGTGGGAGATGCCCGCCAGCCTTTTCCGGCCGGGTACGACGTCGTCCTGTTCTGCGACATCGGTCCCGTGACGGCGCGGCATTTGCGCAACGCCTATCGCAGCCTGCCGCCCGGGGGCGTGGTGGTGCTGGTGGATCGGTATTTCACCGACGACGGCACCAAGCCGCTGGACCGTCTGGCATCCTTCTTCACGCACGGAGGCTTCGGACTGGCGACACGTAGCGAGATGGTGGAATTGGTGAAGTCCTGTGGCTTCGAAAAGGTCCGCGCCAAGTCGGTCTTCAAGGACGTGTGGTTCATCACCGGGACCAAACCGACGCCGTGACAGAACGGTGCGCAGACAGGAATGCGGCAGCGACGGCAGCGGCTCGGTTCTCGTCGGCGTCCACCTTGTCAGTAAGCCGCGTTCCTCTATCCTGGCCTGCCACCATAAATCACCCGAAGCACGCTGCGCACATATTGCTCGTCGGTGAGGCCCTCGCGAGCCGCCTCGGGGAATTCGACCAGCGATTGGAAATATTCGGCCAGTTCCCGAAACAGTTCGATACGCGCCAGCGGCTCGTAACCGTCGCGCCGCGACACGGCTCGCACGGCGATGCTCACCGACTGCGGATTCGCCAGGCTGCGCAGTCTCGCAGCCAAGTGCGGCCAGGCGAGCAGCGAATTGTACTTGGCCGGTGCCATCTGCTCCAGGTTGGGGGCGTGCGCGCTGCGCTCGCGAGCCACAATGGTGCCCGCCGCCAGATCGCCCAGCCGCTGGCAATTCCGGCTGCAGAAACTGGCAACCCCGCCCACCAGGTAGACCAGGGGAAGCATATCCACCAACCGGAGCAGGTTTCGCAGAACCACCTGCGAAAGCTGCAGGCGCAAGCCTTGGGCATCCACTACGCGCAGGCCCATCACGCGCTTGCCGAGAGTCTGGCCGTGCCAGCGCCACTCCAGCGCAATCCCGTAACCGATCGAGACGGCGAAATAGAGAATCACCGCGATCGCCGTGGCCCAATCCTGGCTCATGTGCCCCAGCAACTCGCAGGCCTTGCCGGCGGCTTTTGTGAGCACGCCGATCGCCGCCACGTCCACCATCCAGGCCAGCGACCGCGTCACCGGCGAGGCGAGCTCGAAAGAAAACTCCACGCCTTCGGGCGTTTCGATGGTCAGTGAAGTGGCGCGCTGGCTGCTCATTCGCGTCCCACCCAGCCAAGGAAAAACGATAGCACCACCAATTCACACAATCCGAAAGCGATCTTCAGGCCGTAGGGAATCACGGGCTGGTGATATTGCGAGACAAATGCTTCGACCGTGCCAGCCCAGATCAACAGCACACCCGCGCCTGAGACGATAGCCACTAAGTCCGCTGCCACGGCCCGAAGTCTGACAACGCGCGGCGTGCGGTCGCCCCATCCAATCAGCGCGCCGGCCAGAATGAAGCCCGCCTGCCCGCCCAGCAGAATAGCCGGGATTTCGATGGACCCGTGTGGCAGCAGCCAGCCAGCCAGAAAGACGCCCTGCCCGCCCACGATGTAATCGGTCGCCACCGCGCCCAGGATCACGCCGTTGTAGAACAGCAGGATCAGCGTTCCCACGCCGAACGTCACGCCCAGCGCCAGGGCCAGAATGGTTACCTGGGTGTTGTGCGTCATCAGTTGCGCCGCGAAGGAAGCCTTGACGCCCTTGAGCCGGTCCTGCCTGGCGCTTTCTTCCTGAGCGACGCGCTCGGAGGGAGGCTCCTGCAGACCGGGGAACGGCATCAGGATGGCCTTGTTCCGTGGGTCCACGTGCAGCGCGAACCAGCCGAAGGCGCACCCGAGCAAAGTAATCGCGACGGCTAGCCGGAACGCTCCCAGATGACGCCGAAAGGCTCGCGGAAACGCTAGCGCCGCGCTCTTCCAGCGGATTCTGCCGGGCGCGCGGGTTTCGTGGATCACCGAGTACGCACGCGATACGAGCGATTCCAGGAAGGTCCGCAAGTGCGGTTCGGTCGCGAACGTGTCCAGCCGCGAAAGGTCGGAGGAGCAGCGTTCATAAAGGTAGTGCAGCCGCTCGATCTCCTCCACTGGCATGCGCCGCTCCGGCTCGGCTTCCAGCTTTGCCAGCGCGGCGTCCAACTCGTCCCAATAAACCCGTTCCGCCGCAACGAAGCGGGGCAGATCGATGATCATAGAATCTGTCTCCGCTTTACATCCAGATAACCGGCGGTCACCTGCATCTTGATCCGCTCGGGATCGACGACGGTCAGCTTCACGCCGCGGTTCTGCAGCGCAATTTCGAGCGCACGCATCCGGTTCCACAGCATTTGCCCGGCCAAGCCGGCATACAACGCGTCCAGGTCGCGGACCGCCTCGCCGGTATAGAGCGGATGCAGCGCGGCGGTGCGCCGGACGTTGACCAGCACCAGGTGGCGGCGCGCCAACAGCGGAATGTCGCGCTCGAAGCCTTCGGCCAGCAGCGCGTCATCGAGCGAAGTGAAGAAGACCAGCAGCGAGCGGCGCCGCAGGTTGAGTTGCAGGCTGGTGAACACGTCGCGGAAATCGGGGCTCACGCGCTGGGCATGCAAGTTGTAGATGGTTTCGCGGCACAACCGGAAATGGTCCATGCCGTTGCGCGCCCGCACGAATTTGTGGGTGCGGTCGCTGAAGGTGACCAGTCCGAAACGGTCGCCCTGCTTCTCCGCCACCAGCGCCAGATGCAGTGCCGCGTCGACAAAGGACTCGAGAATCCCCTCGCGCGCCGAAAGCCGCGACGAATCGAGAATCGCGTAAACTTCCTGGGCGTGTTCCACGCGGTACAACTTCACCGCCGGGAAACCTCTCTTGGCGGTGGCCTTCCAGTGGATGTCTTCGAAACTGTCGCCGGGCAGGTAATGGCGCAGGTTCTCGAATTCCCTGCCTTTCCCTACTTGGCGCCGCACACGCATGCCAAGGTTGGCGGTGCGCAGAAACAGCGCCGCCGTGGTGCGATCGCGCAGGTTCGGATAGACGCGGAAGGAAAACTCCAGCGGCCGCGGCTGGCGGGCCAGCCACAACCCAAGCGGCGAACCCGCTTCCACGTGCAGTTCGCGCAGCGCATGGTCGCCGCGGGCACGTCCCGTGCATGGCCACTCCACTCTCGACTCACCGTGTGCGGCGGCCACGTCCATCACCGGCGTTTCGGTCTCCACGCCAGGCGGCAGGTTGACGCCCAAGCGGAGAGCGCAGGACGCTGCGCCACGATTCTCGATGGTGACCGGGAAAAACCCCGCCACGTCTTTGGTGAGGCGGACGAATCGGGGAGTGTTCACCCCCACTCCGTCGACGCGCCGCAAGGCCGCGGCGGCGTCGAAAACGGCCACCGCGGCGCACACGATCAACCCCGCCGCGCAGGCCGTCGTCAGATTCGGATACATCCCGCCCAGCGAAGCCAGCGGCAGCGCCACCACCGCGGAAGCCAGCAGCAGACGTGGAGAAGGAACTAGCATGGCGCACTTCTCAGTGCCCCGGGCAGGCTAAAGCATGCCCCACCACCACGAGCATCCGGTCCTGGTGGGGCATGCTGTAGCTTGCCCGAAGCGGTTTTCATCGCGGCACCGGCACTTCGTGCAGGATGCGGTCCAGTACTTCCGTGGCACGCACGCCTTCCAGTTCCGATTCGGGCCGCAACAGCAGACGGTGTTCCAACACCGGCAGCGCCACCGCGCGTATATCGTCGGGGCTGACGAAGTCTCGCGCCGCCAGCGCCGCCCAGGCCCGCGCCGCGCGCAACAGAGCCTGCGAGGCGCGCGGGCCGGCGCCCACCAGGATGGCATCGTCGCTACGCGTCCGGCGCACCACCTGCACCGCGTAATCCACCAGTTGGTCGCTCACTTGCACGGTTTCCAACACCGCCCGCAGGCTGGCCAGGTCCGCCTCGGCCAGACACGGGGTCACGTCGCCCCGGAGCAACACCGCCTCCGGAGCCTCCGTGCCCAGCGAGCGGCGGCCCAGCGAAAGCTCGTCTTCGTTCACCGGCCAGCCCATGTTGATCTTGAGCATGAAGCGGTCCTTCTGCGCCTCCGGTAGCGGATAGGTTCCCTCGCTCTCGATGGGGTTCTGGGTGGCGAAGACGGTGAAATTCGGCGACAGCCGATAGCTCTCGCGGTCGATGGTGACGGTGCGCTCCTGCATGGCTTCGAGCAGCGCCGACTGCGTCTTAGCCGGCGCGCGGTTGATTTCGTCGGCCAGCAGAAACGTGGTGAACAGCGGGCCCTTGACCAGTGAGAACTCATTGCGCTGCAGGTTGAAGACGTTGGTCCCTGTGATATCGGCCGGCATCAGGTCCGGAGTGAACTGGATGCGCTTGAATTCCGAGCCGAGCACCGCAGCCAGGGTGCGCGCCAGCAGCGTCTTCCCCAATCCGGGAACGCCCTCGATGAGGGCGTGCTGGTTCGACAGCACCGCCACCAGCGAATAGCGGATGGCTTCTTCCTGGCCGATCATGACCTTGCGGATACCGGCCACCGCGGTCTCCATGACGGATTGAAACTGTTCGAAGTTCAAGGTTGTCCTTTCGCATGCAGCAAGGCTTGGATTTCGCGGGTGGCTTCCACCGGCCGGCCGGCCGCGCCGGCGACGATCGCTTCGGCTTGCTTCCGGCACTCGGGCGTGGCCTGCCGCCCGTTCGTGCTCAGCCACTCCCGCCAGCAGACCGCGGCCAGACTCGACGGTGGAATGTGCCGCTGCAGGAGTGTCAACAGGCCGGCATGGGAGGTGCGGCCGGAGAAGCGCTCGACGGAACGGGACCGAGCGGGCGGAGGAAAGCTGGCGGCATTCCGCCAGATGAATAGCGCCGCGCAGAGCCCCAACCCGAGCGCCAGGCCCATCAGGCGGAACTGCCGCGCCATTCCGATCACGCTTCCCGATTCCGCGATTCCCAGGTGCTCTTCGTCGAAGACGATCCGCCGGTATGGGCCAAACACGCCGGACACTTGCCGCAACCGGTCCATTGCGACTGCGGATTCATTGGTGAAATCGGCGCTCTCGGTCAGCAACACCACGCTGCCCTTGCCGAAGTCGCGTTCGATGGCCAGCGTTTCCGAACCTACTTTGTCGCAGACCCTCCATCCTTCGGCCTGCCCGAAATAGAGCGGGTGCGGATTCTTCTCGTCGGAATCGATTTGAAAAGTCACCTTCCACATCGTCTTGAGTGGCGGCGCCTGGGAAGCGTCCGGCGCGGGCTTTCTTTTCGTTCCCGTAGGGTTCGGCTCCTCCTGGCGATCGAAGTCTTTCTGCTTGGGCCGATCGTATTCGGTATCGATGTGCATGGCCACCACCACCCGGTTACCGCGGCTGGCCATCCGTTCCAGCACCTGCAGGAACCGGTCTTCGTTCCAATTCACGCGCATTGGGTTCACACCGAGCAACACCAGGGTGACGCCGTCGCGCGGCAGGAACTCCATCGGCATGAAATTGCGCGCCACGGTAATTCCAGGGAGTTTGCCCAAGCTGTCGTAAAGCAATTTCGTTCCCAGACGATCGGTGCGCAGGGTGGAGAACTCCGGATAAAGTTCGCCCGAGGCAAACTCGCGATTGAAGAGGCCGATGACGCCCCAGAAAAAGGCCACTCCCACCAATAGCGCCAACGCCCAAGATCGCCACGCTTTCCTCATACGGCGGCCTCGGCGCTCAACCGGGTCTTCATCTCTTCCGCCCGCGCCCCGAATTCCTGCGGCCCACCCTCCAGCACCTCGTGCAAGCCATACCACACCCGTTCGAAGGAGCGCACATTCGCGGAGAACAACGTTTGCGCTTCCGGCGCGTGGCGCGCTGTGCGGCGCAATTCCATCTCGAATTCGCGATCGGTCCTGCCTGGATCGATGGTGAGAAACTCGTGCCGGCCCAGCCATGCCAGGTTGGCCAGATAGAACGCCCGCAGCGCCAGTCGCAGGTTGCCATCGCTGAGGCAGCGTTCCGCCATCTCCAGCCAGCCGGCTTCGGGGAGTCTGTCGGCGGTGAGATCTTCGTCGTCCAGGCGGACGGAAACGGTGGCAGGGCGAGCAGCGTCTTTCGCCTGCTTGGACCGCTGTTTGATGGCGCGCCACACCGCCCAGCCCGTCAGCGCCAACGCCAGTCCAATCAGCACCCAGACGCTCCAGTGCAGCGCGGCCGCCGGCGCCTGTCCGCCCCCGGCCACGGGATTGAGATTCAGTCCGCCGAATATCCACCGCAACAGGCGATCAATCGCATGGCCCAGCCATTTCACCGCGGAGTCGAGGGCGGCAATCGCGCGGTCGGTGGCCAGAATGATCCAGGGAGTGTCGGAGGCTGCGGTGGCCGGAGGGGGAATTCGCCAGTTGTACTCGGGCGATTGCATGGTCTGGCGCACGGCCTGTTCCAGCTCGCGCGGCGTGACGGAGCCGGCGGCCTGCGCCACCACCGGCAGCACGGCCAGCAGCAGCACAACCGCAGCCGCTGCACCCTTCGCCATACCAGACCGGATCAGCCGCAAGCCGGCACGCAGATCCTCACCGGTCTCGATCGATTCCGCCTGGAAGCAACGCAGGCAGTAGACCGCCTGCACGAAAGGATCGAAAACCAGCCAGGTCGCGCCCAGCACAAACAGGAGAAAGAGCCGGTTCTCGAAGAAGCTCGATCCGCTGCGGGTGAACGCCGACTCGAACCCGGTCAGCATCTTGACGAGTTGCGGCAGAATAATGAAAGTAACCGCGACATTCAGCGCGGTGATCACCGAGAGCAGCACCAGGAGGGCCTGCAGAAGCCAGCACTGAAACCTGTCGCCGCGTACCAGGTGGCGCGCTTCGGCGATTGCCTCGAGCGGCTCCAGGTCTTCGCTGCCGGTCAGCACCGCGGCGTAGCGGTAAAACTCGACCGTGGTGGCAAAAGGGAAAACGGCCACCAGCGAAATCGGCAGCATCAGAAGCTTGGTGGCGGCCAGGAACGTCTGGCTCGACACCAGGCGCCAAACCCTCCGGCTGTTCCACGTCGTTTCCGCGGCACCGCTGAGCGCCCGGAGCAGGCGTCCCGCAAACACGCTCCGCCAACAGCTCATCCAGATCAGCAGCAGAGCCACCGCCAGCGATTCCGCGGCGCAGGCCAGGTCCGACATCGGCGGATGCGTCAGGTTGTTCCAGAAAATCAGCAGCGCCAGGGCCAGCGGCACGCTACCAATCCAGTGGCACAGCAGGGTTTCGAGCGAGGTGCGGCGCAGTAGATGAGTGGCATCTTCCAGCAGCGACACCGATCCGGCCCGTTCTAGCGGGACTGCCATGCCATACGCTCCGAGCGTTCCGTGATGGTGATCAAACCCTCGCCAGCGCCAAAGAAGACTGCCCAGGCCAGAATCACGCCGGCCAGCGTCAGCCCCACGGCCGCCAGACGGCGGAGCTTCCCGCGCCGCGCCGCTGCCGCTCGCGCCACACTCCGCAGACACGCGGCACACAACAGGCGGCTCTCGTGCTCGGTTACGCATTCGCGGCAAAAGCTGCGCCCACACTGCGGGCAGCGGCACACCGCCTCGCGCGCCTCGTGATTCCAGCACCGTTGTTGGAGGGGCAGACCACTCATAAGTGAATCGTCACCGGCAATTCCACCATCGCTCCCTGACGCCCGCGGCTCCGTTCTGAACCGTTACCGCGCGGGATCTGGGTTCGATCTGAGCCGCGACCGGAGGGAGCGGTCTTCGAACTGCGAGTGAAGTCTCCCCGTCTAGCTCAAACATTGAAGGAGACCTTCTCTTCGGGCGGTCGCTCTCCGCGCAGCAGCAGGACCACCCCCGCCAATCCGAGCAACACGCCGATTCCGCCGGCGATTCCGCGCGATACGGGATTGCCGAGCAGCCCCAATGGCTGCATTTGAGCCGGGAACGCGCTGGGATGCCGCGACCTTGCATTCTGGTAAGCGATGGCAAAACTGGCCCCGATTTGAGCCGCATAATACCAAATGCCGATGGATGCCAACGCGACGATCGCCAGGTTGCGCAAGCTCGCCACCAGTTTGCCCAGATAGTTTTGCACAAGCACGGCCACCGCCGCGGTCACTTGCAGCAGAAGGAAGCCGAGCAAAATCCAACGCCCCACGTTCGCACTCGCCCGGAGCGCGAGCAAGTCGGCGGAACCTCCCAGGCACAGGCTGGCGACGAATAAGATGGATGCCGGCGTGAACGCCGTCTTGGCGGCTGTCGCAGGCGGCGGCAATGGCGCAGCCGCATTTGGCATGGCGAGCCCGACTCTGCCTTCGGGCAGCGGTCCGATCTGCTTGTCCTCCACCGCCTCTGCCCAATCGCCCTCGATGACGCCCTGCGCCTGCGTCAAGTAGGGTTCGACTTTTTCCAGGAACCGCCGCGCCGTCCAGGTGCGATAAAGCGACGGAAGCTCGTCGGAACTGACAGCGGTATAGATGCGGCACCGGCAACTCCAGCCCGCGGAAAAGTACACCCAGGCGATCACCAACCCCCCGGCCACGATCCAGAACACCCAATCGACGTAGCGGTAATATCGATACATCGATCCGATGTCGCGGGGAAGTTGATTGGCCACCGCGTTGGCAAACACGAACGTCCAAAACCACAGCACCGCAATCGCCGCCGCCCGCGTCGAAATATGAAAGCGCGGTGCATTGGCCGTCACGATGGCCTGGACGTCGCGAAAATAGAATCGCTTGTACTCTTCGCGAAAACGCGCGGATTTGACTAGCAACAAGTGATCCGGCCCCAGCCAGACGCTCGAGCCGAACAGAAATCCCCTGCGCCGTCCGGGAAGCTTGCGATAGCGCACGCGGTTCTGTTCCATGCTCACCTTCCCGGCCGGGCCATGGCCGGCGAATAATACTCGACTGCCCCCGGATTACTGTAACCATGCGGCGGGATCTTTGGACCTATGCGGGCCTCAGCCACCAGGTACCAAATCAGCCAGCACCAAAGCCCGCCTTGTACCAGCGCTATCGCCAACCCCGCGCCGAAGCGCCACCGGTTGCGGCGCACCAGGCTGATTGGCCGCTTCCACTTCATGATCGCCAGCGCTACCACTGCGGGCGCTGAGAATATCGTCAGCGGCCAGAGGATCAGCAGGAGTAACGGAATGGACAGCGCCCAGGTGTCGTACAACATCCGCGAGGTGTCCGAATTGATGGACCTGGCCTTCCCACTCGAAGCGGCCACGCAGGACGGGCACCACACGCCGGTGCCGAATTCCACCGCGCAGAGTTGGCACACGAATCGGCCGCACTGTTGGCAGGCGGAAACGGCCCGCTTGCCGGGGTGGTCGAAGCACGCAGCTTCGCCCGCCAGCGCCGTATCGCCATGGGCTGCGGTTGTTTGTGCCAGCGCGGCCGGGAACAGGCGCACGGAATTGCGCGAGCCGCAGGACGGACAGTTGGCAGCCTCACCGTTCCGCAGTTCCCATTTGGGCAACGGCATATTGCAGCGGGCGCAGGGTACCGGCATCCGGACGCATTAACCTCTGGACTGGATCACCCGCGTGTCGCAGATCATGTCGTGCAGCGCGCGCTTTTGCGAGTCGAATCCCGCCATGATGTACCCGATGCAGAGGATCATGGCGCTCAGCGCCTTTGCGAAGTAACGGCCGATGGCGCGGCCTATCTGCAGCTTTGACCCATCGGGACGCAGTACCTTAACACCGACCGCCATCTTCCCCGGCGTGGCCGCGAATTTCACGATGAAGAATGTCTCGTAACTACACCCGATCACGATGCTGACGATCCACGACAACCCGAGGATGCCCAACATCGGCGCCAGCGCACTCAAGGCTTCCGCCGGCGTCGCGTCGGGGCTTGGCCCCATGCGCACCATGGACATACCCAGCGCTCCGAACAGTACCGCCTGCACGATGCCCATCGGAATCGCCAGGATGATGCCATCGATGACTGCGGCCACGAATCGCAGCCAGAAGCCGCCGTACCGGACGAACCCGGCCGGCGCCACGCCTTCGCGCAGTTTCTGCGCGTAGCTATCTTTACAGTTTGGACACACCAGCCGGTCGCCGAAGCGAGCTAGTTCTTCGGGAGCCGCGGGCCGCCCGCATTCCGAACAGAAGTAAGTTTGGGGTGTCATATTCCGTCCATTGGGTAGTGTAGCAGGCCGTTGCGATTGTCAAAGCCTAAGTGTCAGGGAGAGCCTTATCTGTCATACGCGGCAAAGGCGTTCCATGGCACAACCCGTCTAGCTACGCGAATCCGCGCCGGGCTTCTTAGAACCGTCCGGTTGATGCCCGGCGGCATCCTGGCGCAGAACCTCCAGCGCCGCGAGATCGACTTTGGCTTTCACCGTGCGGCGGTCAAGCTGCAACCGTCTCGCGGTCTCTTCATAGCTGCCTGTCTGGCGATAGATGTGCGCGCAGTAGCGGCAGAGCAGTTGCTCCGCGGTGAGTTGTCCGGAACGAAACGCGTGAGCCAGTTCGTCTTCCGGGTCGCGCACGGGCTGAGCGGATGGCTTGTAGTCGCGGCGGATCAGGACGTTTCTCACGCACTGTTCCAACTCGCGATAATTGCCCGGCCACGAGTAACCGGCTCCGAGATTTCGTTCCACCCAAGTGAGCGCTTCCGCCGCTAACTCTTCCGCCTCCGCCCCGGCGACTTTGCGGGCCATGTAGACGACCAGCTCGCGAAGAATCTGCGGTGAGTCCGCGAGCTGTTGCGCCAGCGAGGGCGTCGAGATCTGATCCGAGCAGAGACGATAATAGAGGTCTTCGCGAAACCGCCCCTTGCGAATCTCAGCCGCAAGGTCGCGGTGGGTCGCGGCGATCAACTTACCCTGGAATCGGCGGCTGCCGGTATCGCCAACCGGATGGAAAGTACGGGTCTCGATCACACGGAGCAGCTTCACCTGAATCGCCAGGTCCATGTCTCCCAGTTCGTCCAGAAAGACGCTTCCCAGCTCCGAACACGTTTCGAGCCACCCCTTGCGGTCGCCGACCGCACCGGTGAACGAACCGCGGCGGTGGCCGAATAGTTCCGATTCGACCAGAGCCGGCGACAGCGCGGAGATGTTAATCGGGAAGAAGGGTGCAGCGTCGTCGTCGGGAAAGGTCAGCCGGCGGGCGTCGAACGGGAGATAGCGCGCCTGTGCGATTGCGCGCGCCACCAGTTCCTTGCCGGTTCCGGACGGGCCGGTGATGAGCGTGGCGAATTCGCTCATCCGTTCGAAGAGCGTCCGGCGGTAACGCCGCATATCGTGGGTGAAGATCGATTGCCACACGCCGGCGCGCAGCCGTGCAGCGGGCACTGAGTTACCGATGATGTTCTGGAAGATGCGCTCGAACGCGCATTGGATCTGCCGGAAGCAGGCGAAGGTGTGAACCGGTTCGTAACACGAGGGAAGCGATCTGGATTCGATTTCGAGAAAGTGCCGCCAGTCTGCGAGAAATTGCTCGTAGAAGCGCCAACGGGCCATACCCGCCTCCCTATGAGCGCCGAATCCGGCTTCGAAAAAGCGCGGATAATACCGCTGGTAAAGCAGGTTCAGGATCGCGTCCTCGTACAGAATCAGGTCCTGCTGGCTCGCCGCCGCTCCCATGGCCAGCTTCCGCCTGAGCCGGGGGCAGAGTTCCTCGAGTCGGGCGGCGATTCGCCACACATTCGAGCGGCGGCGGTCCGGCTCGTCCACTGAGAAACTCCAGACCGGCTCGTCCTCGACGAATTCGTCACCCAGCGCGGCGCGTTCATGCTGAATGCGCTCGGGCAGAAACGGATTGCAGAATGCCAGGTTGGAGGCAGCGCGGAGAAAAGCCCGCTCGGACGACGAGAGCAAAGACATAATATGCACTCATTGTACAGCCACCGGCATGAAACGCACATCGCCCACTCGATGACAAGAGCGGGGCGTTGCTAAGCTGTTGCAATCACGAGCGCTCCAATGCGGCAGCTCGCGTGTACTCATTATCCCGTATGATTGGTGATTCGATGGCACGAACGGCGCCCCAGGGCAGTTTCGGCAGCCTGCTGCAGCAGCGCGGGTTCCAGGCGTTTCTCTGGACGCAGTTCCTCGGCGCGTTCAACGACAACGTCTATAAGATCGTCGTTTCGATGCGAGCGGTCCACGTGGCCGCGACCACCGGATCGGGCAGTGAGTACCTCTCGTTAGCCGGGGCGGTGTTCGTCGTTCCGTTCCTCCTGTTCTCGGGTTATTCCGGCCATCTGGCGGATTCCATCAGCAAGCGCACGGTGCTGATCTCGGTGAAGGTCTTCGAAGTGGCGGTGATGCTGCTGGGCCTGGCGGCGTTCTTCTCGACAAACATCGAGTTGATGCTCGCCGTTCTGTTCCTGATGGCGCTGCATTCCACCGTTTTCAGCCCGGCCAAATACGGCATCGTGCCCGAAATCCTGGGCGACGAGGATCTCAGCCGCGCCAACGCGCTGCTCGAAATGAGCACATTCGTCGCGATCGTGCTCGGCACATCGATCGGCACCTTCCTCTTCGTTCACTGGAAGAACCAGCCGTGGAACATGGGGCTGACCATGGTGGCAGTGGCGGCGCTGGGACTCGCCGCCAGCCTGCGCATCACGCCCGTTCGTCCCGCGGGCACCACGTCGCGGTTTCGCCTCAACCCGTTGTCGGAAGTAATCACCGGGACGAAACACCTGTTGGCGGACCGCCCGTTGTGGCTGACGGTGCTCGCCATCTCGTACTTCTGGTTTCTGGGCTACCTCTTTCAAATGGACCTGCTGCTGTTCGGCAGCGAGGTCCTGCACGTGAGCGATCTGCGGATCGGTCTGCTGGTGACGTGCCTGGCGGTGGGCATCGGCGCGGGCAGTATGTTGGCGGGCCGCCTGTCGGGCGACAAGGTGGAACTCGGGCTGGTGCCGCTCGGCTCCATTCTGATGGCTGTCTTCTCCGTCCTGCTCTATGCCGCGCGAGGATCGTACCAATGGTCGGCGGCCATGCTGGCGTTGTTGGGGGCTTCGAGCGGGCTGTTTATCGTGCCGCTGAACGCATATCTGCAGCAGCGATCCGAGGCTCGCGAGAAGGGGCGCCTGATCGCCACCAACAACTTCTACAACACCGTCGGCCTGCTGCTGGCTTCGGCAACGTTATGGCTGATGCATGACCGTCTGCACGTTTCGCCGGACAAGCTGATCCTGATTTTCGGACTGGCCACCGTGGCCGCCACCGCCTACATCGTGACCGTGGTCCCGGATTTCCTGATTCGCTTCGTGCTCTGGATGGCGACCCACACTATCTTCCGCATCCGCATCGTAGGCCAGGAGAACGTGCCGTTTCGCGGGCCCGCGCTGCTGGTGGCGAATCACATGTCGCATGTAGACGGACTGCTGATTGGCGCCTCGGTGCAGCGATTCATCCGCTTCATGGTCTGGCGGCCTTTCTACGAAACGAAGGCGCTCGGCTGGCTCTTCCGCCTCACCAAAGCAATTCCGGTCGGCACGCGTTCGCCGCGGGAAGCGCTGGAAGCCGTCCGGCGAGCCCGTCACGAACTCGCCGCTGGCGAGGTGGTCTGCATTTTCGCCGAGGGCGCTATCAGCCGGACGGGCAACCTGCTGCCGTTCAAGAGCGGCCTGCAAGCAATCGTGGCCGGCACGGATGTGCCCATCGTCCCTGTGCATCTGGATCGTCTGTGGGGCAGCATCTTCAGTTTCGAGCGCGGCAAGTTCTTCTGGAAATGGCCGAAGCGCATTCCATACCCGGTCACCGTGTCCTTCGGACGACCGCTCGCCTCCACCGCCACTGCGCAGGAGGTCCGCCAGGCCATTCTCGAACTGGGCAGCCACGCCGTGGAAGCGCGCAAGTTGCGCCGCGACCTGTTGTCCGCGCGCTTCATTCGCTCCGCGAGGACTAACTGGTCGCACTTCGCCATGGCGGATTCGACCGGACGCCAGGCGACTTACGGCCGCGCGCTGACCGGAAGCCTGCTCATCGCCGATTGGCTGCGCAAGCACGCGCGGGAGGACGAGATGGTCGGCGTGCTGCTGCCGTCATCGGTCGCTGGCGCGCTGGTCAACGTCGGGATCGTCATGACCGCCAAGAAACCGGTGAACTTCAACTTCACGGCCGGCCGCGAAGGCATGGCCTCGGTAGCCGAACAGTGCCGGATCAGGACCACCGTCACATCGCGGACGTTTCTCACCAAAGCCAAGCTGGAGGCCATGGAGGGCGCAGTCTACATTGAGGACATCCTGGCCGCTTCGAATCCAGCCACGAAAGCCGCCGCGTGGATGCGTGCGCGCCTGATGCCGGAACGGTTCCTGCGGCGGCACTATTCGCGGCAGCGGCAGACGCCGGATTCGCTCGCCGCGGTGCTCTTCTCAAGCGGCAGCACCGGCGTTCCCAAGGGCGTCATGCTGTCGCATTACAACCTGATTTCCGATATCGAGGCGATCGCCCAGGTCTTCTGGATCGATAGCGACGACCGTATTGTCGGGACGTTGCCCTTCTTTCATTCTTTCGGTTTCACCGTGACCATCTGGTTGCCGCTCCTGAGCGGCTGTGGCGTGGTCTACCACCACGATCCGCTGGACGCGAAAACGACCGCTGCAATGATCCAGAAACACAAGGGAACATTCCTGCTTTCCACTCCCACTTTCTGCGGCAATTACATACGGAAGTGCTCCCGCGAGCAACTTGCGTCACTGCGGTTCGTTCTGGTCGGCGCCGAAAAGCTGCGCGGCGAGACGGCCCGCCAGTTCGAAGAGAAGTTCGGAGTTAAACTGCTGGAGGGCTACGGGTGCACCGAAATGGCGCCGGTTGTTTCCGTCAATGCGCCCGATTTTCTCGCCGGCAACGATACGCAGGTCGCCTCCAAGGCCGGCACAGTCGGCCATCCCTTGCCCGGCGTTGCGGTGAAGGTGGTGGACCCAGAAAGCGGAGCCACCGTGCCGCCAAACACGGAGGGGCTGCTGCTCGCCAAGGGCGCCAACCGCATGTTAGGTTACCTCGGTAACTCCGCGCTAACTGAGTCGGTAACTAGGGATGGCTGGTACGTCACGGGAGATATGGCCACGGTCGACGACGATGGATTCATCCGAATCACAGACCGGCTGTCGCGTTTCAGTAAAATCGCCGGCGAGATGGTGCCCCATCTCAAGATTGAGGGTGCGGTTGCGGATATTCTGGGCGGCCCGGCATGCGTGGTGACCGGCGTACCGGACCAGCATCGCGGCGAGCGCCTCGCCCTGTTGTACACGGACGGTGCCATCGGGCCGCGCGAACTCTGGTGCCGTCTCTCGCAAACCAGCCTGCCCGCGTTGTGGGTTCCCAAACGCGAAGACGTCTTCCAGGTGGCAAGCTTGCCGCTGCTCGGCACCGGCAAGCTCGACCTGCGCGCCATCCGGGCGCAGGCAGTTCGTCTGATGGAAGGCTCGCGGCAGGCCGAGACGGCCGTTCCGCAGCCGGAAAAGGAGGAAATGTAAATGGATGTCCTTGGGCCGTTCCTGGTGTTGGCCGTGCTGGCCGTTCCGGTGATCATCCTGATTCGCTTGTGGATTCTTTCGCAGCGTGTTGCCGACCTGAAGGAGCAGGTCGCGATGGTATCGCGGAACCAGGTGAGGCCCAGCGAACTTGCGGAGTTGCGCCGGCGAGTTTATCGACTGGAAGGCGCCGCGGCCGAAATGAAAACCGGGCACAGCGCGCAAGCGCACGAAGCTTCCGCTCCCGTGCCCCAGCCCGCAGCCGCGCCGAAGCCAGAGCCGGAGCTCCAGCCCGCTCCCGAGCCGAAGCCGGCACCCGTTCCCGCTCCACCACCGCCACTCCCCGTGGAGGTTACCCCACAGTCGCCTAGGCCGTCGCTCGAACCGGAAAGGCCTCCGCTGCCTGCGCCTGTTCCTCTTCCCTCGTTCCTCGCGCCGCCGTTCGTTGCGCAACCCGAACCCGTGCGCCCGAGTCGCAGTAGCGAGGAATGGGAAGCCGTCGTCGGTGGAAACTGGCTCAATAAGCTGGGTGTTTTCGTCCTGGTAATCGCCATCGCACTATTTCTCGACTTCTCCTTCGCCAAGATGGGACCCGCGGGGCGTTCGGCCGTCGGCCTGGCAATCAGCCTCGCATTGCTCCTCGGCGGCGTCTTGCTGGAACGGCGCGCGCGTTATGTCGTCTTCGGGCGTGGTCTGATCGGAGGTGGATGGGCCGGCCTGTATTTCACCACTTATGCCATGCAAGCCGTGGACGCGGCCAAGGTCATCCACAATCCGCTATTGGGGGGCATTCTGCTGCTGGGCGTTGCGGCAGGCATGGTGCTCCACTCGTTGCGATACCGCGTCCCGGCTCTTACGGTCCTCGCCTATTTCATGGCCTTTGCGGCGCTGGCCATCACCAATGTAACCGCGCTTTCGGTGATCGCGCTGATCCCGTTGGCTGGCTCGCTGCTGATCGTCGCTTACCGGTTCTCGTGGTCCGGCATGGCCTTGTTCGGCCTGGCGGCCACTTACGGAATCTGCGCATTGAAGGGCGACAACGGAGCCCCACTGTGGTCCGCACAAACCGTGTTCGCCGCTTATTGGCTTCTGTTTGAAACGTACGATCTGCTGCGGGCGCGACGCCGTTCGAATCACCCCGCGGAGCAGGGCATCCTGCCGCTCAATGCGCTTGGATTCGCAGCGCTCTCTTACGCGAAATGGTCGGCCGCGCGTCCGGCGGATATCTACCTGCTTGCGGCGGGCATCGGGGCGGCATATCTCGCCGATACCATCCTGCGCGCTTATCTCCGTCCGCCAGGGAGCTTTCCGCCTGAAACCGTCACCTTGGAACGTATCTTCGCAGGCGGCTACGAAGGCCCCATCACCCTGGCCGCGGCCTGCTCCGTGGTGGCAGCGGTGCTGAAACTTCATGGGCAAACCGTCAACACAGTAATGCTGGCCGAAGCGGAAGCGCTATTCCTGGCCGGTCTAGTATTCCGTCAAGACTACCCGCGCCGTCTGGCCGGCACGCTGTTCGGAGGGCTGGGATTGAAACTCCTGTTCACCGATATTCCCGACGCCGGCATCGTGCGGTTCGCGGGGCGCACTTTGCAAGACTGGACCCCCACGGCGTTGCTCGCCGCGCTGGTTTCCTATGCGAATCGCGGTCTGCGCAAGTCCGCCAGAACTTATGGCTTCGCCGCATCCGCCCTGGTTGCGCTGGTGCTCGGTTACGAAATTTCGCTGCGTCATCTCGGAGTCGCCTGGCTCGGCTTCGGCGCGCTGCTGTTCTTGTTCGGCTGGCGATTTCGCCTGTTCGATTTCAGACTGCAGGCGTACCTCGCCGGCGTGCTCGCCCTCGGTGCCGTCTGGCTGCACCAGGTCGAAGTCTGGGCAGGGACGGTTCCACCGTGGCCGTATGCCTGGATTCCATTGGCCGTTACGGCGGCGGTGGCATACTCGACCGCGCTGTGCGCGCTCCGCTCCGCCGCGGACCGCTTTGGCGAAACCGAACGCATTGCGCTGCAGGCCTTTGCGAGCGCCGTTGCCAGCGCGGCGGCGGCCGCCCTGCTTTGGAAAATCGTGCCGGCCGTCTACCTGGGTCCGGCCTGGATGGCACTGGCATTGCTGGTGCTCGAACTGGGCATGCGTGGGTGGACATCGGAGATGCGGACGCACGGCCACGTTCTCGCCACGCTGGGCGCCGGGCAGGTGCTGTTCTTCACCGTGCTGCCGCTCCACTCGATCGGCCGCACCGACGAGCGCATCGCCATTGGCTGCGCGGCGCTGCTCGCCTACGCTTTCGCGGCGTGCTTCTTCGCGGCGAAGCCGGACCAGGCTTCGCGGCGCGAATCGCGCGGCGCCGTGAACGTCGCCTCCGCTTGCGGTTCGCTATTCGTGTCGATTGAGCTGTGGGCGCTGCTGAACCCGCTGGCGGTCGGCCCGGCGTGGGCTCTATTCGCGCTGCTGTTGGTGGAACTCGGCCTTCGCGCGGACCTTCCAGGCGTGCGCGCCCAGGGCCACGTTGTATCCGCCGCCGCCTTCGGCCGTTTGTTCTTCGCCAATTTGGAACCCACTGGCTATTCTTACGGAGTGTCTCACCGGCTATGGAACATGGGTGTCGTGATTGCGGCACATTATTTCGAATGGTGGCGCCAGGGCCGGTGGAGCGAGCGGCTGCGCGAATGGGAGGCTTCCCTGCGGCGTTTGTACCTGTACACCGCGGCGGCCCTCATGGTGGTGCTGGTGTATCTGGAGTTGCGCCCGCCATTCATCGAAGTCGGCTGGGCGTTGCTGGCTCTGCTGCTGCTCGTCGTAGGCCGCTTCCGGAACTTGTCCGACTTGAGATATCAGAGTTATGCGCTCGCCGCAGTTGCGTTTGGGCGGGCTCTGGCGCTCGAATTCGATCCGGCCCAGACCTTCGCCAGCGTCGAGCAACGGATCGCCGCCGGCATTCTGGTGATCGGCTGCCTGTTCGTCGCGCAACTCTTTCTCCCACAATCGCAGGAGAAGGACGCGTCGGAACCCGGCGCGCGCCTGTTCTACTCTCTGCTCGCCACCGGTCTCGCGACGGCTCTTCTGTATCAGGAGGTTTCCGGCAGCATGTTGACCGTAGCTTGGGGAATCGAAGGCGCGGTGCTGCTCGGGGCCGGTTTTCCGCTGCGGGACCGCACGCTACGGCTGTCCGGCCTGGCGCTGTTCCTGATTTGCATCGGGAAACTGTTCTTCTACGATCTGAGTGCGCTCGAAACGCTGTACCGTATCATGTCGTTCTTCGTCTTAGGCGTGATCCTGGTGGGCGTTTCCTGGATCTACACGCGCTTTCGCGACCACATCCAGCGGTACTTATAGGAAAGTCAGCCGGTGCAGTTGTTCGGACCGCTCCACATTTCGCTGTTGGCGGCGATCGCCACTATTGCGGTCGCTCTTCCAATCCTTTGCCGGCGGGGAATTGTGCCGATGCGCGGCGCACGCCTTACCATCGGATGGGCGCTCGCCGTCAACGAGGTTATCTGGTGGATCTACCGTTACTCCCGGGAGGGCATCCACGCCTCTAACCTTCCCCTACAGTTATGCGACCTCACCGTGTGGCTGGCTGTGGCTGGATGTTTGACGGTCGCTCCCGCGATCGTGGAATTCGCTTGGTTCGCCGGCATCGGAGGCGCCGGCATGGCGCTGCTGACTCCAAACCTGTGGTCGCGTTGGCCGAACTACCAGGCTGTCTATTTCTTTGTGGCGCATGGCGGAATCGTGATCGCAGTTGCGTTGCTTGCCTTCGGTGGCTTCGCGCGGTTCCGCCCCGGCGCGGTCTGGCGCGCGTTCGGTCTTCTGCTCGGCTATGCAGCATTGGCTGGCGCGATCAATGCCGCCTTCGGCAGCAATTACATGTTTCTCTGCCACAAGCCGGCCAACCCGTCCCTGCTGGACCGGATGGGACCTTGGCCGTGGTACCTGGTCGGCGGTGCCGCAGCCAGCCTCGCGCTTTTCTGGTCGTTGTGGCTGCCCGTGCGAAGCAGGCGCGGCGCGGCCTAACTTGCTTCTGCCTCGTGCGCAATGGGTGTACGCCAATGTACATGAAATGTGCCGGACCGGCGTCCTTCCTCCGCCGGGATTCAATGAATCCGTTGCATTCTGGAGCCAATTCGATTGGGCATGCCAGTGCTCTCTTGGCGGTATGGCCGTTGCAAATCGCCGTGGCTGGACCATCGCCGTTGCCGCCTCTCTGTTGGCGATCTGCGCCGCCCTGTTGCCGCCCATCGCGCAGAACCCGCGTTATCACTTTTTCGCGGACGCACGAACTCTCTATGGCGTGCCGAACTTCTGGAACGTGATTTCGAACGTTCCGTTCCTCCTTGTGGCGTTATACGGCGTCCGGAACCTTCGTTCGCGCACCGCATTTGTCGAATTCTGGGAACGGGTTGCATACTGCGCATTGTTGGCGGGAACGGCCGCAGTCGGCGTTGGTTCCACTTACTATCATCTCCATCCGGATGACGCCTGCCTGTTTTGGGACCGCCTTCCGATGACGCTGGTTTTCATGTCGCTGCTCGCGGCCACGGCCGGCGAGCGGGTCAGCGGGAGGGCCGGAAAATGGTTACTGTTTCCATTGATTCTGCTGGGAGCCGGCAGCGTGCTCTACTGGCGTCACTCCGGCGATCTGCGTTTCTACGGCGTGGTTCAGTTCGGCTCCATGCTTGCTCTGCCCGTCATTTTGGCCACGTTCCCGCCCCGCTATTCCGGCAGCGGGCGCTTGTGGTTCGTCGTCATCCTCTATGTGGCCGCCAAAACAGCCGAGCTGCTGGACCGCCAGATCGCTTCGGTGGTTGCGACGGGCGGCCATCCATGGAAGCACTTGGCGGCGGCCGCTGCAATTCTCGTCTACGTGATTGCAGTCGCACACCGACGTCCCCTTGCAGGCGCTGCTGCCGACAGGTGAATGGCGCGGCGATATCCCCAGAGCGGTCTGGGAGCCCGGAGCTTCGACTGCGCACGCGGGAAAACGCGCGCTACCATTAATTGCCCGGGATTGGATCGCCGCGATTGATTACATATGGATTGGCGTAACCGGGCAGGATGCGGTCGTTGGTCATACCGGCCCAGACCATGAACCAGGCCCATCGCGGTTCGGCTTTGAGGGCTTCGGGGGAAGGCGGGACACCGACTTCGCCGAGCGCGATGGGCTTGCCTTCGGCCAGCGCCAGCAGCTCGTAATAGGAGTGGTCGTTCAAGCGGCCGTAGTTGTCATAGCTGACAACATCGACGTACCGTTGGCCCGGGAAGAAGTTGTAATACTCGCCCACCGGCGCGGCGTTCTGGTTCCACACCCAGATCAGGTTATCGAGGTGATGCACATAAACCATGCGGGCAAAAACCTCGCGGTAAAGCTGCGCCGTGCCGCCCATCCCGGGCCGGCCGCCCCACCAGAAGAAGCTGCCATTGTTTTCGTGCATGGGCCGCCACAGCACCGGGATATGCGCGTCCTGCAACTGCTTGAGATAGTCCGCCGCCGTGTCCATGTACTTCTCCCAACGCGCGTGCAGCGGCGTGCCGGGCGTGATCAACTCCTCCCACTGATCGTCGGTGAGGCGGGCTTGCACGCTGTTCTTCCAACTCGTGCCCGGCTGGCCCGGTTCATCTTCGGTGGGCCGCAACATGTGCCAGCAAAGGTAAATGATGGAGCCGGCCTTGGCCTGCTTCTTGGCCTCCTCGATCATCAGGTCGCGATGGACGATGGAATCCTTGTCCTCGCCGTCGGTGAAGCCGAAATCGGAACCCCAAATGGCCGGGTACTGGCCCGTGAGCGCGTGGACCTTCTCGGTATCCAGATCGCGCTGATTGGGAAAGTTGTGCTGACCGGACAGGATACCCTTGCCGGAAACCGCGCAGATGGTTTTCAGCAGCGCGCGAGCTTCGGGCGTCGCGTTGGAATTCACCGGGTCGCAGTTGTAGGTTGGCGGAGCCTGCGCGTACACGAGCACGGCCGCACCGAGCAGGATCAACGAGAACGTAATGAGTTTCCGCATGTGTTTATCCCTAGGAACGCAACGTTATCACGTTTCCCGGCAACCGGCGTGCATCCGTGCGTCACGGCACGCGTCAATGGCGGAAGGGCCAGAGGTGGCCCAGCCAGCCGCGCGGTTGCGCGAAGCCCTCGAGCATCCAGATATCGGATTGATAGCTGACCACGGAAGCCGCCAGCGAGGTGTGATCGTTGGAAAGGCTGAGCGAAAGCGGATTGCCTTGAAACAGGTATTGCGAGCCCAAGTCCGCAATGGTACGCTCGGTTCCGCTGGAGACGTCGATCGAATCGAGCAGCCACTTGGTACCCTCGCCAGCCGCCAGGGCGTAGAGTTGACGGCTGTCGGGCGACCAGGCAACCGGGGAACTCCGGGTTCCCACCTTGCGCGTCTGTTTGCCGTCGGGAGAGATCAACAGGACTCCATCGTCGACGGGGCAGGCGATCCACTTGCCATCCGGCGACCACTGCGAGGGATGGCTACAGAATTCCTGCCGAAGCACCGTGGGCGGATCGGAGCCTCCCACGCGGATTTTCATCAAGCCACCCGCGCTGGAGAAATAGGTAAGCCAATTGCCATCCGGCGACCAGGCGGGCGCAAGTTCGAATTCGTTCGATTTGGTGACGGCGACCGGCGTTCCGCCGCCGGCCAGCGGAGAAATCCAGAGCCGGCCCAGATGTGTGGTGCTGTTCCGTGAGTACGCCAGTCGGCTGCCATCCGGCGAAACGGCCAGCGTCCCAAGTGCCAGTGTGTTGTCGTCGAAATCGCGCTGTGTCACCAGGGGACGGTCGGAGCCGTCCTGCATGCTCCGCAGCCATATCTCCTGTGGCCCGCTGCGATCGGTGACATACGCCAGCAGCGGAGCCACCGGCGACCAGGCGGGTGACATCTCATTCCGGCTGGTCGAGAGGATCGGGCGGACGGGGCCACCGGCGACGGGGATCTCCACAATGTCGAAATTCTCCGTCATGGAGGCGTAGGCAATCTTCTTGCCGTCGGGCGAAACGGCGGGGCGGACCTTGATGCCTTCGTCGGCGGTGAGAGCGTCCAGATCCTGGTCTTCCACGTGCGCCATCCAAAGCTGCGGCTGCGGATGGCTGGGAGTGGGGAAGGACATCACCAGGTGCTGGCTGTCGGGCATCCAACTGAAGGAGGGCGGCCACTGGGCGCCGCCCAGCATGGAAGCGAACACGCGGCGCGCCTTGCCCTTCGCGGCAGCGCCGTCGGGGAACGGGAGAAGCCAGAGTTCGGTTCCCATGGCGGTGGGTTTGGCGAGCAGGATTTGCCGGCCGTCCGGCGCGAAACGAAGGTAGACCGGGCTGAAGGACCCTTGCCCCTCGAACAGGACGGGTTCATACTTGCGCGGCGGAGCGCCTGGAGGAGAGGAGATCCAGAGCTTGGGCTCCTTCTCGTGTTTCTCCCCGGACAGCAGCCAGAGGACAAGTGCCTTTCCATCCGGGGAAGGCGCAGCATCGCCATACTTGCCCTTAAGCACCAGGGTGGCCTCGCCGCCGGCGCGGCTCATCGACCAGACACCGCTATCGATGACGTAGTCGAGACGGGTGCCATCGGCGGACCAGAAGAGGGACCGGGCGTCCGCGCGGGCGACCAGGACCGGAACCAGCGAATCGAGATTGCGCACCATGATCTCGTTGGGAGCGTTGATGACGGTGTGAACGTAGGCGATGCTGTTTCCATCCGGCGACCAGACCGGCATGTCCTGGTGCTGGGACTCGCTGGCCAGCGGCGTGAAGCGGTACGATTCCAGGTCCACGCCGTGCGGCATGGTGAGCAGGGCGAACAGAGCGACTGCCAGCGACACGGCGAGCACGGCAACGACGCCTGGGATCACGAAACGGCGGCGCGACGGGGCCTGCACGCGGAGCGCGGCGCCGGAGCCGGAGCTGAGAGAGACCGAGCCGCGCAGCGCAAACGCCAGGTCGGCGGCGGATTGAAAACGGCGCGAGGGCTCCTTTTCCAAACAGCGCACGACGATCTGCGCAACCGCGGGCGAGACGCTGGCGGGAAAGTCCGCTGGCTCGTCGCGCAGGATGGCGCTCATGGTTTCGACCGACGTGGTGCGTTCGAATGCCAGCTTTCCGGTGAGCATTTCGTAGAGGATAATGCCCAGCGAGAAGATGTCCGACTGCGCGCCGGCTGTAGACCCGGTGACCTGCTCGGGCGACATGTAGCCAACGGTGCCCATCACCAGGCCTGGCTGGGTGACCGTCATGGTGGCTTCGGGTGCGGAACTGGAACGCGGCTGATAGCGCGCCAGGCCGAAGTCGAGGATTTTGGCGCGGCCGTCGCGCGTGACCATGATGTTTTCGGGCTTGAGATCGCGATGGACGACGCCGGCGGAGTGAGCGGCGTTCAGACCGTCGGCGATTTGCGCAGCCAGGTCGAGTGTTTTGCGAATCGGAAGCGGGCCGCGGCGGATGAGGTCGCGCAGCGGCTCGCCCTCCACCAGCTCGGACACTATGTAGGAGACGCCGTCCTGTTCGCCTGCATCGTAGAGCGCGACGATGTTGGCATGAGACAAGGCTGCGGCTGCGCGCCATTCCTGCTCGAAGCGGCGGCGCCGGTCGGGGCTCTGGGCGAACTCGGCAGGCAGGATCTTGATGGCGACGTCGCGGCCGAGGCGCGTATCGTGGGCGCGATAGACTTCGCCCATGGCACCTTCGCCCAGTTTAGCGGCGATCTCATACTGACCGAGGTGGGCGCCCGATTCCATCGGCATGGAAATCAATTGTAGCGCGGCGTCAGCGGGGCTTGCCGTGGCTTGCCCGACATCAGCACGTCGCACATCGGAGCTATGGCTTTTCGGGAGTAAGCGCCTGGCGGGTTTCTCGAAGCGTGTTGGTGAGCGATTCGCGCGGCAGGCTGCGGATGATCGGGTTAATCAGCCAGCCCAGGCCGAGCGGGACATCGCGTGTAAGAGAAATGGCCTGGCATTCCAGGTACACGCCGCCGTCGCGCTCCTCGAATCTCCAGAACGAATTCAGGCGCCACATAAAGCCGTGATCGTTACCCGGCGGCAGTTCGCGCTCATGGGGGCCCGGGTCTTCGACCTCTGCAACGCGTGTGGTGAACGACTTACTGTACCAGCGCGTGCGATCCAGCCGCACGTAGTGTACGTCATGCTCGGTGTTGAGGACAACTGTCAGTATTTGCTTCTTGACGATGCGGAGAAAGACGTGGAAGTCGCCGTCGTGCCGGCTGAGAAGGCGCGAATCGATGACCTCGGGCCGATAGATGTTCTTGTGGCTGTCGTAGTCTTCGACCATGCGCATAGTCTGCGCGAGTGTGGCGCCGGGTACGAAGACGGCGCCGGTCCAATCGTGAATCAGACCGTCCGGGATTTCGATATCGCCCGATTGGTTCGATGGCTCTGCGAGGATTTTGCCGTCCCGCACGGCGCGCTGCCGATCGGGCGACGCATCCACCCAAAGGAATGCGCCCGTGCGCAAGCTGTTGTCGAAACGCGACTGCGCCGCTTGCATGTACTTGTCGAAGGCTTCCGCCGTGGCCGGCTTCAGTTGCACTCTGGTCGCATCGGGCAGACCGGCCAGCAGACACGCGGCAAGAAAGAATCGTGAAGGGTTCGGTAACATGGCTCTACCGATTCAGCATGACACGGAACGGCGCGGCGGCGAGGGTGGGTGTTCAGTCACTGATTCGTCACTAAGCCGCAGGCTGATTGTCACACACGAATTCGTCACGTTTGCCGTCCAGGATCGACACCAGTATAGAGAAACGAAGGCTTCTCCAGTAACGCGAAATACCTGGCCGCCTTTCCGTTGGGGAAGCCGGCGTCAATGGCAGCGCCTGGCCGCTAGCCACGGTTGCGACGCGCTTGGCGATCCTGGTTTCCCGATAAGGAGGAATATCATGTTTTGCGGACAATGTGCCGCCAGCCTGCCGGCGGGCGTCCAGTACTGTAGCGTGTGCGGCGCGGCTGCGCCCGGAGTCGCGGCGGCGCCCGCGTCCCAGTACGCATCCCCACACGCGCCGCCGCCCCAAGCCGTGGCCGGCGCCCCCATGCCACCCGATATGCACTGGGCGGTGGTCCTTTTGATCAGCCTCGTCACCTTGGGGCTGTTCGGGGTGTACTGGATGCACAAGGAAGCCTCGTTCGTCAAGAAGATCGATCCCTCCAGCAATGCCATCCAAACGTGGCGTGGCGTCGCGGGGTGCTGGGTATTCCAGATAGTGCTCTTTTTTTCGGCGGGCCTTCTCGGCGCCATGGGCGCCGCGGATGTGGCCGGCTTGCTCCACACTCTTGCCAACCTCGTCAACCTGGTCATGGTGGCGCTCATGATTGTCACGGCCTTCAGCATGCGCACTTCGCTCGCGCGGTACTACAACACGGTCGAACCGATCGGTTTGCAACTGAGCCCCGTAATGACCTTTTTTTTCAACTTCACGTATTTTCAGTACCACTTTTCGCGCATCGCGGAATTGAAGCAGAGGCAGCCGCGGCCGGCGTAGGAACAGCCGGCCGGTTTCCCGATCGGGAGAAATGTCATGTTCTGCACCCAATGCGGTCGCGCCTTGCCGCCGGGGGTCCGGTTCTGCACCGGGTGCGGCAGCGCGCTCGGCGCCGCCGCTCCGGCGCCCCTGCCTCCTGGCGCCGGTCCCACGCCACCCGACCTGCACTGGGCTGCGGTCGTAGCGCTCACGATTGTCACTTTCGGGTTGTTCTGGTTCTTCTGGAATTACCGGGTAGCTGCGTTCGTCAGGAAGATCGATCCCGCCAGCAAGGCCGTCAAGCAGGCGTCTCTCATGATAGGGATCATGATCCTCCAATTCGCGATCTGGACGATCATGGCCGTTCTCGCCATCGCGAGCAATTCGGATGCGATTGGCCACGGCCTGGATTTTTCGAAAATCATCGAGTCGGCCGTCGGGTTAATTAACCTTTATATGGTTATCAGTATGCGCAGATCGCTCGAGTGGTACTACAACAACAAGGAGCCGATAGGTTTGCAACTGAACCAGCTCATGACCCTCATATTCGGCGTGGTGTACCTTCAATTCCACCTCTCGATTATCGCGGCGTGTAAAAGGAGCCAACTGCAAGCGCCGTATGCACAAGCCGGCGCGCCAGCCAGGCCAGCTTATTAGAGACCGGCCCATTCCGGAGCCGATTACGAAGGAAAAACCGATGAGACAAACTGCCACCGCTTTGCTTATCCTGCTCACCGCCACGTTGATGTCTTGCGGCCACCGCGAGTCGGACGAGGACATCATGATCGCGGGGGAGGAAGACGAGTTCGACGCGAAACTGCCAGAGCCGCCGCCTGTAGTGGCAGCCACGCAGAGTCCCGCGGTCGCGGTCTGGCTGAACAAAGGGGAAGGGATGCGGTACGTGTGGGTCGAGCCGGGTACCTTTATGTTGGGGTGTTCGCCGGGCGATTCGGAGTGCACTGACGACGAAAAGCCGGCCCGCACCGTAACCATTCCGGAGGGTTTCTGGATGGCGCAGACGCCCGTCACGCAATGGTCCTTCGAGTGGATCACGCGCAACAATTTGAGCCACCAAAGACCGCGGAATCGGCCGTTTCTGCCGGTGGAGCGAGTCACCTGGGACGAAGCCGCATCGTATTGCAAGCAGATCGGTGGAAGGCTGCCGACCGAGGAGGAATGGGAGTACGCGGCGCGAGGCGGAACCACGGGAGCGCGCTATGGGGAACTGCATGCGATTGCCTGGTACAAGGGAAACAGCGGCGGTTTCACCCACGAGGTTGGGCAAAAACTACCTAACCCGTTCGGGTTGTACGACATGCTGGGGAACGTGATGGTATGGACGGCGGACTGGTGTAACGATAGCCGCCTGCTGATGGGCTCCGGACTGCTGCACAACAGGATGCGGTCGGTGCGCGGCGCTTCGGCGTTCGAAGGCGCGGATGACGTGCGCGTTTCCGATCGCACCATCGATCCGCCAGGCCGCCGCTTCTACGCCATCGGGTTCCGCTGCGTGGCCAGCTTCCCGAACGCGCCGCACAACGTCCTGCCAACCGAGCCGGAGCCGCAGCCTACTGGAACCAGCCGGGTAAATGCGAAGAACGGGTTGACCTACGTGTGGGTTGGGCGCGGGAAGTTTACCATGGGGTGCTCGCCGGCCGATGCGGATTGCTCGGGCGACGAAAAGCCGCCGCAGGAGGTGATCGTCCCCAAGGGCTTCTGGATGGGGAAGACCGTGGTCACCCAAGCGGCCTACCAGCGGATCACGGGGCGGAATCCAGTCGTTGTGTTTTCGACGGGGCCGAATCTGCCGGTGGTAAATGTCACTTGGGATGAGGCCGCATCGTATTGCCGGAAGACGGGCGGGCGCTTGCCGACGGAGGCCGAGTGGGAATATGCCGCGCGTGGAGGAACCGCCACCCCGCGCTATGGCGAACCGGACGCGATCGCCTGGCACGAACAGAATAGCGGCAGGAAGATGCAAAAAGTGGGCCAGAAGCAGCCGAACGGATACGGCCTCTACGACATGTTGGGGAACGTGGAACAATGGACGGCGGATTTGTACGACGCCCATTGGTTCCACGAATCCGGAACGACCCAACGCACGGTGCGGGGCGGGTCGGTCTTCAGCGGACCGAAGTTCGTGCGCGTTTCGGTCCGAAGCGGGCGCAACCCGGACAATTGGCCCGACGTTGGGTTTCGCTGCGTGGAGGAATAGCCCGGCGCCAGTCGCCGCGCAGTGGCTGGAACTCACTACGGCGAGCATTGGCGGCTTGCGCGGCGCGGTCGACTAACCATTACACGCAGGGTGAAGTGCCGGATTGGCCGCCCCCCACCCCCGATGCAACTACTCCTTGGCCGGATAGGCGGAAAACGATGAACCGTTTTGTAACATTGCTCGTCCAGTGATGCGTCTACTCATGCGACATGACACGGGACAGCGGGGTAACGGACGGTGCACGATTCCAAGAAGCGTCGCGCGCGCAGGTAAGTTTCCTGGCGCCGATCGAAAAGCGCTGCCTGATGTGGCTGGCGCGGCGCACTCCGGCCTGGATCAACTCGGACCATCTGACTGCTTTGGGCCTGATTTCATTGGCTGGTGCGGGACTTAGCTACTGGTATGCACGCTCGAACCAGGCGGGACTGCTGCTGGCGATTGTCTGGCTGGCGTTGAACTGGCTGGGCGACAGTCTGGATGGAACCCTGGCGCGTGTGCGCGAGTGCCAGCGGCCGCGCTATGGGTTCTATGTCGATCACATGGTGGACGCGCTGGGCACTTTCTTTCTGCTGGGCGGGATGGCTCTTTCGGGCTATATGACGCCGTTAGTGGCGGGAGGACTGACGGTGGCTTACTTCCTCTTATCGATTGAAGTGTATCTGGCGACTTATACGATTGGGACGTTTCATATCTCATTCTGGAAGTTCAGTCCCACCGAACTGCGGATCCTGCTAGTGATCGGCAATGTGGCGCTATTGTTCCGTCCGATGGCGCGAATTGCCGGCCATTCGTGGCCGCTGTTCGATTTCGGCGGCGTCATCGGAATCTGCGGCATGGCAGCCATGCTGGTGGTCGCCGTGGCGCGGCACACCGCTTATCTATATCGAGCGGAACCGTTGCCAAACGGCGCGAAGCACCCGCCGGAGGCGCCGGCCGGAGCGGGCGAGCCGTGATCCGCTGGCTGAAGTTCAATGCGGTGGGCGCGATCGGTGTTGCGGTGCAGCTTGGCGCGCTGGCGCTCTTGAAGAGCGGATTGCACCTCGACTACCTGCCGGCCACCGCGGCGGCGGTGGAACTGGCCGTGCTGCATAACTTCGTCTGGCACGAACGCTGGACGTGGCGAGACCGCGGCGCCGGTGGCCGCGCGGGGCGCCTGGTTCGGTTTCATCTAGCCAACGGGCTGGTATCGATTGCGGTCAACCTGGTGCTGATGCGTATCCTGGTTGGGCGAATGCACTGGCCATACCTAATTGCCAACGTGGCGGCGATTGCGGCCGGATCGTTGGTCAACTTCTTCCTGAGCGACCTTCTGGTCTTCCGCCGCACGGACGGGCAGGGCGCGGCTCCGCCGGACGAGACGCGTTCGGCGAAACCGCTCTTCCTGGGTGGCTGACGCTGTCGTGAATGATGGTGC
>Ga0074045_10000488_pt1 | contig 38395 bp, 32 predicted proteins | sample BogForMeECP23OM2_FD_94442 | JGI IMG/M metagenome (GOLD analysis project Ga0074045, IMG submission 94442) | Bog forest soil microbial communities from Calvert Island, British Columbia, Canada - Bog Forest MetaG ECP23OM2 | ecosystem: Environmental > Terrestrial > Soil > Wetlands ...
GCGATCGATAGTATGCGGCTCCGGCTCATGAATCGTAGGGCACTATTGAACGTCGCCCCCGTCAAGGCAACGCGGACATGGGGGTCCCACGCGAAGGGTCGACGGGTGTGGTTTCGACGTTTCAGTCATCGCGAGGCGGGGGAGTCAGCCAAAATCGCCCCTTGTTTCGCTTGTCCGGCGCCAACAGAGGGCCTCTAAGGACGGACCGGCAGACCGTCTTTGCGCTACCGGAAATTCGGCCGGCAACGGGCCGGACCCGCCCGGCGTAGTGGGTCGGCCCACAGCCGTCGAGGCGATCAATCAAAGGGACAAAACCACCGTACAGCACCGAACATTTCTTCGTTATGACGCGTGTCATCGCTCTTGATCGATCCCATCTTGGTTGACGTAAATTTCAGCGTCTCGTCAAAAACCCGTTGGGTGGATCACATTATCCCAAATTCTAGAGACAAGCAGCGCCCTTTGCAGATGTTCATTACGAGATGACTTTGAGTGATTCCTGACAATTCTATCCAAAGCCGCGATTAGTGCTGCAGGGCGCTGCTCGACGGAATATCGATACCAGGACGGCGCCGATGAGGCGCCGCTATGAATCCATGTTGCTCCTCTATGACCAACGGAGCCTAACATAATTATTGGTCCCGTTGGGCCAACCAATGTTATACGCTGGTCTGGCAACCACAGCTGAATGAAATGTCCACCAAGGCTGCCAGCTGCATCGTCAGCTGATGACGTAGAACACATTAGATTCACTTTGAGATGCAGAGGACCGAGACGATATTCAGGGTCGCCCAAAAAATTCAATTCAGGCCGCCGAAAGCGAATCTTAGTCATTTCCCGTGACGGCAATAAAGCGATGGCGATGTCGAGGCACGAATAGAGAGTGCGGGGTGTTGCAATGACTGCTACCGAGAATGCTCTGTGCGGCTCTATAGCTCGTTTACAGATCTTGATGAACCTTATGACTGTGGGCAGGTCGCAAAAATGGCCGTTGACGTGAATGCGGGTGAAGCTCTCACCCCGGCGTTGTACCTTACCGATAAATGATGGGCTGACGGGATGTTCCATTAAAACGGGAACTCCTCGTATCAGCCACTCGTTGGTTATGTCTTCTCCGGCCTTTCCTCCGATCGCAACAATTGCTGCGTCTATCTTGGTCTTCACTGCAGGCACCGACGTTGCCATTGGAACCCCATACTGATGGCATATGTCCTTCGAGTGGCGACTTCCGCGCGCGATAATCGCCACAAGTTCATATCGCCGTCGACATCTGGTGATCGCGTCAATCCAAGCATGTCCGAAGCCGGTCCCGCACACGACAATTCTAATACGCCGTTTCATCGATCTCATCTGGACCGCAATTGGCGGAGGGCTCGTTCAGTTGTGACGGAGGTATGTTTCAACAAGGGACGACACGTGGGCACACTTGTGTTATTCAAAGGCCCAAAAAAGTCGCGCAGGGTAGAAGTCCAATTCTAACGGCGGGAGTCCTGCACACTGGAAGCAATTGCTGGACTTGGGTCCAACGTCGGAGCTCTATTCCTCTTAGGTTCACAGCAATGTGACTGTCAGGGCCAAGGTATCCGAAGATTGAAGTGCCAATCACACGAAAGCTGACAGCGAAGATCGCCCAGAAGACTACGAGTCAGCGAGCGCTTGCCAGCAGGCGTTCACCAGTAAAAATATCGATCATTGTCCTTTTCCATGAATCGTTTTGACGGTGGACAAAAAAGGACACGCCAAACGGTAGCATAGACTGACCAAGGACCCCGGATTTCAGAATCGCAAAGGATCACGGCTGGGGGTTGCGAGTTATCGGCTCGAGAACTAAGGCGTTCGTTGAAGAGCTCATGTCCTTCGTCGGTTGAGAAGAACCACGCCCGCCGTTCAAATGGATCTCCCGCAGGTGCTGAATTTCCCGCAACCATCCAACACCGGATGACAGACTCATGGCGGACGAGCTCGATGACCGCATGTTCGCAAGCATCTTCGAACGTTTCACCAGCGGCATGGCCATAGACATAGAAGCCCCAATCGGATCGCATGAAGAGGATGACAGCGATTCCGCCCATAGGCGAAGTGAACGAGATCGCCCTAACTCCGGGCCACCTAGTATCGCGAAACTCACCATCCAACCGCCGCTCCCACCAGTTCAAGAGACAGAAGCGTTCGGTCGCTTCAAAATACGCCCTGCGCCGCGCCATCCGAACAAACAGCCCGGGAAACGCGGCCATTCCGTTGGAGCTTCCATCAACATCGAAGCTGAACTGCGCTCGATTCGACGAACGCATTATATCGTGATACGCCCACCGCTCCAGCGCCTCTGACACCGCCATATGGCGCGCAATCATGGGCGACGGATGCATTCCAGTCCCGTCGGCATCGCTAAAGATCTGCATCTCGCGCCTGGGAACGAGATTCTGTTTCAGACGAGCGTTTGCTTGTCTTAGCTTCTTCCCGAATACGGTCAGCTCCCCCTCCTCTATACATTCTACCGGACCACCGTGTGCCGCAAGCACCGACCGGTAGCGAATGGCCGCAAGGCTAAACACTACTCAATCTTCGTGGTAGCCGCACGGGCAGCATACTGGAGATATTCCAAGCGGTTTCTTGATTCCTTTGCAGCGGTTGGCGGAATATAGCGGATCGAAACACTCAGCAGCGCGGTTCAATCCGACCGAGAGCAAGAGGCTGGAAACCAGCCCTGATATCAAGCGATGTGTATTCTTCATGGCATCGGCCAAAACGGAGAGAGCGGCCAAAAGTGTAAATTGTGTCATTCACATATTTTCACGTAATCATAATAACGCCTTATGATGATTTCGGAAGCTCCGTTCAATTAGCAGGCCTCATATTCCACCATTTCACGCTGTCCTAACAGCGAGCTTTCCCCGGGTTACCTACCTCCGGCGCTAGCCTTTGTCTCGAGAATTCTCGACCATCCTAATGGCTTGCTCAAGGTTTTCGATGAAGGAATACGGCATTGAATTGGAAGATGTCGTGCCCCGGGATTTTGCCACATTCTTCAACTGCCAACTCTCGACGCGCAAAATAGAACTGTCGCTTGCATGCAGGCACGGGGAATTGCCAACCGGACCAAAAGACAATGCCGTCTTTTGAATTCCGTATGAGCGAAACCTTGTGTTTTGATCTTTCGGGTTTCTTGGAATTACGACGGTCGATGACCGTGATTTCCTTTTTGAATCTTGTCTTGATGGAGCGATGATTCATGCGTCGAACTGATCGATCGGAACCGATCGCAACTATTCTATCAGAAAGTCTACCGAAATTCCGGTAGCCGAAGAAGGCGTTAAGGATCCTCGTTCCAAACGGAACGCTGGTGGACGCCGGCCATCCGCTGGTGGCGCATTCGCGAATTACGGCTTCCAACCCGAGTTGGATTTGGGGAAGATGGCTCCAATTTGAAGCTCTACTTCATGGGTGTCTGCGGGACGGCGATGGGGAATGCGGCACTGCTGGCGCGGGCATCGGGCCACGACGTGGCCGGAGCCGACGAGGGAGTGTATCCTCCCATGAGCGCGGTTCTGGCCGAGGCCGGGGTGGCGGTGCGCGAGGGCTACGACCCAGAGCAGCTTGCCCTGTTGAAGCCGGACATCGTCGTTGTCGGCAACGCGATGACGCGTGGAAACCCGGAGGTCGAGTGGCTTCTGGACACGAAGGCGTTTCCGTTCACGTCGCTGCCGGCGATTCTACATGACCAGATACTGCGCCACCGCAGGAACATTGTGATCACGGGGACTCACGGAAAGACCACGACGACGGCGTTGGCCGCGTTTCTCCTTCGCGAGAACGGCCGGGATCCGGGGTTCCTTATCGGGGGTGTGCCGCAGGATCCGCCAACCGGGAGCCACCTGGGGGCCGCGGCCGACCCCTTTGTCATCGAGGGCGACGAGTACGACAGCGCGTTCTTCGACAAGCGCAGCAAGTTCATCCATTATTCGCCGCATGTTGCGGTCGTGAACAACATCGAGTTCGACCACGCGGACATCTTCCGGGACCTGGCCGACGTCCAGCGAGCGTTCATCCATTTTTCCAGGATCATCCCGAGAAACGGCTGTGCCGTGTTGAACGGGGACGACGCAAACCTGCGCGCCCTTGGCCCGATGCCATGGACGCGAGTCATCCGCGTGGGGACGGATGAGGGAAATGACACCCGGATTGTCGACTTTGGAGAGACAGCGGCCGGCTCGAGCTTTGGGCTGCTGTGGCGCGGGGTCCCGTGGGCCAAGGTCGAATGGGCGCTTTCCGGGATGTTCAATGCCAGGAACGCGGCGATGGCCGCGACGGCCGCGGGCCTCGCGCTCGGGAGCCTCCCGCCGGCCCGGATCTCGCTGGAGGCCCTCGCGCGGTTTCGCGGCGTGAAGCGGCGCCAGGAGGTCCTCGTCGAGACGCCGGGGATTACGGTCGTGGAGGATTTCGGCCATCACCCGACCGCGCTCGCGGAGACGCTGCGCTCGTTCCGCGCAAGGTTCCCGGGGAGCGTGCTTACGGCCGTATTCGAGCCGCGGAGCAACACCGCGCGCGTGAGGACCCTTCAGTCCGGCTTCGCGCGGGCGCTGGCGCACGCGGACGAGGTCTACCTTGGCGCCGTCAGCCGGGCCGCGGCGTTGCGCGACGAGGAGCGCTTTGATGCGGAGGCTGTGGCCGGCAACCTGGAGGCCCAGGGGGTCCGTTCCTGGCATTTTTCGTCGAACGCCGCCCTCCACGACGCCCTCGTCTCCGACACGCTGCCCGTCCGGGGCTCGCCGCGGGTGGTCATATTCTTCACGAACGGTTCTTTCGACGGGATCATCGGCCGGTTCGCCGCAGCCGCAAAGGGCTAACGCGGTGGAGGGGACTACTGGGCCTGCCTAGCGACCTTGAATTCGGCTGGCCTCTCCCCGGCCGGGAGGGCGAGGAGGTCGTAGTCATGGTGTCCGGTGATCGTGACCCTGGCGAATTCGCCGACGGGAAGCCCGCGCGGCACGTATACGCGCCCGTCGATGTCGGGCGCGTCCGCCTCGCCCCGCGCGACGCCGGTCTCGTCGACGAGCACCTTGAGCTCCCTTCCCATGCTGCGGGCGCTGACCTCGGCCGATATTCCCTTCTGGAGAGCCATCAGCCTGTGCCAGCGCCGCTCCTTCTCCCTTTCGGGGACCTGCCCGGCCATCCCGGCCGCGCGCGTGCCCTCTTCCTGCGAATAGCGGAACACGCCGAGGCGCTCAAACCTCGCCTCGCCGATGAACTCGCACAGCTCATCGACGTCCGCGTCGGACTCCCCGGGAAACCCCACTATGAACGTCGTCCGCAGGGCGATCCCGGGGACTCCCTCGCGTATCCGGCGCACGAGGCCGCGTATATACGCGCTCCCGGTCTCGCGCTGCATCGCAGAAAGCATCCTGTCGCTGACGTGCTGGAGGGGCATGTCCACGTAGCGCGCCACCTTTGGGCATTCGGCGATGGTGCGGATCAGCTCGTCGCTCCAGTGCGCGGGATGGGTGTAGAGGATGCGGATCCAGAAGTCCCCCTCGATCGCGTTGAGCTCCCGCAGGAGCGAGGTGAGCGCAGATCCGCGCGCGGAGTCGACGGGCGTGCGCGGGTTGGGGCGCTCATCCCAGGTGTCCATGCCGAAGAAGGTCGTGTCCTGGGAGATGAGGTTGATCTCCTTAACGCCCTCGGAGACGAGCTGCCGGGCCTCCGCGACCACGCTTGAAACCGTCCTGCTCCGGTGCCTGCCGCGGATCCTCGGGATGATGCAGAAAGTGCAAGGGTGGTTGCAGCCCTCGGCAATCTTCACGTAGGCGAAGTGGGCGGGAGTGAGCCTGAACCTCGGGGTGTCGAAGTCGGGGATGAAGGTGGAGCGCTCCGTGACGAAGCTCTCGGGCGCCGCCCTGGCCCCGCGTTCGCCGGTCCAGACCCGCTCAATGATCGGGGCGACCTGCGTGATTTGGTCCAGGCCGATGAACGCGTCGACCTCCGGAATGGAGCCCGGCAGGTCCTTCGAGAAGCGCTGGGACATGCATCCGGCCACGATCAGCTTCTGGCCGCGGCGGCGTTTGCGCAGGCCCCGCCTCTCGTGGGCTTCCAGGATGTGCGCGATCGACTCCTCCTTTGAGGAGTCGATGAATGAACAGGTGTTCACGATCACGACGTCGGCCTCGTCGGCCTCGGGAACGACCCGCATCCCGGCCTTGTGGAGGTGCCCAACCATTATCTCGCTGTCCACGAGGTTCTTGGCGCAGCCGAGCGAGATAAGACTGACCGTGATCATTCGGGCGTTGGGGCGGGCTGCGGCGCCTCGGCCCGCGACCTATTTCTTCTTCGCTGCGGCTGCCGCTGCCTTCCTGCGTTTCAGGTAGGCGGCGCGCCTCTTGCGTTTGATTATCTTATTTAGCTGCTGGCCCATGGAGATGTGATGAGGGAAACGGGAAATCAGACCGAAACGCGCAATGCGAGTCAAGAAATGCCTAAACCGATCCCATCGGCCCTTTGGCGAACGAAATCTTGATTGAGGGTACAAATGTGCCGAGTGTGGCCGGGCGCCGACCCAAAAGAAACTCGAAGAAAAATGAAGATCATCGATATCGCCTTCGTTTGCTACGCGGTCAAGGGGCTCAAGTCTGGACAGGCCTTTTACGAAGGCGTTCTTGGGCTCAAACCAACCAAGACCTATTACATGAGTCCGGACCAGGAGCAGGGCATGGTGGAATACGACTTGGGCGGCGGTACCTTCTCTATCGGTTGCGGAGCACCCATGTTCAAGCCGGGCGGCAACAATGTTGCGGTGGCTCTCGAAGTAGAGGACTTCCCCGCGGCAATGCAGCGGATCTCGGAACGGCGCGTCAAGGTTTTGATGGAAGCGGCGGAAACACCGGTCTGCTGGATGGCGCTCATCGAGGATCCCGACGGCAACCCCATCATGCTTCACAAGCGAAAGAACCGGTAGCGCTTCCAAGCCTCGGACAGCGGAGGCCGGCGTCTTTCAGGGGCCCTCTAGGGTTCGGGAGCGGTTGCGCCGGCAACCCTCGTGCCGTCGCGCGACAACCGGAAGACGAGCGGGCGCTTGGTCCGCTCCAGCTCCTTGCAGAGCGCCGCGTTGTCGCGCTTCAAGACCGTCAGCTCGGCGAGGCCGTCTCCGTCGCAGTTGAGGAACCGCGCGTAGGGCTTGAAGTACTCCGGCCTTCCTATGACCCGCGACAATCCGGCGCCACCGGGTCTCCAGTCGCGGTCGAGCGCCACAAACGAGTATGGCAGACTCCTGAGATCGATTCCAGCGCGCTGGCCAAACCTGACCCAGTCCGAGTCCGCAAAGATCCCCGCCGGAGGCGCGGCGAAGTGGTGGCACCAGTGCCGCTCGTTGCCCGCCTTGAGGATGGGGCAGGGCTTTGCGTGGGTGCAAGGGGCGACCACGTGGAAGTCGCCCGCCCACTCGTCGCGGAGCGAGCCGAGCGCCCTGCTGACCGCGCGGCTTCCGGGCTCCGTCCAGATGACGGCGCGCGACCTGCCCGCCAACGCCCGGATCTCCCCAAGCGCGGCGGGCCCCAGCTCGTTGAGGACGTGGCTGACGACAAGAAGGCCGATCGGCTCGCGGGCCGCGAGATACCCGCGCGTTGCCGCCGCGACGGCGAGCCCCGGGAAGCGCCTGGAGGCCGCGCCGTGCGCGAAATCCGTCGCGATCGGGGAGTGGTCCCAAACGAGCATGGAATCGAAGCGACCCGGCCCGAAAAAGCCGGCGACCCGCCGGCCAGCGATCCCGCTTCCGCAGCCCCAGTCGAGCATGGTGCCGCCGCTCGGCGCCCACCCCCGCATCCGGAGCTCCTCGAGGACGGCGTCCCATTTCCAGCCGATGCGCTCGCCAAAGGTGGCGTCGTAGCTGGCCACCTCCTCCGTGGAGGCCCAATACGGCCCCTCGCTCGGCTTCCCGTCCAGGAATCGCTCCCGGTGACGGCCGAGCGCGGCCCAGTCGAGGTCGGTCCAGGTCATCGAAGGGCGAAGCCGAGGTGGGTTGCCAGGGAGTGGCGCCGGACGCCGTAGAAGGCGGCGAACGCGCGGATGCGGTCGGCCACCGACTCGTCCCCCTGCGGGCGGCCCCTGACGGCCGCGATCATGACGTTCTTCGCCGTGTGCTCCGTCGAGACGAATTCCATCACCCTTGTGCGGTAGCCTGCCCACTCCAGGAGCTGCGCCCTCAGGGCGTCCGTCACAAACTCCGCCTGGCGCTCCTCGAACACGCCGTGGCGAAGGGCGTCCGCGAGGACGGGGGGCGGGACAAGCTGCGGCCGGATTTCCTTCTGGCAGCAGGGGGCGACGACGAGCAGCGCGGCGCCGGCCGCGACGCCCTTTGCAAGGGCGTCGTCGGTGGCGGTGTCGCAGGCGTGCAGGGCGATCAGGATGTCGGCAGAACCGACATCGGTGTCCGCGATGGAACCCCGGCGGAACGACAGGCGGTCCCCGAAGCCCTGCTCCGCGGCGACGCGCCGGCAGAACTCGACAAGGTCCGCGCGCTCCTCGACCCCGCACACATCGCCCCGGTCCCCGAGGAGCTCGCTGGTGGCGAAGGTCAGGTAGGCTTTTCCACAGCCCATGTCGAAGACGCGAAGGCGCCCTTCGCCCGGGAGCGGCGCCTCCCTAAGCAGATGGCCCAGGAGCTCGGCGAACCTCTCAATCTGCCGGAACTTGTCCGCCATTGCCGCGACCGGCCGTCCGTTGGCGTCCGTCACCCCGAGCGCCGACAACCACGGCGCATCCGGCCGGATCGCGCGGGCCTTGCGCCTGTCGTTGCCGGGGAGGGGGGACGGCGCGTTGCCCGCGGGCCGCAGCCGGAGCGCGGCCTTCCCGGGGCCGGTCTGCAGCTGCGCGCTCTGCGTCGTCGTGAAGAGATGGGCGTCGCGGAAGGCGGACCCGATCAGCGGCACCAGCAGGCGAAGCGCCTCGGCGGCGCCGTGGTTCTTGGTGACGTCCCTCGTCGCGTGGCGCCAGACGAACGCAAACTGAGGACCCGACTTGAGCAAGACCGGGCGAACGTACAGGTTTAGGAGCGTCGGGTCGCCGCCCGTCGGCTTGCCCAGGGTCAGCTTCACCAGGGTCGCGCCGAGGACCGCCTCCCGAAGGAGATCGACAAACTGATCGCGGCCGGGGGGCTTCATCTGGGATCACGGGGAAGCGACACGGGAGGGATGAAGAAGTCAATGGGCGTCCGCCGCCACCAGTTCCCGGTGCGCGCGCGCTCCGGGGCGTCAGTGAATTCGTACCTGTAGCGCACGACCCTCATATAGGCCGGCGGCCGGCCGGGGAACGGGTTCGTGGCGAAAAGCCCGAGGACGGCGGCGTCCCCGCGCAGGAGCAGCTCGCACACCGTTCCCACCCAAGGGCTCTCCTCCGGAGGATAGAGCGCCGCGAACCAGAGCTGCCAGTCGAGGCGCGGCTGATGGGGGGCGACCCACCGGGGCCTGCGCGAAAGGTCGCCGGGCTTGTAGGGGAATCCGTACTCGCGCCAGTCGGTGCGGTCATTGCTGCCCTCGAACACGAGCTCCGGCCGCTCCGTCGTCATCACCCGGAAGAGCCCGTAGTCATTGAAGCTGCGGAAGGGCCCGACCCCTTCGGCAACGGCCCGGACTATCGGCGAGGCCGCGGCGCCCGCGGACACGGCGGCGACGGACTCGAAGAAGGTCACGCCAACCGAGAGAGCGGCGAACCACCTGAGCGCCGCCGCAGGCGGCCGGCGCGCCGGCGCCTGCGCCCGGCCGGCCGCGGGGGCCTGGCTCGGCTCCGGCCGGCGAATCCGGAGCCACCAGCCGTCGTCCAGGCACGTGAGGCAAAGGCCTAACGAGAGCAGGTTGAAGAAGGCGTAGTTCCCGGTCAGGCCGATCGCGACCTGCAGGGAGACGAGGGCGACGGCGCCGATGTGCCGCAAGAACCTCGGCGCCGGGATGCACAGCGGCGCGGCGAGCTCGATCGCGAACATCACCGCGCAGGAGGCCCTCTGGAACCACGTCGGCAACTGCTGCGCGTACCAGGCAAGCGGCGTCGGGAGCGGTTGGGTTTGGTAATGGAAGGTGAGGGCGGTCAGGCGCCACCACGAGGGGTCGCCGCTTGTGAGCTTGACGACTCCCGAGAAGAACATGAGCCGGAAGAGCAGCCACCAGATCAGGTACCGGGCCAGGCGGGGCGGATCGTATCCGCCCGGCGAGCGCCCCAGGGTCCACGGGACCAGGAAGATCGCCACGAGCGTGCTTTCCAGCAGGAGGCTGTCCCACTGGAAATCAAAGAAGATCTGCCCCACGGACACCAGGGACAGGTAGCACGCCCACAGGAGGCCAAGACACGCCGCCTGCGCGTAGCCAAAGAGCAGCAGCAGCGCCAGGCCGATTCCCAGGCCGCAGAGCAGGTCGACGAAGTGCCCTGCGCCGAAGACCCAGCAGAGAGAGGGGGCCTCGAACCACGCGCGCGGCCCGAGCTGCTGGCTCGCCGCGGCGAGGAAACGGCCCGCCGGGAGGATCCCGGACGGGCCTATAAGGCCGGCCGCCTGGACCCAGATCGATCCGAAGGCGACCGCGTGCGCGACCGCGAGGAGCGCCACGAAGAGACGCGTTCCCGTTGCGAAAGTCGCGCCCGCGGGCGAGTCTATCCGGGCCATGTTGCCCGCATACTACGTTCCGTTTCACGGGCGAGTAAAGCCCCGGCCCCGGAGGGTCCCTGTACGGCGCCGGGTCCCGGTTCAATCGCGCCGCCAGCGCCACGACAAGCGCTGTATCGTATATTTATTGATTTATGAGGCTTGCTATAACGTTACGGAACGGTGACAATAAATGACCATGGTAACAAAACAGATCAAGGAACTCGAGGCCACCAAGGCCAAAATTGTTGCGCTTGAGAAAACGATTGCCAAGCGCCTCCACAAAGAGCTGGCGACGCTGCATAAAAGTTACGGCTACAGTTCCTTGGATGACTTCGTGAAGGCCCTAAGGGCGGCCACGGGCTTGAAGGGCCGGAAGAGCCCGGGAAGGCCGGCCAAGGGTGCCGCCAAGGCGAAGCGCCGGCGGCGCGCCGTCATCACAGACGCAACGCGCACGAGCGTGAAGAAGCTCGTCGAGTCCGGGAAGACGGGCTCGCAGATCGCCAAGGTCTTGCGCATCTCACTTCCCAGTGTCCAGAATATCAAGAAGGCCCTGGGCCTGGTGAAGGCGCGCGCGTAGAGCCGGCGCGACATTGCCATAGGCGACCGGCCCCCGCTATCATTGGCGGGGGCTGTTTGTTTGCGGATACCTCGTCCATGTCTACCCACTATATTCAGGCCAATACGAACGGGCGCCTGCACCCGGCGACCGAGGCTTCGATCTCGCCGCTCAACCGCGGGTTCCTCTATGGGGATGCCGTTTACGAGGTGTGGCGGACGTATCATGGCGTGATATTCGCCTGGGAGGAGCACTGGAGGAGGCTGCGCGCCTCGGCGCAGGCCCTTCATATGCCCCTCGCCCTTGCCCCCGAGCAGGTGCTCTCGGAGATACGCCGCACAGTGTCGGCATACCGGGCCAAGGCCCCCGCGCCCTGCGACCTATATGTTCGGCTCCAGGCGACGCGCGGCGCGGGCGCGATCGGCCTCGACGTCGCGCTTGCGGACAAGTCGGACTATCTGCTCCTTGTGCAACGGTGCCCGGAGACACACGGTGAAAAACAGCGCGCGGGTCTGCGCCTCTCGGTGGCCACCTCGCTGCGCAGGAACCCGGCCGAGTGCCTGAATCCGGCATGGAAGACGGGGAACTACCTCAACAACCTGCTGTGCCTGCGCGAGGCGCGGGCGCGAGGGGCCGACGATGTCGTCATTCTCAACCTCGCCGGGGAATTGACCGAGGCTGCGGTCTCCAACATCGCGTTCGTGCGCAGCGGCGCGGTCGTGACCCCGCCCCTGACCGCCGGCATCCTCGGGGGCATCACGCGCGGCCTCCTGCTGGGCGGGATCGCGGCCTCGGCGGCGGTCGCTGCGTCGGAGGAGACTGTTCGGCCGTCGGACCTGCCCTCGATGGACGAATGCTTCCTGCTTTCGACGACGAAGGACCTCGTCGCCGTGCGAGGGATAGATGACGTCGCATTCAGGGTGGGCCCGGACTCGGTCGTTTCCCGACTGAAGGCGGCGTTCGCCGGCGCCGCGCGCGCCTATGCCTCAGCCCATCCCGAGCTGGCCGTCTGAGCGCCACCCGTGATGCGCTTGCTTGGAATCGACTACGGCACGAGGAGGATAGGCGTGGCCTATGGCGACGACGTGGGCGTCGCTACGCCGCTGCCGGCCCTCGTGGCCTCGGATGCGCTGAGGCGGTGGGCCGGCCTGGAGACCCTGCTAAAGGAAAGGCGCGTGACCGAGGTCGTCGTCGGCCATCCCCTGAACATGGACGGATCGGCCGGGCCGAAGGCGGCGGAGGCGGAGGCGTTCGCGAGAAGGATTGAGACGGAGCTCGGCCTTCCCGTGCACCTCGTCGACGAGCGGTTGACGAGCTACGAGGCCGAGGCGACGATCGCCCCGGCGAAGCGAAGGGCGGCAAGGAGGGCGGGCCTGGTGGACTCGAGGGCTGCGACCATCATCCTCCAGGATTACCTGGACGGGCTTGCGCAAGGCGGCGCCTCGCCGGCGCTCGAACCATGAACCGCTGGAAGTGCGTGTGTGCCTACGACGGCAGCGGGTTCCCCGGCTGGCAGAGCCAGGCCGCGGGATCGGCGATCCAGGATGTCCTGGAGGCGCAGCTTGCCGGCGTGCTCGGGGTCCGCGCACGGATCCACGCGAGCGGCAGGACGGATGCGGGGGCCCATGCGACTGGCCAGGTCTTTCACTTCGACGCCGACTGGCCCCACGGTCCCGCGAAGCTGGCCGCGGCCCTTCGCCACAGGCTTCACCGCGCGATTCAGATCGTGTCGGTCAGGGCCGCGCCGCCGGAGTTCCACGCGCGCTTCTCCGCAAGGGCGAAGATATACACATACCACATACACCTTGGGGACGCCGACCCGTTCACCCGGCCGTTCTGCTGGGCGATCCCAAGGCCGCTGGACCTCGCCCCGATGCGGGCGGCGGCCGCGGTTCTGCGCGGAAGGCACGATTTCAAGGCGCTCTCGGCCCTGAACGGCGCGGAGGCCGGCGAGGACGCCGGAACCGTCCGGAGCCTCCGCCGCCTCGAGATCCACGCAAGGGGGCGCAACATCCGCATCGTGGCGGAGGCCGACGGCTTCCTGTACAAGATGGTGCGCAGGATCGTCGGGGCGCTCGTGGCTTCGGGCGAGGGCAAGCTCGCCCCGGGCGAGCTCGAGGCCCTGCTGGAGGCGGGGGCCCGGACGGCCCGGATCCAGACGGCCCCGTCGCAGGGGCTCTTCCTGCGGCGGGTCCTGTACCGCTGAGCCTCGAATTCGGTTGCCACTGCATTTTGAATGCAGCACCTTGCCGCTCCCCCCCGCTGCATGCATTTCGACAAGCCGACCTACTCGGTTCGCAGGACGAAGAAGAAGGAGATCCCGGAGGGCCTCTACACGAGGGACCCGGTCACGGGCGAGATCCTCTTCAACAAGGAGATTGAGGACAACCAGATGGTGGTCCCGAAGAGCGGCCACCATTTTCAAATTGGTGCTCTCCAAAGGATTGCGAAGCTGCTTGACGACGGTTCATTCGTGGAGATGCATCGGGACGTCTGTTCCAGCGATCCGCTCGAATTCGTCGATTCCCAACCCTATCCCGACCGGATCAAGCGATACCAGAAGGAGAGCGGCCTGCCCGAGGCGGTCGTATGCGGGGTGGGTGCCATCCACGGGATCCCCGTCGCGATCGCGGTCATGGATTTCCGCTTCTGCGGCGGCGCCATGGGCTCCGCCGTGGGAGAGAAGATCACCCGCACCATCGAGGATGCCCTGGCGAAGAGAATCCCCTGCGTCATTATAAGCGCCTCCGGGGGCGCCCGGATGCAGGAGGGGATCTATTCCCTGATGCAGATGGCTAAGACAAGCGCCGCGCTCGGCAGGCTGGCCCAGGCGGGGCTGCCGTTCATCTCCGTGCTGACGCACCCGACGATGGGGGGCGTGACGGCAAGCTTCGCGACGCTCGGCGACCTTATCCTCGCGGAGCCCGGCGCCCTCATTGGCTTTGCCGGGGCGCGCGTGATTAAGGACACGACCAAGCAGACGCTGCCGGCGGGGTTCCAGACCGCCGAGTTCCTCCTCAAGCACGGGCTCGTCGACCAGATCGTGAGCCGGATCGACCTGCGCGAACGAATCAGGGATTTCCTCGCGGCCCTCTACCTGAAGAAGGAGCCGGCCACGGCCGGCGCCTGAGGCGAGTCCCAGGATGACGTCGGAATCGCCGCTGACCGGCTATGCGGCCGTGCAGGATTATCTGTTCGGCCTGAAGACGGCCGGCGTGAAGTTCGGCGTCGACAGGATGCAGATCCTCGCAGCGGCGCTCGGCAACCCAGAGAGGGCGGTCCCGTGCGTCCACGTCGCCGGCACGAACGGGAAGGGCTCGGTCTCGGCGATGCTTGAGTCGGTTCTGCGCGCCTCGGGGCTGCGAACGGGCCTGTACACGTCGCCCCACCTGGTGCGCCTTGGGGAGCGGGTGCAGGTGGACCGCCGGATCCTGTCTGAGGAGGAGATCACGGCGTACGTCGGGGAGCTGCGGCCGGTGGCGGACCGGATCTCGTCGGCCGGCGGGCTCGACGACCGGCCGAGCTTCTTCGAGTTCATGACGGCGATGGCGTTCCTTCAGTTCGCGAGGAAGCGCTGCGGCTGCAGCGTGATCGAGGTCGGCCTCGGGGGCCGCCTTGACGCGACCAACATCGTTGAACCGCAGGCGAGCGTCGTGACGTCCATCGGGCTGGACCACTGCGAGATGCTTGGCGAAACCTTCGGGGCGATAGCCGCCGAGAAGGGCGGGATCATCAAGCCTGGGCGCCCCGTCGTGCTTGGGAGGATGCCGCCGGAGGCCGAGGCCACGCTGCGGGCGCTGGCGGAGTCGAAAGGGGCGCGGGTACTCTCTGTCAGGGAGCAGTTCGGCGACGACATCTCCCGGTACCCCGCGACAAGCCTCGAGGGCGACTACCAGCGCTGGAACGCCGCCACGGCGACCCTTGCGGCGGGGCTCCTTCCCCCGGGGTTCGGGGTCTCGGCCGGGTCGATTCGGGCGGGCCTTCAGGCCGTCGACTGGCCGGGCCGCTGGCAGCGCGCAAACCTGGGGGGACGCCTTACGATCCTCGACGTATCGCACAACGCGGAGGGGGCGGGCGTCCTGAACGACAACCTCGCACGGCTGCGCGCCGAGACCGGCCGGTCCCCGGTCGCGATTGTCGGGGTGCTGGGGGCCGTGAGGGCGCGGCCGCTGCTCGAGGTCCTCTGCAGGCACTGCCGCGAGCTTCATCTGGTCGTGCCCCACCAGCCGCGGGCTTCGACCCATGCCGAGCTCGAGTCCCTTGTCCCGGTGGGGTTCCCGGGGAGGATCGTCCGCTCGACCGTCGAGGAGCTTTTCCCGGCGCCCGGGGTCTGCACGGCCGGCGCCCGCGACGACGTCCTCGTCGTGACGGGCTCGATCTACCTGCTTGGCGAGGTGCTTGCGCGCCTCGAGCCCCACCGGGGCCTGGGCGAGGGGCGCCTGCAGGACTTCTGAGAGTCCTCCGCGCGCCGTCCGGTCAGGCCATAGCGACCAGCTCGTCGGTCGAGGGCACGTCCTTGATGATCTGCGAGGTGCCGGGGCCGACGCCGAGATAGCGGAGGTTGGGAAGCTTGGCGGGACGCGACTCGCCCGCGTACGCGACGTCAAGGATGGCGCCGACCATTGCCGCGACGTAGCGCCTGGCGTTCGCCGGCAGATCCCCAAAGTGGCGGACGGCCGAAACGTCCTCGGCCCACCCGGGGTAGTGCTTGTAGACGGGCCGGAGGGACTTTCGGACGGCCTCGTTCCTCGGGACGTGGGAGCAGCGCTCCCCGCCGGCGTTCTCGTAGGCCGTGCACAGCATCAGCTCGCCCCTCCAGTCCCCGGCCCAAGTCAGGGCGTCCAGCTTGTTGATCATGAGGTCCTGGAACCCGCCGTAGCGCAGGGCGTCGCCCTTCTCCACGGCGTCGTACCATCCCACCATGCGCTGCCTGCCGGTGCTCGTCCCGTACTCCAGCGTCTTAAGTTTGACGCTCAGGGGATGGGCCTCGTCCATCTGCGTGAGAAACGTGTGGGTCCCCACCTTGGTGTCGTACGCCTTGGCGACCCCGAACGTGTGGATCGGTTGCACGGGGATGTTCGCGCTCTCGAAGAACTCCGGCGTGAACGTATGGGACGACGTGCCGGAGAAGCCGTGGCGCTTGTCGAGCCAGTAGGCCTGCCCGAACTCGCCGACGATCGTGTGGCCCCGGCGCAGCTCCCGCAGGACCAGTTCGCGAACCTCGCCGATGTTGCGGGCGAGCGCGGTCCCGGCCTTCCAGTAGACGGCCGCAAGGCGCTGGATATCAATCGTGAACGGCTCGGCTCCCCTGAACTGCATGAAGTCGAAATCCTCCTCGCCGAGGGCGCCGTCGGCGATCGTCTCGGCGTTGGCCCGGAGCTCGGCAGCGGTCAGCCTCTCGAAGAACCCGTTCCACGCCGACTCGCTCACGCGGTAGACGTGTCGGATCATCCGGCACGCCCGGTCGGCGCGCTGCGCGAGCTGGCGCGCGAAGAAGTTGGGACCGGCGAGGAAGTCTGAGAAGTGCATCTGCCAGTGGCCCGTCTCCTCGCTGTAGGCGGCGGAGATGCCGCGCCCGGTCGAGCCGCGCGACTCCTCGCTTAGCACCTGGACGCGGTAGTCCTCCTCGGCCAGGTCGAGCAGCCGGTGGGTGAGGTCCGAGACCATGGTGCGCTCGTCGATGAGGAGCCGGTCGAGGACCGAGAAACCCTTGCGCTCGAGCGGCACAGCCTCCCAGAGGAACTTGCGGGGATCGGCGACGACGCCGCTGCCGATCGCCAGGTGCGGGATCTCCCGCGCGACGACGCCGGCGGGGAGCAGGTTCAGCTTCACGCCGCCGGCGGTGTGGCCCGCGTTCGCGCCCCCGTTGACCTTCATGACGACGGTCACGGGGCTCCCCGTGGACCGGAGTTCCTCGGCTATCTCGGGCACCAGGCGGCCCTTGCCCTCGTCGCCTAGGGAGATGCCCACGTCCGCGATGAGGTGGCTGGTGAAGGGGGGCAGGGACATAGGGTATTCCGCAACCGGAGTCCGAGACCCCTGTTGCACGAGATTGGATTGGTGAGCGTCCGGCCCGGGGCAAGCCTCAAGTGCCCCTTCGGTCCAGGGCCTCAGTTGCTGCGCGTCGAGACCTCGACGACGTCGTGGGCGCCGGCCTCCTTCTGGCCCGCAGGGCTCACGCGCGCGAACCGGGCCTTCCGGCGCAGGGCGGCGAGCGTCCCGGCGCCCAGGTAGCCCATCCCGCTCTGCACGCCTCCGATGAGGGTCGTCAGGACCTCGTCCACGGAGCCGCTGACCTCCTTCAGCGCCTCGATTCCCTCCGCCGCAACCTTTCGGCTGTCGTCCCGGTCCCTGCCGTAGCGCGCCGCGCTGCCGGCCCTCATCGCGGAGAGCGACCCCATCCCGCGGTACTGCTTATAGACCTTTCCGCCGATCTCCATGATCTCGCCCGGCGCCTCCCGGCACCCGGCCAGCACGCCGCCGCACACGACCGCGTCTGAAAGCGTGAGCGCCTTGACGATGTCGCCCGACTTGGTGATGCCCCCGTCGGCCAGGATCCGGACGCCGCGCCTCCTGGCGGCGCCCGACGCGACGAAGAGCGCCGTGAGCTGAGGGATCCCGACGCCGGCCACGATGCGGGTCGTGCAGATGGAGCCGGGACCCTGGCCGACCTTGACGGCGTCCGCCCCGCATTCCGCGAGGAACTCGACGCCGGCGGCGCTCGTCACGTTGCCGGCGATGATGGTGAGCGAGGGAAAGGCGCCGCGCACGAGCTTGACGACCTCGCCGACCCCCGACGTGTGGCCGTGGGCGGTCGACACCGCCAGCGCGTCGACGTGCTCGGCGACGAGTTCGCCTACATGGGAGAGGATGGCCTCGCGGTCGAGCCTCCCTTCGGCGTTGCGCTTGGGAAGGAGCGCCGCGCCGGCGACGAGCCTGAATTGGGAGTCCCTGGCCGGCTTCCTGTGGGACTTCGCCTCGCCGGTGATCCTCTCGACGTCCGACGCCGTGACGAGGCCGCGGAGGTGGTCCCTGCGGTCGACCAGGAGCATCTTGTTGATCCCCACGTTCTCGCTGAAGAAGCGGTCCGCCGCCTTGATAGGATCGCTGGCGACGTCGGTCTCCTGTTCGGTGACGAGGTGGCCCCGGGGCGTCATGACCTCGGCGACCGTCTTGGCCCGGTAGCGATCCCTGACCGTGTTGCCGGAGAGGAGGCCGCGGAGGACGCCCTCTTCGTCGACGACGGGAAACGTCGAGAAGGTGTAGCGCTTGCCCTCAATCATCGCCAGCACGTCGCCGATCGTCTGCCTCGGGCCCACCGTGACCGGGTCGCGAATCAGGCCGTGGATGTGGCGCTTGACGCGGGCCACCGCGGCGACCTGGTCCTTGGGCGACATGTTGAAATGGATGAGGACGAGGCCCCCGTTCAGCGCCATGGCTATCGCCATCCGGCTCTCGGTCACCGTGTCCATGTCGGACGAGATGATCGGGATCTGGAGCGCCAGCCGGTCGGAGATCGACGTCGACGTGTCGGTCTCCCTGGGAAGGATCTCCGAGTACAGCGTCGCGAGCGTCACGTCGTCGAACGTGAGCGCTGTCGGGGCGTTCGCGCGGAAGAATTTTTCCGCCGGAAGGTAGAATTGGGCGTCGACGGCCGGCCTCGCCCTCTTTGCAACCTTGTTCATGGGTTGCCGGGATTCAATTAATGCCGTTCAGTGAAAGCGCAAACAAAATGGCTTTCAGCTTCGCGTACCGCCGCTTCACGCTTCCGTTCCGCGCGCCTGTGCGGACGGCGCGCGGCATGTGGAGGGACAGGGAGGGATTGTACGTGCGGATCGGGCGGCCGGACGGGTCGGCGGGGTACGGCGAGGCCTCGCCGATCCCGGCCTTTGGGACCGAGTCCGTCGACGATGGCGAGGCCTTCTGCCGCTCCCTCGGGGACCGCGTCGACGGGCGGGCGCTGTCGCGCGCGCCGGCGAGCCTCTGCTCCCTTAGAAACGCCCTCGCGTGCGCGGCGGGAGCCGGCGCGGATTCCCCGGTGCACCGGAGCATGGGCGTGGCTGCGCTCCTGCCGGCCGGGCGCGCGGCCCTGGCCGAGGCCCCCGCTAAGGCCGAGGCCGGGTTCAGGGTGTTCAAGTGGAAGGTCGGCGTGGAGGCGGCCGACGACGAGATGGCCCTGCTCGACGACCTGATCGCGGGGCTGCCTGCCGCGTCCAGGATACGCCTTGACGCGAACGGGGCGTGGGGCGTCCGCACGGCGCAGCGCTGGCTCGACCGCTCTGCGGACCGCCCCGTCGAGTTCGTGGAGCAGCCCGTGGCGCACGACTCAAGGGGGGCCGACGACCAACTTAGGGGGCTCGCGGCCGACTATCCGGTCCCCATAGCGCTCGACGAGTCGATCCGGGCCGACGGGGACGTCGGGCGATGGCTCGACGCGGGATGGCAGGGGTACTTTGTCATCAAGCCCGCCCTGCTGGGCGACGCCCGCGCCGCCCTAGGGAGACTCGCCTCGGCCGGGGCGCGCGTCGTGTTCTCCTCGTCGCTCGAGACCGGAATCGGCGCCCAGGCTGCGCTGCGCGCGGCGTTCGCATGGCCGGGGGCGGTGTCGGCGCTCGGCTTCGGCGTCTGGCCGCTCTTCTCGGACCCGGGCTTTGACGGGCCCTCCTGCGGCCCGTTCATCCGGATCGAGGACGTCGAGCGCATTGATCCGGAGGCCCTATGGAACGCCGCGAACTAGCAAGGCGCCTCGGGGCGCCGCCTGCGGCCTCCGGGGCCCCTGCGCGGGCCGTGGCTGAGGCCGACCCGGGGAAATTCATGGCGTCGTTCGCGAGGGCCGCCGCGGAGGGAGGCAACGTCTTCCTCGCGAACCCCGGATGGCGCCCGGCGGAGCGCGCCGAACTCGGGCGCCTCCTCGGCGCCGGCGGGCTCTGCGAGCGCGGATGGCTGATGATCCCGAGCGGCGGCGCGGGCGGCGGGCTCAAGTTCGCCCGGCACGACGGCTGGACCATCGCGGCCGCGGTTGAGGGCTTCCGCCGGCACTTCGGCATGGACCGTGTTAACTCGGTGTGCGTGCTCCCCCTGTACCACGTCAGCGGGTTCATGGCCTGGATGCGCAGCGCCCTCTCCGGCGGCACGTTCGTCCCCTGGGCCTGGAAGGACGCCGAGGCGGGGCGCTTTCCTCCGGACGTGCCGTCCGACTGCTGCCTCTCGCTGGTGCCCACCCAGCTTCAGCGCCTTCTAGCCACTGGCGGCGCGGCCGCGTGGCTTCGAAGGTTCCGGATCATCTTCCTCGGCGGCGGGCCCGCCTGGGACGGTCTTGTCGACGAGGCCGCGCGCCTGGAACTGCCCCTGTCCCCGAGCTACGGGGCCACGGAGACGGCGGCTATGGTCGCCGCGCTCGAGCCGGGCCGGTTCCTGAGGGGCCAGCGCGGGTGCGGGCCCGCGCTTCCCCACGCGCGCATCGACATCGCCGAGGGCGGAGTCGTGCGGGTCTCCGGCGAGTCTCTCTTTCGCGGGTATTTTCCCGCGATGACGCAGGAGCGCTCGTGGGCGAGCGGCGACATCGGGGCCTTTGACGCGAGCGGGAGCCTCGTCATCCTGGGCCGGGGCGACGACCTCATCCTGACCGGGGGCAAAAAGGTGCACCCGCCCGAGGTTGAGGACGCACTGCGCTCGAGCGGGGAGTTCGACGACGTCGCCGTTATTGGGCTCCCGGATCCCGAGTGGGGCCAGATGGTCGTCGCCTGCCACCCGGCGGGCGGGCGCCCCCCGCGCCTGGAGAAGATCGACGCCGCGCTCTCCAGGCTCGCCCCGTTCAAGCGCCCAAAGAGGTACGCGGGGGTCTCGCCGTGGCCGCGGAACGCCCAGGGAAAGGTCGACCGGGCGGAGCTGGCGCGCCTCGCCTCGAAGGCGTGACACCGGGATCAGCCCGCGCGCACCCAGGCGGACAGGGGCGCGGGAAGGGGCCGTCGGCCCCGCGCCGCCGAGCCGACGCAGACGTGCTCGGTGCGGACGCGCGCGGCCCTCTTGGCGGCGGGGCCCAGCCGCGTGACCTCGAAGCGGACCTCGAAGGAATCATCGGACAGGAGGGCCGGCTGCACGCTCACGCGCAGTTTGTCGCCGCAGGACAGGGGCCGGCTGTACTCGGCCTCGCTCTTGACGATCGGCACGACGACGCCGTGGTCGGCGAAGAAGCCCTTCAGGGCGATCCCCGATGCCGACAAGGACTCCTCGTAGGCCTCGTGGCAGATCGCAAGGTAGTTGGCGAAGAAGACGACGCCTGCGGCGTCGGTGTCCGCGAAGTGGACCGTCCGATCGTAGTTGAAGGGCATCGGCCCCAAGCGAACGTCGCCCGGGGGCGTTAGGCAACATCGCAGAGCGGGGCGGTACGCGCCCGTCTTCCGGCGTTGAACTTGGCGGCGTGGGGGTCTGGTATGTGCCCATGACGAAGACCGAGATCGCGGACGTCCTCGCCGAGATCGGGACCCTGCTGGAGCTCAAGGGGGAGAACCCGTTCAAGGTCCGCGCCTACACGGCCGGCGCCAGGGCGATCGAGGCCCTCGAGAACGACGAGTTTGAGCGGCTGGTCGCCGAGAAGAACCTCCAGAGCATCAAGGGAATCGGCCAGGCCCTCTCGGCGAAGATCGGCGAGCTTCACGCCTCGGGCCGCCTCGAATTCCTGGAGGAGCTCAAGGCCTCGGTCGAGCCTGGGATGGTCGAGATGCTCAAGATCCCCGGGCTGGGCCCGAAGAAGATCATCGCCCTGCGCCGCGAGCTCTCCGTGACCTCGGTCCCGGAGCTCGAGAAGGCATGCAGGGAGGGGCGGGTCGCCGCCCTGGACGGGTTCGGGGAGAAGACCCAGGAGAAGATACTCACCGGGATCCGCAACCGCGAGGCCTACTCGCGGCGCCACCTGTGGTGGGATGCCATCCAGGTTGCCGGGCCGATCGCATCCGGGCTCCGGGCCCTGGCCGGCGTGAAGCGCGCCGAGATAGCGGGCAGCCTGCGGCGCGGGCTGGAGACGATCGGCGACCTCGACTTCATCGTCGCGGCCGAGGAGGCGGCGCCCGCGGTCGCCTGGTTCACCGGGCGGCCGGGCGTGAGGGAGGTCACGGCGAAGGGGGAGACCAAGGCGAGCGTCCGCCTAGAGGGGGGCATGCAGGCCGACATGCGGATCGTCCCGTCGCACCAGTTCGCGTTCGCTCTCCACCATTTCACGGGGTCGAAGGACCACAACGTGCAGATGCGCCAGCGCGCCCTGGACCGGGGGATGAGCCTGAGCGAATGGGGCCTGGTCAAGGCCGCCGGGGAGGGCACGGCCCGGGAGAAGGCGGAGCGCAAGGAGGGCGTCGCGGCGGACGACGAAAAGGCCATATTCCGGGCCCTTGGCCTCGCCTTCATCCCCCCCGAGCTCCGCGAGGGCGCGGGAGAGATCGAGGCGGCCGAGAGGGGAGAGATCCCAAGGCTCGTCGAGCTGGCCGACCTGCGCGGCGCCTTCCACAACCACACGACGGCGTCGGACGGGCGCAACACGCTTCGGGAGATGGTGGCCGCGGCGGAGGCCCTCGGCTGGGAGTACCTGGGGATCGCCGACCACTCCAAGTCGAGCCGGCAGGCAAGGGGCCTCACCGAGGAGCGCCTCCTCGGCCAGCTCGGCGAGATCGCCGCCCTGAACGCCTCGCGCAAGTTCAGTACGCGGGTCTTTTCGGGGACGGAGTGCGACATCCTCCCCGACGGGAGCCTGGACTTCGAGGACGCCGTCCTCGCCCGCCTGGACTACGTGGTCGCCTCCGTCCACAGCGCTTTCGCCCAGAGCGAGGCCGCGATGACCGTGCGGATCATCCGGGCCCTTGAGAACCCGCGGGTGACGATGCTCGGGCACGTCACCGGCCGCCTCCTGCTCGAGAGGGAGCCGTACCGGGTGGACGTCGCGAAGGTGGTCGACGCGGCCATCGCGAACGGCGTGGTGGTCGAGCTCAACGCGAACCCGTTCCGCCTCGACATGGACTGGCGCCACTGGAGGAGGGCGGCCGAGCGCGGCCTCGAGTGCTCGATCAATCCGGACGCGCACGGCACGGAGCAGCTGGCTTACGTCAAGGCCGGGATCAACTCGGCCAGGAAGGGCTGGCTCGGGCGCGAGCAGGTGATCAACACGCTCGCGCTGAAGGCCGTGGAGGCGCGGCTCGTGAGGAGGGGGGGGCCCCGATGCTAGACGTCAGGGCGCGGGGCCTGGCCAACATTCACGCCGCCATGATGACGGCGTTCGTCGGGGTGTTCTTCTGGGCGTACGCGAACATGATCTACCACGTCCCGTACGTGCGCCTGAGCAGGGAGGTGAACCTGCTGCCGTACTTCCTCTGCGTCATCGCCGGGATGCTGCTGTCCGCGCGCGACGTGTCGCGCCGGCTGGCGGCGCGTTTCCACCTGCCGGACCTCGGGGGCTCCGCCCGGATGGCGTTCCGCCAGGTGGCGCTCATGGCGCTGCTCGTGTTCACGATGATGTTCGCGACACAGGACCACCGCATAAGCAGGCTCTTCCTCGGCACGTTCCTCGTTTGGTGCTGGGTCGGCCTCGCGTTCCTGAACGCCTGGGTTCCGGGCCGGCTCGCGCGATTCGTGTTCCGAAAGGGCCACCGGCTTCCGACCGTGTTCATCGGCAGGCCCGAGTCCTTCGCCAAGCTCCGGGAGTGGATCGCGCACAAGGAGCCGCTCGGGATCCACCCGGTCGGCCTGCTCTCGCCGGAGCCGCCGGCGGCGGGCTCCGGGGCGATCTCGGTCCCGTGGCTCGGCAGGCCGTCGGACCTGCCCAGGGTCCTCGACGAGGCGCTGGTCGGCCAGGTCATCATGCTCGAGCTGCCGGCCAGCGACGACGAGGCGGGACGGGTCATCGGCGCGTGCCGAGAGCGGGGCTGCAGGCTCATGATCCACAGCGACATCGAGGAGCGCTACTCGCAGCCGCTCGTGCCCGTGACCGAGGAGGGGCGCCATTTCTACACGCTCCAGGAGGAGCCGCTCGAGGACCCGTTCAACCGCATCGTCAAGCGGTCGTTCGACGTCGCGCTCGCGCTTCCCGTCGTCGTCCTTGTCCTCCCGCCCCTCTGCGCGTGGGTGGCCGTCATGCAGAGGCTCCAGGCGCCCGGGCCCCTCTTCCACGCCCGGGAGCGGCGCGGGAGGCGGGGGGAGGTCTTCTGCATGCTCAAGTTCCGCTCGATGTTCGCCTCGAAGGGCGACGAGGCCGCGGAGTCGATGCAGGCGCTCTCCGAGGACCAGCGCATCTTCCCGTTCGGAAGGTTCATGCGCCGCCGGAGCCTGGACGAGTTCCCGCAGTTCTGGAACGTCCTGGTCGGCGAGATGAGCGTGGTCGGCCCGCGCCCCTACATGCCCCTCCTCGACGAGGAGTTCCGGCAGCAGACGCAGGGCTACCGGATACGGAACCTGGTGAAGCCGGGGATCACCGGCCTGTCGCAGAGCCTGGGCTACCGCGGCGCCGTGCTCGAGGAGGAGATGGTGCGCCGCCGGGTCTACTGGGACGTCTACTACATATCGCACTGGTCCGTGTGGCTCGATCTCCAGATCGCGGCGAAGACGCTCTGGCAGGTGGTCGTGCCGCCGGCGACGGCGTTCTGACAGCCCCCGCGGCGGAACGCCGTCAGAAGGTCTTGATGTAGGTGACCCCCTGCGAGTCCACCAGCGTAAGGTGATCCGGGTCGACCTGCATCAGCCTGATCCCAAGGCCGCGGTCGAGGACGTCGTTCACGCGGTAGATGTGCCCGTCGACAAGCGCCTTGCTGTCCGGCCCTGCCGCCCGGACCCCGGTAACCCGAAGGCCGTCGACGAAGCTCTGGACCTGGTCGGCGTGGCTTGGCGGCGGCGTGGCCGGCGTCCGGGCCGCCTCGGCCGCGGCACGGGCGGCCGGCGCGGAAGAGGCAGCGGCGGACGGCGCCGCCTGGGCGACGGGCTCGGCGGTCGGGAGCGGCGGGGTGGGCTGGCGCACCGGCGCCACCGGCACATCCGCGGGACGGGGCACCTGGACCACGACTACCGGCGGCGCCTTCGGGGCCTGTGTCAGCGGCGGGGGCGTGGCCACGGCGGCCGGCCTAGGCTCGAGCTTTCCCGTGATGAGAATGCCCGTGATGACGACGGAAGCCACGATGAGCGTCACCGCGCCCGCGGCCAGGAGCACCATGGTCTGCGCGGTCATCGGCGCCCCGTGGCGGGGTATGCGCTTGCGCCGGCCCGTCTGAGCCGGGAGCGCGATGTCGGCCTGTTCCTCGGCCCGCTGGCGCGCCGCCTTCTTCAGCGCATCGTTGATGAGGCTCATGGTCGGGTGCTCAGTTCGTGAGGTTGGCCATATCGCGGGCCGCCCTGCGCGCATCCCAGTAGTTGACCTCGTCCGATTCCCGGATGAACGCCGAGAGCATGGCCTTGTCGCAGAGGTTGTTCACGATGCGGGGGATCCCCCGGCTTGCCTTGTGGATCTCCCGCAGGGCCCACGGGGTGAACGCCGGGCGCCCGGAGCCGCCCGCGAGCGTCAGCCTGTGCTGGATGTAGTGGCCCATGTCCCGGCGCGAAAGCGGGTGGAGCTCGTAGTGGACGAGGATGCGCTGGCGCAGCTGGCGCAGCTCCTCCCTCGCGAGGAGGTCCTTCAGCTCGGGCTGGCCCATGAGGACGATCTGGAGCAGCTTCTGCTTGTCGGTCTCGAGGTTCGAGAGGAGGCGCACCTGCTCGAGGACCTCGGTCGAGAGGTTCTGGGCCTCGTCGATGATGAGCACGATGTCGCGCCCGCGCCCGATCCGCTCGAGGAGAACCTTGTTCATCTGAGAGACGAGGTCGACCTGGCTGCGCGCCAGCTTTGTCTCACCGAGCTCCCCCAGGATGGCCTTTAGCATCTGCGTCTCCGTCACGCGCGGATTTAGGATGAGGGCCGTGTCGAAGCGCGCCGGGTCGAGCTCGTTCAGGAATCGGCGGCAGAGCGTCGTCTTGCCGCATCCCACCTCGCCGATGAGCACGATGAATCCCTTGCGCTCGCGCACGCCGAACTTGAGGTGCTGGAGCGCCTCCTGGTGCGTCGGGCTCAGGAACAGGAATTTCGGGTCCGGAGTGATGTTGAACGGCATCTCCTTGAACCCGTAGTAGCTCAGGTACATGTGCGCATTCAGTAAGCCCGACCGGTCCCAAAACGCACGCCAAAACCCATGCGCCGCCGGTATTAGTGGGTTTTTGACCGCCCGGACGGTCGCGGGGCCGGCGGGTTCGGGCCAGGTCCTTCAGGTGCTCCCTTGGGCCGGCGCCGCGGTTCGGGAGGCTCCGCGGCCCCCGGCGGAGGGCGGTTTAGGCCTTCTTCCTGCCCAACGAGAATCCAAACCGAATGACATCGCGGTAGGTCCCGCCCGGGTCATGCGCGAGCAGCGCGGCCCTCAGCTCCTGCTCGAATGGGCCGGCGTTCGCTCCCAGGACGTTCTTGGAGCAGACCGAGGTCGAGTAGAGGAATCCGGCGATCGCCTCGATCGTCCAGTCGTGCGGCTCGAAATGGCGATGGCTGGCGACGTCCTCGAATCCCGCCTCCCGAAGCACCCGTTCCGCATGCTCGGGGCTGCTGCCCGGCACCGGCCTCCCCAAAGCGGCGCCGGGCGACGGATTGCGGCCCGTCCATCTTCGGACGATGCCCGCCACGGTGCGCTGCCACGGCTCCTTTCCACCCAGGAGTCCGTGGCTGCTCCCGAGGATGGCCAGGCAGCAGCGCGGCCTAAGCCAATCAAGCGCCCGCCTGGCCACAAGCTCCTGGTCGAGCCGGTGGAAGGCGTCCCCAATGGTTATCAGCTCGAACGAGGCCGCTGGCGCCTTCAATTCCTCGGCCTTCCCGACCGTCCATCCGACATTGCTCACGCCCCGCCTCGCCGCCTCATTCCGCCCTGCCTCGACCATCTCGGGCTCAAGGTCGATCGCCCGGACCTCCCGAAACGACGGGGCGAGGTCGAGCGCAACGCGCCCGGGGCCGCAGGCCAGGTCGAGAAGCCGTCCGTCGCCCGCGACTGCGGCCTTCCCGGTCAGGTCCCTCAGAAGCGCCTCAGGATACGGAACGCGGTACCTCACGTAGTAGGACGCCGTGCCGGCAAAGGCGTCCGCCGGGAAGTCAGGCTTGATGTGCTCAACTCGGTCCATGTCCGCTTTGTCTTTGGCGGGAGGAACCGTGGCGGGGTACGCGCTCCGCGGCAAGAGGTTGATCGGTGCACCGCCCCGGGGATTCCGCCCGGTCATGGCCGCCCAAGTTCCTCGTTGCCTTCGGTTGTCAAACTGGTGCGATTCCGTTGCCGTTCTGTCCCTGGCGCGCGCAGGTTGGCCCGGTGTCAGTCGCCCCCTGGAGCGCCGGGGCTCAGGAGCGCAGGAATAATCCCATGAAATTCACCGACGGCCTCTGGCTGCTCCAACCCGGCGTGCAGGCCCACTATGCCGCCGCCGCCCACGACGTCCGGGCTCAGGGCGACGAGCTGGTGGCCCTGGCGCCTACGCGGCCGATTCGCCACCGCGGCGACACGCTCCAGGGGCCCCTGCTGACGGTCCGGCTGAGCTCCCCGCTGGCGGACATCGTGAAGGTGCGGATCGAGCATTTCAGCGGCGGGGACAGGCGCGCCCCGGACATTCCCACGGTCGCCCAGCCGCGGCCCGCGGTCCGCATCGACGGCGGCGCCAAGGAGGCGACCTTCGTGACCGAACTGCTGACGGCGCGGCTGGCGCGGGACCCGTGGAGCCTGTCCTTCGAGGCCGGCGGCCGCGTCCTCACGCGCAGCGGGGCGAGGGGGGCGGGGTATGTCCGGTGGGCGGGGCACGGGGAGTTCGTGCACGAGCAGCTCAGCCTCGGAGTGGGGGAGTGCGTCTACGGCCTCGGCGAGCGATTCACCGCGTTCGTCAAGAACGGGCAGGTGGTGGAGACGTGGAACCGCGACGGCGGCGCGAGCAGCGACCAGGCCTACAAGTCGGTGCCGTTCTACATGACGGACCGGGGCTACGGCGTCCTCGTGAACGACACTGGCCCGGTCTCGTTCGAGGTTGCCTCCGAGAAGACCTCCCGGGTCCAGTTCAGCGTCCCCGGAGAATCCCTCGAGTACTACCTGATCTACGGGCCCGAGCCGAGGGACATCCTGCGCAAGCTGACCGCGCTGACCGGCAGGCCGGCCCTCCCCCCGGCGTGGTCCTTCGGCCTGTGGCTCACGTCCTCGTTCACGACGGACTACGACGAGCAGACGGTCATGGGGTTCATCGACGAGATGAAGAGGCGCGACCTTCCGCTCCACGTCTTCCATTTCGACACCTTCTGGATGCGGGAATTCGAGTGGTGCAACTTCCAGTGGGACCCCCGGACCTTCCCCGACCCGGAGGGGATGCTCCGGAGGCTCCACGCCAAGGGCCTGCGCGTGTGCGTCTGGATCAACCCTTACGTCGCGCAGCAGTCGCCGCTGTTCGAGGCGGCGCGGCGCGAGGGCTTCCTCCTCAGGAAGCCCGGGGGCGGGGTCTGGCAGACCGACCTCTGGCAGCCGGGAATGGGCATCGTCGACTTCACGAACCCGGGCGCGCGCGCCTGGTTCTCGGGGCACCTGCGCAGGCTCTCGAAGATGGGCGTCGACTGCTTCAAGACGGACTTCGGGGAGCGGATACCCACCGACGTCGTCTACCACGACGGCTCCGACCCGGTGCGGATGCACAACTTCTACCCGATCCTCTACAACGAGACCGTGTTCAAGGTGCTGGAGGAGGAGCGCGGCGCCGGCGAGGCGCTCGTCTTCGCCCGCTCCACGCACGCGTCGGGGCAGCGCTTCCCGGTGCACTGGGGCGGCGACTGCGAGTCGACGTTCGAGTCGATGGCCGAGAGCCTGCGGGGGGGGCTCTCTCTCGGGCTCTGCGGCTTCGGCTTCTGGAGCCACGACATCGGCGGCTTCGAGGGGAAGCCCCCGGCGGCCCTGTACAAGCGCTGGGTGGCCTTCGGGCTGCTTTCCTCGCACAGCCGCCTGCACGGCAGCACGAGCTACCGCGTGCCCTGGCAGTACGGCGACGAGGAGTGCGACGTCCTGCGGTTCTTCACCAAGCTCAAGTGCAGGCTCATGCCCTACCTCTTCGCCCAGGCCGTCGTCGCCCACAGGGACGGCCTGCCGGTGATGAGGCCCATGATGATGGAGTTCCCCGGCGATCCCGCCTGCCTCTTCCTCGACCGCCAGTACATGCTAGGCGACTCGCTCCTGGTGGCCCCGGTCCTCACCGAGGACGGCCTTGTCGACTACTATCTTCCGGCCGGACGCTGGACCCGCCTTCTGACGGGCGAGGTCCTCGAGGGCGGCCGCTGGCACCGCGAGAAGCACGGGTACCTGAGCCTGCCGATACTCGCTCGGCCCGGGAGCGCGATCGCCTTCGGCTCCGTCGACAGCCGGCCGGACTATCCATTCTCAGAGGGGGTGACCTTTCGCGTCCACGAGCTGGCCGACGGCGGCTCCGCGGCGTGCGACGTGCCGGGGCCGAGGGGCGAGCCCGCCTGCCGCCTCGAGGTGGGGCGCCGCGGATCGACGATCGAGGCCTCCGTCTCCGGGCAGGCGAAGGGCTGGCGGCTTCAGCTGGCGGGAGTCGCGTCAGCAACGGGCGCCGAGCTCGTGGCCGACCCCGCCGGGATCGTCGCGGTCCCGGCCGCAGGGGCCAACCGCGTCACGCTGACGGTCGGGTCCTGAGGCGGCGCCGGTCCCCGAGGCCGGCCCTGCCGGGCGGCCGCGCATGCGCCCGCAAAAGGTATTGCGAACCCGAGACGGCCCCATGTTTATCATCGGCAAGAGACCGTGAATTTCCGCAAAGTCATCCTCAGCCTCTATGCCCTCCTCTTCGCGGGCCTGACCGTGGCCGGGGGGATCCTGTTCAAGGACGCGCACGACGAATACATCCGGCTGGAGCAGGGCGAGTCCGCGAACCGCCGCAGGCTCGCCGAGGCGCAGGGGCACCTGCGCGAGCAGGAACGGGTGCTCGAGCGGCTGCGGACCGACCCGGCGTACGTCGACAAGGTGATCCGCGTGAGGCTGGGATACGCCAAGCCCGACGAGTTCATATTCCGCTTCGAGGACGACGACTCGAAGGGATCCGCGGGGCCGTCCTCCGTCCTTAGGAATGACAGGTAGGCCCCCATGACCCGCGACTCCACCGGGCTGGCCGACTCCTTCCGCCGCGCGGGGCAGGGCCATGTGTTCGCCTTCCTCGACCGGCTGGCGCCCGATTCCCAGGCCCGGCTCATGTCGGAAGCCGCCGAGGTCGACCTCGCCGAGGTCGACCGCCTCGTGCGGACGCTCGTCCTCGGGGGCGCCGCCCCTGCCGCGGACCTGGAGGGTCTCGCGCCGGCCCCCTACGAGCGCCTGCCTTCGCACGGGGGAGATGGCGCCGCCTGGCGGACGGCCAAGGCGAAGGGCGAGGCCGCGCTGCGCGCGGGCCGCGTCGCCGCGTTCACCGTTGCGGGCGGCCAGGGAACGCGCCTCGGCTACGACGGCCCGAAGGGCACCTTTCCCGTGACGCCGGTCCTGCGCCGCCCCCTGTTCCATGTCTTCGCCTGGAAGATCCTGGCGGCGGGCAGGCGCTACGGGCGCCCCCTGCACTGGTTCATCATGACCAGCCACCAGAACCACGCCGAGACGGTGGCGTTCTTCGGCGACAACCGGCACTTCGGCCTCGACCCGGGCCGGGTCCACTTCTTCCGGCAGGGGCGGATGCCTGCCGTGGACTTCTCCGGGAAGATCCTCCTCGAGACCCGGGGATCCCTCGCCCTCTCCCCCGACGGGCACGGCGGGTCGCTGCGGGCGCTCGAGCGAAGCGGGGCGCTAGACCTCATGGCCGCCGAGGGGATCGACACGCTGAGCTACTTCCAGGTGGACAACCCGCTGGTCCGGTGCGTGGACCCCGCGTTCATCGGCTGGCACCTTGCCCGCGGGTCCGAGATGTCGAGCAAGACGGTGCCCAAGGCCTACCCCGAGGAGAAGCTCGGCCACTTCTGCGCCCGCCGGGGCGAGCTCGTCGTGATCGAGTACTCGGACCTGCCCCTGTCCCTCCAGCGCGAGAGGGATCCCGCGACGGGCGCCCTGCGCTACGAGGCGGGAAGCATCGCGATCCACGCGATCGACCGGGAGTTCATCCGAAGGATGGCGCGCGGCGCCGACGGCCTGCCCTTCCACAGGGCGGACAAGAGGATCGCCACCGTGGACGAGGAGGGGAGCCCCGTGAGGCCGGAGAAGGCGAACGGGGTCAAGTTCGAGCTCTTCGTGTTCGACGCCCTGCCTTTCGCCAGGAGTCCGGTCGTCGTCGAGACGAGCCGCGCCGACGACTTCTCCCCCGTCAAGAACGCCGAGGGCGTCGACTCGCCGGCTACATGCCGCGCCGACCAGCTCCGCCAGTTCGCCCGGTGGCTCCGCGCGGCCGGCGCGCCGGTGCCGACGGACCCTACCGGGCTCCCGGAGGTCTCGCTGGAGGTTTCGCCTCTGTTCGGCTGCGACGAGGACTCCTTCATGGAGAGCTGGTCCCGCCTCTCGCCCAAGCCCGCGGTCGCGGACGGCCTTTGTCTCGAATCACCCACCCAATGACGCAATCCTCAAGAATCGAATCCGCGGTGGCTTCGGGCAGGCTCATGCCGGCCGCCGCTGCGAACCTGGCCGCGTACCTCGCGGCGAACCTGCCGGCGTGGGCCCGGTTGAGCATCGGGGAGCTCGTGGAGGGGCAGTCCTGGGGCGAGCTGAACGACCGCTTCTACCGGGAGCTCGAGTTCGGGACGGGCGGCATGCGCGGCCGGACGATCGGCGCGGTCGCCGCCTCCGCCGAGACGGGGACGCTGGGGGCCGACGGGACGCCGGAGCACGCGGCCGTCGGGAGCAACATGCTGAACGACATGACGCTCGCGCGGGCGGTGATCGGCCTCTTCCGCTACACCCAGGGGTACCTCCGAGGCCGGGACGACGCCGCGGCGCCGCGGCTGGTGATCGCGCACGACGTGAGGTACTTCTCCAGGCACTTCTGCGAGCTCTCCGCGTCGATATGGGCGCGCCTCGGGGGCGAGGCCTACATCTTCAACGGGCCGAGGCCGACCCCGCAGCTGAGCTTCTCCGTGCGCCGGCTCTCGGCCCACGCCGGCGTCGTGATCACGGCGAGCCACAACCCGCCGCACGACAACGGATTCAAGGCCTACTTTGTCGACGGCGGCCAGGTGGTGCCGCCCCACGACAAGGGCATCGCGGCCAGCGTGGCGGACGTGCCGCTCGGGGCCGTGTCCGACTTCCTGCGCAAGGACCTCTCGCGCGTCACCGTCCTCGGCCGCGAGATGGACGACGCCTACATGGAGATTGCCGCGACCGCGGTCGTGGACCCGGCGATGCTGCGCGGCGCCCAGCTGAAGGTTGTCTACTCGAACATCCACGGGACGGGCGCCGTCCATTGCTCGCCGCTGCTGATCCACGCGGGATGCGGCGTCGTCGAGGTCGTGGAGCAGCTCGAGTTCGACCCGAGGTTCTCGACCGTCAAGTCCCCGAATCCCGAGAACGCGGAGGCCCTGTCGATGGCGGTCGCCACTGCGGACAGGAGGGGGTGCGACGTCGTGATGGCGACCGACCCGGACTGCGACCGGATGGGCGTCGCGGTGAGGGGTCCGTCGGGCGCCATGCAGCTGCTGACGGGCAACCAGATCGGCTCGCTGATGGCCGAATACCGGCTGACGAAGATGAAGGAGCTGGGGCGGATCCCGCAGGCGGGATCCCCCAACGCGTGCATCATCAAGACCTTCGTCACGACGCGGCTCCAGGACGCCATCGGGCGCGCGCACGGCGTCAAGGTGATCAACACGCTGACCGGCTTCAAATGGATCGGGGCGAGGATCCACCTCTACGAGGAGCGCCTCGCGCGCGCCATGGGACCCGGATGGAGCTACGACGGGACGCCGCCCGCCGAGAGGGCGAGGCTGCTCCTCGAGCACAGCACCTTCTTTGTATTCGGGACCGAGGAAAGCTACGGGTACCTGCCCAACGACTGCGTCAGGGACAAGGACGGCAACGCCGCGTGCCTGATGTTCTGCGAGGTCTGCGCCTGGGTGAAGGGCCAGGGCATCACCGTGCCGGAGTGCCTCGACCGGATCTACCTGAAGTACGGCTTCTTCCTCGAGGACACGATCAACATCTACTACGAGGGCGCCAGCGGGAGCGCGAAGATAAGGCGCATCCTCGACACCTACCGCGCGTCCGCCCCGAAGACCTTCGGGGAGGTCAGCGTGACCGAATTCCGGGACTTCGGGCGGGAGCGGATCCTGGACGACGACGGCGAGGAGGTCCCGAAGCAGGACCTGTACGTCGCGACGCTCTCGAACGGGTACACGTTCGCCGCGCGAGGCAGCGGCACGGAGCCCAAGATGAAGTTCTACCTGTTCGCCTCCGACAAGGTCGCCGAGCCGTCGGCGCTCCCCGCGGTAAAGGCCAGGGTCCGAAGCGAGCTCGACCGTCTGAAGGTACTGATAGAGGCGGACGCGCGGACCCGCGCGGAGGGGTGACCTCGGCTAGAAGTGGCGCCCGACGCCCAGCATCGGGCCCACGGCGTTCAGGCCCGGGTTCACGCTGTTCATGCCCCGGTTCGAGATGTGCTGGAAGTAGACGCCGATCGAGGCGCTCAGCCTGTTCCCGAAAAGAAGCCGCGCGCCGGTGTAGGCGAACCAGTTCAGGTTGAAGTCCTCGCCCTGCGCCCCCTTGACCTCGTGGCCCTTGCTGTCGAGCCAGCCGATTCCGCCGCCGGCCGCGAAGAACAGGTCGCGCGTCCGGCGCTTGTCCCACCATTCCATGATGCCCGAGGCGGCGCCGCCCGTGAAGTGATGCTCGGGCCCGACCGCGATGGGCTCCACCAGCAGGCTGAAGCGGTTCCGGATCACCAGGTCCCCGCCCAGGAAGGGGCGCGCGGTGCCGACCAGGGGGCTCTTCACAGTCAGGAGCTGCGGCAGCACCGTGTAGCCCAAGGGCGTTGCGTCGCCCGTGACGCGCCAGATCACGCCGCTCTCATAATCGGCCTCCCAGTGCTGGGTTGGGTCGTACGGGGCCACCGGATCCGCGCCGCCCCGCGCGAGCGCGATACAGGAAAGCGCGAGGAAAAGGGTAACGGGCCGAGCCGTGCACATGGGCCACTATTGGCGCCGCAAAATCGGCGGACGGCAAGATATTGAGGCGCGCCAGCGGCCGGCGGCCTCCCCTACGGGAGGACCGTGACCTTGCGCAGTACCGGCGGTTTGACGGGCTTGCTGGCCTCCCCGTCCGGCCCCGCCGTCGTCGGCGTGCTGGCCAACGAGTCGACGACGTCCATCCCCTGCGTCACCTTCGCGAAGATGACATAGCTCGGGGGCAGGGGATAGTCCCGGTGCATGATGAAGAACTGGCTGCCGTTCGTGTCGGGACCCGCGTTGGCCATCGCGACAATCCCCCTGCGGTAGCCAGCCTGGTAGAGGGGCGAGTTCCTGTTGATCTCATCGGGAAACTTGCCGCCCCAGGCGCTCTCGCCGCCCGTGCCGTCGCCGGCGGGATCGCCCCCCTGTATCATGAAGCCCTTGATGATCCGATGGAAGATCAGGCCGTCGTAGTACCCGTGCTCGGCGAGCAGGCGGAAGTTCTCGACCGCCTTGGGACTGTCGGCGGCAAAGAACTCGATTCCGATCGTTCCCTTGTCCGTCTCCAGATCGGCGTGCATGCCCCCGGAGCTTCGTGAGCCCGCCGGGACCTTGGGATTTGGGCCGGCGGCCGATGACGACGAACGGCATCCTGCGAAGACAAGGACAACCTGGACCAGGCAAAGCTGAATCGCGAGAAGGCGGATGATGGGGGAGGACATAAGAAGGATCTGATTGAGGGCCGCTCGTTCTTCGCTGCCCGGTCCGTTTAGTCAAGGAGTAGCGGCGGCGAGTCTCCGCCCGCCGCCACGCAACGTCCCCGTCCACGCCGCTGGCCGCCTTCTCACGGTCTATCGGGCCTTACGAATCGCACGTCCTCCGCCCTGCGCCCTTTGGCGTCGACCAGCCTGAAATAGCAGCCGTAATTGCGCTCATCAAATGGTGAGCCGACCGCCGGTGAGGGAGCGTACAGGACGCGCACATCGTTGTCTCCCTTCCTGAGGTCCAGCTCGTCCCCTTCAATCATCTGGCCATTCAGGGACAGGCGCTTCACGCTCTCGCGGCGGAAGATCGCACGAACAATCTGTCCCCTGGGCGAAACGATCCTGCCATAAAGGAGGTAATGGACGTTCTTGTGCGGAAAGAACACGGAGGCATCCCCCGGGTAGTTGTCTGGGGTGTTCGCCCTTCCGCTGGTGGGGATGATGTCGGGGTCAAGGATCATCGCCCTGTCCGGCTGCAGCATCTTCCACGCGATGCTTCCAACCCAGTGCACCGCGTAGCTCGTTTCAGGGGGCCTTCCCTCCATGAACGGCTTCGAGAACGCGCCCGGGTCGAAATTGGACTTGTCCCCGGGCAGCGGACCCAGGATCCAGAATCCGGCGCGGGCAAAGAACGGCGCCGGCTCCTTGGGCGCCGATTCGCACACGGCGTACAGCCTTGCGCGGCGGGCGCCCACGAAGTCCACCTGGGCCACGTCGTACTCCGCGCCGTCTCTGTAGGATGCGGCGTCCGGTCTCTGCGTCAGCGGTGCGCAAAGGGTGACGGACGACCCGCACTCCAGGGTTTCGACCTCGTTCCGGACGACTCCGTCCTGCCAAAGAAGAGGCAGCCTGAACACGACGCGGATGTCGTGCAGGGGCCGGGCCCCTCCATTGTGCAATCGGAGCGCCAGACCTCCGTCCGTCCGTTGCAGAAGCGCCTCGAGACCCTCGCCGCTGCCGGTGGCCGGGTGCGTCTGGCCCGCGCCCGGAGGTGTGACTGACTCCGAATAGGCCCCGACGGGGCCCTTGTCGGCGTCGTGGAATAGGTCGAATGCGCACGACTCTCCAAGCGAGAACACCTTCGTGTCGGCCCCGGCGCAGCTCACGGAGGCGACATCTACTCTCGCGGGGCCCTTCACTGTGAACGTGAGCGGAGTCCAGTCATTGAGGTCGAGGGGGCTGGGCCGCCTCAGCTCCGCCCTGAGCGTGTTTCCCTCAACGAAGGTCGCCAGTCGGGAATGCAACGCCTGGTATCGGTAGGCGGCATATTGGTTCTGGTTGCAGTACCACCAATCCCCCCGGTTGGACCACCTTTTGTAGATTGCCGCCAGCTTGGGGAACCCCGGTGCTCCCCACGCGCTGACCCAAGCGTGCATGGCCACGAGGAAAATGGGCCGATCCGCCTCGCAACGAGCCTCGGTGAGGACGGATTCAGAATAGGCGCCGCCAGCGCCGTCATTGTCGAGGGTGATGAAGATTCCGTCCTGAAGGCCACTGTCCCAGTCCGTGTTGTACCTGTGTTCAGCCAGTTGGTAGAAGCCAGAACGGCGCAGCATCTCCTCAAGATCCGCCCGGTCGTTCCCGCCGCGCTCCGCGGATTGAAAAGTCACGAACGGATACGTAAATGAGTTCACGGGCGTCGCGGCCCCGGACTCGAGGGCCACGCGAACCCCCATTATCTCCCGGAAGGCGGCATTCTTGGACAGGGCGGGCAGGAATTCATGGGTCAGGGTGTGCCCTCCAATGGAGTTCCCGTTGGCCAGGAGGAGCCTGGGAATCTCGGTTGCCGGGTCTTTCGGCAACACGATCCCCGTTTCCGGGCTGTCCTGGTACCAGCCCTTTAGATTGTTCAGATAAAAGGTCCCCTTCTGGCCGAACTCTCCCATAACCTGCGCCGCGACCAGGTCGTTCAGGGTGCTGTCGTCCATGCGGGTGGAAAAGGCCGCCCGGAAATCGTGGTAAAGCGGCGCAATCCGCAGACGGGCGCGACGAGCGGCCGCCTCGGATTTGAACGTGACGAGAATGGTCTGGGAGTAGGCCTCCATGGAGGCGGGCCCCAGGGTGGCGCCGGGCGCCGACGCGTTCGCGGCGCTGCCGCCCAGGATCGACAGGGCTGTCAGCCACGGAAGGCATACCATGGGTTTGTAGGCTCCGTTACTCCAAGAACCGGCCGGATACATCGGTCGGCGACTCCTATTTGGCGCCTGCCTGCCCGTTCAGGTTGACCGAGATCACCGTGATGTCCCGGTCCCGGTCCCTGCTTCTGGCCAAGATGCTTCCGTCCCTGTCGGCGGCGACACTCTGGCCGCCGTAGACCTGACCGCTCCACGGGCCATTTGTGATCGCGCCCACCAAGTCGGTCCCGATCACGGGGCAACGCACGGCCTTGGCGACTGTTTGGACAATTTCCCTCAGCTTCTCTCCGTGACCCGGCCACTCACCTTCCGGCGCCGCCCAGCCGTAGGGGATGAGCACAAGGTCCGGCCTTTGCTCCGTCATGCCTTGCACCAATTCCTTCAGGAATGAGTCGGCGCAGATAAGCAGACCGATCCTCCCGAATTTCGTGTCCACAGCCCTGGCCACTCCGTCGCCCACGGAATACGGCGGCGTCATGAGTTCCGGAAGCACGTTCACCTTCCGATGCTTCAGGAGAATGTTGCCTGCGTCGTCGATCAGCAGGCAGGAGTCGTACAGCTTCTCCCCGTCCTTTTCATCCAATCCCACGCTAAGATACACCTCGTGCTTCCTTGCCAAGGCGCACAACGCGTCGGAGTCGCGGCCAGGTATGGGAAACGCCCGTTGATGGGCGGCCGGATTCTCCCAGCCCAGAATGCTGGATTCTGGGAATGCGACGATCTCGGCGCCCTGTGTTTTCGCTTCGCGGATCGCATTCTCGATCCTGGCAAGATTTCCCGCCCGGTCCCCGTCGAGGCAGAAGATCTGCGCCATGGCGACCTTGACCTGCCGTTCCGCGCCGTCAGCGCGTTTCATTGGAGTTGAGGCGAGGTTCACGAGTGGAAGCGCAGCGGCAGCGCACAGGGCTACCGCAGCAACTGCAGCGCATTTCATAGGGCTCTTAGGCAGAGCATGCTGTCGGAAAGAAGCCGTTACTCAAGACCGTGATCCACATCCTGAGGGCGAGCGATGGCCTGTGAGGAGCCCAACCGGGCCTCAGGCTGAGGGATCAGCCGGAGGCCTAGGCGGCCTTTGTGCCTTGTGATAGTGCGGGCTGCGAACCGGTGCGGAAACTGCTAGTCTTCTTGAATGAGTCGAAGAATCGCCCTTTTCCTGCTTCTCACTGCCTGCGCCGCCGCCGGGCC
>Ga0074045_10000489_pt1 | contig 38337 bp, 37 predicted proteins | sample BogForMeECP23OM2_FD_94442 | JGI IMG/M metagenome (GOLD analysis project Ga0074045, IMG submission 94442) | Bog forest soil microbial communities from Calvert Island, British Columbia, Canada - Bog Forest MetaG ECP23OM2 | ecosystem: Environmental > Terrestrial > Soil > Wetlands ...
GTAATCGACAAGTACCGCGTATCCCCGGCGTTTTGCAATGGTTCCTTCGGGCGGATTGTCTGCATTGTACACGTACAGGAACGGGACATCGCCGGTCACCACGTCCGGGAAACACTCTTCCGAGAGACCGACGCCTTTTCCCGGCAGAAACTCTAAATTCCCGTGGGTCCCGACCTGCACGATCACATCCGCCCCGAAAATATCCTCGATCCAATGGTAGGTCGCGAGGTACTGGTGCGGCGGCGGGCAGTCCGGGTCGTGGAGGATCTTGCAGACCTGCCCGTCGCACCGGGCGCCAAAGCACCCACGCTTGGGCTGGACATGCACGGTCGTATTCCCGAACGAGAGCCCGGTGATGAGAAGGTTCCCGTTGTACACCATCCCGACACCGGGTGGCGCACCCCATGTTGCGTTCACCCGTTCCTGAACTGCGGCGGGGAGCGTGGCAAACCATGTGCCGTACGTGGCCGTGTCCATCTGCATGAGCGCCCCGCCCTTTGCCACGATATCGTCAACGGTCGTCCACCGGAACTCGGAGACCGCCTTGTGCTCCATGATCCGGTCGATGAGTTCTTTTCCCGAGGCCGGGGGCTCGACCGCATAGCCCGCGTCTTTCATGCCTGAAAGGATCCGGGCGACGCTTTCGAGCGAATCGAGATGGGTGGCGGCACCGATATTGGCGTCCGCGTTCGCGCAGGGGTTGTTGTTGAGGATGAAGGCAACCTTTCGTTCGCCCACCGGTTTTTTTGCAAGGGCGATCCATTTTTTCACCCGGGCGGCAACTTTCCTGCACCGGTCCGGGAGTGGCTCGCGGGGTTTTTCGCCATCCGCACTGCTGCTCCCGGCACCGATATAGACCGGCTCGATTGTACCTTCGAACTCCGGCATCGCGACCGCCCAGCCGGTATCGAGCGTGAGCCCGGATGATTCGCGCCATTGTTCGAGGGATTTGTACGAGGAGATGATGGGGGAGAAGACCGGGATGCCAAGCCGGGTGAGAAGGCCGGTTCCTCTCGCGGTTGCCGTTTTCCCATAGTGACCCTCTTCGGAAGAGGTGCCGAGCAGGAAGGGGATGAACTTGATGATGGCATCGACCTCGGGGTGGCCATCCGGGGCGAGATATTCTTCCACCACGCGGGCCATGCCTTTTGCACCGAGCGTGTCGTCGCGGATCGAGTACGTGAAGACCGGGATCACGTTGAGGCCGGCTGATTCAAGGGCGCGGATCAGGGCGTCCTCGATCGCACAGTTGGACGAGGCCCAGGAGACCCGGGAGAAGAGGAGTGCCACCCACGGTCCCTCGCATGCACGCGGGGCATACCATGCCCGGTAGTCTCCGGCATTGAGGAAGACTTCCGGCGCGTCAGGATGGTAGAGGCCGTCCCACGGGACCGCGAGCGGAGGATCAACCGGTATGTCCCTGCCTAAAACCACGTTCTCAATATACCCAAGGAGATTCCTGAAATTTTCATCGCCGTTATTGGTCAGGTAGGTCTGGCACGTAGCGACGATGGAGGTATCTACGGTCGAGAGACCCCACGTGAGAGGGTCGGTACCGAGGCAGATGACCGGCACGGTTTTCCGGATCTCTTTTACCTCCCGGTCCAGTTGCTCCCAGAACATATCCGAGGTATGGTACAGCAGTACCACATCGGATGTCCGCATCGCGGCTAGGGCTTCGTCCATCTTTTCCGGGTTGTCTTCAAGCACCCGGTTCGGGAAGATGCAAAGCGTGCAGCCGGTCGCTGCCGCTGCACGTTTGAGTATCGGGGCATAGGATCCCCACATGACTGCGGTAATGATCATCGTATTTTTGATTCTCCCCAGATCCGGTCGCTGCCGGTTAAGCAGCCGTCGTTACAGGCTGCGTCTCTCTCGTGGTGGCGGTGTTATTTTCCCTTTTTGTGTATCACGAATATTTAAAAATTTAACACGAGATTGTAATAGAATTTAAAAATGAAATATTTAATACACTATGAAATGATATTCTGGTTAAAAGTTCATCACAATTTCAATATTTTTATCTGGGGATATGCATGCATCACTTCGACGAGATCTACCCGTTTTCAGCGATAGTCGGCCAGGAGCAGATGAAAAAAGCGCTCATCCTGAATGCGATCAACCCGAAGATCGGCGGTGTCCTGATCAAGGGGGAGAAGGGGACGGCAAAATCCACGGCAGCCCGGGCCCTTGCGCACCTGCTCCCGGACCGGCTGGTGGTGGAAGGATGTACCTTCGGCTGCGATCCGGTTGACAAAAAAGCAATGTGTCTGGACTGCCAGAAAAAATTCCCGGCCTTAAAGACGGTATCAGCAAAGATGCGGGTCGTCGAACTGCCCATCAGCGCCACCGAGGACAAGGTTGTGGGCAGCCTTGATATTGAACACGCGCTCAAGACCGGCGAGAAAAAGTTCGAGCCCGGTATCCTCGCGCAGGCCAACCGGAACATCCTGTACGTGGACGAAGTAAACCTCTTAAACGATCATATCGTGGACGTCCTTCTCGATGCTGCCGCAATGGGGATGAATTTCATCGAGCGCGAAGGAGTCTCCTATGTCCACCCGTCCGCGTTCATCCTGATCGGTACTATGAACCCGGAGGAGGGAGAACTGCGCCCGCAGCTGCTCGACCGGTTCGGGCTCTGCGTGGATATCGTCGGGATCCACGATGCAGAAACCCGGGTCGAAGTGATCCGGCGGCGTAAGAAGTACGAAGACACGCCGGAAGAGTTTATCCGTGTCTGGGAACCCCACGAGCAGGAACTGCGCGAACGTATCGTCCGTGCGCAGAAACTCCTGCCCGAAGTCAGGGTCTCTGACGATATGCTCACCATGATCGCGCAGATCTGCATCGACATGGCCGTGGACGGGCACCGGGCCGATATCACGATGATGAAGACCGCAGCAACCATTGCGGCGTACAATAACCGGGCCGAAGTGAATGATGAGGATGTGCGGGAAGCGTCTGCCCTCGTCCTCTCCCACCGGATGCGCCGCCGCCCGTTCTCCGAGCAGCAGATGGACAAGCAGAAGATGGAACAGTCCATCCAGAAGTCGCAAAAGGAACGCCAGCAACCGCAGCATGAGCACGAGCATCCCCACAACCCACAGCCGCAGGAGAACCAGGCACCGGATGGATCGACCACCACCCAGTTCGCGGAAGGTTCGCCGTTCAAACTTAACCGGCAGCCGCTTGCTGTACCGCGGCGGCTTGATTCTTTCCGGCGCGAGGGAAACGGCCGGAGGAGCGTGACCGAATCCCGGGACGGAAAATATGTGCGGAGCCGGATCCCGGAGACTCCCGGCCCCGATATAGCGCTCGATGCGACGATCCGTGCCGCAGCACCGCACCAGCGGGATCGTACCGGGACGCTCGCGGTTAAAATTGAACCATCAGACCTGCGCGAGAAAGTCCGGGAGCGCAGGATGGGAAACACGGTTCTTTTCGTGGTCGATGCAAGCGGGAGCATGGGGGCGCAGCAGCGGATGACTGCGGTCAAGGGCGCGATCCTCTCGCTTCTCATAGATGCCTACCAGAAGCGCGACCGGGTCGGCCTCGTTGTCTTCCGGGGAAACGGCGCCGAAGTTCTCCTGCCGCCGACATCAAGCGTGGAGCTCGCACGGAAGTACATGCAGACGCTTCCCGTCGGGGGAAAGACGCCCCTTGCCCATGGGCTCTCCAAGGGGTTCGAGGTTCTCCGGCGGGAACTCGCGGTAAACCACCATACCATTCCCCGGATGATCCTGATCTCTGACGGGAAAGCGAACGTGAGCATGGGTTCCGGGTCTCCCCTTGATGAGGCAAAGGAGGTTGCGACCCATATCCGGGACGCAGGTATCTCATCGTTTGTGATCGATTCCGAGCAGAGTTTCATCACATTTGGCCTTGCGCATACCCTCTCGGATGAACTCGGGGCAAAGTACCTCAGGCTTGAAGATCTTCAGGCTGAACAGATTGCCGAGCTCGTGAAAGGAATCGGGATGTAAATGAATATCCTGTCACGGTTTGCACCGTGGGTCTGTTTTCCTGACAGCATCCGGTAAAAAAAGAGGATTTCCTTGCCAGATATCACACAGACCGATGCGGCCCCGCCATCCACGGTTCATTCCCTGTACAAAGCAGGAAGCGGACGGCGTATCACGTTTATCGTTTTCCTCCTGCTCCTCCTGATCGCAGCGGTGATTTTCTCGGCTGGGATTGGCACGGTTGCCATCTCGCCGGAGGATTCGATCTTATCGGTTGCCCATGCGTGTGCCGTTTCCGTCCAGAATTTCCTGCACACGTACCTCCCTGCCGTGGGGGCACGGTATGATTCGATTCCCTTTACGATCCCGTCTCCTTCAAACCCGCAGGCAGAACTGATCGTGATCGGGTTCCGGCTCCCGAGAATTATCCTTGCGATCCTTACCGGGATCAGCCTTGCGGTTGCCGGGGCGGTGATGCAGGGACTGCTCCGAAACCCGCTCGTGGACCCGTTCATGCTGGGCCTGTCTTCGGCAGCAGCTTTCGGTGCGGCCGTGGCCATTGTGATCGGGCCCGGTATCTTTGGGGGACTCATTCTCATCGGCAGTAACTCCTTTATCATTATCCTGGCATTTTTCTTTGGCTGGCTCTCGATGCTCCTTGTCTACGGGATCTCACGGGCGCGGGGCGTAAACCAGGCAACGCTCATCCTTTCCGGTGTGGTCATCGGCTACATCTTCTCGGCAGGGCTTATCTTTCTCCAGTATATCACCAACAACGACCAGCTGCGCGATCTGGTGGTCTGGCTGATGGGGGGGATGTGGGGTGCCAGCTGGAGTGCGGTGCTGCTCCTCATCCCGCTCACCCTGATCCCCTTTTTCCTGCTCGAACGAATGTCCTGGGACTTAAACACCATTGCTGTCGGGGATGACGTGGCAAAGAACCTCGGCATCAATGTAAACCGGCTGCGCCTCTCGGGTCTTATGATCTCGACGTTCGCCGCATCCTGCTGCCTCGCATTCACCGGCATTATCGGTTTCATCGGCCTGATGGGGCCGCATATCTGCCGCATGATCATCGGCAATGATCACCGGTACCTGATCCCGTGTTCCGGGCTGATGGGAGCGGTGATTCTCCTGATATCCGATACTGCGGCAAGAACGGTGATGAGCCCGGTAGAGATACCGGTAGGAGTCATCATGTACGTGATCGGAGGATTGTTCTTCCTCTTTTTGATCATGAGAGCGCGGGGCCGGGGGTTGTACTGACCGGGAGTTGTGTATGGAACTTGTCATTGATCAGATCTCCAAGGCTTACGGGCAGCAATGGGTACTTGATAACGTGTCCTTTAAGATGGGGGACGGAGAGATCGTCGCCCTCGTGGGGCCAAACGGCTCCGGTAAGTCGACGCTGATAAAAACGCTCGCCACCATCCTCGATCCAACATTCGGTAAGATTACCCTCGATGGGGCGGATATCCGGGGTATCGATCCCATCGAACTGGCTAAGCGGGTGGGCTATGTCCCGCAGAGTTTTTCCTATACGCTCTATTCAACCGTTTTTGAGACCGTCCTGATGGGCCGGCGAAGGTATATCACGTGGTCAGTGTCGGACGAGGAACTGTCAAGGGTTCAGCTGGCTCTTGACTCCCTTGAGATGGGAGACCTTGCGGGTAAGTTCATGGATGAGCTTTCGGGAGGCGAGCGGCAGAAGGTCTTCATCGCCCGGGCGCTTGCCCAGGACCCGCAGGTGTTTTTGTTTGACGAACCCACGAGCGCCCTCGACATCCGGTACCAGATCGAGGTCATGGAGACGATGCGCCGGATCACCCGGGAACAGAAGTCGTCCATGATCGTCGCCGTCCATGATCTTAACCTCGCGTACAGGTACGCTGATGCGGTAGTTGTACTCAACCGAGGGAAGATGATCGGGTACGGGAAACCGCAGGATATCCTAACGCCCGACTGCATCCGTTCCGTGTACGGCGTCGATTCATTTGCCATAGAGAACGAGTTCGGGAAATTCATCGTACCATTTCGGGCCCGGCCATAGGTTTGAACGCGGCCTTCATTTACTCTTGGGTATCGACGTGGGGAGTTCTCCTTTGGTTTTGCCGTTGGCATATCTCACAGACCAGCTGCGACCAATCAAAATATCAAAAAACGTACTTTTTATACTATAAAGTGATACTTATTTTAACCGATGTATTACTTATCAATCTGGGACGAACATCGGGTGCAGAGGTGAATGATTTGAATTTTCTGAAAAGTTTTCGGTTAAAACACGGCGAGGAAGCCGTGTCACCGGTGGTCGGCGTGATGCTGATGCTGGTGGTTACGATTATCATCGCCGCAGTGGTGAGCGCATTTGCCGGGGGATTGGGTACGACAAAACAAGCAGCGCCATCACTGGGAATGGATATTGCCATCGCAAACTCGGGTCAAGCAGCGACGAGTTACATCCGGTTTGATGTGCAATCGGTCAGCACTCCAATTAATACTGCTAACCTGAAGATTATCACATCATGGACCAGTGAAAGCGGTGTCAGCGGCGGGAACACGACAGAGTTGGGATTGAATTCGCCCAATGTTTATACAGATGACACATGGAATTATTGTTCGTACGGTTGGCCTGCACCATGTTCTGGTACGACATTAGATCAACACCAAGCTCCAGTGGGATTCGGGGCGGGTATAAATGGCACACAACTGTCTGCTGGATCAATTGAACCAAACCAGTGGTTCGGCAATTATACCCTGGAACCCGGGACGAGCATGCAGGAAGCGCCAGATTTCGTGACTTACGGAGCAAGTTCATCGTATGCATACAACAGCGAACCGGCCGGCTGGGTGGATGGCATGCAGGCAGTGCTCGGCGGAAACTGGAACGCGCTTCGCCCGGGCGATACCGTCCACATCAACATTATCGACACCAAGAGCGGGGAAACTATCCTGAGTAAGGATGTGGAGGTGACATCAGCATGACCATGATGAAGAACATTGACCATGCGGTCTCACCGGTAGTCGGGGTGATGCTGATGCTCGTGGTGACAATCATCATCGCTGCGGTGGTAAGCGCGTTTGCCGGTGGCCTGTCCACGGGAACGAGCAAGGAGCCGCAGATGACAATAACAGCCACATTCAGCAACTCCACAGGAATGGCCATCACACACCAGGGGGGAGATAGTGTGAACACGCTCACGACGCATTTTATCGTCACTCCTTCATCGGACTTTGGAACGTACCAAAATCTCCATTGGACGATAAACAGTGCGGTCATTTCGGTTGACACGAGTTCTGGATACTTGCCATGGAATGTTCCGGGTGACTATTCAAACCAATTGGCACGAACCTTCCAAGCCGGTGAAATTGCAAATATCAGTGTTAATGATCTCAACCAGGTACAACCGGCGACCTATGGAGATACCAATGGGGGCGGAGATCTCACGATGCCGGATGGACGATCTACAGATGCTTTCGATCAATTCACTGGATTCATGTATCCCACTTCAATAGGCGAGCGGTTCAACCTGCAGCTGGTTGACAACAGCGGAAAGACGATTGCACAGACAACGGTAACTATCCAGCCATGAGGTGACAGGAGAGCAGAAAAACCTGACATAAATCTGCGGTTTCACCGGTTGTCGGTGAAGTCCGATCTTTTTTTTCCCGGCATGGTTGCCGTGTTATCCGTGTACCCGGACTCAAATCCCAAACGGCATATACGTGATCACCGGCATCTGCACAACCGCTTCATTTCACCAAAAGACAGATGCAACACGATTCTCTTCTCTTCCTTTTTTGACAAGTTTTATCGTGTCATGGTAAGGACACCAGGATAATTTTACTAATTCATACAAAAATGAAAATTTTTTATACTTGTATGCCCAACAAGGGTATGGTGATGGTACCAGGGAACATCGCCAGGAAATCGCCTTACCTCAACGTTATTCAGAAATGCATGTCTCCTTAATCCTCATCTCTCCATCTCATTATTTTTTATGAGCATGAACAAGAGACAAAAGATTTTTCTCATATATTTTCATACAAAATTAAAAATATTTATTACTTGCCTCCGCCAAACGGTAACCGGGGTGATGATACTAGCGCAAACCTCCGTGTCCCTCACCCGGACATCGCATCTAAAAACGGATGCTGTCGCTCGTTTCATTGTCATCCCGATCCACCCCATATGACCAGAATCCATCATATCAGGAGGAGTTGAAACAGGAAATGGTTGAAACCAGAAAAAAGACTGACACGACAAAGACTGCACCAAAGAAGACAGAACCAAAAAAGAGCGGCAACGGAAAAGGATCTACAGTAACTACCAAAAAATAGATTCCATAAAATTCTCTCTCAACAGGTCCGGGGTGCGCCATTTATGACCTGCCCCGGACTTTGTTGTTAACGGGTATTTTTTGTTTTTTCGAAATTGTTTAAAGGTACAATCCTCGCATGGGACAGGATACCCCGGTCAGATAATCATTTTATCCGTTTTTACACACATCCAATAGAATCGTAGTAAGATTGACCGGTTTCATCCACATTTTTCAAAACCTTAACAATCTATCAGCAATGATATTCATATGACTGATGTTATGAACCTCGATAATGATCTCTCCCGTATCGGGATATCCCTTCCCAAGAACCTGCTCGACCGGTTTGACGAAATTATCAACGCCCGGGGATATTCCTCCCGGTCGGAAGGCATCCGTGACGCTATCCGCACTTACATCACCTACTACAAATGGATGGCCGACATCAAGGGAGAACGCGAAGGAGTTATCACGATGGTTTACGATCACGACCAGCGCGGTCTTCTTACCACCATCACCGATGTCCAGCACGAGTACCACGAGATCATCAAGGCATCCCTCCATTCACATGTAACCCACAACCGGTGTCTTGAGGTGATCCTCGTACACGGGGAGGGTTCACAGCTCAAGATACTTGCCGAACGGCTAATGTCCCAGAAAGGGGTTGAGTCGGTGAAACTCACGACAATACAAGTTGAAGAATGAAAACTGTCGGGAACTCAAATACCCCGATCTCAGGATATTCCTGATTTTTCAGAACTTCGTCGGAAAAAATGACCTTCATATTCGCGTTTTTGCGGCCTTTTTGGGTGCCGGATGGGGTAAACAAGGTGGCGAAAATAGCCTCGATTTTAAGGCCATTGGCGGCCCATAGCTGACATCAAAATCAGGCGAATTTTGGCAAACGGGGCGAGATTTTGGCTTTTTTTCCACGTGAACTGGAAAAGAGAGTTTTACTGGTGGTTCTGGGAGAGGCCGGAATCCAAAATCCGGAAAAGGAGCCCAATTTGGGCGTATTTTCCCCTATATTACCTACACTCCATTCAGGGGCCTGATCCGGCGGTTGATCACCACCTGTCGGGGATCCGGTATGCCGGATCTTCGATTGCTGACAGGTACTCAACGCTCTTCTCGTATGACGCAGGATCCGAACACTCGATAATCCGGGACGCGGATGCCAGCAGGAGCGGAAGGAGTTCGGCAAAATCGATCGTGCCGGTCCCGCAGGCTGCATGGTCGTCGTTTGTCCCGCCGTTGTCGTGGAAATGGATGTGGCAGGGCCGGCTTTTTTCGCAAACGTACCCAGTGCATGATTGAGCCGGGCGTGGCCGACATCCAGCACAAACCCGATATCCCGGCGTTCGAGTTCAGGGAGAAGATCCGGCTGCCGGAAGTGGAGGCACCCCCAGGATCCTATGTTCACGATCCCGATCCTGACCTCGTGCTCCATCTGGAGTACAGCGATCTCATCCAGCGAGTGCAGGAGTGCCGCATACGAGATTCCAAACATGTTCTCCCACGGGAAATACCAAGGGTGGACCATGAGGTCTCTGCGCGGATGGCGTCGCAGATGCTGCACATCAACCGCCAACACAACAGCACCGGTAATTTCCATTTTTCGCCCAATCTAAATCTTTATTAATTTAGGGCACCCTAATTATTGATCAGATGGCCCAGGAACATATTGAGGAATATCTCGAAGTGATTTATGATATCGCCGGGACTGATGGCACGACAAAGACAACCGCGATTGCAAAGTGCCTCAATGTTGCGCCCGCAAGCGTGACCGAGGAACTCCGGAGCCTTGCGGAGAAACACCTCGTGAACTACGAACCCTACCAGGGTGCAAGCCTCACAAAAGCCGACAGAATAATTGCGGAGAAGATTAAGCGCCGCCATCGCCTCCTCGAAGTATTCCTGACCGATGTCCTCATGATCAACCGGCAGAAGGTGCACGACCAGGCATGCAGGATGGAGCACACCCTCTCCGAAGAGATCGAATGTGCCCTCTGCAAGATGCTGGACGCGCCTTCGCGCTGCCCGCACGGAAGCCCTATCGGACCGTGCGACAAAGGGATCACGAATTGTGTTGACTGCAGGACCGGGGCAGAAACAGAAAATGCCCCGGCATTGCGGGAGAGGAAACTCATCCCGATCACGGATCTCGGCCCCAGGGACAAGGGGAAGATTGCATTTATCCGGGGGGATTGCAATATCGTCCAGCAACTTTCCGATCTGGGTCTGAAACTTGGGACGATTGTATCGGTCACGCACAATCCCTCCTCAAACGGGCCGGTTGAGGTATTCTTGCGCCGAACAAAACAGGTCATCGACCATGCCCTTGCCGAAGATATCTTCGTCCAGTCATCTGTTGGAGGGGATTCATGAGCATAGCAGATCCGCCCTTGCGGGAACCGGTCTCCGGCAATGGAGCGACAACTACCCTTGATACGATCAAACCTCCGGCCAGATGCCGGATCGTAGCAGTTCCCACACGGGGACCGTTCCGGCAACGTCTCCTTGCTATGGGTATCATTCCGGGTACAGAGATCGAAGTGATCAGGACCGCGCCCATGGGGGACCCCATCGAATACCTCGTGAAAGGGTATCATCTCTCCCTCAGGAAGGACGAAGCCCGATATATCACGGTGACCTGCGAGCGGGTTTGATCATGCAGAAAATTCCACTTGCACTCCTCTCTGCCGGGACAGAAGCAACGATCGAAGATGTTCATGCAACCGACGGGCTGTACCAGCACCTTGCCGCTATGGGGCTCTCCTCTGGTTCCCGCGTGACCGTGGTTTGTGCGGATCGCGGGTCCCTGATCATATCGGTCGCCGGGTCCCGCTATGCGCTCTCACGCGGTATGGCCATGAAAATACTTGTCCGTGACCCCAGTTCAGTTGACAAAACACAGGCGGATGCATAATGAAAAAAACACTCCGTATTGCGCTTGCCGGCAACCCGAATGTCGGGAAAAGCACGCTCTTTAATGCCATCACCGGCTCCCACCAGCACGTCGGCAACTGGCCGGGCGTGACCGTTGAAAAGAAAAGCGGATCAGTCCAGCACGGGGACTACGATATCGAAATCATCGATCTCCCGGGCACCTACAGCCTGACCGCGTATTCCGCAGACGAAGTGATCGCCCGGGATTTCCTTATCGATGAAAAACCGGATGTTGTCATCCATGTCGTGGACGCGACCAACCTCGAACGTAATCTCTACCTTACCACCCAGCTTTTGGAAATCGGTACTCCGGTGGTGATCGCCCTTAATATGTCAGATATGTCTGAGACAAGGGGGGACCGGATCAATCCCAAGAAAATGGAGGAGTACCTTGAGATCCCCGTTGTCAGGACCATCGGAAGCCGGGGCGAGGGAATCCCGGAACTGCTCGATGCAGCAATAAAAGAGGCAGAAACATCCCCTCACCATGAACACTCCATCGGGTACGGGAGTGAAACGGAGAGCGTGATCGCACAGCTGTGCAAGGTGATCGACGAAGATACCGCACTCACCTCGCGGTACCCTGCCCGCTGGCTTTCCATCCGGCTCCTTGAAGGGGACGAAAATGCCCGTGAGAAGATCAAGGGAAGTCCTGTCAAAGAAGACGTTGAAGCCGTTCTTTCGAAGCTCGATACCGGAGAGTACGAAGCAATGATGGCGGACCGCCGGTACGAAGTGATTTCCGCGATCCTGCCTCAGGTCTGCACTACCTGTGTGAAGGACATGAGCGCTTCCGATCTCATTGACCGGGTGGTCACGAACCGGTACCTGGGTATACCCATATTCCTCGCGCTGATGTGGGGGGCATTTGAACTCACGTTTGCCGTCGCCGCTCCATTTACATCTGCAATCACTGCGGGTATGGGGGCTCTTGGGACCTTTGTCACAGCGGACATCGGGCCGGCCTGGCTTGCCTCGTTTATCCGGGACGGCGTTATCGGGGGAGTTGGGACCGTCCTCTCGTTTGTTCCCAATATTTTTATTCTCATTCTGATCCTCGCGATCCTCGAAGACAGCGGGTATCTTGCCCGTGCGGCATTCATCATGGACCGGCTGATGTATTCGATCGGTCTTCCCGGCAAATCCTTTATTCCGATGCTGATCGGCTTTGGTTGCAATGTCCCGGCGATCATGGCAACGCGTACCATTGAAGACAGGAAAGACCGGTTGATCACGATCCTTGTCAACCCGTTCATATCCTGCGGGGCCCGCTTGCCGGTGTACATTCTTTTTGCCGGCGTCTTTTTCCCCAAGAATGCGGGGACGGTGATATTCGGGCTGTATATCCTTGGCATCGTGATTGCAATCCTGTCGGCAAAACTCTTCCGGTCAACGATCCTCCCGGGAAAACCGGCACCGTTTTTAATGGAGATGCCACCATACCGGCTCCCGACCGTTAAAACGTCGCTTATCCATATGTGGGACCGGGGATCCATGTATCTCCGGAAAGCCGGCGGCGTTATCTTCGGCGTTGCTGTGGTGGTCTGGGGACTGGCCTCCTTTCCCTATGGGGTTGAGTTCGGGAGTGCAGCAAGTTATGCCGGCATGATCGGGCATGCGATCCAGCCGCTCGTGCAGCCGCTTGGGTTTGGCTGGCAGCTCGCTGTTGCGCTCCTCTTCGGGTTTGTGGCAAAAGAGGTTGTGATCGGCTCGCTCGGCGTCCTGTACGGTGTCGGGGACAACGGGGGGGCACTGAGCCATGCACTGCTTGCCGATCCCACGATTGGGCCGGTAACTGCACTGACGTTTATGGTCTTTGTGCTGCTGTACCTGCCCTGCATGGCTTCCCTTGCGGTCATTAAAAAAGAGACAGGTTCGTGGAAATGGACCGGGTTTTCCGTTCTCTACGGGATTACGGTAGCTTATATCGCCGCGTTCATCGTTGCACACGTGGGTGCGTTTATCCTGGGAGGCGCCTGATATGACACACTCGCAAAAAGTGATCTTTTCCTGGATCGCCGGACTGCTGTACGGTCTTTTCGGGGTGCTCCAGATCCTTTCGGCAATCGTACCGGGGCTTGCCGGGCTCCTCGCACCCGTCTTCATCCCGACAGACATCGCATCAGGTTTTGTCCTCTGCGTGATCGGCGCAGTGTTTATTGTCGGGGCTCAGGAGATCCACGCTAGGATTGCCGGCGGGGAAGCGTTCCTGTACGTCGGGATGCTCCTCTCGGTTGCCTTTGGCCTGATCATGCTGCTCGATCTCGGGGCGCAGGGAGTCGATACGGCACTCTTCGGGGTCGAGGGCTCGTCATGGTCGTTGACACAGATGATTGTACCGATGCTCTATCTCGCCCTGCTCTCCCTTGCCGGGTTTGCCGCATGGGGACGCAGTTTTATACGGGATATTGTGCCTGCTTAAATGAGATTTCCCATGATCCAGTCTATCGCAAGAAAGATCCGCAATGGAGGTTATTCAACCGCGGAGCTTGCCGCAAGTGTCGGCCTCTCACAGGAACAGCTGAAAAACCGCCTTGCCTTCATGGAGCGGCAGGGGTACATTATCCGGGAAAAGGACTGCGGACCGGTGGATGGAGGATGCGGGTGCTGCAGCTCGTGTCCTTCATGTAGCGACAAGAATCGTGCGATGCTTCCGGTGCAGTATCGTCTTACCGAAAAAGGGGAAGTTCTTGCAGGGAGCAGGACTCCCCGAACCTGAATCTCCGATGCGTTCATGATTATTAAAGAGTAAGTATAAACTCAACTTAGCGAACGTGATTGTAGTGAAGTTAGCAATCCTCAAAGATCATAAAAAATTATTGATTATTGGTCTGGTCAGCTTCTTTGTTTTTGTTGCCCTTGTGCTTCGTCTGCTTCCCATGCTTACCATGGGTCATACCGATATTCTTTCCATGGTTGCAAGCGACGACCCTCAGTACGATCTGCGGCTGGTCGAACTGTCTCTTGCCAACCACTTCCAGTATGCCTGGTTTGATCCGATGACTAATTTCCCCGTCGGCACATCCATCTACTGGGGTCCGCTCACCATTATTATTGCAGATATTGCCTGCACAATCACCGGTGCGGTTACCAGTCCGGAGATTATCGGGACATGCCTTCTCATAACACCTCTGTTCGCAGCCGCTACCGTTGCCCTGATGTACTTTGTCGGGAAAGCATTCGGCGACTGGAAGACCGGGCTTCTGGCATCAGGATTCACGGCCGTCGTTTCCGGCACTTTTTTCCTCTATTCAATGTACGGGTATTTCAATCACCGTGATGGCGAGGTGCTCTTTTCCACCCTGTTCTGCCTGGTCTATCTGTATATCCTGATCTCGGAAAAGGGTACGACGATTAATCTCGCGGATTTTAGTACCTGGCGAAAAACCGCATTGTTGTCCGTCCTTGCAGGTATCGCGTACCTGCTCGGCCTCTTCCTCATGCCGACAATGATCCTGTTTGCCCTTATTGTAGGCGTATTCACTCTCGTCCAGTTCGTGTTCGATTTCTGCCGCGGACGGTCAAGTGAGTACCTGCTGATAGCAAATAGCATCATCTTTGCAATAGCAACAATCGGACTTCTCTTATATGGGTTCAAAGACCCGGGCATGAGTCTCTCAACCTATTCTGTCGGTCATGTGTATGCCTACATATGCCTGATAGCTGCAACGGTATTGCTGTACCTTCTCGCCCGGTATCTTAAAAACAGGAAGAGATACTATTACCCGTTAACCATTATCGGCAGCGGGATCCTGTTCGTAGCAATTCTCTTTGTTGCAGCCCCGCAGCTCTTTACCTTGTTTGTCAGCAACCTCTACCAATTTTTCGGGCAGGCGGCGGTAACACAGACGGTCATGGATGCCAGGGCATGGACGCCCGTGGATGCGTGGACAGCATTTAATTACGGGCTCCTTCTTATGGCGGGCGGGATACTAATCACCCTCTATAACAATTTCCGGGAAGAACGACCCCAGGAAATTTTTGCGGTAGTCTGGGCACTCATCATATTATTCTCGACATGGCAGCACGTCCGGTACGAGTATTACCTTGCGGTTGTCATCGCCCTGCTTTCAGCGGTATGCATCCATTTTGTTTTCGAGAAAGGGTGGGGAGATCTCCGCAAGCTGGCCACTTGCATCATGCCCTCTGCAGCAGATGGCCCAAAATCGACTCAAAGTGACGACCCACACCGGGGCAAGAGACAGAAACAGAAAAAGGCAACGGCCAGTTCTCCAAAACCGGATTATCTTGTCCTGGCAGCTATGGCGATTGTATTTGTTCTTGGTCTCCTCTTTGCGTACACATCAGTTTCCTATAATTACCAGATCGGATCTGCCGGCGTAAATCAGATGAATCCTGACTGGAAGGAAGCACTCGAATGGCTGGGTAACAATACCCCGGATACCGGTGTTAATTATTATACAATCTACAACCCGAAAATATTCCAGTATCCTTCGACTGCGTACGGGATTATGTCCTGGTGGGATTACGGGCATATGATCACATACATCGCCCATCGCATTCCGAATGCCAACCCGTTCCAGGCAGGTGTGACCGGTCCTGATGGGGCTGCCGCGTATTTCATGTCCCCAAATGAGGACACCGCCAATGCCATTCTTGATACCGATGGCACCCGGTACGTCATGACCGACATTGAAATGGATACCGGCAAGTTCTGGGCGATGGCAACCTGGTATAATGCATCGGTGGCCGGCACCCCGTACCAGACAAATCTGCTCTACCCAAGTCAGTCTGATCCGAGCCAATACGACACCGTTACACTCAACGAGGAACCCTACTACCAGACCATGGTATCCCGTCTCCATAATTTCGACGGGTCGATGACCCCGGCGACATCTGCGTTTTATGTTGAGTATGCCGATCCAGCAGTTACACAGACCTCTCTGCCGGTTATGACCGATGCAGAGGTAATGAATGTGACCAATGCATCCACCAAAGCAGAGCAGTATAACAGTGATGCCACGGCGGGGCACCATGCAACCGTTCTCAGTTTGTCGGTCATCCAGCCTCTCGACACAATCCCTGCCCTGCGCCATTACCGTCTCATCTACGAGTCTCCGACAAACACGATGAAATCAGACGCGGGGGATGTGAAATACGTGAAAATCTTTGAATACGTCAAAGGTGCCACCATCAAAGGATCCGGTATTATTGATATCCCGCTTGTCACCAACCAGGGCAGGAATTTCACCTATCGGCAGGAAAGTGTCAATGGCGAATTTATTGTTCCCTACGCAACGATTGGCAGCACATACCCGGTAAAAGCCACCGGATCTTATCATATCGAGGGTACCACTGAAATTTTCGACGTGCAGGAATCGGCAGTCATGCAGGGTATGACAATAAATTAAGTTATAATAATTTCACTCATTATGGTTCTGTTAACTTGGTGAGGGATCGGATATTTTATCAGGCGTTGGAAAGTTGATAATCCCCTAACAAGTTAACAGAGCCTAAAAAACACTGAAATCAATGTCAGCCGGTCCGTCCAAGTATTTTCCCGATATCCGGAATAAAAAAAGTAAGTACGCCGATAATCGATAAAACCACACCAATTGCAGTAAAACCAAAACCAGCCAAAAAATATGCAGGTGCCTGAAAAACCACCCATCCAATACAGAGTAATGTCAGCCCTGCAACGATTGCAACCTGGCTCTTACAAACCATACTTCCGCGCCCTGTTATCCACAAAAATGATAGAGGATGTGCTGGTATTTATACAATCATACTTTAATGCAAGCGAGCGATTGTACGCCTGCCAGAACTGCCGGTTTTTTAGCAATGATTCCCTGAATTTTCCGACTCCCTGCAATCAGACAGGACCGTTTAAGGCATATCTGCCGTGAGATCCTGTTTTTGTTTTTATGATAAAAAGATACTTCCGGGTGCGATGTTTCCGCCAGGTTATACCGGAAAATTCCGGCATACCGGATATGCAGCAGGACCCCCTCCTGAAAAGTCCGGTTTTTGTTTTGGTGAGGGAAGGAAGACAAGCATCACCGGCTTTTATCAGGGATCCCGGAACTGCCGGAAAAAAACCGAAAAATGAACGAGGAGCGGCTGAAAAATTATTTATCGGGGAATAGTTACTCCCAGAAACCCTGGGAGGGGACACAGTCCCCCCCAAGGGTCTTGTCAAACTCTTTTTCGTATCCCTTGTACCGGTAATAGGCTATGGATATCAGCCATGAGAGGAGGAAGATGGCAATAATCCCAAACCCGAGCGTCTCAAAGTCAAGGGCATTTAAACCATCCCAGAACGGCCCGCCCCAGGCGAGCTCCGTGGAGAACACCTGGAGAAGCTCGATCCCGCCGATAACAAATGCCACCAGGACCGACATGATGGTGATTGTCAGGTTGTAGTACACCTTGCGGATCGGGTGCTGGAAGGCCCAGCCGTAGGCAAGGCGCATGGAGATCCCGTCTGTGGTGTCGGTGATGATCATACCGCAGGCAAAGGCAAACGGCAGCGTCAGAATAGCCCACAGCGGCACGTTGGATGAGACCCCGGCGCCCACGCTGACACCGATGAGCATCATTTCGGTTGCGGTATCAAAGCCAAGACCGAAGAGGAACCCGACCACGAACATCTGGTACGGCTTTTGCACGACCTTAAACAGCCAGCCGAAGTGGGTGTTCATGAACCCATTCTTGTTGAGCTCGCAGTCCAGATCGGCCTGTTTAAGCGTGCCTTTCTTGAGTCCTTTGAAGATCCGGTAGGTGTCAAGGACTATGATCACGTTGATGAAACCGATGATGAAGAGGAATGCACCGGAAATGAGGGTACTGAGATTATCGGTACCGCTTTCAAGATACGTGCCAAGGATGGACTTGGCCGCGAAGACAAGCGTGAGTACCATGACGCCCACGACTACCGCGTGGCCGATGGAGAACCACATGCCGACCGTGATTGGCTTCTTTCCTTCCTGGAGCAGTTTCCGGGTGGTGTTGTCTATCGCGGCAATATGATCGGCATCCACCCCGTGGCGGAGGCCCAGCACAAAGGCCATAACACCAAGGCCGCCAAGGACAAGGTACATCTGCCCCATCCATGAGGTAAGGACAAACGCGATAATGCTTGCTACCGCGAGAATGACATAAATCGAAATGATTGTGATCTTCTCTTTCCGGGAGAGGCTGATGATTGCTTTCATGTAACTCTGAGTCTGATCGGTCACAATCTCACTGGATCAATTTTACTTGATAATGGTAAATATAACTTGCCTTTCTTTTGTACTGTAAATTATTCTTCGTGTCAAAAATTCCCAGACCTTTTGATAAGTAAACTTTTCATACATTGTATCAGGACTGACAGCCTGTTACCGGAGTAAAAACGCTGATATGAGGATCCTCCGAAAGAATAATCAACTCACGGTCGTCACTCTTTTTCCTGGTACATAAGACACCGGAGCTGATGCAACCTGAATCAGGATACGAAGGGAGCCTTACCTTTTCTTATGCGGAGCAAGGGCGATGTCTCGCGCTTCCAGATCCTTGTAGAGATTGCCGAACACCAACCGGCGGTACGCCAGCTGGAGATTGCTGACAGGATTGGCATGACACCGCAGGCAGTCTCCGAATATATCCGCAATCTGGTTGACGAAGGCATGGTAGCCGTGAGCGGCCGAAGCAATTATGCGGTGACCAAGACCGGGATGGCCTGGGTCATGGAGAATGCAGCCACCCTGGAATTATATGTCCGGCATATCCGGCGCGACATCATCAAGCATGTCTCGGTATGGACTGCAATTGCTGCCGATGACATGAAAAAGGGGGATATCGCCGGTCTTTACATGAAGGACGGGTATCTCTATGCGGGGAAGGACCAGAAGTCGGCGACAGCAACAGTCTATACGGATGCAAAGAAGAACAATGACGTGGGAATTTTTGATGTTATCGGGATGATCGATCATCACGAGGGGATTATCCATGTCTGCAAGGTGCCCCGGGTCCAGCACGGGGGTTCAAACAGTGTCAGGAAGGATAAACTCAAAAAGATCGTTGCAATGGCCGGATTAACCGCGGCTATCGGGATCGAATCATCGATTGCACTGAAATCCATTGGCAGGAACCCTGACCTCTTCTTTGGAGCAGGTGATGGTGTCATCGATGCCGCATATCATGGGATCACGTGTGCGATTGTTATAACAGACGATGAGTTCTCGAATTTTGTCAAGCGACTGGAGAACACCCCGCTTGAGTACAAGATCCATGATTTGATCATATCCGAAGATTAAGGATTATCTGATAGTGACAAATGGTTCTGTCGACTCTGTTAACTTGTAGGGAATTATCAACTTTCCAACGCCGGATAAAATATCCGATCCCTCACCAGGTTAACAGAACCCATTTTTTCATACCTCCCCCGGAAAAAAAGATTGTCATATTCGCGTTTTTTTGGCCTTTTCGGGCGCCGGATGGGTAAAAGCATGGGTCAAAATTAACCTCGATTCCAGGGTCGTTAGAGGCCAATATCTGACATCGAAATCAGCCGTATTTTGGCAAACGGAGTAATTATAAGGCGTATTTTCCACGCGAACTGAAACAAAGCAGTTTACAGGCGTTTCCCGAAGAGGTCGGGATCCAAAATCCGGAAAAGGAGCCCAATTTGGGCGTATTTTCCCTATAGTACTTACACTGCATCCAAGGGTCTGATCCAGTGGTTGATCACCCTCTGTTGGGGATCCGGTATGCCGGATCTTCGATTGCTGACAGGTACTCAACGCTCTTCTCGTATGACGCAGGATCCGAACACTCGATAATCCGGGACGCGGATGCCGGTAGGAGCGGAAGGAGTTCGGCAAAATCGATCGTGCCGGTCCCGCAGGCTGCATGGTCGTCGTTTATCCCGCCGTTGTCGTGGAAGTGTACGTGGCAGGGCTGGCCGTTGCGTGCAAATTCCTCAAGGTTATTGTTGAGCCGGGCATGGCCCACATCGAGCACAAACCCGATGTCGTGGAACGCGAGATCTGACAGGAGGTCCGGCTGCCGGAAGTGGAGACATTCCCACGAGCCCATGTTCTCGATCGCAATCCTGACATCGTGCTCCCGCTGGATCAACGAGAGGGCGTCAAGCGACAGGAGCAGCGCATCGCGGGAGATGCCCTGCATGTATGCCCACGGGAAATATCCGGGATGCACGACGAGTGTCTCCGCGTGGATGCTATCGCAGATCCCACAGAGCTCATCTATCACACCGAGTCCCGCGGTACGTATACGGTCGTTGGTGCTTGCAAGGTTGATATCAGAGAGCGGAGCGTGCACCGAGTACCGGGCATCCACCGAATGGCAGGCTTCGTGGTACCGGAAGAGATCGTGAAACCCCTCTGAAACAATCTCGATGCGATCAGTTTTTTCCCATACGAACACCAGTGCATCGGCAAGAGGCAGGTTCATGCAGCAGAAGGTTGAGCAGCCATAATGTGTCGTGGTCATGGTTCTTTTTCCCCTTTGGATTTGCACCGGTCGATCAGCTGGTCCCATGGCAGGACAGCAAGCCGGTGATCAGCGGCAAGCTGGCTGATGATCGCTGTCGCTTTTCCCCCGGTGTAATCCGGGATTGTGACACGGCCATTCTCGGAAAGGAAGAGAACCGGCTTTTCCCCGCACTGAGTAAGCACACGCAGGTTGTCGAGATTTCCCTCTCCTACCGGTATCGCGGTCATGACCACGGTATCGGCCGCCGCAATTTGCTTGAGCAGGGCCTCCCGTGCAGGATCCGTGATTGGACAGAACGGCGGCTCGGTGATGCAGAAAATCCCCAGCGCACCAGCAGTCTCATAATCGGAATCGTTCATGGAGAGAATGCCCGCCGATACCTGACAGCCGGCCCGGTGGAGAGCGCGAAGGAGATCGGAGCCGGTCCCTCCGCCGCAGATGACATGCACCCGGTAACTCCCGCCCGGTGCCGGGGGAGACCGGGGGAGCGGAACAACGAGCGGCTTTCCGGTGACGGGGTGGATGCTGACTGCTGCATCCAGGTCAAAGATACTGCGCAGCATGGCCGGGGTTATCACTTCGACCGGTGTGCCGGCCGCTGCGATCTTCCCGTCTTTGATGACAATGATCTCGTCGCAGAAGTATGAGGCAAGGTTGAGGTCGTGGAAGACACCGATCACCGCGATCTCTTCTGATAATTTTTTGATGGTTGCCAGGATATCCACCTGGTGGCTGATATCGAGATGTGAAGTCGCTTCATCGAGCAGAAGGTGGCGGGGTTGCTGGGCGAGCGCCCGGGCGATGATCACGCGCTGGAGTTCCCCGCCGCTGATCGCGTGGATTGAGCGATCGGAAAGGTGAGTGATGCCGGTCAGCGCCATTGACTTCCTGCAGATTGCATAGTCCTCCCCTCGTTCTTTGCTAAACCGGCTCATGTGGGGATAGCGCCCCATCATAACAGCGTCACTGACCGTAAAGTCAAATCCGGGCCCGGTTTCCTGCGGGACAACCGCAACCGATTGTGCAAGTTCGCGGCTGGAGAGCGCTGAAAGCGGCTGCCCATCGAGCTGGATGATCCCACCGGTGGGCGTGATCACCCGGCTGATCGCCTTTAAGAGTGTTGTCTTTCCCGAGCCGTTCGGGCCAATGATCCCGACAAAGACGCCTTTCTTTGCATCAAACGAGATCGCATCCAGAACTTTTCGGGCCCCGTAGTGTACGTCCACACCGGAAAGCTCGATCACGTACTAAACCTCCTCTTGAGGAGCCAGATGAAAAACGGCGCACCCAGAAATGCGGTTATCACACCGACCGGGACTTCGTTTCCCACCGTCCGTGCGACCGTGTCCGAGAGGGCAAGAAGAATGCCACCGGCAAGCATCGATGCGGGAATCAGGACCCGGTGATCCGGGCCGACCACGAAGCGCATGATATGGGGGGTAATGAGCCCGACAAAGCCGATGCAGCCGGCAATGGCGACGGCAAGCCCGGTAATGAGCGAACTTGCTGCAAGGAGGAATATTTTGAGACGTTCGACATTGACCCCAAGGTGGATTGCATCGTCCTCCCCCATGGAAAAGATGTTGAGTTCTCGCGAGAAGAGGAGGAGGGCAAGCGAGGCCGGGAGAATAATGATGCCCAGTTTTACATCGTCCCAGGATATGTTCCAGAATCCTCCCATGAGCCAGAAGAGGATCTGGTGCAGGTTCTGGCCGGCAGAGTACATAAGTGCGGAGAGGATTGCAGAAAAAAACATGGAGACGGCAATACCGGTGAGCAGCAACTGTTCTACTTTCACGCGCCCGCCTTTCTGCGCGATGCCGTAGACAATAAACGATGCGGCAAGGCACCCGGCAAAGGCAAGGATGCTGCGGAACGCCCCTCCCAGAAGAACGATTGCAAGGCTTGCCCCGAGCGCTCCGCCGGATGATGTGCCCAGCAGGTACGGATCGGCCATGGAATTCCGGAATAACCCCTGCATCACGACACCGGCAGCGGCAAGCCCGGCACCCACGAGCATCGCGGCAATGACCCGGGGCAGCCGGATATCAAAGAGGATAAGCGATGTCGTGTCATTGCCGGACATGCCGAAAAACGGAACGCCTGCCGGTCCAAAACCCGTGCAGATCACGATCGTTGCAGCGGCGAGAGCCGTGAGGACAATGATGGTCGCATATCCCTTGTGCATGTGATTAAATTATAGTTGATTTAAGTAAAATAATATTGCGTGTTGAGCCAAAACAGCGCATGGATCTGATCGCTGGCGAAGGACAGTCTTGTCGTTCCGGATCCAGTTGTGTAAAAACCATAGTTGGTCTCTTATCGCATCCGCCGTACTGTAACTATGCCGATGACAAGTGCGCCAAGGACCGGCACGGCGTCAAATCCCGGGGCTCCCTGCGATGAAGTCGCGGTTGGTACCGCAGCTTCGGCCGGATGAATATCCTGCGCGAAGATCTCAAGCGCGTCCACGATGCGGGGCCCGGCACGGTCGACCACATCGGAATCGATCACGTAGACCCGGTGGTTACGGATCGCGGCGACGTTGGCAAACCGGGTTTCGTTCTCAAAGTACTGGGCGACGGAATCTTCGCTGCCGCCCATTCCTGTACCGGAATTGACAATCAGGATATCCGGGTCTGCCGCGATGAAATCCTCGATGCCGACATTAGTCCAGCCCTGCTTGTCGGCAAACGCGTTCGTGCCGCCGGCCATGCTGATGAGTTCGTCCTGGAACGTCCCGTTCCCGCTCACGTAGATCGGATCGTTCCAGATAATATGGGCGACTTTGGGACGCGTCGTTGCCGCCGAAACATTCTGCTCTGTATTCCGGATTCGTGAGTTGAGCGAAGCCACAAGCGCGGTAGCATTGTCATCCGTACCTGTCGCAGTCCCTACGAGCGTGATATCGTTTAGGATCCCGGAAACATTCTCCGGGTTGAGGGTGATGACCGTCATGTTGAGTTTTTTGAGCTGGTCGACGAGTTCGGCACCGTTCCCGTACGAGGCCACGATCAGGTCGGGTTTCTGTGCGATCACGTTCTCGACACTGACCGTGCTGTAACCCCCGATTGACGGCTTTGTTTTTGCCTCGGCGGGATAATCGCAGTAATCGGTCACTCCGACAACCCGGTCACCAAGGCCAAGCGCAAAGAGGATCTCCGTGTTTGCCGGGGCAAGCGAGACGATCCTCTGCGGTTCGCCATGGATGGTGATCGTGGCACCGGAGTCATCGATCACAGTGCGTTCGAACGCGGCGGTTGTGTTGGCCGGTGCTGCTGCCTGTGCCGGGACTGCTGCGATGCAGAGGACGGCAAGGAGAAGGAGAATGGTAAGGTTGGGTAAGAGTTTCATTGCTACCAGATCCGATATTGTCAGGTTTGAGGGTTTTGACGATTGCTCATCCCCCACTTATGCCCCGTGGTTGACGATGCCCCTCTCATGATCGAGTGCATACCGTACAAAATTGTCCGGGTCGCTGAAAGGTCCGGCCGCAATCGGGATCTCTTCTAAGGGATCGGATCGCATCATTTTCATGGTCATTTTTTCCTTGAGAGAATAGGTGTACCGTACCTCCAGCAGATTATCGTACCCGTGCAGACCGGGGTGACGAGACGGGTTATATGCCACGGCAACTGCCCACCGATCATCGAGCATATCAAGGTAGATCGTTGAGATAAGAATCCTGTTATTCTTCCTGATCATCACTTCATCTTCAAATTTTCCCACCGCCAGCCGGGTTGCCGGTTGCGGGTTGATTCCATAAAATTTTGCCATGTCAGATCCCTCACGTTCATTTTTTCTTTAGGGTACCTTCTAAAAAATGGTAAATTTTCCGGTTGGTTCCACGAACAATCAGGGGGTTAGTTACAACGACCATTCCTGATTATGGCAAGATGGTGGTCTGCGTTGTGGCGATCATCTTTCCACTGGCAGAGTCGTAGATCTCAATGTCAACGGGTTCGCCCACATTTGGTGCCATGTATCCCCCAAAAGAGGAGACAGCAAATGCATCAGCCCAGTTGATCTGGATCTTGTCCCCCGGCTGGATGGTCTCGGAGTCACCATATGCGTCTTTCAAGGGTTTATCCGTGGGCAGGTATGTCACATTTGCCAGATTTACCTGATAAGACATATCCTTAAATTCACCCGAAGGGATGTATGTTTTGATCGTAATCGATGATCCACTAATCGTATCTCCTCCGTTGTGATCGAGAATAATGTAGGTATTGTTGTGCGCTTCTGCCCCGAGACTGATCTGTGGGGCCTTCGGCGTGCTCTGCGCAACGCCCCCGGAAAATGCGGAGACAACTGCCGCGATGATGATGGTTACGACAAGCATGAGCATGACGCCGACAACTGGCGACACGGCGATATCTTTTCTTTCATTCATCTGCATGATTACATCTCCACATTGACATCCTTGTCATAGATGGTTGTGCCGGATTTCAGGTCGATCAGTTTGACATTTACGATGTCGTTTCTCGTAAGCAGGATTCCGTTCTTGATGATCGGTGTTGCCTGGTTCTGAGAATTTCCAGTCCCTGATACCGTGTTATCGGTATTTGCCTGGATCACATCGCCTGCTTTGAAGACATAATTCCCAAACCAGAGAACCGTATCATTGTCGGCAAAACCGGTTCCTGTCGGCAGACTGCCCGGAACTACCAGATAGGGGGCGTTATAGTACTCGGTAGCCCCATAATAGTCTTCATGGGTGTTCAGCGAGGACAGGGTGTAGTTGCTTGTCCCAGGAGCGTGGGCTGAAACATAGGTTTCCAGTTCCGTCCCATATACCGGTGCAACGGTCGACTGGATATTGTAAACACCGGTTGCATTTGCCCAGCTGGTCACGAGCTTCACATCCTTTGTGTTGATCGGGTCGCCGCCCAGATGTTTCATGGTAAAGATGGGACCGGCGACTCCTGACATCGCACCATTATCCCATGTTATGTGACAGTCCAGCGTTGCCTGCGGTGCCCGTTCTTTCTGCGCTACCAGCCCCCCCGCAAACGCGGAGACGACGGCCGCAATAATAATAGTCACGACGAGCATGAGCATGACGCCCACGACCGGTGACACTGCATGTTCGTTCTTTTTCATTTTCTGCATTTTCATTAAACACCTCTGCACCGTTACCCGATCGGACGGGGTCCTCGCGTTCTCATTACCAGTCCACAAAGAGGTGCCTTGTCCGGGTAGCGATGAACAAATGTACTTTTGCTAATACTATTTTAATTGATCATTATTGCTTGTGTTAAAACAAACAAACTTTTGTAGTTGTAGAAACAAATTCTTGTGATTGCAGAAGTGCACATTTATGTTTACAAAAGAGCATATTTGTTATTACAATATATTCATTTGTTGTTACAGGAGTACACTCTTGTAGCAGCAACGTTCTGCAGATTCTGGGGAATACAATGTCATCAGTTCGATCAGAGAACCACCCGCTGGCAAACAGCAGAAAAAAATCCGGGATTATTCTACTCCTCCTGATCCTGGTCTGTCTTATGACCGGTGCCTGCGGATGTGTCCGGCTGATGCAGCAGTCGGGCGACAATGGAAACGGGACCTCCACCCAGCCGTATGTGACGGCCGCATCCTCTGCCGGACAAGGTCGGTTCCCTCCTCATGCCCCGATCACCACCCAAACCCAACAGGAATCCGGGACCACAGCCGGGTCCGGTCTCCAGGTGTACAGTGCCTCGCCCGATGTTACCCCGGATCCTTACCCGGTCCAGCACGGTACCCGGGTCAACTCAACGGTGCTTACCTCCCGGTATGTAACACCATCGTTTACGAAGACCTACTCCCTTGGCGGTGCACCGGTCGGGCTCGGGGTCAATGTCACAAAAGGCCCGTTTTTGATCTATTTTACCATCAATCCGAAGTACGACTGCCTCAACGATCCGGATTCGTGTCGGGGCACCGTGCTTGTCCCGGTGAACCGGCCCTACTGCACGATCACGGTGACCGATAACCAAACGGGCCAGATCGTTGCACAGGACGGGTATGCAGGAGAGTTCAGTTCGAATACAACCGACCGGTCGATTACGATCTACGGGACCGGCCAATACCTCATCACTCTCGAAGGTAATTATCTCGCCATCACCCTCTCGCTTGCAACCGGCGACCCCACTCCGGTCCCGACAGCCGCGCCCGTTGGACAAGCCACAACACCGGTAGTAGTCCGGCGGCCACCCGGCCCATGGGGGTTAGGTGTATGACGCTCCGGTCGCTTCCTGTCCGGGCCCGCGAATGGTTTGCCTGGTACCGCACTCTGCTGCACTCAACAGCAGCACAAAAGGAGACAAAATGCCTCGGGGCTCCGGCTGTACCCCCGGACGGGGCGACATCCGATCACAGTCAGGGCCGTGTTTATGCACTCATACGCCGCATCCCCGGTCTCATGGGCAATCGCACGACACAAGGCGACCTGCTCATCGTCACAACGGCCGGTGCTGCCGTGTTGACCGGGTATGCAGCCCTTTTTGCCGACATCACCGTGACCGTTATAGTCTTTGTCGGCATCGTCTCGCTCGTATTCCTTGCCCTCACCGCAGCTGCCGTGTGGTGCCGTTATAGAACCGCCCCCCATCAGGATCCGCTGCCTGCTCCGGGGATTCCGGCCGCCGACATTCCCCCCACTCCCTCGGGAAAAATGACGAGTCCCGGGGATTCGGATATCCCGATCCCGGAAGAACGGACGGCCGGGACCCTTGATGAATACTGGGTAGAACCTCCGTATGTTTTTGTAAAAATTATCCGCAAGGGCAACCTGGGGTTTACCTATACGGTCGTCGAACCCTCGATATCTACCCGGGAAAAGGTCGTGCTGCGGGAAACATACGCCCACATGCGCAAGATCATTATCTACGATGATCCCGATCATCCCCCGACCCGGCAGCTCAGTCAGGATTTCATCTCGCAGATCATCCGCGTGTTTTACCCGGACATCGTGGACGACCGGCTCAGTGTCCTCTCCTATTACCTGCGGCGCGATCTCTCAGGCTTTGGCACTCTCGAACCACTCATGCAGGATCCGGCTCTTGAAGATATCAGCTGCAATGGCGGCGACCTGCCGGTCTTTGTCTTCCACCGTAACTACGGCAGTCTGCCGACAAGCATCCGCTTCCGGGAGGAAGAACTTAACCAGGTCGTCCTCAGGCTTGCCCAGAAAGCCAACAAACAGATCTCGCTCTCGAACCCGATGGTCGACGCGACGCTGCCGGGAGGCTCACGGGTGCAGGTGACCTACAGCAACGTCGTCTCCCTGCGGGGAAGTTCCTTTACTATCCGCAAGTTCCGTGCAGAACCGATGACACCGCTCGACCTCATCCGGAACGGCACGTACAATGCAGAGATCCTCGCATTCCTCTGGCTGGTCATCGAACAACGGCGGAGCCTCATCATTGCCGGGGGCACCGCAAGTGGCAAGACCACGACGATGAACGCCATCTCCCTCTTCATCCCGCTGAATGCGAAGATCGTCTCATTAGAGGACACCCATGAGATCCAGCTCCCGCACAGCAACTGGCTTGCCACACAGACCCGGGAACTCAACACGCCCGGTGTGGCAGGAGATATCGATCTCTTCTCTCTTCTGAAATCTTCCATGCGGCAGCGTCCCGAGTACATCATTGTCGGGGAGGTACGGGGACGCGAGGCCCAGACACTGTTCCAGGCAATGAATACCGGGCATGCAACACTCTCGACCATCCATGCGGGGAGCGTCCAGGAAGCGATCAACCGGCTCACCCACGAACCAATCAGTGTCCCGTCGGTCATGTTTACGGCGCTCGATCTCGTCATCAACCAGTCCATCTCCACGTACGGCAACAACCGTATCCGCCGGTGCCTTGCCATTCACGAAATCACGGTGGACAGCGAGGGTAACATCGCCCCAAAAAAATTATTCGAGTGGGATATCCGGACAGATACATTCCGCAGGGTTTCCGATCGATCCCGGGTACTTGACGAGATCGCCGCCATGCATGGCTGGACACCGGAGCAGGTGACAGAAGAACTCAACAAGCGCGAGGAGTTCCTGAAAATAGCCCTTGACGTACCGGCACCGGATATCCACGATCTCGCCCATGCGATCCACGATCTCGGGTGAAAAAAGATGGCCCTGCCCTCGTTTTTTGCCGGTGCCGGATCCTGGTGGGAGACCATCGAGATGACTGTCTTCGGTACGCATCTTGGCCGGGACATGCTGGCCGCTCATATCCCGCAGACCCCGGAACAGTACCTCCGCACCGCCAGAATCAACCTCGCCGCGTCCGGGGCATTCTGTCTGGTATTTTACCTGTTTGTCATGCTCTCCGGCATGGACTTCGGGATTTTTACCCTCATCCCGCCGGTCCTGTTCTGGTGCCTCCTCTTTTTTGGGTTGGTGCCCGGGATGTACCTCTGCCAGATATTTTACCCGACTATCGTGGCACGGGGCAGGAAGACACGGATCGATCTCGAACTCCCGTATGCGGTCTCGTACATGCAGGCGCTCTCCACCACCATGTCGCCGTTTGCCGTTATCCGGAGAATCTACGAAGAGAAAGCAATGTTTGGTGAAATATCCTGCGAGTTTGGCCAGATCGTGCGGGACGTGGAACTATTCGGTGATGACCTGATCACGGCTATGCACAACCTCCAGCAGACGACCCCGTCCCCCCTCATGAGGGATTTTATCAACGACATGGGGATGGTTTTTGAAAGCGGCGGCGACATCACGGCTTATCTCGCGTCAAAAACGGATTATTTTCACGAACAGGCGCGGCGCGAGCTCGACCTTGTACTCAAAACCATCGAGATCATGGCAGAGGTCTATGTATCGGCGTTTGTCGCCGGGCCGATTGCGCTTATCATCATGATCGTCGCCCAGGGCATGACCAGCCAGGGAACCATGGCCTGGCTCCTGCCGTTCATGTACCTGTGCATACCGGTCGGGGCGATTCTCATGATCTGGATCCTGTCCATCATGCTGCCCCCGGAAAACCTTGAGATCAGCCGGCGCGAGATTGTGGAGTATGATTCCGGCACCGGTATCCCGGTAACGGAAGATCCTCTTCAGGGCGATCAGGAATTTTACCGGCAGATCGAGGACCAGAAAAAAAGGTTCGGGATCTACGACCGGTTGCGCCATCCCCTGCGTACCTATATGTCCAATTATATGTACGGGATCGTCGCGGGTGCGCTCTGTGCGGGTGTCATTGCGCTCATTTTTTTCACGGGCGCCGGTGACGGAGTGTTCCCGAAAAATTCGACTGAAGCATGGGCCTGCATGATCCTGATCGGCTTCATGGCCCCCCTGTCCCTTGCTTACGAAGGGCGCCGGTGGTATGTCAACAACATTGAAGATCATATCCCGGAATTTTTGAGGGAGCTCGCCGACATGACCGATATCGGGCTCACGCTGCCGGATGCGATCCAGCGGATCGCAACTGCCAAACTGGGACTGCTCAGTTCGGAGCTCTCGCACGTATCGCGGGATGTGAAGAGCGGCGCCTACGTGAACTCGGCGCTCGTCCGGATGGAGAACCGCATCGGTGTCGTATCGGTTAAGCGTGCGATCTCGCTCCTCGTCAAGGCAAGCGAAATCACCTCTAACCTGCGCGGGATTTTCCTGATCGCAATTGTTGATTTTGAACATTATCTCAAGATGAAACGCGAACGGGCTAACACCGCGATTGTCTATGTCATGATCATCTACCTTTCTTTTGGCATTTACCTCTATACCGCGTTCCAACTCAACGGGCCGTTCATGTCCAGTTTTAGTACCTATAACCTCAACTTCAACCTCGCCCAGAACGTCACCGACATGTTCAGGATCGGGATCATCCTCGGCCTCTTCTCCGGCATCATGGCCGGGCAGTTTTCTTCGAACAGTATTCTTGCCGGCTTCAAGCATTCCATCGTCCTTCTTGCAGCGGCAACAGCGATGTTTGTTTTTATTGTGTGAGGATTTCGTTATGCAGTCTCGTAGCAAACAAAATGCCGCAGTCTCGGAAGTGGTGGGTGAGATGCTCATGATCGGGATCGTGCTGATCCTTGTCGCGGTCTTCTCGGCCTCGCTCTCAAATTATCTCCCTTCCGAACGCAGCCCGACCGTGACCATCAGGATGAGCAACGATACCACCGGAAATATAACGCTCTGGCACAAGGGCGGCGACTGGGTGAAGGCAGATACGATGCGGGTGATTGTCTCGGATGCAACAAACTCGGTAACCAAAACCTACACGATAAAGAGCAACCCGCCCTTTCTGGCGGTACCCTCTGCGGAAGCATTTGACCTTGGCGATAACCTGACCGTGGACTGGGGCGAACCGCTTGAGGGGAACGAGAGCGTGGTGCTCGCCACGGATCGTGCCGTTATTTTTTCCGGCAGGATCGGGGGAGGGACGCCATGAAGGACGACGGGGTAGCCCCGGTCATTGCCGTGATGCTGATTCTTGCAGTCGCGGTCACGTTCCTTGCCGTCTTTAACGGGATCTATATCCCGTCATTAAAACAGTCGGCGGAGATCGATCATATCCAGAATGTGGAGGCCGCATTCCTGAAGTTCTCATCCGATATTACCTACGCGGCGTCTTCCCGCCAGGACCATCTTTCCTTTTCCGAACCGGTACAGCTGGGCGGGGGGAATGTCGTGTTCAATACACTCAGGTCGGGAGGATCTCTCTTTCTCCAGACTGAAGAGACACCGGTCTACAATCTCACACTGTACGACGCGACCGGTACAGTCCTTGCCGGTATGAACGGAACCATGGTCAGTGTCACGTACGAGCCGCAGGGAAATTTCTGGCAGGACCAGGGATACCGCTGGCAGTACGGGTACATCAACGTGACCAAATACCAGAGCCGCGAGACACCTCTCGGGTATACGAACATGACGGAGGTAATGGATGCCCTTGCGGATACCAACAGCGCGTTTCCTGCAACCGTCACTACGGACGCGGTACAAAATATCTCGGCTCAGGTGAACTGTACGAGTAGTAAAGACGGCGAGGGAAATCTCGTGTACACGTGCAATTACCAGCCTCTGTCGGGGATTTGCTCCCGCATCGATCTCTTTGCGGTCAATGTCACCGCATCGCCCGATCACTCCTTTATGAGCAGCAATGGTTTTGCTACGCTCGGGATAACCTCGACAGTACGCCAGATCAACACAACGGATGTTCCGGTATTCGCAGTATCCTTTGGAGCCGGGGAGGGTCCGTTAAAAAATGCGGCCTTCGACCGATGGAACCAGAGTTTTTCGGATGCGGCCCGAACCTGCCCGAACACGATCCAGTTTAATTCCTCTGCCAATCTCCCTCAATATCTCATCCGCCAGGATATCAGCCCGGTCAATGTTACCCTGAATGTTGTCAGCATCGAGATAAGTGCGTACTGAGTGCATGTTTTCGGACTCTGAAAAAAAAGTGTTCCTCTTAAATTCCCATTCCCGTAATCACCCCCACCACCTGCTGCGCCATCACCGGGTCCAAAACCCGGGCCAGACCCCTCCCCCGGAAAAAAGATCCTCATATTCGCGTTTTTTTGGCCTTTCCGGGTGCCGGATGGGGTAAACAAGGTGGCGAACAATGCTCAATCGGGCTAAAGAAAATATCCCGAATTATCCGCTCATGAGGAGGTAACAGAGCATCTGCAAACGGCCTATTTTCATCTGCAATTCTTCCTTTTTTTTGGCATCAATCGCCTGGATGATATCCTCAATTGGCCCGGTCAGACTGTAGAGGTTCGGCCTTTTGCCATGGACTTTTTTGCGTCCTTTTCTAATCTGGATCAGGTTGCGCCCTTTTAAAATCTGAAAGCCCCGGGCAACCTGACACGGGCTCATGCCGGTACCCCTGCACATCTCTTCATACGATGCTTCGAATGCCGCATGGAGAAAAATTATAATCCTCGCAGGAGATTTTTTGTAGCCAAAACTGAATAATATCTCGGAAAATTCATCGATTGTTTCTGATATCAACGGATCGATTTCCGGTTTCATATCTGTTTCCCGCGGGGTATCCTGCTAGCATAAAATTTTGACACATAAATTGTGTAATTAAAACATACACTTTTTCATTATGATAAAATCCTGTTTTAATTGTATACTTAAAAATCTTAGCAAGTGCTACGAAATGAACAATTTATTATACTTATAGAAAAGTATACTGTTCTGGTGTTATTATGCACATACCTGATGGATACTTAGGTCCAACGACGTTTATTGTCATGTTCCTGGTGATGATCCCTATCTGGCTCTACGCCGGATACTGGGTACAGAAAAATCTCCGATCCCGGCAGGTGCCGTACCTGGCACTGGGTGCAGCATTCTCGTTTGTAATTATGATGTTCAACGTGCCCGTTCCCGGCGGTAGTTCGGGGCACGCGGTTGGCAGTGCGCTGATCGCGATTGTCCTTGGCCCCTGGGCGGCAGTTGTTTGTACTTCAGTCGCGCTTATCATCCAGTGCCTCGTCTTTGGTGACGGGGGGATTACTGCGTATGGTGCGAACTGTTTCAATATGGCCACGGTTATTCCGTTCACGGGATACTTCATCTATAAACTCATCGCCGGGAAATCTCCGATTGCCTCTAATCTGAGGATCGCTGCCGCAGCGATTGGCGGGTATTTTGGATTGGGAATCGCTTCCGGTGTTGCCGGGTTTGAGATGGGTATCCAGCCGATCCTTGAACATACGGCTGCTGGTGTTCCGCTTTACATGCCGTACGGGCTCAATGTCACGGTGCCGGCAATGATGATCGATCATTTCGGTTTCTTCTGTTGGGTAGAAGCGATAGTCACCGGACTGGCATTTGCGTATATTGCGAAAAATAACCCGGAGGTCATCTTTAACCATTCTGAAATTGAAAAAAATGCAAAAAAAGAGGCCAGCCCTGGAGTGGCAACAGCGTGAGGTGATGGGAATGGATGTTATGAATGCATTCAACAAACTGGACAAGACGTTTAAAGTTCTTGTAATTGCCCTCATCGTCCTCGTGGTACTTGTGCCCATCGGACTAATCGCAAGCGGGACTGCCTTTGGGGAATGGGGCCCTGACGAACTCCAGCAAGCCGTAGGCTATGTGCCGACAGGGCTTCAGCACCTTACCGGCATCTGGAGCGCGCCGTTAGATGGCTATGATTTACCGGGAGACCACTCAACCATTCCCACCCAGACACCGGGATATTATGTCTCGGCGATCGTCGGTGTTCTCGTTGTTGGCCTGATTGCATATGGAATCGGCAAGGTCATTATCAAGAGGAATGACTGATTCCCAAAAGAATTATCTCCCTTTTTTGCATACCCGATATATCAGGATAAAACCCGGAACACAGAGTACATCCCTTATGCAAAACAGGATCTTTTTAATGAGTGTATAATCAGATCAGATATCCCCCACATCTACGATCGGAAAATCTGCCATGTCAAAGAAAAAACCGCCAGCAGTTTCGAGTGCCGGGAAGATCCTGGCCCGGATCCAGTGGATCACGGGATGGATACATGAGAACCAGAACTGGGTTTACATTGCCATTATCGGGTTCTGTCTCTCGGTAACAATCCTCTACAAGCTCTCGCAGGGATACGGCGCGTAATACTATCACGGCACACTTACAAAACGGGTTGCCAATTCGAAAATTGTCCTTTGGTTACTGATACCATTCTTGAAAAAGAGAGAGACTGGGGATGTGCATACATTGACGGTCAAAATTCTTCTGCGATCCCGTATCCCCATGCATAGAGATTTGCCACAGGATCGTTTTTCGGGAAGAGATTACAGAGAAGACCCTTGGTTTTCAGGAACCGGTCTGCCATAGAAGGCGACAGCGGCAGAATCTTTTCTTTGACGGTGCGGCTGGTGGACCAGAGATGGAGATAGTACGTGACACTCTTTTCCTGGGAGGCTGCTACATGCATGTAGAGATCTTTTCCGGTTACCTTAACATCCGGCTGATCAGAGACCGGCCGGGGTGCGAGATAGAGACACTCGTCATACCGCGTATTGACGGTTGTCCTCCGGCTGCCATCATACAGTGTTTGTTTCATTTTCATTACCTGCCTGCTGTTTTCCGGGATCATTCCCCAATGGTCCCGGTTTTTTTGGGCTGACAAACAGCACAACCCGAGGCAATTTCTTGTCGAGATGTGAGGAGACGTCCTTTACATTAAGGGATGATCTCCGCAGGGAACATGGGAGGGCCATGTTAATAAGTATTTTCATTTTAGTAGCAAAAAATATGTAAATTTTAATTTTTTTTAATAGGGAGTTTCCGGATCTGCTCATCATCCGGCACATCATAGCCGGTCAATCACGCAAGTGCTGGAAATAAAAAAAACAAGGGCAGGGTTGTCCCTCTGGCACAGAACCTGCAAGGCGTGCTTGCAATTTCATAAAAATAAAACACTCAAAAACAAAAAACAATCCGGCAATGGAAAACCGGGCTGTTTTGAATTCCAACACCGGTAACTTCCGTTTTGGGAAGGGGGGTATCACCACTCATCCACAGCGATCGGAGGTTCTTTTGTGAGGAGTAGCAAACCGGTAAAAATTGTAGTGCGATACGAGTACCGAACTATTCATTTACTGAAGACCCGTGAACGTGGTCGTGCTCTTTGGAGTGGGCATGCAGGTGCTCATGGAGAAGTTTGCCATGACGGTGCATATGCCGGTGGATAAGGTTTGCCGCCATCAGCAGATCAAGATTACTCATCACACTTGCACAGTCACAATCAACATGTATTGTATGATCTTCACCGACAACAATGGCCCGGGTACTGATCTGTTCGACAATATCGAGGTCATGGGTGGCCGTGATAATCGTTTTCCCGGCCTTTGCGAGATCCTGGATGATCCCAATGAGCCACATCTGGCTGCGCGGGTCAAGACCCCCGGTAGGTTCGTCAAGGAGGAGGACATCGGGATTTGTGGACAGGATGGACGCGATACAGACCTTCTTTTTTTCACCGCCGCTCAGCATGTGCGGTGCCCGGTCCCGGAGATTTTCGATCCCCAGCATCGCGATAACCTCTTCTGTCCTTTTCTGTACTTCATCGGGTGGCAGATCGAGCTGGAGCGGACCAAAGGCAATCTCATCAAAAACGGTTGAAGAGAAGAGCTGGATGTCCGGGTTCTGGAACAGGAAACCCACTTTTTTTCTGAAGAACCGGGCAAATTCGTTATCTTCGAGCGTATCGAATACTTCTTCTTTTATCGGGGCCCCAAACGCAGAAAATTCACCTGAAGTCGGGTACGTCAATGCATTCAGGATCGAAAGGAGCGTAGATTTGCCGCTCCCGTTGGCTCCAAGGATCGCGGTCTGCTCCCCGGCTTTGAATGAAAGCGTCACATTTTTGAGCGCTTCAAATCGTCTTATGTACGTATAGGATACATCGCGCAGATCGAATATTGTCTCCATGGTGTGCCTCGGATATATCTCTAAATTTTTACCAGGTTCTGTGATACAAGTATCAGGAATATGCTGAGCGCAAACACGCTCACGCACGCCACGTAATCACGATGGTGGATCGAATACCGTTGCAGGATCTTGATGTCCCCGTTGAATCCCCGCGATATCATGGCCCCATGCACTTTCTCGCTCATGTTAAGTGCTTTTATCAGGGTATAGCCGACACGATTTCCCACCCATTTCTGTTCCTCGATCATGGGCAAAGATTTGATGGATCTGCTTTTCTTGGCCGTGTAAAAAGCCCTGACCGTATCGGCAAAAAGAAAAATATACCGGTAGCACATGTCCATCGTCAGGACATAGACTTTTGGTACTTTGAGCGAGCGGAGGGATTTGAAGAGCAGGTCCCGGGGTGTCGTGAGAAACAGGAGGACGGCCGATGAGACGCAGGTAGCCACCCGCAACACGAAGGTCAGTGCAAGCATCGTTCCCTGCACGGTAATGGTGATGACCGGTGGCAGCGCAAACGGGCCAAGGTGTGCGTTCGGGCCCAGGTTTGCAATGGTGACCAGCGCATCGCCGGGCGTAAAAACGTTGAAAAGGATAGGGATCATGATGATGCCCGCAAATATCGGGATGAATACCCAGACGCGCTTAAGGAAGAAAACAATCTCGACCTTACTCAGGTATGCAAAGACGAGTGTCAGGCCATACACGATTGCAAGGAGCCGGATGTCGTGGGTCATTGCAACGGCAAAGATGAGGACAACCATCGAGACCAGTTTTACGCGGGGGTCCAGGCTTTGTAACAGACCTTTGCGTCTGGCGATGCTGTCATTTACCAGGCATTCCTCAAAGAACGTAAAGATGTCAGAGATCGCCTTCTGGACAAAACCCTTTTTTTTGCCGATGCTGGCCGTGCAGCAGGCACAGGGGCCGACTTCGATCTTCTGCATCCATTCAGGTATCATGGAACTGACATTCCTGTTCAAATCCAATGGCACCTCCCCAAGTGGAAAGTCCGGAATGATGAACATATAATGTTGTTACGATTATTTCGTATAGTGATACCTAGTAGTTAAAAAGCATTAGTATTTGTGATAATGCTTGATCTGTAAACATAATAGTAGCAAAAAAAATACATATTTGATATTTAACGTAAAATCTCTTCGGTAGGGAGTGTTCCCCTTAAATCCCCGTTCCGGTAATCACCCCCACAACCTGCTGCGCCGTCACCGGGTCCAAAACCCGGGCCAGAACCAGCCCGGCCATCGAGACGAACATCGTCCAGAAGACTTTTTTCACCTGCTCGTTTTTCCCGAACGTCTCGATCGCTGCATCTACATCTGCCTTCATCGCCCGCTGGATCAGCTTAGGCAGGAACACGAAGAACGGCAGGAACAGGACCGCCGCTCCGATGAATGCAAGGGTCATCTCCGCCTGGCCCGCAAGGAAGATCCCAACCGGGACGGCAAACACATCGGCCAGCACTGAGGCCATCACGACCTCGCCGAACCAGAAGTAATGCCGCTTCTCGGCGTAGTTCAACCGTTCTGCATCCCGTCCCGGTTACACGAAATCGTGGGCCGCGCATCAAACATGGACGATGGGGCATGCCCAGTACACGGGATATGGATGCGTGAGGTCGGGCTCGGTAACGTGCTGATCGGTATCTTCATGCTGCTTCTCGGATTGATACCCGTCATGATCCTCCAGATATCGCCATGAGTCCTTCACCATGGCCCGCTGTTGGCGAATCTAAGGGCTGATCGTGGGATTGTATGTCCAGATCGAAAAGAACCCCGGTTTTGACCCTCACTTTCGGTCCGGACCTGTACGATATGGAGCGATGTCTGACATGTCGGGTATGTATCGGGAATGGGTCTGCTATCCCGTGCAAGATTCTATCACCATGGTATCTCCCTAGTGCAGTTACCTGCTGACACCAGCGGGCAACCCGGGGATGTCTGAGGACGCTATCGAGCGCGAGCGATTGCCCGCTGTTTGCTATCGACGATCCGGCCGGATCGATCCGGTTTCCCGGTTTCTTTTCCGTCAATTTTTGAATCCCGGTATATTTCCTGTCTTTTTTGTTTTCCCGTTCAGAAAGCCGTCCATTTCGTTTTATACGAGTAAAAGGAAAGGAAAATTTTGCAACATTTTCTGAGCGAAAAACCGGAAACACCGGAACCGGGATCCGGACCGGATCCGGACCGGATCCGGATCGCCGGACCGGCCGGATCACAAAAA